>Ga0194132_10008628_pt1 | contig 14493 bp, 15 predicted proteins | sample TA2KigOf80mmetaG_FD_148612 | JGI IMG/M metagenome (GOLD analysis project Ga0194132, IMG submission 148612) | Freshwater microbial communities from Lake Tanganyika, Tanzania - TA2015054 Kigoma Offshore 80m | ecosystem: Environmental > Aquatic > Freshwater > Lake | place: Tanzania: Lake... | reverse complement strand
CCCAGGGCCATCTCCGCGGAGACGAAGGGATCGTAGCCGAGCACCTTCATCTTGAAGGCCGCGGCCCGCTGGGCCACCTCGCGGCCCACCTTGCCCAGGCCGAGCACGGCCAGGGTCTTGCCGGCCAATTCCACCCCGGTGTAGCGGCCGCGGTCCCACTTGCCGGCCTTGAGCGAGGCGGTGGCCTGGGGGATGTTGCGGGCCAGGGCCATGAGCATGGCAAAGGTGTGCTCGGCGGTGGAGACCGAGTTGCCGCCGGGGGTGTTCATGGCGATCACCCCGTGCCGGGTGGCCGCCTCCACATCGATGTTGTCCACCCCGGCCCCGGCCCGGCCCACCACCTTGAGCCGGGCGGCGGCCCTGAGCAGGGCCTCGTTCACCTGGGTGCTGCTGCGCACGATGAGCCCCTCGTACTGGCCGATGAGGGCCTGCAACTCCCCGGCGCTGAGGCCGGGGCGCTGGTCCACCTCGATGCCGCGCTGACTGAGGATGGCGGCGCAGCCGGCCTCCAACTTTTCGCTGATCAGGACTTTCATGAACCTTATCCGTTGTCGGAACCTCTGGCCCCGGATTCCCGGTAGATCCACTCCAGGGCCTCGTCCCGCCCCTCGCCCGTTACCGCCGAGAAGGACAGGTAGGACAATCCGGCCAGGGTGCCGGCCGCCGCCAGTTCGGCCTGCCGGCGCAGCCACTGCTGGCGGGAGAGTTTGTCCACCTTGGTGAAGACCAGCAGCGAGGGCTTGGGGTGGGCCTTCAGCCATTCGATCATGGCCAGGTCCAGTTCCGTGGGCCCGTGGCGGGCGTCGATCAACTGGAGCACGGCCCGCAATTCGGCGCGGCGCTCCAGGTATCCCTGGACCAGCCGCCCCAGGGAGAGGCGCAGGGCCAGCCCGCCCTTGACGAAGCCGTACCCGGGCAGGTCCACCAGGTAGAGGGCGTCGTTGAGGCGGTAGTAGTTGAGCTGCTGGGTCTTGCCCGGGGTGGAACTGGTGCGGGCCAGGCTGCGGCGCTGCACCAGCCGGTTGATCAGGGAAGATTTGCCCACATTGGAACGGCCGGCCAGGGCCACCTCGGGCAGGCCGTCGGCGGGCAGGTCGCCCCGGTTCACCGCCCCGACCACGAACTCCGCGGAGCGGATCTTCATCACTCAGGCCCGCCAGCGCTGGGACTGGTCCTCGTCCTCGTCGCCGGCCAGCGCCACCCCCTGAGCCACCATCTCGGCGGTCACCCTGACCTGCTGCAGCCCTTCCTGGGAAGGCGCCTCGTACATGATGTCCATCATTGCCTGCTCCAGGACCGAGCGCAGGCCGCGCGCGCCCGTGCCCTTCCTGATGGTCAGTTCCACCACCTTGCGCAGGGCCTCCTCGGTGAACTCCACCTTCACCCCGTCCATCTCGAAGAGGCGCTGGGTCTGGCGGATGAGGGCGTTCTTGGGCTCGGTGAGGATCTTGAACAAATCCTCCTCGCTGAGCGGGTCGAGAGTGGTGACCATGGGCACGCGTCCCACCAGTTCGGGGATCAGGCCAAAGGCCAGCAGGTCCTCGGGCTGCACCAGGGGCAGCACCTCGCTGGGGGTGTCGGCCTCGGGGAGGGCGGAGGCGGCGCCAAAACCCATGGTGCGCCGGCCCACCCGCTGGCTGATGATCCGGTCCAGCCCTTCAAAGGCGCCCCCGCAGATGAAGAGGATGTTGCGGGTGTTGATCTGGATCATCGGCTGCTCGGGGTGTTTGCGGCCGCCCTTGGGCGGGATGTTGGCCACCGTCCCCTCCAGCAGCTTGAGCAGGGCCTGCTGCACCCCTTCGCCGGACACGTCGCGGCTGACCGAGGGGATGGCGTTCTTGCGGGCGATCTTGTCGATCTCGTCGAGGTAGAGGATGCCCTTCTCGGCGCGGCCCACGTCGTAGTCGGCCGCCTGCAAGAGGCCCACCAGGATGTTCTCCACGTCCTCGCCCACGTACCCCGCCTCGGTGAGGATGGTGGCGTCGGCGATGGAGAAGGGCACCTTGAGCACCCGGGCCAGGGTCTGGGCCAGGAGGGTCTTGCCGGTGCCGGTGGGGCCGATGAGCAGGATGTTGCTCTTCTCCAGTTCGACGTTGTCGAGTTCGACCCCGGAGCGGATGCGCTTGTAGTGGTTGTACACGGCCACCGAGAGCAGCTTCTTGACCTGCTCCTGGCCGATCACGTACTCGTCGAGGACGGTTTTGATCTCGGGGGGCTTGGGGATCTGGCCGGCCTCCCAGGGCGTGCTCTGCTTCTTGTTCTCGGCCAGCACCTCGTTGCAGAGCCGGACACACTCGTTGCAGATGTAGACCGAGGGTCCGGTGATGATCTTGTCTACCTGGGTGGTGTTGCGCCCGCAGAAGGAACAGCGCGGCTCGGGTTTGGGAGGCCGTCGGCGCACGGGGCTGACTCTCGCGAAATGGCCGGGGCTTCAGCCGGCGGCTTCGGCCTTGGGGGCGCCGGCCAGGGCCGCCGGCAGGATGAGGTCGTCGATCAGGCCGTAGTCCTTGGCCTCCTGGGGACCCATGAAGAAGTCGCGTTCGGTGTCGCGCTGGATGCGCTCCAGGGGTTGGCCAGTGCGCTCGGCCAGGATCTCGTTGATCTGCTGGCGGATCTTGATGACCTCGCGGGCGTGGATCTCGATGTCGGCGGCCTGGCCGCCGATGCGGCCCATGGGCTGGTGCAGCAGGACCCGGGCGTTGGGCAGGCTCTGGCGTTTGCCCGCAGCGCCGCCGGCCAGCAGCACCGCTCCCATGCTCGATGCCTGGCCGATGCAGATGGTGGCCACGCTGTTGGGGATGTACTGCATGGTGTCGTAGATGGCCAGGCCGGCGGTCACCGAGCCTCCGGGGGTGTTGATGTACAGGGAGATGTCCTTCTTGGGGTCTTCGGAGGCCAGGTAGAGCAACTGGGCGATGACCAGGTTGGCGATCATGTCGCCGATGGGAGTGCCGATGAAGACGATGCGCTCCTTGAGCAGGCGCGAGTAGATGTCGTACGAGCGCTCGCCGCGGCCCGTCTGCTCGATAACCATGGGGATCAGGGACATCTCACACCACCTGTTCTTCTAACTCGGCCCGCTGGGCGAGGAAGTCGAAGATCTTGTCCTCCAGGAGTTCCTGGCGCAGATCGTCCAGCCGGGGGGAGCGCTTGAGGGCTTCGGGGTCGAGGTTGTGCTCGGCGGCGCGCTGCTGGATGAAGGCAGCAAATTCCTCGTCGCCCACCGCGATGCCTGTCTGCTTGCGCAGGGCCTCGATGAGCAGGAAGGTCTTCAGCCGGCGCACCGCGTAATTCCGCTCCTCCTCGCTGTGCTCGTGCTCGTGGTCGTGCTCGTGGTCATGGTCGTGGTCATGGTCATGGTCGTGGCTGTGGCCGTGGTGCTGGTGGCCCTGTTCGCGGCGGTGCAGGGATTCGAGGTAGCTGTCCACCAGGCTTTCGGGCAGATCGAAGGAGTTCTTGCGGATCAGGTCGTTGACCAGGTCGCCGCGCAGGCGCTGGCGGGCCAGGTAGTCCCACTGGCGCTGGAGCTGCTGACCTAGATGTTGGCGCAGCTCGGCCAGGTGCTGGAAGGACTCGCCCACCGCCTTGGCGAACTCGTCGTCGAGTGGGGGGAGGATGCGCTGGCGCACCTGACGGGCCTGCACGCCGAAGTGCTCCTGCTTGCCGGCCAGGTCTTGGTCGGGCATATCCTCGCGATAGGAGAAACGCACCTGGCGCTCCTCGCCGGCGCTGATGCCGATCAGGGCCTCCTCGAACTGCGGGCTGGGGGCGTTTTCGCCGCCGATGATGAAGTAGCGCTCCTCGTAGCGCTCGCCGACAATGGGCAGGCCGCCCTCGTCGAGGCGCTGCAGGTCGGCGATGAGCACGTCGCCCTTTTCGAGGGGGCGGTCCACCTTTTCCTCGGTGGCGTGGCGCTCCTGCAGCTCCTTCAGGCGGCGGTCGATCTCCTCGTCGGTGACGGTGTGCACCAGGCGGGCGGCCTTGAGCTGTTCAAAGCTCTCCACCTGCACCTCGGGCCAGACGTCGAGGGTGGCGGTGAAGCTGAGGGGCTGGCCGGGCTGGTGCTCCAGCTTGGTGATGCGCGGCGGGGCGGCCGGCACCAGCTTTTCGGTCTGGGTCGCCTCGCCCATCAGCTCGGGCAGCAGCTCGCTGACCACGCTCTGGCGGATGGCCTCGCCGTAGCGCCGCTCGACCAGGGTGAGGGGCACCTTGCCCTTGCGGAAGCCGGGGATCTCGAGCTGTCGCTGGTAGGATTTTACCGCCTTGGCGACGGCCGTCTCGATACGCTCGGCCGGCACCTCGACCTCGAGTTCCCGCTCCCACCTGCCTTTTTCGGTTACTTTGGTTTTCACGGTTCTTTCCCTGGGGAAAGTACATAAAAAACGCAACCGCACACTCCGGAAAATCTCAGAGCAGGATCTCTGCGGCGCGCCGTCTAGTTGGGCTCTGGGCGTGCGAAAGGGGGGACTCGAACCCCCAAGCCCTTGCGGGCACCAGATCCTAAGTCTGGCGCGTCTGCCAGTTTCGCCACTTTCGCCTCCAAGTACGCTTAAACAATATATGAGCCGGTATATCTAGGGTCAAGGATTTGACAGTTCGGTCCGTGGGGTGCCCGCTCCGGCGTTACTGAAGTCCCGGACCCGCGACATCATCTAGATGGTGTCGCGCCTCGCTCCATCTGATTTTGCCGCCCTACTTCCCAACCCCCGCAGCACCATCTTTATGGTGCTGCGCCCCCAGAAGCCGCCTCCAGGGCACTCCCATGTCCCTCAACTCAATCCTGCGGCACAGTCCAATGCTCCATGCGGCGGGTGATCTCCTCGCGCAGTTGGGGGATGGCCACCCGGTCCTGGGCCATGGAGTCGCGCTCCCGCAGGGTGACGGTCTGGTCCTGGAGGGTCTGGGAATCGACCGTAACGCAGTAAGGGGTGCCGATCTCGTCCATGCGGCGGTAGCGCCGGCCGATGGCCCCGCCCTCGTCGTAGAAGACCGGGAAGTGGGGCCGCAACTGGGCGGTGATCTGCCTGGCCAGTTCGTCCATGCCGTCGCGCCGCACCAGGGGCAGGATGGCCGCCTTGAGCGGGGCGATGCGCGGGTGGAAACGCATCACCACCCGGGTCTCGCCCTCGACCTCCTCCTCGCGGTAGGCCTCCACCAGGCAGGCCATGGTGGTGCGGCTGGCGCCGATGGAGGTCTCGATCACCGAGGGCAGGATCTTCTCGCGGCTCTCCTCGTCGAAGTAGCGCAGGGCCTTGCCGGAGAATTTCTCGTGCTGGCCCAGGTCGAAATCGCCCCGGTTGTGCAGACCCTCGATCTCGCCCCAGCCAAAGGGGAATTCGTATTCCACATCATAAGCGGCCCGGGCGTAGTGGGCCAGTTTGTCGTGCTCATGCCAGCGCAGCCGCTTTTCGGGCAGGCCGATCTGGGAAAACCACTGCCAGCGTTCCTGGCGCCAGTAGTTGAACCAGTGGTCCTCGGTGCCGGGCTTGACGAAGAACTGCATCTCCATCTGCTCGAACTCGCGAGTGCGGAAGAGGAAGTTCTTGGTGTTGATCTCGTTGCGGAAGGCCTTGCCGATCTGGGCGATGCCAAAGGGGAGCTTCTGGCGCATGGCCGCCTGGACATTGAGGAAGTTGACGTAGATGCCCTGGGCGGTTTCGGGCCGCAGGTACACCTTGGCGTTGTCCTCCTCTACCGGGCCGACAAAGGTCTTGAACATCAGATTGAAGGCGCGCGGCTCGGTGAGCACCCCCTTGTTGCCGCAGACCGGGCACTGGCCGGCCCCCCGTTGCGCCTCGCTGAGGGCGTCGTCGCGGAAGCGGGCCTTGCAGCTTTTGCAGTCGATGAGCGGGTCGGTGAAATTGTCCACATGGCCCGAGGCTTCCCACACCCTGGGGTGCATGAGGATGCTGGCATCCAGACCTTCCACGTCCTCGCGGTAGGTCATCGATTTCCACCAGGTGTCCTTGATGTTGCGCAAGAGTTCCACGCCCAAGGGGCCGTAGTCCCAGCAACCGTTGAGGCCGCCGTACACCTCGGAACTCTGGAAGATGAAGCCCCGGCGTTTGCACAGGGAGACGAGTTTGTCCATCACATTGGCCATCGAGTATTGTCCCTTCTAGCTATTTGACTGCTTCGAGAAAATCCAGCGACTTGAGGTGGCTGTGCTGCCCGCCGTGGTATTCCAGAAAACCCCGCAGCATGCTGCGAAGCTCGCCGCGGCGTGGAGGGGCCGGCGGGATGGCCTCGGGCTGGTACGCACCCAGGGCCTGCAGGCCGGCCAACAATCGCAGGCTGTCGCCGGCCACCCGGATGCCCCCGGCCGCCGTGCCGCAGCGGGCGCACAGGCCCCCGCCCATGGCGGGGCTGAACCACAGCCATTCCCCCGCCAGCGGCGAGCGGCAGGAGGTGCAGTGATCCAGTTCGGGGCGGTAGCCCAGGGCCTCGGCGGCGCGCAACTGAAAGTACCAGAACAAGGGCTCCACCTGCGGCCCCTGCACCTCTTCTAGTCCGGCCAGCACCCCCGACAGGCAGCGGTAGAGCCGGCGGTTGACATCGCGTTCCACGGTCAGGCGGTCGATCAGCTCGCAGGCGGCGCTGCCCAGGGAGAGGCGCTCCAGGTCCCCCAGCAGCCGGGGAAAGGCGCGCAGGGCGTCGCCGTCGCTGAGGGTCTGCAGGTCGCGCTCGTCGCGCAGGTAGCAGACCACCTGCACCTCGGTCATCCACTCCAGCGCCCCGCCGAATCTGCTCTTGGGCTTGCGGGCGCCTTTGGCCGTGGCCCTGAGCTTGCCCTCGTCCTCAGTGTAGAGGGTCAGGAGCTTGCTGGTCTCGCCCAGGCGCCGGGCGCGCAGGACCACGGCCCTGGTTTTGACGATGCGGCTGGGCATAAAGCCTCTCTTGTCGGCCTATTTGCCGGCCGGCAGATCCTGCAGGCGGTAGACCTTCTCCCCCGGCTTCACCATGCCGTACTCCTCGCGGGCCACCTTCTCGATATAGTCCACGTCGTGCTCCAGCATGTCGAGGATCTGACGCAGGCTGTCGTTCTCGGCCTGGAGCTGTTCCACCCGGGCCTGCAGCTCGGCCCGGGCCTGGTCCTGGCGACGGATCTCGATCAGGCCCTCCTCTCCGCCCACGAACAGGTAGAGGATCACCCCGATGACCAGCAGGGCCAATCCCAGGCGCCAGCGGGACCTGCCTGTCGCTTCGGCCTGGGGCCGGAGGGGCGAGCGGGCCACGGCCTCAGCGGTTGCCGGAGGGGGCGGGGTCGAGCAGGGCCAGGTCGTCGCGGTGGATCACCTCCACCGGCGGCCGCCCCAGGAGTCGTGCCACTTCGGCGGAGTGCTTGCCGAGGATCTGGCGCAACTCGCCGGCGGCGTACCGGCTCAGGCCCCGGGCCACCTCCTCCCCGTCCTCGTTCTCGACCCGGATCGCGTCGCCGGCGCCGAACTCCCCCTTGCAGGCCACCACCCCTACCGGCAGCAGGCTCTTGCCCTGGGATACCAGGGCGCGCTGGGCGCCCCGGTCGATGACCACCGCGCCGGCGGGGTGGGAGGCGAAGGCGATCCAGCGTTTGCGGCTCTGCAAGCGCTTGTGGTCCGGGGTGAAGAGGGTGCCTAGTTCGGCCCCGTCCATGATCTGGGCCAGCCGGTGCTTGCGGGCGTGGGCGATGAGTGCCATCTCCCCGCAGGTGGTCAGGAGCCGGGCGGCCTGCAATTTGGTTGCCATGCCGCCCCGGCCCACCTTGTTTGATGAACGGCCCACCAGGGCGTCGAGCCGCGGGTCGGCGCCTTCCACCTGGCTGAGCACTTCGCCCGTGGTCCCTCCCGGCGTGTAGGAGGCGTACAGGCCCTCCACGTCGGAGAGCAGGATCAGCAATTGGGCCTGGATCATGTTGGCCACGTAGGCGGCGAGCACGTCGTTGTCGCCGATGCCCCGTTTCAGCTCGGCCACCCCGACGCTGTCGTTCTCGTTGATAATGGGCACTGCCCCGTAGGCAAAGAGCTGGCGGAAGGTGTTCTTCAGATTCAGGTAGCGCCGGCGGCTGTCGAGGATGTCCTCGGCGGTCAGCAGCACCTGGCCGATGAGCACCCCGTGTTTTCGAAAAAGCCCCTCGTAGGTGTGCATCAGCAGATTCTGACCCACCGCGGCCAGGGCCTGCAACTCGGCCACGCTGCGGGGCCGGGTCTCCACGCCGAGGCGGCCCATGCCCGAGGCCACGGCTCCCGAAGAAACCAGGGCCACCTCCAGGCCGCGCTGGCGCAGGGCAACGATCTGGCGCACCAGCTTGGCCATCACCCGCCGGTCCAGGGCCCAGGTGGGGGTGGTCAGGCTGCTGCTGCCGATCTTGATCACCACCCGCCTGACCTGGCGCAGGCGGGCGCGGCGGCTCTCAGCGGCGGCGGGCATGGTTCACTCCCGGACCACCACCCCGCGCGCCTTGAGGTATTCCTTGACTTGGGGGATGGTGTATTCGCCGAAGTGGAAGATGGAGGCGGCCAGGGCGGCGCTGGCCTTGCCCTCGGTGAGCACCTGGTAGATGTGTTCCGGGTTGCCGCAGCCTCCCGAGGCCACTACCGGCACCCGCACTCTTTCGGCCACGGCGCGGTTGAGTTCGAGGTCGTAACCGTCGTGGGTACCGTCGGCGTCGATGCTGTTGATCACCAGCTCGCCGGCCCCCAGGGAGACCAGTTCCTCGACCCATTCGAGGGCGTCGCGGCCGGTGGCCTTGCGGCCGCCGTTGACGTAGACCTCCCAGGAGAGGGGCTGGCCCTGGGCGGCGGGCCGGCGCAGGGCGTCGATGGCCCCGACGATGCACTGGCTGCCAAAGCTCTCGGCCCCCTGGCGTATCAGGCCGGGGTTGGCCACGGCCCCCGAGTTGATCGAGACCTTGTCCGAGCCGCTCTTGAGCAGGGTGCGGATGTCCTCGAAGCTGCGGATGCCCCCCCCCACGGTGAAGGGGATGAAAACCTGCTCGGAGACCTTGCCCACCAGGTCGCGCACGATGGCCCGGTCCTCGGCCGAGGCGGTGATGTCGTAGAAGACCAGTTCGTCGGCCCCGTCGTGGTCGTAGCGCAGGGCCAATTCCACCGGATCACCGGCGTCGCGGTCGGCGGAGAATTTCACGCCGCGCACGTTGCGGCCGGCCTTGACGTCGAGGCAGGGGATGATGCGTTTGGCCAGCATGGGATCAGTTGAGCCTGGCGAAGTTTTCCAGCAGCCGCAGGCCGGGCTGCTGGCTCTTTTCGGGATGGAACTGCACCCCGAAAAGGTGGTCGCGCGCGGCGACGGAGGTGTACTCCAGTCCGTAGTCGGTGGTGCCGGCCACGTCGGCCTGGCGCTCCGCGTCCACATAATAGGAGTGGACGAAGTAGAAGAAGCTCAGATCCTTCACCCCGTCCAGGATGCTCACCGGCCGTTTGATGGCCACCTGGTTCCAGCCGATCTGGGGCACCCGCTCGGCCGGCGGAAAGCGGCGCACCTTGCCCGGCAGGAGGCCCAGACCCGGATGGGTGCCCAGCTCCTCGCTTTCGGCGTACATCAGTTGCAGGCCCACGCAGATGCCCAGGAAGGGCTTGCCCCGCTCGATGCCCCGCAGCAGGGCCTCGACCCAACCGCGTTCGCGCAGGTTGCGCATGGCGTCGCCAAAGGCCGCGTCCCCTGGCAGAACCAGGTGGCTGGCGGCTTCCAATTGGGCGGGGTCTTCGCAGATGGCGGCAGCAAAGCCCAGGTGCTCGAAGGCTTTCTGCACGCTGCGCAGATTGCCCATGCCGTAATCGACGACGGCGATCATGTCTTGCCCAGTTGGGCCGAGCGCTCGGTGGCCGCCTGCACCGCGCTGATCAGGGCGTCGCGCAGGCCCTTCTCCTCGAGCTTGTGCAGCCCGGCGATGGTGGTGCCGCCCGGCGAGGTGACCTGGTCGCGCAGGACGGCCGGATGCTGCCCGCTTTCGAGGACCATGCGGGCGGCGCCCAGGGCGGTCTGGGCCGCCAGCTTGAGGGCCACCTCCCGGCTCAGGCCCACGCGCACCCCCCCGTCGGCCAGGGCCTCTATTACAGTATAGATATAGGCGGGGCCACTGCCGGACAGGCCGGTCACCGCGTCCATCTGGTATTCGGCCACCAGCGCGGTGCTGCCCACCCGGTCAAAGAGGGCGCGCACCAATTCCACCTGGGCCGGGGTGGCGTGCCGGCCCCCGCACACCCCCGAGGCGGCGGCCCCCAGTTGCGCCAGGGTCTGAGGCATGACCCGGACCACCGGGATAGGCGCCTCCAACTGGGACTCGATGGTCGCCGTGCTTACCCCGGCCATGATCGAAACCAGGACCTGGTCCGGGCGCAGGTGGCTCTTTACTAATTGAAATAGCTCCGGGGCGCTCTGCGGCTTGACCCCCAGGACTACCACCTGCTGGCCGATGATGGCGTCTTCGGCCCGGGTGCTGGTGCGCACCCCCAACCGGCTCAGGGGTTGGAGCACGGCCTCGCGCAGATCAGTGGCCGTCAGGTGCGCAGGGGGAAGGCCCGCTGCCACCAATCCGCTGAGCAGCGCGCCGCCCATGTTGCCGGCCCCGATGACGCCAATTTTGCATTCTTCAGTCACAAGAGGTTCCGCGCTAGACGGAGAGATTGCGAGTGATTTTAAGATAGATCACCAGCACCAAACGTGCAATTTATGCTTGACGAATTTGACTGAATGATGGTATCTTACACAAAACAGTAACAAATACATTGCGTTTTGAGGGGGAGGTAGTGACACGATGCGCAGAATCTTCTGGGAGGGGGTGATCATCCGAGCATAGACCGGGATACCCAAAGCAGTTGTCTTTGATCACGGCCTAGATTCGTTTGATCACTCAAGATTCAAAGTCGCGCATTAAATCGTAAACGAGGAGAAAAACAGTCATGGCAGCAAAAAAGAAAGCCGCTCCGAAGAAAGCCGCTCCGAAGAAGAAAGTCGCCGCCAAGAAGGCCGCCCCGAAGAAGAAGGCCGCCGCCAAGAAGGCCGCCCCGAAGAAGAAGGCCGCCGCCAAGAAGAAGTAAGGAGAGAATGACAATGGCCAAGAAAAAGGCTGCTCCGAAGAAGAAGGCAGCGGCCAAGAAGGCCGCTCCGAAGAAGGCGGCACCAAAGAAGGCTGCCAAGAAGAAGGCGGCCCCGAAAAAGGCTGCCCCGAAGAAGGCCAAGGCTAAGCGCAAGCCCAATCCTTCCTTCATGAAGCCCCTGACGCCCTCGGGGGCCCTGGCAGCGGTTGTAGGCGGCAAAGCCCTCCCCCGCACGCAGGTCGTCAAGAAGCTCTGGGAGTACATCAGAAAGCACGGCCTGCAGGATTCCCAGAACAAGCGCATGATCAACGCCGACGACAAGCTCAAGGCTGTCTTCGACGGCAAGAAGCAGGTGAGCATGTTCGACATGACCAAACTGGTCAACAAACACCTGAGCTGATCAGCGCCGCACTGCGCTCGTGTCGCCAAAAGAAGGGGGTTCCCCCCACGCGGGGGAAGCCCTTCTTTTTTTTTGTCTTTTTCCTTAGGTTTTTAACTCCACTTAACAGGAGCATGGAGCAGGATGGACGCGCTTGTCGCCCTTGCCGACGGCACGGTGTTCCGGGGCGCCGCCGTGGGCGCCGCCGGCGAGGCCCTGGGAGAGATGGTCTTCAACACCAGCATGACCGGATACCAGGAGATCCTTACCGACCCCTCCTATGCCGGCCAGATGGTCGCCATGACCTACCCGCTGATCGGCAACTACGGGGTCAACCCCGAGGACGAGGAGTCGGCGCGGCCCCAGGTGCGCGGTTTCCTGGTCAAGGAGTGCTGCCGGCGGCCGAGCAACCGGCGCGCCACCCAGAGCCTGCCCGAGTACCTGGAAGCCCACGGGGTCATCGCCGTGGAGGGCATCGACACCCGGCAACTGACCCGGCGGGTGCGCATCCACGGGGTGATGAACGCCGCCATCTCCACCGAGGACCTGAACCCGGAGAGCCTGGTGGCCAAGGCCCGCGCCTGGGCCGGCCTCGAAGGGGTGGACCTGGTGCGGGAGGTGAGCTGCGCCCAACCCTATGAGGTGAGCGCGCCCAAGCCGCGTTTCCATGTGGTGGCCTTTGACTACGGCATCAAGCGCAATATCGTCCGCAAGCTGGTGGAGGAAGGCTGCCGGGTGACGGTGGTGCCGGCCACCACCACAGCCGAGGAGGCCCTGGCCCTGGAGCCGGACGGCATCTTCCTGTCCAACGGACCGGGCGACCCCCGCCCGCTGCACTATGCCATCGACACCTGCAAGAAGCTCATCGGCACCCGGCCCATCTTCGGCATCTGCCTGGGCCACGAGATCCTGGGCCTGGCCTTCGGGGCGGAGATCTTTCACCTCAAGTTCGGGCACCGGGGCGGCAACCAGCCCATCAAGGAGCAGGCCACCGGCCGCATCCTGATCACCGCCGAGAACCACGGTTGGGGCATTGCCGGCGACAGCTTGCCGGGTTACCTGGAGCCCACCCGCGTCAATCTCAACGACGGGTGCGTGGAGGGGATGCACCACAAAGAGTTGCCCATCTTCTCGATCCAGTGCCATCCCGAGGCCTCGCCCGGTCCGCACGACAGCTTTCACCTGTTCCGCTATTTTGTGGAGTTGATGGAGAAACACGCCGCCTGAGGAAGCGTCGGGGAGCGGCCCCTCCGCTCATGAGTTCAACTCTTCGAGTTGACGGTCTTCGACACTCGCCGGCCATCCCTGGCCGGCTCCGAGGCCATTCCCCTCGGGCCTATCATCCGTGGACCCGAGGGGAATGGAATCCGCTCAGGGGCTCACTCCCCGCCGCTAAGCCCCTCAAGTTGGAGGTTGGTCCCCCATGCCCATAGTCCGCCAGGAAGTCCTGCGCCAGTACGCCTACGAGATCTTCAAGGCCACCGGCATTCCCGAAACAGACGCCCGCATCGTCGGCGACCACCTGGTGGACAGCCAATTGGCCGGCCACGACTCCCACGGCACCTGGTTCATCCCCAGCTACGTCCAGGGGATGAAGAAGAACTACGTGCGCTGGGAGGAGCGACAGGTGGTGCGCGAGAATCCCTCCCTGGCCATCATCGACTGCAAGGGGGGCAACGGCATTGTGGCCGTGACCCGGGCTTTGGAACTGGCGGCGGCCAAGGCGCGCGCTGCCACCTTTGGTTTTGTGGGGCTGCACAATCTCAGCCACATCGGGCGTCTGGGCGCCTATCCCCCGCAGTTGGCGGCGCAGGGGTTGCTGGGCATGGTCTGGCTCAACGGCGGGGGGCTCTTCATGACCCCCTTCGGCAGCGCTGACCGGCGGCTGCGGCCCGAGCCCATCGCCTTTGCCGCCCCGCGCCGGCAGGGGGCGCCCTTCATGCTCGACATGACCATGACCACGGTGGCCGGCGGCAAGATCGAGCAGAAACTCATCCGCGACCAGCCCCTGCCCGAGGGTTGGGTGATAGACCAGCAGGGGCAGTGGGTGACGGACGGGCAGCGCTACCGCAACGCCGAGGAGACCGGGGTGCCGCCTCTGGGCGGGTTGCAGTTCGGGCACAAGGGCTATGGCCTGGCGATGATGGTCGAGATGCTGGTGGGACCGCTTTCCCACGCCGGCTGCACCAAGGGGGACAAGGGCGGGGGCAACGGGGTGATGGTGTTGGCCATCGACATCTCGGCCTTCACCAGCCTGGAGACCTATGTGGACGAGGTGGAGGGTTTGGCCGAGTGGGTGTGTTCGGCCAGGCCGCTGCCGGGGTTCAACAAGGTCTATGCGCCTGGTGAGATCGAGGAGGAGACCCGGCAGCGCCGGCTGCGGGAGGGGATCGACGTGGCCGAGCGGACCTGGGCCGAGATCGGCAAGACCGCGGCGGAATTGGGGGTAGCGATACCGAAGGTGTGAGTTTGCGGTGGGAAGGTATCGGGCCTCGGCTCTGGCAAAGAGCCGAGGCCCTTATTTTTACATCGAAATCCCCAACAATCCCCGCGTGATCTGGAAGTCGGTGTTGCCCTGGGTCATGGCTTTGGGGGCCTGGCGGCGGGAGGCGACCTCCATGAGCAGGTGGAGGAGCTGTGGCGCCCAGCCCTCGGGGTCGCCTTCCAGGACCAGGTCGAGGTCGTTGCGATAGGCGGTTGCGACCGGGCCGGCGCCTGAAACTTGGACCAGAGGCACCAGGGGATGGCCCTGCATAGGGTGCTCGCCGGCGTGGGCCAGGATCAGTTCCACACCCGTGGCCCCTAAGCCGGTCAGGGCCTCGACCCAGTGTTCGGTGGGGGCGTCCATGATATAGAAGCCCGGATCTTCAAAGGACTGGCCGTGGGCCAGGGCGGGCTCGGGCTGCCGGTCGCCCAGCACGCCCTGCCGGTACACCGGAGACTGGAGCAGGCCGGGGCCCGAGGGCACCACCACGGTGCCGCCGGCGCTTACCACCCAGCGGGTGAGGCGGGCCAGGGCGGCCGCTGCCGGGTCGGCCAAGGGGCCGGCGCTCACGAGGCCCAGGGACAGGTAGTCCA
>Ga0194132_10008627_pt1 | contig 14495 bp, 13 predicted proteins | sample TA2KigOf80mmetaG_FD_148612 | JGI IMG/M metagenome (GOLD analysis project Ga0194132, IMG submission 148612) | Freshwater microbial communities from Lake Tanganyika, Tanzania - TA2015054 Kigoma Offshore 80m | ecosystem: Environmental > Aquatic > Freshwater > Lake | place: Tanzania: Lake... | reverse complement strand
GGAGCCGCGCGCTCCGCACCATGTCGCGGCGTGAATAATCACCCTTCATCGGGTAGTCGAGCAACGGTGCGGTGCCGACGATCTTGAACACGGCGCCGAGCAGAAATGGCCGCCACACCGTGGTTCGGCCGTGCCGGCCCGCGATGTCGTCGATGCGCTCGCTCGCGAGATAGCCAAAAGGCGAGGAGAAATCGAAATAGAAATCGATCGGCGAGTCTGCCATTGAACACCCATTTTCGCGAAAATGCTGACGTTCTACGGTCGCGCTATCAACCACCAGCGATGCATGGCAGTCATGCGCCGCTTACTCGGCCATCAAAGCCTGGGCTTCGGCCTCTTCTATGTACCGGTGCGCCAGATGACAGCCTTTTCGGGTCGCCATCAATAGGTAGCGCGAAGGCATAGCGTAGTGAAGTTGCACCTCATTGGCCTCGCCGATGAGCTTTTCCCACCCGAAGCGGCGGAGCAGCGCTTCGAGTCTCGTGGGCTCGGTCACGGCCCACAGCAGGTCGACGCGCACACCACGTCCGGCTGCCGTATACCCGATAACCGTCGATGCACGCGCGCAATTGAACAATGTGGCCGCCTCGGCGGGTGATAGCGGCGCATGCCCTGCCAGAACTGCGAATGTGGCTAGACCCGATAAGACCGAAATTGCTTCGCGCATGTGCACCCTCCGATCCGTTCCCCTGCCACTTTAGACATGGAACGCGAACGGCGATCGACGAACCCCAACCGGGGCACGGCTCAACTCGCCGCGATCTGGCGCGCGATCACGAGGCGCTGCACGTCGCTCGTGCCCTCATAGATCTGGCACACGCGCATGTCGCGATAGAAGCGTTCAACCGGGAAGTCGTTGAGATAGCCGTAGCCGCCGAACGTCTGCAGCGCCGCCGAACACACCCGCTCCGCCATCTCGGACGCGAACAGCTTGGCCATGGAGGCTTCCTTTAGGCACGGCAGCCCGGCATCGCGAAGGCGCGCCGCATGATGCAGCAATTGGCGCGCCGCCTCGATCTCGGTCGCCATGTCGGCCAGCCGAAAGGCCACGGCCTGGTGCTCGATGATCGGCTTGCCGAAGGTCTTGCGCTCCTTGGCATAGGTGAGCGCCGCATCATAGGCGGCGCGCGCGACACCGAGCGACTGCGCCGCGATGCCGATCCGACCGCCCTCGAGATTGGAGAGCGCGATCTTGTAGCCCTCGCCCGGCTCCCCGATCAGATGATCCGGTGTGATCCTGAGATCGTCGAATACGATCTGACAGGTATCGGAGGCGCGCTGGCCAAGCTTCTCCTCCTTGCGTGCGACCTTGTAGCCGGGCGTATCGGTCGGCACGGCAAAGGTGCTGATGCCCTTCTTGCCCGCAGCCGGATCGGTGACCGCGAACACGATCGCGACATCCGCCTTGCTGCCGGACGAAATGAACTGCTTGGTGCCGTTGATCACATAGTGATTGCCGTTCAGTGTCGCGCGCGTGCGCAGATCCGACGCGTCGGAGCCGGCCTGTGGCTCGGTCAGGCAGAAACAGCCAAGCTTGTCGCCGCTTGCGAGCGGCCGCAGCATCGTCTCCTTCTGCTTTGCCGTGCCATAGCGATTGAGGATCGCGCAGACGAGCGAGTTGTTGACGCTCATGATGGTCGAGGTGGAGACATCGCCCCAGGCAATTTCCTCGAGCGCCAGCGCGTAGGTGACGTGATCGGTGCCTGCGCCACCGTCGCTCTCCGGCACCATCATGCCCATGAGCCCGAGCGCGCCGAGGCGCTTCACCGCGGCGGCCGGAAACTCGGACTTGCGGTCCCATTCAGGCGCATGGGGCGCAAGCTCATTGCGCGCGAAGTCACGCGCCATGTCGCGCACCATCAGTTGCTCTTGCGTCAGGGCCGGGTTCTCTACAACGCTCATCGAGGCCTCAATTTCTAGGTCAGAACTTCGTATCGAACGTCACGGGGCATCATCTCGCGCCCGTTGATGGGCACCATATCCTGCGGACAGGCCGAGAAAACGATGACGACATCCGCCTCGGCCCTAAGCGTCACATGATCACCCGGTTTTGCCAGGGTCGGCTCGAAGCGAACTGCACCGTCCGCCCCGATAGGAATATTCATGAACAGATTGAGTGGCGCCGGGGCTTCAGGTGGCGTCAGTCCAAGCTTGGCGAGAGCCGTCCGCAAATTATCGGTACAATTGGCGTGGTAGCCCTTGGCGCCGAGCTGCTCATAGCGATAGCGGTCGCACGCCGCGATCAGCGTGTCGTGGATGCCGGGCGTTGTGTCCTCGACAAGCGTCAGAATGGGCCGGCGGCGATTGCTGAGCATCGTATCGCCCAGCCTCGGGTTGACCCGCCCGATGCCGACCCGGCTGTGTTCCATTGACATGAACTCGGTCGGGTCGCCCGCCATGAAGGCCCACGCGTCGACCACCTGGGTGCCATGGGTGTTGACCAAGCGCACACACTGCCCGGCGCGCAACGGAATCGCCCGCGCATCACGCGCAGGAATCTCGATCGCGCCGGGCATGACGATCAATCCTAGTTCAGCCGCTCGATCGCTACCGCGGTCGCCTCGCCGCCGCCGATGCAAAGCGTGCTGATGCCGCGCTTGAGATTGTACTTCTGCAGCGCCGCGAGCAATGTCACCAGGATGCGCGCGCCGGACGCGCCGATCGGATGGCCGAGCGCGCAGGCGCCGCCGTGCACATTGACCATTTCATGCGGCAGCTTGCAGTCGCGCATCGCCGCCATGGTAACGACTGCGAACGCCTCATTCACCTCGAACAGGTCGATTTTGTCGGGCGTCGTGTCGAGCTTTTTGAGAAGCTTGTCGATGGCGCCGACCGGCGCGGTGGTGAACCAGGCTGGCTCCCGCGCGTGGCTGGCGTGGCCAATGATCGCGGCGAGCGGCGTCAGACCCCGCCGCTCGGCCTCGGAGCGCCTCATCAACACGAGCGCCGCCGCACCATCGGAGATCGAGCTCGAATTGGCCGCGGTCACCGTACCGTCCTTGGCAAACGCAGGCTTGAGCTGCGGGATCTTGTCGAAATTGGCCTTCAGCGGCTGCTCGTCCTGCTTGACGACGACATCGCCTTTGCGGCCCTTCACCGTCACCGGCACGACCTCGGCATCGAAGCTGCCGTCCTTGATCGCCTTCTGGGCGCGGCTGAGCGAGGTGATCGCGTACTGATCCTGCTGCTCGCGCGTGAACTGATATTTCTGCGCGGTGTTCTCGGCGAAGACACCCATCAGCTTGCCCTGGTCATAGGCATCTTCGAGGCCGTCGAAGAACATGTGATCGAGCACGCGGCCATGGCCCATGCGATAGCCGCCGCGCGCGCGGTCGAGCAGATAGGGCGCGTTGGTCATGCTCTCCATGCCGCCCGCGACCATGACGCGGTTGTTGCCGGACGCGATCATGTCGTTCGCGAACATCACGGCCTTCATGCCCGAGCCGCACATCTTGTTGATCGTGGTCGCCCCGACATCCTTCGGGATGCCGGCGCCGATCGAGGCCTGACGCGCCGGCGCCTGACCTTGGCCGGCCGGCAGCACACAGCCCATAATCACTTCATCGACGTCTTCGCCCTTGACCTTGGCGCGCTCGAGTGCGGCCCTGATGGCGACGGTGCCGAGCTCGGCGGCCTTGGCCTCGCCCAGGTCGCCCTGGAAGCCGCCCATCGGGGTCCGTGCCATGCCGACGATGACGACGGGATCGGAAGTGGCCATGAGAATCTCCTGTGTTCAGGCGTCGTTTGTTGAACCGTAGATGTCAGCGCCGACGACGATGCCGAGGCGACGGCGCGTCGAGCCGGTTGCCATTGCGCCTTCGATCGCGGCGATGTCGACCGAGGCGAGGCTGTGGAACGGGGCCTTGGTCTGGCCGCGATAGCGCGCGAGGCGCGTCTGCTTGATCGAGCGCAACAGCAAAGTCAGACAATAGATGAGGTTGAGATCGGCCGCCGTCGAGACCTCTTTCACCGCGCGATAGAGATTGTGGTGACCATCCTTGGCGCGCCGCTTGAGCTGGTAAAAGGCGACACCCTGCTCGATGTCGTCATGCGCTGCATCGGCTTCGGGGCCATCGAGCAGAACCGCGGTCTCATCCTTGCGCATGCGGATATGGAGCCCGCGGGCGAGCGGCGTGCGCTCCGGCGCACGCAGGAGGTCGCGGCCAGCCAGCGTCAGCACCGCCAGGGTGTTGGCGATGTTGCGGCCCCACTCTTCGCCGCCAGCTTGCTCAAGATCGGTGTAGATCGCTGCATCGATCACGGCTGCAAGGTCGCGCTTGGCTCCGCCGCTGAAGCCCAGGGCGTCGCCGGCAACAAAGCGCTCTACAGCGCTGCGCACGTCGTGCGCCGTGTACTCACTGACAAAGACCGGATGCGACCGCACCTGGAAGGCAGCGACCATGAGCGCAAACACGGTCTCGCTGAGCTGAAGCCGCGCGAGGTGGATCTCGGCGATCAATGCATCGGCGATGTCGTCGTCACCGACCACAAGCCCGGCCGGATCGGCCGTGAAATAGCCGTTGAGACGATCCTCGTTCTGAAGCGCGAAGTGGAGCGCAAACGCCTTCTTGTAGAAATAGGTGTCGTCGAGCCGGCGGAAGAAATCGATCTCGATGGCACGCGGGCTGACCTCCGGCGCCGCCGTGGCCACCAGCTGCTCGATGATCGAAATGGGCTTTGTGCGGGGCATGGCCGGGGCGCGCGTCACGCACTCTCCTCGAACAGTTCGCGGCCGATCAGCATGCGGCGGATCTCGCTGGTGCCCGCGCCGATTTCATAGAGCTTTGCGTCGCGCAGCAGGCGGCCTGCCGCGAACTCGTTGATATAGCCATTGCCGCCGAGGATCTGAATGGCCTCAAGCGCCGCCTCGGTTGCGCGTTCGGCGGCAAACAGGATGGCGCCGGCCGCGTCCTTGCGGGTCGCCTGGCCGCGGTCACACGCCTTCGCCACGGCATAGACGTAGGCGCGCGAGGCATTGAGGTTGGTGTAGAGGTCGGCGACCTTGGCCTGAATCAACTGGAAGCTGCCGATCGGCTGACCGAATTGCTGGCGCTCATGAACATAGGGCAGCACAAGATCGAGACAGGCCTGCATGATGCCGAGCGGGCCGGCGGCGAGCACCGCGCGCTCATAGTCGAGCCCGCTCATCAGAACCGCGACACCTTTGTTGAGTGGCCCGAGCAGGTTTTCAGCCGGAACCTCGCAGTCCTCGAACACGAGCTCGCAGGTGTTGGAACCGCGCATGCCAAGCTTGTCGAGCTTCTGCGCTGTCGAGAAGCCCTTCATGCCCTTCTCGATCAGGAACGCGCTGATGCCGCGGCTGCCGGCATTGGGATCGGTCTTGGCATAGACCACGAGCACGTCGGCATCCGGCCCGTTGGTGATCCACATCTTGTTGCCGTTGATGATGAACCGGTCATTCTTGCGCTCGGCGCGCGTGCGCATGGAGACGACGTCGGATCCCGCACCCGGCTCGCTCATGGCGAGCGCGCCGACATGCTCGCCGCTGATTAGCTTGGGCAGATAGCGCCAGCGCTGGCCGTCATTGCCATTCCGCCGGATCTGGTTGACGCAGAGATTCGAGTGCGCGCCGTAGGACAAGCCGACCGCGGCCGAGGCCCGGCTGATCTCTTCCATGGCGACGCAATGCTCGAGATAGCCGAGACCGGCGCCGCCCTGCTCTTCCTCGACCGTAATGCCGAGCAGGCCGAGCGAGCCGAGCTTCGGCCACAGATCGCGGGGAAAGTCGTTGGTGTGGTCGATTTCAGCCGCGCGCGGCGCGATCTCGCTCTCGGCGAAATCGCGCACGCTGTCGCGGATCATGCCGGCGGTCTCGCCGAGACCGAAGTCGAGCACAGGCAGATTGCTGAGGGCCATGGATCAGGCGTCGTTCAGGGGCTGCGGATTAGGTGCAGTGCAGCATACCCGGTCCTGCGGCCGCTCAAAACAGATTCAAAATGCGAGCAGGCGGGCCGAGAGCACCCGCCTGCAGCATCTGCACTGTGCGATTAGCGACCGGCCATCCTTGGCCGAGGACGGACCTATGCGCTGCGCTTGAGGCTTGCCGTACCGGTCGGCTGTGCCGGGTGCTGGGCCTCAACCACGGCAATCGCCGTCATATTGAGGATGCCGCGCACGGTCGCCGACGAGGTCATCACATGCGCCGGCTGGTTGAGCCCGAGGATCAGTGGCCCGACCGAGATGCCGTTCGCCAGCACCTTGACCATGTTGTAGGCGATGTTGGCACTGGTCAGGTCTGGCAGGATCAAGAGGTTGGCCTGACCGGCGAGCTTCGAATCAGGCAGCAACTCCGCACGCACGCTTTCGGCAAGCGCGGTATCCGCATGCATTTCGCCATCCGCCTCGAAACGCGGAGCGCGCTCCTTAAACATCGCCGTCGCCTCGCGCATTTTCACTGACGAGGGGAAGTCGTTGCTGCCAAAATTCGAGCTGGAGAGGAAGGCCAGCTTCGGCGTCATGCCAAAGCGCTCCACCTGCTCCGCCGCCATCACTGCGGTCTCGCAGATCTCCTCCTTGGTGGGGTTCTCGGTGACGTGCGTGTCGGTGATGTAATAGGTGCCCTTGGAGAGGATCAGCACCTGCATTGCGGCACAGGCGGTGACACCGGGCTTCAGCCCGATCACGTCGATCACGTTGAGGAGCTGCGGCCGATAGAGGCTCACGGGCCCTGCGATCAGCGCGTCCGCGTCCTTCAGGCGCACCATGATCGCTCCGATCACGGTGTTCTGCGTGCGCAGAATCGTCTGCGAGGTCGAGGGCGAAGCGCCGCGCCGCCCCATGATCCGGTAATACTCCCGCCAATAGGGCTCATAGCGCTCATAGTTGGTGGGATCGATCACCTGGACATTCTTGCCGACCTCGAGACGGAGCGAGAGCTTCTCGTTCTTCTCGGCGATGACGGAGGCGCGGCCCAACAGGATCGGCTTTGCGACACCCTCATCGATCGCCTGTTGCGCCGCGCGCAGCACGCGGTCGTCCTCGCCCTCGGCGAACACGACGCGCTTCGGATCCTCGATCGCACGATCGAACACGCCCTTCATCATGTAGCCGGTGCGGAAGACGAGCTGGCTCAGCTCCTTACCATAGGCCTTGAGATCCTTGATCGGGCGCTTGGCAACGCCGGATTCCATGGCGGCCTTGGCCACCGCGACCGGAACGGTCGAGATCAGGCGCGGGTCGAACGGCTTCGGGATGATGTAGTCGATGCCGAATTTGAGCGACTGGTCGCCGTACGCCGCCGCAACGACGTCCGACGCCTCCGCCTTGGCGAGATCGGCGATGGCGCGCACGCAGGCGAGCTTCATCGGCGTGTTGATCTCGGTCGCGCCGCAATCGAGCGCGCCGCGGAAGATGAAGGGGAAGCAGAGCACGTTGTTGACCTGGTTCGGGTAGTCCGAGCGCCCCGTGGCGATGATCGCATCGGGCCGCGCCGCGCGTGCCTCCTCCGGCATGATCTCAGGCGTCGGGTTGGCAAGCGCCAGGATCATCGGGTTTGCGGCCATCGGCTTGACCATCTCGCCGGTCGCGGCGCGCGGCCCCGACACGCCGAGGAAAATATCGGCGCCACGCAACGCATCGGTCAGCGTGCGAGCATTGGTGTCGAGCGCATAACGCTTCTTAGCGCTATTGAGGTCGGTACGTCCCTTGTGGATCACGCCCTCGCGATCACACACGGTGATGTTGCCCCGCGTGATGCCGAGCTCAACCAGGAGATCGAGGCACGCCATCGCGGCGGCGCCGGCGCCGGAGCAGACAAGCTTCACCTTGGACAGGTCCTTGCCAACGACGCGCAGGCCATTCAACACCGCCGCCGAGACGCAGATCGCCGTGCCATGCTGATCGTCATGGAACACCGGGATCTTCATGCGCTCCTTCAGCTTCTTCTCGATCGCGAAGCATTCGGGTGCCTTGATGTCCTCGAGGTTGATCGCGCCGAAGGTCGGCTCGAGTCGGGCGATCGTATCGACCAGCTTGTCGACATCGAGCTCGTCGATCTCGATGTCGAACACGTCGATATTGGCGAACTTCTTGAAGAGGACCGCCTTGCCCTCCATCACCGGCTTCGACGCGAGCGCGCCGATCGAGCCGAGGCCCAGAACCGCCGTCCCATTCGAAATCACGGCGACCAGATTGGCCTTGGCCGTGTAGGAATAGACCTCGTCGGGGGACTTCGCGATCTCTTCGCACGCGGCGGCGACGCCGGGCGAGTAGGCGAGCGAGAGGTCCCGCTGGTTCGCCATCGGCTTGGTCGGGTGAATGCCGAGTTTCCCAGGCTTCGGTGTCCGGTGATAGGCTAGTGCGCGTTCGCGCAGATCATCCGCCATGAAACAGTCCTCCCCCTCGCGATTCGGGCAGTATAGCGAAGCGCCACCGGTTTGCCACGGCGGCCCCCTGGAATGGCGCGTCAGCGATGGCCTGATCGCCTATCCGGACGCCGTTGCCCTGATGGAGGCCCGGGTCGCCGCGATCCGCGCGGGCGAGGCGCCGGAGCTCGTCTGGCTCCTGGAGCACCCGCCGATCTACACCGCCGGCACGAGCGCCAAGGATGACGACCTTCTATTGCCGAACCGTTTCCCGGTGTTCCGGACCGGACGGGGCGGCCAATTCACCTATCACGGGCCGGGCCAGCGCATCGCCTATGTCATGCTCGATCTGGTCGCCCGCTCGAAGAGCGGCGCGCCCGATTTGCGGGCCCTGGTGCGCGGGCTTGAGCAGTGGCTGATCGACACCTTGGCTGATTTCGGCGTTGCCGGCGTCAGGCGCGATGGTCGCGTGGGTGTTTGGGTCGAGTTGGGACGGGGGCAAGAGGCCAAGATCGCCGCGCTTGGCATCCGGGTCCGCCGCGGCGTGTCCTTTCATGGCATATCGCTGAACGTCGCCCCCGACCTGTCCCATTATGAAGGGATCGTCGCCTGCGGTGTGCGCGAGCACGGCCTCACGTCGCTCAAATCGCTCGGCGTCACGACAACCATGGCTGAGGTCGATCAGGCGCTGAAGCGCCGCTTCGAGGCCATCTTCGGGGCTTGAGCGCTATTTCGTCGGCCGCTGGTGAAAGCCCGTGAGCCCAATGGGTGGCTCCACGGCCTGGGCACGCACGCCGGTTACGGCCGCGTTTCGCGGCCCGGTGTGACAGGCCTGGATCATCCCACCGACCACCTCCGCTGGCCCGATAAACAACGCCTCGACCGAGCCGTCCTGCCGATTGCGCACCCAACCCTGAAGCCCGCGCGTCGTCGCCTCGCGAACGGTCCACGCGCGATAGCCGACGCCCTGCACGCGGCCGGAGATGCGGACGAGAATTGGTTTCGACGTCATAGCCCGAAGTTAGACAACCCTCCCCCTCAGGGGGAGGGCTTGGGTGGGGGTGGAAACAAGGCGCCACAGGCGCCTGGGTCGCCTACCCCAACCCAAACCCTTCCCCTCCTGCCAGGAGGGGAAGGGTTGAGCATTGTTGCACGATGTCTCTACTCAAACTCCATGATCACCTGATCGACTGCGAGGCTGTCGCCCTTGGCCGCGCGAACCTTGGCGACCTTGCCGTCGCGCTCGGCGCGCAGCACGTTTTCCATCTTCATGGCGTCGACCACCGCGAGCGGCTGGCCGGCCTTGACCTGATCGCCCTCATGCACCGGGATCGAGACCACGAGCCCCGGCATGGGTGACAGGAGGAAGCGCGACAGATCCGGCGGCTTCTTCTTCGGCATACGCGCGGCGAGTTCGGCCGCCCGCTCGGAGCGCACGATCACCGGCACATCGACGCCGCGCCAGCCGAGGCGGCAGCGCGTGCCGTTACGATCGACCTGCACCGTGACCGCCCGCCCATCAACGCGACCGGTGAACAACCGCTGCGTCGGCGCCCAAGCGCTCTCCACCTCGATCGTTCCGCCATCGAAGGCGACAGAAAGGCGCTCACCCTCGTTCGCGAGGATGCTCGCCTTGTGATTGACCTCGCCGACCGCGACGGCAAACGCCGCGCTTTGCAGGGACGGAATGCCACGCGCCTGGCCAGAGATCGCCGAGGCGCGCTTCTGCAAGCGATGGTGGATCGTCAGCGCAACCGGCACGATGACCTTGAGGGCCTCTGGCGTCAGCGCCGCGCCGGCATAGCCATCCGGGAATTCTTCCGCGATGAACCCGGTCGAGAGCCGGCCCGCGCCGAAGCGGCTGTGCCCGAGCACGTCGGTGAGGAAGCCGATATTGTGCGAGATGCCGCGCACATAATAGGCGTCGAGCCCATCGCGCAGCCGCGCGATCGCCTCGGCCCGCGTCTTCCCGTGGCTGATCACCTTGGCGACCATGGGATCGTAGAACATGCTGATCTCGGCGCCTTCCTCGACGCCGGTGTCCACCCGAAGGGTGGCCCCCTGCTCCGGCTCGCGATAACCAACGAGGCGACCGATCGAGGGCACGAAGCCGCGCGCCGGGTCTTCCGCATAAACGCGCGCCTCGATCGACCAGCCGTCGATCGTCACGTCAGCCTGCTTGAGTGTAAGTTCCTCGCCCGCCGCGATGCGGATCATCTGCTCGACCAGATCGATGCCGGTGGTCATCTCGGTCACCGGATGCTCGACCTGGAGACGCGTGTTCATCTCGAGGAAATAAAAGTTACGCTGCTGATCGGCGACGAACTCAACCGTGCCGGCCGAGTGATAACCGACCGCCTTGGCCAGCGCGACCGCCTGCGCCCCCATCGCCGCGCGTGTTTTCTCATCGAGCAGCGGGCTCGGCGCCTCCTCGATCACCTTCTGATGGCGCCGCTGGATCGAGCATTCGCGCTCGTTCAGGAAGATCGTGTGGCCGGTCCTGTCGCCCAGCACCTGAATCTCAATGTGGCGCGGATTGATGATGAACTTCTCGACGAACACGCGCCCGTCACCAAATGACGCCGTCGCCTCGTTGATCGCCGACTGCATGGATTCCCGCAGCTCCGCCTCGGAGTGCGCGAGCCGCATGCCCTTGCCGCCGCCGCCGGCGGCCGCCTTGATCATGACCGGATAGCCGATGCTGGCCGCGGCCTTGGCGGCCTCGCTCACATCGGCGACCGGCTTGTCGAGACCCGGCACGGTCGAGACACCGGCCGCGCGCGCCAGCTTTTTTGATTCGATCTTGTCGCCCATCGCGGCGATCGCCTTGGGCGGCGGCCCGATGAAGACGAGGCCCGCCTTCTCCACCGCCTCGGCGAACGGCGCCTTCTCAGAGAGAAACCCGAAGCCCGGGTGGATCGCCTCGGCGCCGGTCCGCTTTGCGGCCTCGATGATCACGTCGGCCTTGAGATAGCTCTCGGCCGCGGGCGGCCTGCCGATCAGCACGGCCTCGTCCGCCATGCGCGCGTGCAGCGCACCGGCATCGGCCTCGGAATAGACCGCGACGGTCTTGATGCCCATCCGCTTCGCGGTGCGGATGACGCGGCAGGCGATCTCGCCCCGGTTGGCGATGAGGATCTTACGGAACATCAGACAAACGACCCGCGCCACATGGCGCCTGCTCTCTCTCTATCGTCATTGCCGGGCTTGACCCGGCAATCCAGTCCGATTTCGCTGATGCATTCGGCGCACGAGGACTGGATGCCCGGATCAAGTCCGGGCATGACGGAAAAGGAAGAGGCGATGAGGATTTTACGGAACATGGTCACAGCGGCACGTTCCCGTGTTTCTTCCAGGGATTGTTGAGCTGCTTGTTCCTGAGCGTCGCCAAGGCGCGCGCGATGCGCTTGCGCGTCGTGCGCGGCATGATCACGTCATCCAGGAACCCTCGGCTCGCGGCGACGAACGGGTTGGCGAACTTCTGGCGATACTCCTCGGTCTTGGCCTCGACCGCGCCTGGGTCCTTCAGCGCGCCGCGAAAGATGATCTCGACCGCCCCCTTCGGCCCCATCACGGCGATCTCAGCGGTCGGCCAGGCATAATTCACATCGCCCCGTAAATGCTTCGAGCTCATCACGTCATAGGCGCCGCCATAGGCCTTGCGCGTGATCAGCGTGACTTTGGGCACGGTCGCCTCGGCATAGGCGTAGAGCAGCTTCGAGCCGTGCGTGATGATTGCGCCGTGCTCCTGCGCCGTGCCGGGAAGGAAGCCCGGCACGTCGACGAAGGTGACGATCGGGATGTTGAAGCAATCACAGAAGCGCACAAAGCGCGCAGCCTTGCGCGAGGAGTCGATGTCGAGGCAGCCCGCCAGCACCATCGGCTGGTTGGCAACGATGCCGATCGTTGCGCCGTCGATCCGCGCGAAGCCGATGATAATGTTCTTGGCGTAGCTCGGCTTGAGCTCGAAGAAATCGGCCTCGTCGACCACCTTCAGGATCAGCTCGCGCATGTCGTATGGCTTGTTGGGATTGGCCGGCACGAGCGTGTCGAGCGAGGGTTCCTCGCGGTCGATCGGGTCCGTCGTTGGCAGGATCGGCGGCTTTTCGCGGTTGGACGCCGGCAGAAAATCGATGAACCGGCGCGTCTCAGCGAGCGCGATCACGTCATCGGTCAGCGCGAGGTCGGCGACACCTGATTTTCCGGTATGCGTCTTGGCGCCACCCAAATCCTCATGCGTCACGACCTCGTGCGTGACCGTCTTCACCACGTCCGGGCCGGTCACGAACATGTAGGCCGTGTCCTCGACCATGAAGATGAAGTCGGTCATCGCCGGCGAATAAACCGCACCACCCGCGCACGGCCCCATGATCACCGAGACCTGCGGCACGACACCCGAGGCCAGCACATTCCGCTGGAACACCTCGGCATAGCCGGCGAGCGAGGCGACACCTTCGTGGATGCGGGCGCCGCCGGAATCATTGAGCCCGATCACCGGCGCGCCCACCTTCATCGCCTGATCCATGATCTTGCAGATCTTCTCGGCATGGGCTTCCGAGAGCGAGCCGCCGAACACGGTGAAATCCTGGCTGAAGACGAACACGAGGCGGCCATTGATCGTGCCATGGCCGGTAATGACGCCATCGCCCGGCACCTTGTTGGCGGCCATGTCGAAATCGGCGCAGCGATGCTCTACGAAGGTGTCATATTCCTCGAACGTGCCGGGGTCCAACAGCAGCTCGATGCGCTCGCGCGCCGAGAGCTTGCCCTTGGCATGCTGGGCCTCGATGCGGCTCTGACCGCCACCAAGGCGGGCCGCTGCCCGCTTCGCTTCCAGCTTGTCGAGGATGTCCTGCATGCAGTGACCCGCCTGGGCAAGTGTCAGTGATATGACGGGTTGCAAATAGCATGAAGCCCCGCCTCCCGCCACAGGTGGGGGTGGGCTATTCGTTAAGAAGCCGCACGGCCTCGGCCGCTGCCTCGAGGTCCGCCCGGAGCACGGCGCGGCGGGCCTCGAACTCGGCATCCACACCCCACTGCTCGATCTGGAACGCCTCGTCGATCTGGGAGGCCTGGAACGCCGCCTCGCCATCGAGCCGGCCAGCCAACACTGCGAGCCCGATCACGAGGGAGCCGCTCGCGCCTGCCGCGAGGTGGAGCGCGGTCAGCCGAAACGCATCGAGCTGCTCGGCAGCACCGCGCAGCGCGGTCACGGCCTCCGGCGGCTGCTCGACCGGGCTGATTCCTCGGGTGACGGCAAGCATCGCCCCATGGGTCGCATTCAGCCATTGGAGCAGCGGGTCCCAGGCGATGCTTTGGCGCTCGATCAGGCTCGCCGGCCGCTCCGCGCGATAACAGATGAGATCGGTCGCGCCATAGCCGATCACCTCATCGAGCATGGCGTCGCGGTGGTTTGGCACGCGGTCAAGCGCCGTGCAGGCGAGCCGAGTCAGGCGCATCGCCTCGCGCCCGATCACCTCGCCTTGAGCGGCCCATTCGGCGGCGATCGCGCGCGCCAGCCCTTTGCTTGGCACGATGAGCGGAGCTTTCAGCGGTGTCTTCACCGGCCGCGCATCGAGCGCGACACCAAACCCGCCGGGGACGGACATGGCCGCCGCTTCCTTGTAGAACCGCTTCATGATCGCTACTCGAAGATGCTGCCGATGCCCTTGCCAACGCTCTCAAGGCCCTTGCCCACGCCTTCGACCACATCGCCGACCGGGCCGCTCGACTTGCCCTTCGAGGCGCTGCCCTTGCCGCCCTTCTTGAGCGCCGCGACGCAGGGGTTTTCATCGCCGCTGCCCGCGCTGACAAAGGGAATGAGAATACCGAGCGGGTTGATCAGCGTGCCGAGCGCGGAGCCGGCAACGACGAGCGCCACGGCTTCCGAATCGGGACGGCGTTCGGATTCTGGATCGGCCCCTCGACGATCACGGGCACGGCGAGGCTGAACAGCGCCGGGTCCTTCGGCTTCGGCACGAGGCGCAGATTGAGCGTTTCGCGGCCAAGATTGATCGTGCCTTCACCGCCCATGGTCATCTCCGTGGTGTCGAGCAATAGCCGCTCGGCCCGCATCACACCGCGATCGATGGGAAAGCGCGCGACCATGCAATTGACCGTCGTGCTCGCCTTGCTGACGTTCCATGGCATCAATTGCTGCACGAGATCGAC
>Ga0194132_10008623_pt1 | contig 14497 bp, 8 predicted proteins | sample TA2KigOf80mmetaG_FD_148612 | JGI IMG/M metagenome (GOLD analysis project Ga0194132, IMG submission 148612) | Freshwater microbial communities from Lake Tanganyika, Tanzania - TA2015054 Kigoma Offshore 80m | ecosystem: Environmental > Aquatic > Freshwater > Lake | place: Tanzania: Lake Tanganyika... | reverse complement strand
CAGCACCTAACACCGAGCATCGGAAATCCCCAGGGGAACTTGGTTCTGAAAATGAACCGGAGGTCGATCTATCTCCAACTAGATCAACACAGCTCTTCCCTATCCCAATTTATCTTGGACAGCAGTGTCCCAAAATAGAACGGGAGCAAGGAGCATCCTGAACGGCAGCTTAGAACTGCATCCCTTCTTCCCTTATTCAGTGGGAATCTCCACTTCGTGACAGTCTCGGTTTCATCGACAAATTCGTCGACCAAGCAGGTGTCTTGAGTGGACATAATCATACTCCCGCAACTGTCAAGCTTTTTGAATCCCCCAGCAGAGCTGGCAGTCGCGTTGACCTCATGGTGAGCCTCCTATGACTCAATCCTCTCCACGTTTCTCCCTCGACTGAAGGTCGACATGTCCCAGAACGTTCTCGTCTAGCTGGCGGGCATGCCCGGCCTGTGCCAGTAGCGGACGTCGAGCTCGGCAAAGTCCACGCCGATCCCGCCCTCGATCTGGGGATTGCGTTGCTTCACGCGCACGGTGCATTCGTGTTTGCCGCGATCTGGCGCACGATCCAGGCGAGCCAGATCGGCGACCCACCAGTGCAGTCCCGACCACTGCTGCCAAACCCCAGCTCCGGGCATAAGCGGGGGCTGCAACTCGCCGGCCAGCTCCTTGCCATCCCACCACACCCCGAACTCATCCCCGGGCGTCAGACCGCTCAGCAACAGGCGCAGGCGGGTTGAGGCGAGCCGCTGCTCGGCCGCAGCCCGCTTCAGGTCCGCGCCGACCGTGATGACGAACGAACACTCCGGCTTTTCCGCAGTCAGCGTGCGCGGCAGCGGGCGCAAGGGTGCGGACTTGAAGAAACGGTTGTGCGAGTCGTGCGTCTGCCGTGAGACCAGGTAGGTATGGTCCCGAGCGCGGAGCCGCTCCGGATCGTGCAGCTCGTGCAGAAAGGCTACCTCCGGGTGCGTGGCATAGCGCTCGAAGGCGAAGTGGAGGTTGAAGAAGTACAGCCCGTCCACGCCCTGTTCATAGGCGCCCAGCGCCATGGCCCGGTAGTGCTCCGTGGAGGGTCCGTTGGGCGCGCCTCCGTAGTACCGGGTGGCGCCGAACTCTACGTTAGGAATGAACCCGGCGGTAGACTCAACACACCAGTGCACCAGCGTCTTGCTGCCGCGGCAGCCCTCCACAAAAGGCGCCAGGTCCGCTTCGTGCTCTGCGGATTGGAAGCAACTCGCCGTAAGGACGTCTACCCATCCTTCTTTGACCCAAGTGCGCCAGTCCAGCCCGACGTCGGCGCACCCGGGCTCCCAGGACGGCAGGCGCACCGCCAGCCCCTGCGGCCGGCCCTTCTTCTGCGCCGCCTCATCGGCGAGGGCGCGCAGCTTCTTCATCAACGCATTGAGCTGCTCCTTTCCCTCCCCGATCTTGTCTTTTGGGAAATAGCCCGGGCTACGCATGAAATCCCACTCCACCCCGTCCACGTCATAGTCCAGGTAGGCTTCGCGGAGCAGCTTGTACACGTGGTCGCGTACCTCACTCTTTGTGTAGTCCCATCGGCCATCCTCCAGGCGCAGGTCGAGGCGGTCTTCGTACAGCTGACTGCTCTTGGAACTCTTTGGACTCCCCACATGGTGATGGTCGTTCACCCGAAAGCTCAACCAAACATCCTTGCCCAGCTCATGACCGCGGGCGCAGATCACAGCCAACGGATCGTCCCCCCGCGACAACATCCCGCGCAGCGTCGCCAGCATCTGCCAGTCGCTCGCCGACATCTTCTGCTTCCGCGACCCTCGAACCTCACCGACTTTCGTGCCGTACTGGCCGGTACCGCTGGGATTCTGCAGGCCGCACCAGAACAGTGCATCCACCGGCTTACCCTCGACCTGTGGGCCAAACAGCGCATCCAGATACTGCGCGGTAGTCAACGGCGCCACCCAGTTCCAGTAGCCCCGTCCGCCGTCGTCGTTGACGATGAGGCGATAAGGCTTCCTCATGCGGAACCGTTTCGTGGACGTCCCCGTAGAGGCAGAATTCGCCGCCGTCCCCGATCCACTCCCCGCATCCTTGCCATGAAGACTGCCGGCCGCCCCAGCGCCGGTCATCGCCGCGCTTACCGCTAAACCGGTCTGTAGGAATTTCCGTCGGTCATGGTTCGACATCTGCATTCTCCTTGTGATTGAGTTGGTTTATCTTGGGTACCCCGTCTGTGTGCTTTGCTTCCGATTTCTTTCGCTACGAAAACCAATCCGGGAACAATAATCGGCTTATGTCTGCGCCGGAGACCTTCACCATGCAGGGGCGGATCCATAGGGGACATGGCCCTGACCATCTCATTCAGGGGAGTCGAGTGTTTGATGAAGATCCAAATGTTCCGCAACGGTTTCGCCTAGCTCTAGCTGTCGGGCATGCCCGGCTTGTGCCAGAAGCGTACGTCAAGCTCGGCAAACTGTATCGAGATCCCCTCCGAGACCTCCGGGTTCCGACTCTTCAAGCGCACCGTGCATTGATGTTTCCCGCGCCGGGGCGCGCGACCTTGACTGAGGAGATCGCCAACCCAGAAGTGTCCCCCGCCAAAGATCTGCCATGAACCCGGGGTGACCGGCGGCTCGAACTCGCCGGCCAACTCCTCCCCGTCCCAGGCAACCGCCAGCGTATCCAGGGAGGTCAAGCCGGTCAGGCACAGCCGCAGGCGGGCGGATCGCAGTTTTTTCGAAGCCGCCGCCTGCTTCAGGTCCGCCCCCACCGTGAGCCCGAAGGAGCACTCCGGCTTCTCCGGGGTCAATGCGCTCGGCAGCGGGCGCGGGGGTGCGCACTTGAAGAAGGCGCTGTGCGAGTCCGGTGTCTGCCGCGAGACCAGATAGGTCTGGTCTCGGCCGCGAAGCAAGTCCGGATCGTGCAGTTCGTGCAGGAAGGCGGCATCCGGGTGGGTCGCGTAGCGTTCGAAGGCAAAGAACAAGTTGAAGAAATACAACCCATCGACCCCTTGTTCGTACGCCCCCAGGGCCATCGCCCGGAAGTTTGCCGTCGAGGGACCGGTGGACTGCCCCCCGTAGACGCCCCACAGAAGTTGTTTGTGAATCTCGACGTTGGGGAAACCGGGCGTGGACTCGATGCACCAGTAAACCTGGGTGCGGCTGTCCCGGCAGCCTTCTACGAAAGGCGCCATATCGGCTTCATGCTCGGCGGACTGGAAGCAACTGGCCGTCAGAACATCGACCCAGCCTTCTTTGACCCACCTGCGCCAGTCCAATCCGACCTCCGCGCAGGCAGGCTCGTACGAAGGGAGCCGCACCGCCAAGCCTTGGGGGCGCCCCTTCTTGTCTGCCGCCTGATCGGCCAGGGCGCGCAGCTTTTTCATGAATCCGTTCAGAAGCTCCTTTCCCTCCCCGATCTTGTCCTTTGGGAAATAGCCCGGGCTACGCATGAAATCCAGTTCCACCCCGTCCACGTCATATTCCAGATAGGCTTCCTGCAACAGAGAATAGACATAGTCCCGAACCTCAGACCTCGTGTAGTTCCATTTCGTCTCCTCTTCGCCGTCACTGTAGCGCAAATCGGATCGTTCTTCGTATCGCCGAGTGAGCTTCGCGTCAGCCAAGGTCCCCGATGCACCGTGGTGGTCGTTGAATCGAAAGCTCAGCCAGGCATCCTTGCCCAGTTCATGGCAGCGTTTGCAGACCAGAACCAACGGGTCGTGGCCCTGGGAGATCAGCCCCTGCAGCGTCGCTACCGTGGCCCAGTCTCTAGCCGTCCTAAACTTCCGCCGCATGGACCTTGCCCAGGAACCGGCCGGTTCGCCCACTTTCGACTTGTACCAGGTGCCACCTCCGGGGTTTTGCAGGCCGCACCAGAACAAGGCGTCCACCGGCTTGCCCTCGATCTGCGGGCCAAACAGCGCGTCCAGGAACTGCTCCGCCGTCAAGGGCGCCACCCAGTTGCGGTACCCCCGTCCGCCGTCGTCGTTGATGATGAGGCGATAGGGCTTCCTCATGCGGATCCGTTTCGCGGGCGTCCCCGTGGAAGCTGGGCCGGCCGCCCGCAGGGGCCCACCGCCTGCAGCAAGGAGCTTGTGGCCGTCCTTGTCCTGAAAGCTACCGAATTCCTCGCCGGACATGGCCGCGGCGGCAGCTATACTCGTCTGCAGGAACTTCCGTCGATTATGGTTCGTCATCTCCATTCTCCTTGTGATTGAGTCTCTCCATCTGCAGGCTTGTCACAACCAGAATCCTGCCGCTTGCCGACGCCATGAAACCGTTCCAAGCCCAAAGGCCGCGTCGTGCTGGACTGTGGGCACGAGTCGTCGCGGCCGGTCTCCCGCTGGATCCGTTCGTCGGCGTACTCATTCATGGTCCGGCCCCTCGCAGTTGGGACGCTCATCATTTCCCCGCGAGCAGCTCCCAGCGCAAGAGCTCGAGACAGGTTTTGTCATCGGCGCCGCTGTAGGAATATGAAGCGTCGCATCCTGCAACTGCAGGGGGTTCGGCCGAACCCTCCACTGAACGTGCCCACCGGCTTCTTGGCGTCGAGCATCAACAGGTTGTGTTCGTAGTCAAACCGGTACCGTCGGATGTCTCCTCGCCCAGTATGGCTCTCAGGCCGAGCGGCGGTCTGAGTTCGCGTTGGGTGAACGTCAAGAACAGGCGTCCGTCCGCGAGTCGCAAGATCCACCGAGCGATAAGACAGGGGATTCGCACTGGAAGGAAGTGCAAAAGAGCGCACGGATTGCCAGGCCCGGCGCGCGTTTCCGTTGTCGCTCCGGGACTTCGGACCGAAGGAAGTTCAGAGCGAACTCATTCCAAGAGCCTGCCTGGGCTGCGCTCAGAAATCCAAACCGATGTCCACCGCGATGAAACGTCTCTGGCCAATTCTTCCCCTCTCTGTGGCGGGCAACGTGACGATCACGTTGTTTACGGACGGCGCGGTGGCCAGCGAGAGAAGACACAATCCGGATAGCCAACTGTTGTCCATCCGGTACAACAGTAAAGATCAACAGACTCCACCGACAGCGTGGCAGAGCCGACGCACTGGTTACGTCGGCTCTGCCGGCCAGCACCAACCTAGAATTACTAGGTTAAGTCTTGTCCCGATACTTTGGGTGGCGCACACATGGCGCAGTTTGTCATGTGTGCGTACGGTACGCATACATCGCAAAAAGCACGATGTATGCGCCACCCGAAGAGACTTAACAAAGTAATACTAGAACTCCAGCCGCGCTTGAAATCGGATGTATCGCGCACCCGTGTGATTTCCCTTGTCGGCGCCTGAAGTGTTCACGGTCAGCGTTCTGATCTCCCGGAAACCCGGACTGTCGCCCCCGCCTTGGAGGTACAAATACGGGGTATTGAAGGGATTTTCCAGGTGAGCGCCAACCCGCTGCCTTTCGTGACGTGAACCCAACCTCGACGTAGGTCAGCAGCTCGTCTTCGGAGGGATGCCCGTCTTTTTCAAACCACCCAGAAAACGGAAATCGACGCATGAGTCTCTCCCGTTAACTTCTTTGATGCCACGTCGCAACGACTGAGCCACGTTTCAATGTCTCGCGAATTCACTCCTCGTTTATGGTCCCAACCACTCCAAGCTACGGCGGTCCGCCGATACCAACAGCACGCCGCAACTCACTTCTTCGAAACGATGAACTCCTGGGCGAGGACCGCCAGGCGTGGCTGGCCCCAGGGGTCGGGCACATCCCACTTAGTGTACACATAAATGAAGCGGTCCGGGCCAGTGATCAGGACATTCCCATTGCAGTCGGAGTTCTCGAAGCGCTGACACCGCCAGGGCTTGACCACGGTCACGTCGTTGCCCCACTTATCACCTTTGCCGTCGGCGCAGAATGTGAAGAACACCCCGGGCCGCTGATAAGAGAGTACGGCAATGCCGTTTGCCAACACCCAGCCCTGAGGGTTCGTTCCTGGCATCCGGATAGCCTTCGGCTCGGACCAGGTCTTTCCCAGATCTCTGGACTGGCGGATGTTCAGCGGTGCGCCGCCCGAGCAGTACAGGGCGTCATGCCGAAAGGAAGCCACCAGGTTGCCGTTGGGAAAAGCTAGAAGATGTGCCCGAATCGTCCCGATTTTTCTCCCCGTGAACGCGTAGGAATTGTAGCCCGGAATCTCCTCGACCTTCCATGTCCGCCCGCGGTCATAGCTGCGCAGCATCCGGTGGGGCTGCTCCTTGATCTTTCCGTCCGGCCCCACATCCTTCACCATCAACAGGTTGCCCTGCTTGAAATCCGCCCGCGCGATCGAACCGTCCGGTAGAACCTTCTTGTCGGACATCCACAGTGCATCAATGGGATTGGGGATACTACCCTTGACCAGAATATCCGGCTCCAAATAGGCCTTCTCAGAGGTCCACGCACTTTCTCCGGGCTTGCGGGTGTAGAGAGGAATCGCCTGCACCTCACGCGGCAGGTCACCCAGCCGGTAGTAACCGGCATAGGTCTTGAGAGTCTTGTCATTCACCTTGATCGGCACATCACCGAACAGGCTTCCGGGGTCGTGGGTGGGCAGCACGACCTTGATCTCCTCCCCATCGGGCAATCTTATCGCAGCCCAATCCCGCGAGGGCATTTCCGCGCCCTCCAAATACTGGGCATAATGTGTCCAGTTCTTACCACCATCCTCCGAGATGTAGTTGAGGAAATTGCGATCCCCGTCACCACCCACGCTCACCCGCACCACGATCAGGCCGCCGCGAAGCCGGTTGATCTCAGGGAACATATACTGGCCCCAGCGGCCTCTGGCCGCCACGGTTCCGCCCAGGTGCCGCAGTCGCACTCTTTCCCCCGCAACATCCGCCGTTTCACCCTCCGGGGCCCACATCACAACAACCGGCGTGCCTGCTTTCACCTTGACGCCGACGTCCGGCGCCGTATCGGCCAATATGACATCAGGCAAATACTTCTTCAGTATCAGCCTGTATACAGAATCGAGCGCCTTGCGGCGTTGGCTCAGGGGTATCTCGCCGTCCAAACCCTGAAGGCCCTGTTCCCGGCCCCATGTGAGCAGTTCGTTCTCTCTTGCCAGAACATACGACATTCTGATGGGAATGCCGCGATAATCCATGAAGTCCTCCACTCTCTGGCAGTGGCCCAAGAAGGACTTCTCATAAGCAGCTTTTTCCGCCGCTGTAGGCACCGCGCCGCCGACGGAGGTCGTATCCCAGACTATGTCTTGCGCGGCGATCGGAGCCGTCCCCCAGACCACCAGCAGAGCGATCCCTATCGTTTGTACCAATTTGCTTTTCCGTGATTTCACCCTGCAAGTCATAGTGAGCCTCCAGATTGGAGAAAGATGTTTCGCTCCTCAACAAGCAAACTCTTATCTCACCACCGCTCCGCGCGGCAGCGGCTTCCAGATCACGACATAGGTCATCGGAGTTCTTTGCGCCGGGGAAGAATTGTCATTCAGCATCAGGACATTGCCGTCTTTCAGCAGCACGGAACTGGTAGGGCCCCGCTGCGGCCCCGGCGCAGCGCATAGAGCGTCTCCTCCTGGCTCATCCCGCCGTCGCGGCGGATCATCGCCCGCACGGACAGTCCCGGAAGTGGTGGCTCATTTCCCAGCTGCGGCGGTCCGCCGATCCTAACGGCACGCCGCAACTCACTTCTTCGAGACGATGAACTCCTGGGCGAGGACGGCCTGGCGGGGCTGGCCCCAGGGATCCGGCACGTCCCACTTGGTATAGGCGTAAATGAACCGATCCGGTCCGGTGACCACAAGACTCCCGTTGCCACAGGAGTTCTCGTTGCGGTTGTGCCGCCACGGCTTGACCAGCGTCACGTCGTTGCCCCAGAGCTCACCTTTGCCGTCGGCGCAGAAGGTGAAAAATAACCCGGGCCGCTGATAGGACAGCGCGGCTACCCCATTCTTCAACATCACACCCATCGGATTGACGCCGGGTACCCGGATCGCCCTGGGCTTCGACCAGGTTTTCCCTTCATCGTCGGACGAGCTGATGATCAGCGGACCGCCGGGAGAATAACAGTAGATTCCCGAATGCCGATAGGCGGCGACCCATCTGCCGTTGGGAAAGGCCAGCAGGTGGGCGCGCAAGGTGACCGAATGCGCAGCGTAGGAGGGGGGGTATGATCCACAGTCCACGAGCGACTGCCACCAACTGAGGCGTGGGATCGTTCCGGCGTGTTTCCAGCTGCGCCCCCGATCGAAGCTGCGCCAGATCTGGTGGTTTTCGCCTTCCTGATACATCGTGCCGTCCGGACGAATGTCCGACACCACCGCTTGCCGCCAAACGGCGGTCACCAGCGAACCATCCGGCAAGTGCATGATATGGGATTCGGACGTCAGAATGGGTGAGGGCAACTCTCCCCCAACCAGAAGATCGGGGTCCCAAGTGGCCGTCTCGCGGGTCCACTCAGCCTGTCCCGGTTTGCGGGTGAAGATGGGCACGCCCTGTTTTTCTTTGGGAAGATCGCCCAATCGGTGGCGGCCGCCAGGGTAGGTTTTGAGATTCAGTCCGGAAAAGTCAATCGGCTTAAGGTCCCTATCCAGTGGCCCCCGCAGCTCTTCGCCATCAGCAAGACGCAGGGCGATCTCGCTGGCCGGCCGTTCGGCGGCATCGTCATAGGCGGCGAACTGCCGCCAATTCTTGCCCTGGTCATCGGACACATAATAGAGATACTGTCGACGTACTGGGCGCCCGTTCACTACCTCGTTTGCACTGTCTCCTCCCACAAAGACCTGAACCACCAGCATGCCGCCCCTGAGCCTGGAGATCTGGGGAAACATGTATTGGCCCCAGCGGCCTCGCTTCGACAAGGTCCCGCCAAGGTGCCCCAATCGAACTTTCTCACCTTCAATATCCGCGGTCTTTCCCTCCGGGGCCCACATCACCACCCGCGGCTCGCCGACAATCACTTTCACCCCAGCGTCCGGGGCTTCGTCCGCCAGCGTCGCATCCGGCAAATACTTCCGCCTGATCTCCCGGTATACGATTTCCAGCGCCTGCCGGCGCCGGCTCAGGCGGATCTCGCCCTTCAGACCCTGAAGGCCCTGTTCCCGGCCCCATTGGAGCAGCCGTTCTTCAATCCCTGGGACGTGTGGCCCGGAATGCAGGACATCCTCCACGCTCTGGCAATAGCCTTCAAAGGACTGGTCGTAGGCGGCCTTTTCTGCCTCCGTGGGTTCCTCCCCGGCGACCGGAGCCGTGCCCCAGACCGCCAGCAGCGCGATCCCCATCGCTGGTAGCAATATGTTTCTCAGTGATTTCATCCTGCAATTCCTCCTGAATTCACTCCTCGTTTACGGTCCCAACTAATCCAAGCTGCGGCGGTCTGCCAACCCCAACAGCACACCGCAATTCATTTCTTCGACACGATGAACTCCTGGGCGAGGACAGCCTGCCGCGGCTGGCCCCAGGGATCCGGCACGTCCCACTTGGTATAAGCGTAAATGAACCGATCCGGTCCGGTGACCACAAAACTCCCGTTTGCGCAGGAGTTCTCGTTGCGCTGGTGCCGCCAGCCCTTGACCAGCGTCACGTCGTTGCCCCAGAGATCGCCTTTGCCATCGGCGCAAAAGGTGAGAAAAACGCCGGGGCGCTGGTAGGAAAAGACGGCTACCCCATTCTTCAGCATCAGCCCCAACGGGTTGACTCCGGGCATCCGGATCGCCTTCGGCTTGGACCAGGTCTTGCCTTCATCGGATGACTTGCTGAGGATGAGAGGCCCGCCGCCGGAACAGTACAGGCCGGCATGCCGATAGGCGGCGACCCAGTTGCCGTTGGGAAAGGCCAGCAGGTGGGCGCGCACGGTGGACTTCTCCGGTCGGATCGGCAAGAAGTGGAGGCGTGGGATTGTCCCGGTGCATTCCCAGCTGCGCCCCCGGTCGAAGCTGCGCCAGATCTGGTGGTTTTCGCCTTCAGTATTCAGGGTGCCGTCCGGGCGAAGGTCCGACATCACCGCTTGCCGCCAAACGGCGGTCACCAGCGAACCATCCGGCAAGTGCATGATATGGGACTCGGACGTCATAATGGGTGAGGGCAACGTTCCCCCGACCAGAAGATCGGGGTCCCAATAGGCCGTCTCGCGGGTCCACTGCTGCTGTCCCGGTTTGCGCGCGAAGATGGGCACGCCCTGTTTTTCCTTGGGAAGATCACCCAAACGGTGGCGGCCGTTGGGGTAGGCTCTGAGATTCAGTCCGGAAACGTCGACAACCTCATAGTCCCGATCCAGCAGCCCCCGCAGTTCTTCGCCATCACGCAGACGCAACGCCATTTCGGTGGCAGGCCGTTCGCCGGCATCGTCATAGGCAGCGAAATGCCGCCAATTCCTGCCCTGGTCATCGGACACGTAATAGAGATACTTTCGGCCTTTGGGACTGTCTCCTCCTACGTAAACCTGAACCCCCAGCATGCCGCCCCTGAGCCTGGCGATCTGGGGAAACATGTACTGGCCCCAACGGCCCTCTTTAGCCAGGGTCTCGCCAAGGTGCCCCAACCGAACTTTCGCACCTTCAACATCCGCGGTCTTTCCCTCCGGGGCCCACATCACCACCCGCGGCTCCCCCACCACTACCTTGACACCAGCGTCCGGGGCCTTATCGGCCACGGTAATATCCGGCAGGTATCTCCGAATGATCTCCCGATATACCAGGTCCAGCGCTTGTCGCCGCCGGCTCAGGGGGATATTACCTTCCAGGCCCTTAACCCCCTGCTCTGTTCCCCATTGGAAGAAACGCTCCTCGTTGCCGGGATTCTTCAAGAAGCCGAAGGTGAGGTGCGGCCGGTAGTCCAGGAAATCCTCCACACTGTGGCAATAGCCCTCGAAGGATTGCTCGTAGGCGGCGATTTCCGCCGCGGTCGGTTCCTCCGCGGCGACCGGAGCCGTGCCCCAGACCGCCAGCAGCGCGATCCCCATCGGTTGTACCAATATGTTTCTCAGTGACTGCATCCTGCAATTCACAAGGAACCTCCAAACTGGTTTTTCCCAGCGTGACTTGAAGATTGACAACCCGCGTCGGCCGGGTCAGCTATGGGCAGGGAACCGCGGTTTGGACTGCCCCTGCCGCAGTTTTACTCCGCTGTTCGCAATGTCTCCTGAATTCACTCCTCGTTTACGGTCCCAACCACTCCAAGCTGCGGCGGTCCCCCAACCGCACACCGCCACTCATTTCTTCGACACGATGAACTCCTGGGCGAGGACCGCCTGGCGGGGCTGGCCCCAGGGATCCCGCACGTCCCACTTGGTATAAGCGTAAATGAACCGATCCGGTCCGGTGACGACAAAACTCCCATTGGCGCAGGAGTTCTCGTTGCGCTGGTGCCGCCACGCCTTGACCAGCGTCACGTCGTTGCCCCAGAGTTCGCCTTTGCCGTCGGCGCAGAAGGTGAGAAAGAGGCCGGGGCGCTGGTAGCAAAAAACACCAATGCCGTTGGCAAGCGTCACGCCCTGCGGATTCGTGCCGGGTACCCGGATCGCTTTGGGCTTCGACCAGGTCTTGCCTTCGTCGTCGGACGTGGTGATGATAAGCGGGCCGCCGGCAGAATAGTAGAGTCCTTGACCCCGATAGGCGCCGACCCATCTGCCGTTGGGCAAGGCCAGCAGGTGGACACGCACGGTGGGGTCCGCGGGCGGATGCGGAAAGTCCGCCCACCAACGGAGCCGCGGGATGCTCCCGGCGTGTTTCCAGGTGCGCCCTCGATCGAAGCTCCGCCAGATGTTGTGGTTTTCGCCTTCGGAATTGAAGGTGCCGTCCGGACGAATATCCGACATCACCGCTTCCCGCCAAACGGCGGTCACCATCGAGCCATCCGGCAAGTGCACGATATTGGACTCGGACGTCATAATGGGTGAGGGCAAGTCTCCCCCAACCAGAAGATCGGAATCCCAATAGGCCGTCTCGCGGGTCCACTGATCCTGTCCCGGTCTGCGGGTGAAGATGGGCACGCCCTGTCTGTCTTTGGGAAGATCGCCCAATCGGCGCCGGCCGTTATCGTAGGTCTTGAGATTCAGTCCGGAAAAGTCAATAACCTCAAAGTCTCGAGACAGCGACCCCCGCAGCTCTTCGCCATCAGGCAGACGCAAGGCCATTTCGGTGCCAGGCCGTTCGCCGGCATCGTCATAAGCGGCGAAATGCCGCCAATTCTTGCCCTGGTCATCCGACACGTAATAGAAGTACTTTCGACCTTTGGGAGTGTCTCCTCCGACAAACAACTGAATGACCAACATGCCTCCCCGGAGCTTGGCGATCTGGGGAAACATGTACTGGCCCCAACGACCTTCACGACCCAGGGTGCCGCCAAGGTGCGCCAATCGAGCTTTCTCACCGGCGATATCTGCCGTCCTACCCTCCGGGGCCCACATCACCACCCGCGGCTCGCCTACGATCACTTTCACCCCTGCGTCCGGAGCATCAGCCGCCACCGTCGCATCCGGCAGATATCTACGCCTGATCTCGCGATACACCAACTCCCGCGCCGCGCGGATCCGGCCCAGGGGGATCTCGCCCTCAAGGCCCTTGATGCCATGTTCCCGACCCCACTTCAGCAGCGGGCTCTCCTTATCTCTGAGAATCATCTTTGGATGATCGAGGCGAACGGCGTGAGCCCCGGTATCCAGAACATCCTCCACGGTCTTGCAGTAGCCTTCGTAGGACTGCTCGTAGGCGGCGATTTCCGCCGCTGTAGGTTCTTCGGCGGGAACCGAAGCCGTGCCCCAGAACGCCAGCAGCGCGATCCCCATCGTTTGTACCAACATGTTTCTCACTGATTTCATCCTGCAATTCACAAGGAACCTCCAAACTTGAAAATGATGTTTCGTTCATCACAGCTGGCCGGCATCGGACTTGCCTAAATTCGAAAAACTGTTTTCTGAGCGGCCTCCAGCTTCCTGACAGACCGCTACTTTCGCTTGATGTCGAGCCCTACTTCCTGCAGCACTGGCGTGCTGCCACCGTCAGGCGTCGTCAGTGCAACCCGGTACTGAATCGAGCGATGGTTTGCGGGCACCGCGAACTCGGATCCCGAGTCGACATACCACGCTTTGGAGTCGCCTTGAGGACCAGCCCATGAGGTTTTGGCCAGCGCTGCCTCGGTTGCCGCGCTCCGCAGTTGGAACTTGACGCCGGTACCGTGGGGTGTCTGCGCCTTCCAGCGGAGACGCCCGGTCGGAGCTGCCTGCTGCCAAGCCAGCGGAGCGGAGATGTACTCCTCTTCCAGGCGTCGATCGTAAATGTTGCCAATGTCCCGGCGTACGCCGTAGTGCGGCCCGAAGGTCTGAATCCAGTGGCGCCGCTTCACAGAATAGCCCTCGGCGCTGCCCCAGTAGATGTGAGCGCCGGTGCCGTGATCTCCTCGGTCCACATGGCTGAACGGAACAATATCCCACCAGCCGTCTTGATTGAGGTCAGCCACAGTTAAGGCCGAAGAGGACTCGGCCGGAAGACTGCTCCGGCGAGATTCCGAGTAGCTGCCCCCCGGGCCGCCCCAATAGATAAAGAACGGAAGACTGCGCGTGGTATAGGCGTGATAATTTGTGGTAACGATGTCGAGGTATCCGTCCTTGTTGAGATCGGCCACAGCCTGTTCTTCAGCCTCGTACCCTTCCAATTGGCGGCTCCGTTCGAGAGAAAAGCCCTCGGGTCCACCCCACAGTAACGTCAGGATGCGCATGGGCCGGCCAAAAAGCTTGGGATCGTAGACACCTCCCATGATCAGGTCCAGCCAACCGTCGCCGTTCAGGTCTGCGACTTCTACGTGCGAGGTGGAGTGAATCTTGAGCAGGGTACGGCGATCCTGACGGAATCCTTCTGCGCTGCCCCAAAACAACTCCAGGTTCTCCGTGTCGTCATCGGGAAAGATCAAGTCCAAAAAACCGTCCCTGTTCAGGTCAGCGATCGTTGGGCTTTGACAGAAGTGCGCCACGATTTTTAGATCCGTTCGGTTTTCGGTGCGAAACCCATCACGGCCTCCCCACAGGATCGTGCCCAGCGCAGAGGTATTCTTGCCGTAACCCACTCCTCTGGGAATAACCAGGTCGAGGTAGCCATCGCGGTTCAAATCCGCCGCAGAAGCGGCCTTACCTCCTTCGACGCGATCGAGATCCACCCGGCGGTTCGTGTTGTAGCCTTCAGGAGCACCCCAGTAGATTCGTCCACTGGGAAAAGCGATGTCGACCCAGCCGTTCTGGTCGAAATCGGCGATCGCCGTCCCGCCCTCGGAACCGGGCAGCCGCGTTAAAGACGCGGCTGAATAGTGGTGTCGCCGGTTTCCCCAGTAGATGTAGGAATCGATGCTCCCGCGAGAGCCGCTGTTCCGGCTAATGAGCGCCACATCAGGATGACCGTCACCATTCATTTCTCCAGCCACGACGCTGACGCTGCCGAAACCCTGAAGCTCGCTGCGGTGCCCTGCATCGAAGCCTTGCGGGCTATTCCAGTAGATATACGAGCCCACGTCGAAGGTTTTTTCGTCGCTTTCGTTGGAAAAAACGAGGTCTGTCCAACCATCTCCGTTGAAGTCTGCCACGTCAGCAGCCGCGGCG
>Ga0194132_10008622_pt1 | contig 14499 bp, 13 predicted proteins | sample TA2KigOf80mmetaG_FD_148612 | JGI IMG/M metagenome (GOLD analysis project Ga0194132, IMG submission 148612) | Freshwater microbial communities from Lake Tanganyika, Tanzania - TA2015054 Kigoma Offshore 80m | ecosystem: Environmental > Aquatic > Freshwater > Lake | place: Tanzania: Lake... | reverse complement strand
CGATCGTATTATCGCAAAGGATAAGGGAATTGTTGCCGAGCAGCAGAGCGTTCGGCAGGGGACTGCCCGCGTCTCGTGTGGAAGAGGCGGGAGTCCGCTACGGCGTGGCCCAGGTCGTGCTGTTGAGTACCGAAAGGGTGGTGCGGTCGGCGAGGGTGTTGGCAGGGCCGCGTGCGCGATCGTGGAGGGGACAGCTAGCGTCAATCGGCTGCAGGCCCCGTCGACTATGTCGGCGCGGCGATCGTGAGTGGCGCGACTTCGGCTAACTCACCAAGTTGACGGGGCTGCCTCAGGCCGGCTGGCCGCTGAGGCAGCTTCGGGTTCAGGCGTGGCATCACTACGACCTTGGTTCAGAGTCGGTGATCCTCAGTATTATGAAAACACCCAACGGGACTGAGCGAGGGTCCGACGACCTGTGGACTAACGCTGATGTCTGACCACCGAAGCGAATAGCATCCACCTCGACGTCTTTGCTGAGGGCCAACGGGATGAGGCCTGAGGATGATTACGGAGGAACTTTCGTCTTGCATCGGATACGGATCGACCTCGTCATCGAGAGTCTTGGGTGCGGTGGCGCCGAGGGCGTGATCGTCGAGTTGGCTAATCGATTCGCCATGGCGGGTCACGATGTTCGTGTGGTGACCACTGCAGGCGGAGGAGCGTTGGTGTCGGCGCTGTCTCCTCACGTCCGGCTGCTCTGCTTGAATGCGCCACAATTGCGCCACGCGGTGAGACCCCTCGCGGCGGCCTTGCGCCAGGACAGGGCCGCTGCAATCCTCGCGACCCAGTGGCATGTCAATGGGGCCGTCGCCTTGGCGCACCGTCTAGTGGCTGGGGATGCGCGACTCGTCCTTCGTGAAGCGACCATGCCGGATCCTCCCTCACGTTGGGTACGCGTCCTGCCTGTGCGGGACTACAGGAGGGCGTTTTATCGGTTGGCGGATGCGATTATCGCGCCAACGGATGGGATCGCCGTGAGGCTGTGCGAACTTGGTGTCGTGCACATGGATCGACTGCTCGTCCTGCCAAATCCCGTTGATACTGAGCGAATCGAGCGATTGTCCAAGGCATGCTGTGGTGTCGCCGACTCGGCTCGGGGCCCATTCATCGTGGCGCTAGGCATGTTGCGTAGGGTGAAGCGTTTCGATCTGCTGATGCGCGCGTTTGCGGGAATCGCGTCTCAGATCCCTCACAGTCTGATGGTCGTCGGTGATGGACCGGAGCGTGCGGGTCTCGAACGGCTTGCGGTCGAGCTTGGGCTCTCCGAGAGGATTCGATTCACTGGATACCTAGCCAATCCTTTTCCATTGGTGCGAAGATCGACTTTGGTGGCCCTGTCTTCCGACCGCGAGGGCCTTCCGAACGCGCTGCTTCAGGCGTTGGTCCTTGACGTGCCGTGCGTCTCAACCGACTGTGGTTCGGGGCCGAGGGATCTAGTCGCGATCGGGGCGGCTATTCGGCTCGCACCCGTAGGGGACGCGGGCAGGCTCGGAAGCCAGATGCTCGCCACAATCACGGAGCCGCAATCCGGGACTGCTTGGCTGATTCGCGATCGATTTTGCGCGGTGAAGGTCGCCGCACGGTACATGGATGTACTGCTCCAGAGATGTCGCTGAGGCTAGTCGTCGTGCTCGTCAGTGCCGAACTCCGTCCGACAGTAGCACGCGCCATGCGGTCAAGGCGAGGATTCGAATATCGCAGGTGAACGAGACGGAGCGAGCGTAAGCCGCATCGAGATCCACTTTCCGTTCGTCTGGCAAGTCATCACGTCCGCTCACCTGTGCAAGCCCGGTGATGCCCGGCCGCACAGCATGGACGCCGCATCGTTGGCGCGCCGTGATCAAGGTCGTTTGGTTGAAGAGGGCTGGTCGAGGGCCGATCAGGCTCATGTCGCCGATGAGCACGGACCAAAGCTGTGGCAGTTCGTCTAGCGAGACTCTTCGGATCCATCGACCAAATGGTGTGATGTACTGGCTGGGATTCGGTAGCAGGTCGGTGGCGACGTGGGGTGAGTCAACTACCATGGAGCGAAACTTGGGCATCATGAACTCGGTCCCATGCAGACCGACGCGACGAGACCAGTGAAGGGCAGGCCCCGTAGACGAGAGACGGATCGTCGTCGCAATGAGTGCGCAGGGGATCGACAGGATCACCAGTCCAATGCTTGCGGCGAGGATGTCTAGACAGCGCTTCCAAACGGTCGCATACACAGGCGGTGTAGTTTACAAACGATCTGGGTAGATTCCACTCCAATGGAGTCGTTCGTTGGTCTTCCACCTCTCGGTTATGGATGTGGCGGGGCAATGGCCTGGCCGTGGGTCGTGTCCCGAACGGAAGGCCGCATCCTTCTTCGCATGGCGTTCGAGTCGGGCATCCGCTTCTTCGACACCGGACACTCCTACTGTGGTGGGCACGCGGAGGAATTGCTCGGTGAGGCGATACGTGAGTTCGGCCGTCAACAGATTGTGATCAGCACAAAACTCGGGACGCATCCCGTTGGGCGATTCGGCCGGGTTCGGAAGGGCTTCGCGGCAGATGAACTAAGGAGTTCCCTGAACGTGTCGTTGCGACGGCTAGGCGTCGAGGAGCTAGACGCACTCTTCCTGCACTCGCCGAGTGAATTGGATCTTGAGCCGGGGATCGCATTCTTGGAATCAGCCCGCGCGTTGGGCCTTTCACGGCTGATCGGTGTGTCAATCGAACCGCATCAATGGCGAAGTCCTGTCATCACGCGATGCGATGCCGTAATGATACGAAGTGATGCGGGTGATCCCGTGGTGGCTGAGGCCATAGCCGGGCTGCGGTCCCAGGGCAAGCACCTTATTGGCAAGAGAGCCATCCGCCGGCGTCGGCCGGGATTGCGCGGGTGGCTGCCCCGCGGGGGGCGTCGCGCTGACCTCTGGTACTGGGCACGGGAAGTCAAGGATCGCTTCCGCGACCGCAGCGGCGCGGCGACAACCTCGGAAGATCGGATGCCTGGAGCTTCCCTTGTGGAGGCTCTCAAGGAGTTCGATTCGGTGGTGTTTGGATCAACCCGCGCCCTTCATGTCGCCCAGAATGTTCTCGCCGTCCGCTCTAGTGGCATCGATCCTAGCGCCTATCGATCGGGCGGTGGTCCCACGCGATAACTCGAGCCCGAGGACATCAGGATCGGGCGAGCGCCGTCAGGGAGTCGGAAGCGATGCGATCCCAATCGAAGACGGAACGGGCGATCGCCACGCACTCATCGCGCATGCCTTGCAGCGACTGGTCGTTCGTCTGCAGCATTGCCAGGATGGCGACGCGGAGTGATTCGGGGTCCTCGGCGCGACAGATCCATCCGGGAAACGTACTTGCCCAATCGTGTACCCCATCGGGGACCGCATGAATCACGGGCAGGCCACCGGCGAGCATCATGGAGAGTTTCTGTGGAGAAACACCGAACCTGTACAGCGGACGGTTGAGCCAGCCAATGAATCCAGCGTGGCTGTGCAGCATGAGTGCTGCGACTACATCTTGGGGCTGGGGACCCGCAAATCGGATCTCGGGAAAATCTGATTTGGTCGTAGCCTCGAGTCGCGCTCGCTCCGTGCCGGTCCCGATCATCAGGCAGAACAGCCGAGCGCGTTCGTGGGTGGGTAGTGATTCGATCGCGAGAAACAGTTGGTCCAGCGCGTTTGGGCGTCCCATCGCACCGGCGTAGAGAAGGACGCGGCGACCATCAGCGGCGGCCGATTCCAGAAGTGCCATGACGGCTCGCGGCACCTCGCGGGCCGGCTGTTGGGTGAGATCCGCTCCGTTTGGAATCATCAGCGTGGGTACGGGTCTGCCCGCAAGGGCCTCCACATGCTCGGTGACGCGCGGCAGGCTTGAGGCGACCATCGCGGCCCTCCGAAATGCCCTTGTGGCGAGACGTGAGCACACGGCGCCGAAGGGGTGTCGTGGGGACATCCCGAACAGTTCGATCAGGCTGTCGGGCCACGTGTCGCGGACTTCGGCGACGAAGGTGGCACGGTGGCGTCGAGCGATCGCCATGGCCGGCTCCCAGACGAAAGGATGAGGACTGGAGCCGATGACGAGCGTGGGTCTCTCTCCTGACCTGTCACACACCCGGTGAGCGTGGGCTCCCACCCGAGCCGCGAACATGAGCATGTTCGCGATCCGTCCAACCCCGTTCCCCCGGTAATCGGGAACGGGGACAAACTCGAATGGCACGCCGTCGATCTCGCTGCTGCCGTGCCGCTTGGCCGAATGTGCACCGCCAATCTCCGTCGACGCAGTGAAGATTCGCGCCCGAGCGCCTGCCCCGATCCATCGGCGTGCAAGTTCCCAGTGACGCCAACCGGTCCCTATGGTGGGTCCACCTGCGTAGTGGTTGATGATCCAGATCGTGGGATCGCTTGGCATCAGCAGGGGCGGAAGGTGTGCTCGTTGAGGATCATGGCGTAGGTATCCACCAGCCTTTGGGCCGTGATGGGCATGGACATCGAGTCAACGTGGGTTCGAAGGGATCGACTCGGGTGCCGGGGGGCCTGCAGCGACTCCTCGATCGCTTGGCCAAGAGCGTCCGGATCGGCGGCCGCGATCCGGCACCGCGGTTCGATTGAGGCGATGCGATGCAGGTCACTGGTGTCTGTTGCTACAAAGGGAACGTCGCAGGCCAGGGCTTCCTTGACGCAATTCGGCCAGCCCTCGGCAGTCGAGGTGGAGAGGATTAGATCACACAGCGATGCCAACGTGAGCGCGTGTGCATGAGGGAGGCCGGTCACGGTCACAAGCTCCACCGGCTGAGACATGCGCCGCCGAGCGGCATCGATCGCCGCACGGGCAAGAAAGATGCGCTTGATCGGATTTCTCGCGTAGAACGAATTGAATAGTACCCATGGAGCGAGTGGATTCAGAAGTGGTGCTAGAGACTTGCGTGCCGCGATCCGGTCTCGGGGCGGCTCCGGTAGAGCGGTGAGGTCGATGGGGGTCGGCAGAACTATTGTGCGATCGTCCGGGAAATGCCGCGATACATCCGTTCGCATTCGATGAGATACGCAGATGACCATTGACGCATGCCGAATGGCGATCCGGGACATCATCCGTGCGAATCGGGTCTTCCAGACCAATGGATGGGCACTAGCCGAGTACAAGTTCCAGTCGCTGCCCCGCAGTGTCACCATGAACGGGCGCCCACCGGTTGGAACGGAAGCCAATGCACAGGAGGAACCCTTTTGGGCGTGGATAATGTCAAATCCGGCCGCTCTCTCTCTGACCGTCCGTCGGGCCGCATAGACGGCCTTCGGAGTCTGGGCCGGACCGAGTCGCAGCGTTGTCACGGAGACGCCATGATCCTGCAGGGCGCGCTGAAGCGGTGAGACCAATAGCATGCCCGCCTCAGGTTCTGTAGTCGTCCACAGCACCTTCATGAATCTCCTCGTTCCGGGTTCATCGCCGTTGGAGGTGATACGTCACGTGCAGGCAGGATCGTAACTCGGCGAGCGAACGTCTAGGCCGCATATCAGACTTGAACCAGCGGCCGCCGAGTCTGCGGCCGGTGTTCGGGGCTATCGCGGCGATCATCATCGCCCACTTGCATCGGTCGAGAAGGCCAACACGATCGAGAACTATGAATCGTCGCTCGATCTCCTCCAAGGCATCTGCCTCAAACGGGAACTCCCATGCCCGGTCAGTTTGGAATGGTCGGTACATCGACCGCAGCAGACGCGCCGGAGTCCAAGTTTGAAGAGGGTCGTACGAGATCACGCGGCCCGTGCTGGCCAGAATTGACATGAGTCGGTCGAGTGCGATGCCAAGGTGTTCGAAGTGGTGCAAAACGGAGTGGGCATAGATTAGGTCAAAACCGCTTTCGGTAAAGGAATCGCAAAGAAAGTCCCCAACGTGCAGCGTTACGCGTGGCAGCGGACCGAGACGCTTCGCGAGTGTCGAAATGTTCGAGGTCGACAGGTCGATCGCGTGGTAGTGGCCGGAGTGCCTAGCCAAAACCTCGGTCATCGGTGTCCCCCGGCCGCACCCGAGCTCCAAGACCTTGAGCCCGGTTAGTGGGCCGATCCAGTGGCGGTGCAGGTCGTAAACATCCCGCCGAGCGGCCGGCGGCACCGCGTCGAGCATTCGCGCGCGTACGGTGCGCCACAAGTTCGTCGCGATTCCGTTGCCAGACGAAGGAGTGTGACCATCGGCCATCTCGTAGTACGCCTTCTGGCGGATGTTCGTCTCGCGCATCGCTTGGAGATGGTGTTCCGACACGATGCTTAGCGTATCACTCGTTCGAAGTTCGCTCTTTGAGCGCGTCACTGTGGCCTAGATGCCGTCGCTAGAGACAGGGGCGAATCAAGTATCTTTAGCGCAGCATGGGATCTTTCGGAGCATGTTTCGCCTGCATTCGCCATGCATTGCGATGCGGCACTCGCCCCGTCGGACTCTGGCATCGGAGATGGCCATGACTTCCGTGCCCGGGCGGCACATCGTAGTCGCCGGCATTGATGTCTTTCGCCACAAGAACTTGAACAAGACGCGTTCACTGCGCGTGCATGGGATTCGTTTCACAGTCCTTGTGATGGAGCGAAGCGAGGACTCGGCGCGGACAGCAATGGACGAGCCAAACGTCCGAGTCGTGACTTGCGGCGGCAGGTTCACTAGGCTGCGTGCTCTCTGGGCGCTCGCTGTCACCTTGGTCACTCAGCGAGTGGATCTTATAGAAATCTATCCTGAGAGTGTGATCTCCCTGTGGTTCTACACGCTTGCGAGGCTCTTTCGACGTCCTGTTGTCGTGGTCGCGAGAGGAATGGAACACCGTATCGCTGAGGGGCGCACTCGCGGCGTTCGCCTCGCGGCATTGGGTTTGGTGTATCGCGGCGCATCGGTGGTGGTCTACAACGAGCTCTACATGAAGGATGTCCTGTCCGGACTGGGCGCAACCCGTCTGGAATTCCTGCCAAACTCGATCGCGCTGCCCCCGCAGGTGGATCGGTCGGGTCGCATAGGGTGCAGGTTCCTGTATCTCAACAGCATGAAGGCGTTTCGGCACCCGGAGACGGCCGTCGCTGCATTCATGCAGCTTGCACAAGAGTTCCCGCCCGACACCGCGCAACTTCGAGTGGTGGGGCTTCGGGCGCAGAGGGGGTTTGAAGGCAACAGCGAGAGGGAGCGGAGGCTGTGGGAGTTGACCCGTGGCGGCGGCGGTCAGGTGGAACTCCTGCCGTGGACATCGGACATCCAGCAGCACCTAGAGTGGGGCGATGTCTTCCTGCTGCCCGCCGAGATCGTGTTCCTGAACTACGCGCTGCTGGAGGCGATGGGATCTGGCATGCCCGCGATCATCCAGCGGACGGACGGATCCTCATTGATCATAGACCATGGGCTGGACGGGATGATCGTGGGGAGTAGCGAAGCCGAGTGGTTGCACGCGATGCGTGCGAGTGTCGCAAGTCCGGTGGAGCGATGTCGTCAGGGCGCCCGTGCCCGGAGAAAGATCGCCCAGCAGTTTTCGTCGGAGGCATCCGCGGTCAAGTGGTCGGAGATCTATGACAGGATGACGGGCCGCACTGACTCGGAAGGGGTTCCAAGCTAGGGTCGGTCCGATTGGCCATGTGCATCCCCGATCGACCGCGTGAACTCAGGTTTGCTCCCGTTGGCCTTCGTTGGCGCAATGCGGGCGTGATCATCTCAATCGTGTCCATGATCCCGTTGCTAGACCACGGAATCAGCACAGTGGCGCTGACTTCCCTAGCCGTGCTGCAGTGCTTCGGCATGGGACTGGGCTTTTATGCAATAGGTTCAGCCCTGCGTGCGTCGGACTTCTTCCATCCAAGTGTCGTTGCTCGGACCACCTTTGTCGTGCTCTACATGGCTAGCCTGCCATTGCTGGCCTTTAGTCCTGATGCTCTTGAGGCCGTAGGGATCAGCGCGCATGACCCGGATGCATGTGCCCGCAGAGCGGTGGTGGTGCAGACCGTTGCGCTTACCGGGATGTGCGCGATGCTCGGCGGCGAACGGCTTGTGCGCCTCGCGCGCTCCAACAGCCGAATCCTGAGTGGGGCCCCGATCACCGGACGGTTTCTCTGGTCCGGCTTGGCGGTGATCGGAGTAGGCATGTGGGCCAACGCGAACATCTGCGGCGGCTGGGGTGCCTACCTAGCCAAGATGGCCCGCTTCTACGAACGTAGCGAGCAATGGATGGCGTTTTCCTTGGAGGGGGGATTCTTGGTCTCGCAACTGATCCGCTGGCTCCCGATGGGGATCATCGTGGTGGCCTGGGGTTGCACCCAGTCGTGGCGGTTGGGCCCGATCGGTGCCACGATCGTGCTTCTGGTCGCCTCTGGGTGCAACTTGCTGCTCAGTTCGGCCACGGGTGGCCGAGGCATTGGCCTGACCACTTTGTTCTTTTCGATCATCCTATTCAATTCAGCGATCCGACGGTTCCAACTGCGCACGCTGGTGCTCGTAGTGTCCGTCGTTGTCTGTCTCGGGTTCATCCAAGGCATCGCACGGGGCATGGTTCGCACGGAAGGAGCGTTTGCCGTGGAGAGCGTTGAAGAACGCTTGACGGAGTCACGCATGCGGACGTTTTGGCTGAGTTACTTGACGAACGACCTGCGTCTTCTGCAGGTGGTCGACGCCGTCGATGTGTATGGCATTGCTGGAGGTCGGACGCTGCTGGATCCCGTGTTCAGCCTTGTAGAGGGGCGCCCTGCGCGGACGACCGGCATCGAACTCGCGGACCGAGTGCCGGATGCCCCTCGAACCGCATCCTCCCGATTTGGCGTTCTTGCCGATGCCTATTACAACCTCGGCATTGTGGGCGTTGCAGCCATCATGTGCGTGGTCGGCATGGCTGTTGGTGTCTTGGCGCGGCTGTACACCTGGGCCGATCCCCGACACTCGGTGCAAGGCGCCGTGATCGTCTGCTGGGCAACCTTCACTGCTAACGTCGTTGTGGCGGCGAACGTGCATGCACTTCCCAAGTACTTCCTGCTCGCGTCTCTGCCGGTGTACGGGTTCGCCGGGCTGCTGGGAAGTCGTCGCAGCTGAGTGCGCCGGCGATCGACTAGGAGTTGCCGATGACTCTCGCCGGGTTACCGACCGCCACGCTGCCTGCTGGCACGTCGCGCGTGACTACGGCGCCGGCCCCGATCACGACCCGGTCACCCAGTTCGACCCCCGGGAGAATGATGGCCGATGCGCCAATCCAGCAGTGGCGGCCGATGCGGATGGGTCGCGCGGGCATCCACGAGGCGCCGTGCGCCATGTCATGGTCGGCTGAAATCACCCGAATGCCGGGTCCGAAGATCGTTCCATCCCCAATCTCGATCCCGTTGCCTGCTTGGAAGTAGCAGCCACCGCTGACAGCGAAGGATCGCTCCACGCCAATGCCGAGCGTGAGCCATTCCGGACGTACGACCCTTGAAGTGAAGTGCACTGCGCATGGCACTCCCGCGTTGAGTCGCAGAATCCTCTGGAAGAGAAAATTCACTAGCCTCAGGCCGGGAGGCACGCGAAGCCAACGCCGGCCTGCGGCACGGCCTCGCCCGAGAAAACTGATGGAGCCTACGGACAGCATTCTGCGTTCTGGCTAATGCTATCGTGCATTCATGGTCCATCTGCACGGTCGAGACGTGACGGATCGCCGCTTGATGGGAGATGCTGCTTCACCTCGTACTGAGAGCAGAACCATGCAGGTCGCTTGGCTTTCCGCCGGTCAGGGCTGCGCCGTCGTGGCCAACATTGTCTTGTTCGCCATTGCTTCGCGCACGTACGTCAAGGCGGAGTACGCCACGTTGCGCCAGGTCTTTCTTGTCTTCGACATCGCAGCTCCGGTCATGGGCCTAGGGGTGTCGGTGGCGCTGTACCACCTGCTTCCCAATAATCCATCGAATCGAGGGTCATTGGTCAGATCCGGCGTGGGGGTGTTGCTCGTTGCGGGAGCGTTGCTTGGGGGGCTAGCCAATCTGCTGTCAAGTACGATCGCTCGGCTGTTCTCGAATCCGCAACTTGAGTCCGTTTTGCCGTGGCTCTTGCCGTACGCACCCCTAGTCCTAGCCTCTGGCGCGGCGAGTGCCGTGTTCGTGAGTGCTGGGCGATCCGGGACAATGGCGATGGCATCCATCGGTATTGGCCTCTTACCTGCGGTCGCATCGGTGGTTGCGATGGTGCTTGGAGCGGATGTGGGAGTCGCCGTGGGCACCCGAGCGGTGTGCTGTGCCATCGTGGCCGGAGTGATCATCGCTTGCATGCTCCGCGCCTACCCATCGGAATCCGGGAGGCCGACACTCGGCGGTGTTCGTTCGCTTCTCCGTGTCGGCCTGCCGCTCGCGGCGGCCAGCGTCTTCGGAAGTGTGGCTATTCAGGTGCATGGGCTCGTGGTCGCGACCGAGTGCACACCCGAGCAGTACGCGGTCTATGTCAACGGCGCCTTTGAGGTGCCCGTGATAGGAATCATCACGGGAGCGATCACGTCGGTGGTGATGGCCGGCATGTCCACGAGTTGCCATGCGGGCCGTCGTGACGAGGCCCTGAAACTCTTCCAACTGTCTGCGATCCGGTCCGCCTCGGTGCTCCTCCCTACGTTCGCGTTTCTGGAGTTCTTCGCATCCGAGTTGATCGAGATCTTGTATTCGCCTGCCTACGCCGCCAGCGTGGTTCCTTTCCGAGTCATGCTCCTGACGCTCCCATGCCGGATCGTCGTTTACGGGGCGGCGTTGATCGCCCTCGGCATGTCTAGCGCGATCCTGACCCGGAGCATGGTCGATCTCGTACTGAGCACAGGCGTGGCGTTCGTGCTGGTGCGCATGTTTGGCCCTAATGGTGGTGCGGCAGCCCTAGTGGTGACGCTACTTGCCTGGTCCGTGCCATTCAATCTTCGTGCGATCTCCCGAGGGTTTGGCGTGCCGTGGAGTGCTTGCCTCCCCCTAAAACGGGTCGGCACGATCCTGGTGATCAGCCTTCTGCTGGCCGCAGTTGTGAAGGGCATTGCGCTGACCATCGGGTTGCCGACACTTCCAAGGCTGCTTGCAGGCGCAGCCCTGTTCGGCCCTGCGGCGGTCTGGGTGATGACGCAGCGCGGCGACCTAGTGCTGCCGGGCAGACTCGGCATCATTACGGTACCGAGATGGCGTCGTCCCGCACCTTGACCATCGTCAGACCTCGCCCCAAGTTCTTCAGGGGGCTGTAATGATCCGGGCCCTGCGTGCGATGGATGTGCCCGAATGCGTGACCCGCTCGGTTTCGCACGACGACCCGCGCATGTCCAATCCCACCCCCTTGAGGAGGAGGGCTGGGTGCGTCAAGCGTGGTTTTCAATCCTCAATTTGGGGAGCACTCAGTATCGCGGCCGTGCTACATGCTTTGGCCTGACGGAGGTGGCGTTGGGCGCATGGTCTTCACTAACGTCTACCACCCACGCTCGGCGCCAACTGCACGGTCGTCTGCGGTGTGACTATCGGCGAGTGCGCCCTCGTGGCGGCGGGCGCCGTGGCGCATCGGGATGTCAAGCCCGGGCGCTGAAGGCGGGTAGTGGTTGCGTCGCGAGCGATGATCCATCCGCCCAGCCCCGGAGGTTTGCAGTGTCCGAATGTTGCCGAAGCTACCTGGTGCATGACTACTGGCGTGAGGGCGAGCAGCCTTTGGTGACGGCAAATCACGCATCCTGAGCCACGGTCGTGCCTTAACGGCGGATACGCTGAACGCGAAATGCGTGTCATTACCATCGTCGGAGCCCGCCCGCAGTTCGTGAAGGCCGCCGTGGTCAGCCGTGCACTGGCCGTCGTGGGTGGATCAGTGGATGAGCGAATCGTGCACACCGGGCAGCACTTTGACGACAACATGTCTGAGGTGTTCTTTCGGGAGATGGGTATTCCGCGACCTGCGGTGAGCCTAGGGATAGGTGGTGGGACGCATGGACAAATGACCGGGCGCATGTTGGAATCGATCGAGCAGGTCCTGTTGGCAGATCGGCCTGACTGGGTGCTCGTTTACGGGGACACCAATTCCACGCTTGCAGGGGCGTTGGCCGCCGCCAAGCTGCATGTTCCGGTGGCGCATGTCGAGGCCGGGCTGCGGTCCTTCAATCGCCGGATGCCTGAGGAAGTGAACCGTGTCCTCACGGACCACGTCTCCTCACTTCTCTTTGCACCCACCGCCAGGGCGGTTTCGAACCTGACTGCCGAGGGCATCCGGGGCGACATGGTGCGGCAGGTCGGCGATGTCATGCTTGACGCGATGCTGCACTATCGCACGCGTGCGGAGGGCTGCAGCGATGTTCTGTCTCGGCTGAAGCTTGATCCGCGCGGCTATGTGCTGGCGACGGTGCATCGTTCCGAGAACACCGATGATCCGTCTCGGCTAGCCGCGGTCCTCTCGGGCCTCGGCGTGCTTTCGGAGGTCGCGCCTGTCGTCCTTCCGCTGCACCCACGGACCAGGAAGTTGCTGACCGCCGATGGCCGGCTCGGATCGCTTCCCGGTCGCATCCGCGTCATCGCCCCGGTCGGCTATCTCGACATGGTTATGCTCGAGTCACATGCCGGACTGATCGCGACTGACTCCGGAGGTGTGCAGAAGGAGGCGTTCTTTTGCGGGGTGCCGTGCATCACCCTAAGGGACGAGACCGAGTGGGTTGAGCTCTTGGAGTGCGGCGCCAATGTGCTGGTCGGCGCGGACCCGGAGAGGATCGCATCGGAGGGCCGGGCCCGGTTCGGGCGAAGCGTGCCGCGTGAGCCGCTCTATGGGCATGGAGACGCGGGCGCGTGCGTGGCGGCAGCGCTCAAGATTGACGGTGCTCCAACTGTTCCTCCTCGTAAGCCCGTGCCGGGTTCGGTTGACGCGGCCCCGATCGACTGATCGAGCGGTCGGTACCTCCATTTATCGTTTGTCACCGGTCCCAACCACTCCTTCGCTTTACCGCACCCCGTTTCTGAGACAGGTTGAAAAGTGGGCATTCACCCCGCCTCCTCGAGGAGGATGTGTCGGTGCACTGCGGGCGTTCGGTAGCCGATTCGCCTGATGATCCAGTGATTGTTGAAGCGGCGGGCGAAGTCGCGGAGCGCTTGGCTGCGATCCTCGACGGTCAGGAATCGGTGCAGCCACAGCAGCTGCTCCATCAGGTTGCAGATGAATCGCTCGACGCAGCCATTGCCTTCGGGTTGCCGCACGAGGGACGGGCTCGACGCGATCCCCACCGCCTTGATCTCGTCCTAGAAGGCATGCGAGCTGAGCTGGCTCCTAAGGTCGTGGCGGCGCTTCGTGTCCTTCGCGATCCTTTCGTCGTACCTCCCCGTCGTGAGGTGGATCGCATCGCGGGGACACTCGATGGCATCGAATCGAATGCCGCGCCGCGCACCCCAAGGCATTCGCCCGTGCGATGGTCGACGACGAGGAAGACCGCGGTTCTTCCATCGTCGGAGAGGCATCCGGTGGCGTCGATGGCCCACATCTCGTCGGGCGTCTCGGTCGTGATCGTGCGGTCGTGCGTGTCGCGCCCACGCACGCCGATCGGACGGTCGCAGGCGAGGATGGCGTCCTAACGCATGATCCTGATGTCTCGGCGCATCGAGGTATGGAACTCGCGCTCCTGGCGGAGCCTTGCCCAGACCCTGCGGTTGCCTTCGCCGACGAAGAGGTTCGGGGGAGCACGGAGCGGATCTCGGCATCGGAGAGGAAGGACTTCGGACCGTGTTTCGCGGGGATCCTCGGCGCACCATCCGCCTGCACCTTGGGGCGCTGGACGGTGGCCCGGGCGAGCCGCCACGCGCGGCAAACATGCAGTATGCCGTCGGGCTTCTTCGCGGAGGGTGAAATCGCCTGGCTCAAAGCGATGGCCTCTGAGGCGGAGGGTGGAGTCCGTCCGCCAGAATCTCGATCTTCTTCTCGAGGCGCTCGATCGGCATGGTCTGGTCGCCGATCTTGGCCCTGAGGTAGTGGATGAAGCCGTCGCGGTGGTCGGGCTCGTGCGATCGGACCCCGACTTGCATGGCGGCGAGGGCCTCGTCACGCCACTCGGCGAGTTTGCCGGGCTTGACGCCACATTCGCGACTGAGCGCGTCGAGCGTCTCGCCGCGGAAGAACTACAGGACGATTTCGGTATTGCGGCGGCTGGATCAGCGCCCGCCCCTTGCTAGCCATTATCCTACTGAGGTGTTTCCATCCCACTCCGCCACCTTCGCCCTGATCGGTGCCGCCGGCTTCATCGCACCACGTCACCTGAAAGCCATCAGGGAGTCTGGGGGGTTGCTTGTCGCAGCACTCGACCCCAACGACAGCGTCGGGATCATCGATTCTTACTTTCCGGAGGCTGACTTCTTCACCGAGGTTGAGCGGTTTGACCGGCACCTGGACAAGCTGCGGCGTGAGGGTCGACCCGTCGACTATGTGTCGATTTGCTCGCCGAACTACCTTCACGATGCGCACATCCGCATCGCGCTTCGCAACGGCGCGCACGCCATATGCGAGAAGCCGATCGTTCTGAATCCATGGAACGCTGATGCGCTGTCCGAGATCGAGTCGGAGTCAGATCGGCGTGTG
>Ga0194132_10008620_pt1 | contig 14501 bp, 9 predicted proteins | sample TA2KigOf80mmetaG_FD_148612 | JGI IMG/M metagenome (GOLD analysis project Ga0194132, IMG submission 148612) | Freshwater microbial communities from Lake Tanganyika, Tanzania - TA2015054 Kigoma Offshore 80m | ecosystem: Environmental > Aquatic > Freshwater > Lake | place: Tanzania: Lake Tanganyika... | reverse complement strand
CTGAAAGTGTACGCACGGCATTCCCGGAACTTTGAACACGCGATCGCAATGGCGATTCGAGAGATTTTGCTCGCGCCAGATTTTCTCTTCCGATTAGAGTTCGATTCCGAGCAAGGCAAACCCGGAACGCCACAGCCGCTGCGAGAATTCGAATTGGCGTCGCGGCTGTCGTTTTTCTTGTGGAGCAGTATTCCCGACGACCAGTTGCTCGATGCAGCCGCATCGGGGCGCTTGCGTCAGCAGTGGGATAGCCAAGTGCGACGCATGCTGGCCGATGAGAAGTCGTCTGCCCTGATGGGGAATTTTGTGACCCAGTGGCTGGGGTTGAGTGGCCTCGATTCCGTGGATGTGGATAGGCAATTGTACCCGGCGTATGACCGCGGCCTAGCGCAGGCGTTCGCGACGGAGACGCGTTTGTTCATCGGTAGCTTGCTGCGCGAGAACCGCAAGATCGGTGACTTGATCGGAGCAGATTACACGTACATGAATGACCGGCTCGCCGCACACTATGGCATTCCTGGTGTTGTTGGTCCCGGCTTCCGGCGCGTGGCGCTCGGCGCCGAGTCGCAACGCGGCGGCCTGTTGACGCACGGAAGCGTTTTGTTGGCGACATCGCATTCGGCTCGAACCTCGCCCGTCTTACGGGGCAAGTGGATTCTCGATAATTTGCTGAATTCGCCGCCACCGCCGCCGCCCGCAAATGTGCCGGCGTTGGACGAGAGTCCGCGCGAGGGAAAGAAACTGACGGCACGCGAACAGATCGAGAGACATCGATCGATTCCGGGCTGCGCGTCGTGTCACAACCGCATCGACCCACTCGGGTTCGCACTGGAACATTACGACGTCACAGGCCGCTGGCGATCTCAGGACGAGGGTTCGCCGGTCGACGCGTCAAGTACGATGGCGAATGGAGAGCGCGTCGCCGGCTCGCAAGGGCTGCGCGCGATGTTGACGGGGCGCACCGAAGAGTTGGCCCACGCGACCGCCGAACGGCTGTTGACGTATGCTGTAGGACGTGAGCTTGACGGGCGCGATCAACCCGCGGTGCGGGAGATCTTGCGCCAAACCGAAGCAGGCGGGTACCGCTTTCAGGATCTGATCGCAGCCGTTACCCGAAGCGTACCGTTCCGAATGAGACAGAAGCAGGAGTGATCACCGATGTTTCTCACGAGAAAGAAGCTGGCTCGGCGCACGCTGTTGCGCGGCGCTGGCGTGTCGATAGGCCTTCCCTTGTTGGACGCGATGGCCGCGGCCGCGACGCCGGAACCACCGCCGGTGCGTCGGCTCGGCTTCATCATGTATCCGCTCGGCGTGGATCAGGCGCGGTGGAAGCCGAAGGGCGAGGGCGCGTCGTATGTGTTCAGCGAAGCACTGGCGCCGCTTGCGCCGCATCGCAGTAAGTTCACGGTGATCAGCGGGCTGTCGTCGGATCCGGACCGCTCGAAGGCGGGCTTTCACGATCGCGCGCTGGCGTCGTTTCTGACCGGTGTCGAGATGACGAAGGGCAAGGTGCACGTCGGCATCTCCGTCGATCAAATCGCCGCGAAGACGCTGGGCAAAGAGACGCCGTTTGCGTCGCTTGAGCTCTCGACCGAGAACAACGGCGGCGGCTCGCACGTTGGCCCGGTGTTCAAGACGGCGACAACGCCGCTGCCTTTTGAATACAACCCGCGCAAGGTTTTCGAGCGGTTGTTTGGCGAGGGCGGGCGCATCGATCCGGCGGCATCGGCGGCGCGCGACGCGGCCGATCAGAGCAGTCTCGACGCCGTGCTGGCGCGCATCGCCGAGTTGAAACGGCGGTTGGGCGCGGGCGACAAGCGAAAACTCGATGAGTATGTCGAATCGATTCGCGATGTGGAGCGGCGCATTCAAGTGGCATCGAAGAAACGTCCAGCCGAATTGCCGCCGATGACGCGACCCGCGGGCGCGCCCGATGCGTGGCCGGACCATGTGAAGCTGATGTTCGACTTACAGGTGCTGGCGTTGCAGGCCGATTTGACGCGGGTTTGGACGTTCCTTTACGCGCGCGAAGCGACGTCGATCAACTTCCCGCACTTGAACATTTCGATGGGCCATCACGAGATCTCGCACCACAACTTCGAGAAGGAAAAACTTGACGCGCTGGCGAAGATCAACGTGAATCAGTCGCAGTTGTTTGCGTACTTCCTGTCGAAGCTCGATGCGCTTCGCGAGGGCAACTCGACGCTGCTCGATCATTCGCTGATCATGTATGGCAGCGACTTGAGCGTGCCAACTTCGCACAGCCAACGAGACCTACCGATCATTGTCGCCGGCGGCGCGGCGGGACGAGTTGCGCACGGCCGCTACATCGCGCTGCCGGGGGATGAGACGCCGCTGTCGAATCTATATCTGACGATGCTCGAAAAGGTCGGTGTTCCTATGGAGAAGCTGGGCGACAGCACCGGGCGCTTCAACCGGCTGGAGATGTGATGCGAACGCTGTTCCTATTTACGGTCGCGGCGGCATCAATGTTCGGCGGTTTGCTCGACGCCGTGCGCAATGACGATCACGCGCTTGCCGAGCAACTGCTGCGGGAGGGCGCGAAGGCAAACGAGCGCGACGACGACGGGACTCCAGCATTGGCATGGGCCGCAATGCGAGGCAACGTTTCAGTAGCGACGTTGTTGTTACGGTCGGGCGCCGACCCGAACCTGACGAACGAATCGGGCATCACCCCTTTGGCGATAGCGATAACGAATGGCTCGGGTGAGATTGCGTCACTGCTGTTGAGGCATCGCGCCAATCCCAACGTGAGCCGCGAGAACGGCGAGACGCCGCTGATGATCGCCGCGCGGATGGGTCGCGTCGATATCATGAAAGGCCTGCTTGCCAGTGGCGCGAATGTGAATGCGCGCGAAAAGAAGTTCGGACAAAGCGTTCTGATGTGGGCCGCTGGCAATAGCGAGGCCGTGCAGATGCTTGTGCAGGCCGGCGCTGACATCCGAGCCGTCACGAAGGCATGGGATGTGAAGTACACGAACTACTTGCCTACGACTGTGACGCTTGGTAAGACTGGCATTCCGTGGAACAACGATGGCGACTACATCGCGAAGAAGGGCGGCTTGAGCGCGCTGCACTTCGCCGTGCAAAAGAACGATTTTGAATCGGTGCGTATCTTGCTCGACGCGGGCGCGGATGTAAATACGGCCGCGGCCGATGGCACGACGCCGCTGCTCACCGCGCTGTACAAGTGGGATCTTCCGAAAGTGACTTTCATCCCGGGCCGCGGCGCGCCGGCGACAGCGGGCAGTTCGCAGCGATTCACGCCAAATCTGCGCGTGGCTCGGTTGTTGCTGGATCGCGGCGCTACCGTCAAGGTGATCGACGGCACAGGTTACTCACCCTTGCATGGAGCGGCGCTGGCTGTCGCGAAGGCAGCGCGCACGGGTACGCGGCAGCGCGGTGCGTACGGACAAACCGCGGCGGCGCTGGCATTGGGCGGCGATGACGAAGAGGGCCTGAAGTTGGAACTGAAGGACACGCTCGAATTCGTGCAGCGGTTGCTTGACGCGGGCGCGGATCCGAACCTGGGCACGATTTTCCCGACGGGCGGCCCTGCAGGCGATGTGCGGATCAGTCCGGCGCCGGCGGGATCGTCAGCGATGCATATCGCGGCGAGTTCGGGCAGTGTGGATCTCGCAAAGCTGCTCGCGGCGCGCGGCGGCAATGTGAATCAGTTGCGCAAGGACGGGCACACTCCGTTTTCGGTGTCGGTGCTGGCGGGCGATCTCGCGGTTGTGAAGCAGATGGTAGCCTCGGGCGCGGCTGTAAAAGCGCGCTGGAATCCGCAGGACAAGATTCCCGATCCGGTCGACGCGATCACGCTGGCGCGAGGCGATCAGTCGATTCTGCACTTGGCGGCCATTCAAGGCAAGCCGGAAATTCTCGAATACCTGCACGCGCAGGGCGCGGCGCTGAACGCCAAGAACTCAATGGGCGAGACGCCGTTCGATCTGGCCGACAAGCAAGAGCGGTATCGCGACGCGATTCAAAGACAGAACGTCGATGGGGATGTCGAGAAATTGAAGAAGATCGTGCGCGGAACAGCGGGCACCGATTGTTTGCGGCGGTTGGCGGCGGCGCGCTAGCCTGAAAGTTCATGCGATATGTAAGCACGCGGGGCGAGAATCGGGGCGCCGGATTCAGGGAGATCTTGTTGGGCGGGTTGATGGAAGACGGCGGCTTAGCGATGCCGGCGGAGTACCCGCAACTGGGCACGGCGGATCTCGACGCGATGCGAGCGATGAACTATCGCGAGCTCGCATTCGCGGTGTTACGGCTCTTCGCGGACGATGTACCGGAAGGCGTGCTGCAGGGGTTGATCGACAAGACTTACACCGCGGAGGTCTATTCGAATTGCAGGCCGGGCGATAACGCCGAAGAGATCACACCCGTACGAACGCTTGAACCGGGGTTGCATCTATTAGGCCTGTCGAACGGGCCGACGCTCGCATTCAAAGACATGGCGATGCAGTTGCTGGGCAACCTGTTCGAATGGGCGCTGAGCGAAAGCGGGGAGTCGCTGAACATCCTCGGCGCGACGAGCGGCGATACGGGATCGTCGGCCGAATACGCCATGCGCGGCAAGCGCGGCATCCGTGTATTCATGCTGTCGCCGCATGGGAAAATGAGCGCGTTTCAGACCGCGCAGATGTTCACGTTGATGGACGAGAACATTCACAACCTGGCGGTGCGCGGCGTGTTCGACGATTGCCAGGACGTTGTGAAGGCGGTGTCGAACGATCTCGACTTTAAACGTCGCTACCGGATCGGCACGGTGAATTCGATCAACTGGGCGCGTGTTGTGGCGCAAGTTGTCTACTACTTCAAAGGCTACTTCGCGGTGGCGCCCGAGGCCGGCGCACCCGTCGATTTCGCTGTGCCATCGGGCAACTTCGGCAACATCTGCGCCGGGCACATCGCGCGCATGATGGGCCTGCCGATCGGGCGATTAATTTTGGCGACGAATGAGAACGACGTACTCGATGAGTTCTTTCGAACAGGCATTTACCGGCCGCGCGGCACGGCGGAGACGCAGCAGACTTCGAGTCCGTCGATGGACATCTCGAAGGCGTCAAACTTCGAACGCTTCGTGTTCGATCTCGTCGGGCGCGATTCAGCTCGGATCAAGGCACTGTGGACGCAAGGCGCATTTGACTTGAGCGGTACCGACTCCGGGCGCTTCGGATTTGTCAGCGGATCAAGCACGCACTCGGACCGCCTGGCGACGATCCGCGAAACGTGGGAGCGATATGGCGTGATGATCGACCCGCATACGGCGGACGGGCTAAAGGTAGGGATGGAGTTGCGTTCCGCGAGCACGCCGCTGATTTGCCTGGAAACCGCGTTGCCGGCCAAGTTCGGCGCGACGATTCAAGAGGCACTCGGCCGCGAACCGGAGCGGCCGTCAAAGTTCGATGGCATCGAAGCTCTGCCGCAACGCAGTACCGTGATCGATGCGGATGCTGGCGTAGTTAAGAAGATCATTGAGGAGAGCGTGCGCATGGGTGGCCGCGGCTAGCGTCGTCGCGCCATCGAATCCGCCGTTCGTACAATTCATTACGTCGATTATCGATAACGACGCGAACTAGCTCGACGTAGCGCATGAAAGACGGCAGTTACGCCTGACATCTTGTCATCACCCGCGGACAGGGTGCGCTGAGCAGCACAACCGTGACTGCGCCGCTCGCGGCGGTGTGCGGCTCACGTTCAAGCGGCGAGCAAGGAGGAAGACTACATCATCGTTGAAGACGCGCCGCCGGGCAGCATTCGAATAGCGTTCTTCGACCACGTCGCCGCATGGATCGGCAAGCGTTTCTAACGGTTCAGCACCTTCCACAGCGTGCCGCCGAAGACGTTTGCCTGGGACGCCGGCTTCACGCCACACGTGTTGAGCATTTGTTTGTAGAGCGCCAGCGCGCGGTCAAACTCGGCGATCTCGCCGCCGAAAACATCAGAGCCAAAGACGAGTTTTTCGAACGCGCTGATATCGGTCTTCGGGGTGTGCGGGCTAACGAGGTTGTCCCACCAGAAGACCGATTTGAAAAATGCGAGATCGGCCTGTTTCTTGTAGAGCGACGAACCGGAGACGTCAAAGACCAGGTTCGGGTTCCAACGCCCGATCTCTGCAGCCCACGTGTAGTCGGGGTTGCCGAGATGCGCGCCGATCAGGAAGAGTTTCGGAAAGCGCCGGGCAATGAGGTCGAGTGTCATCACGCGCATGCGGTCCGAGCTAACGTTCATGGGCTCGGCGAAGTTACGGCGGTTGACGATGCCAGTGTGAAACAGCGCGATCATGCCGTGTTTCTCGGCTCGCTCGTAGATGGGCCAGTAGCGCTTGTCGTCGAAGGACGCTTCGGGGCCCGTCAGCTCGCCGATGCCACGAAAGCCCGCGGCGGCGAATTCGTCGACAAGCTTGATCGCGTCCGGATGATCAAGCGACATCTGACCGATCCCGTAAAAGCGGCCGGGATTCTTGGCGATGTAGGCCTTTACGACTGGGATGTCTTTCTGCGCCGCGATGAGTAACGCGCGACCGTCGACGGCTTCCAACTTCTTGGCGAAAGCGTCGAGGAAAGCGGGGTCGCCGTTGAAGTGCACGTGTGCGTCGATCAGCTTCGGCTGCGCGAAGGCGGCGGTGGAAACAATCGCGAGCTTAACGAGCAGCATAGGCAAGCGCCATCGAAGCCCAACTCATACCGGCAGCCGATATCCATTGGTCTTCGCCGTACGGTAGGCCGCTCTCAAAATACGGCTGCACGGGCAACGAGCGGGTGCGGACATGCCACGTCCCGTCACCGGCCTGCGTCTTCAGCAGATAATTCGTGGCCTTCTTGGCAACCGGCGCCGACGGCTTCATCTTGCCTGCCAACTGCAGCGCGTAGAGCGCCTGGCCCGTCGCATAGGCGTCGGTCTCCATCGCGGGCAGTTGCGGCCAGCCGCCGTCGGGGCGCTGGGTATCGGACAATGCCGCGGCGGCGCGTTCGATCGTCTTCGGATTCGCGCCGGCCCAATGCATGCCGAGCAAATGGAAGGCGCGTTCCTGCGTGGTCGAGGGCTGCGCGGCTTCGAGCCACGCGGCCGCGCGCCGGAGACGGTCTTCAGCAACGCCAGGTTCGCCGTATAACTTCAGCGCATAGATGGCCATGGCCGTCGTAATGAAGTTGTCGTATGTCAGCGGCGGCCGATTCCCTGGTGTCTTCCAGTAGCCTTCGGCGGTCTGCATGAGTACGATGTAGCGCGCCAAAGCGTCGGTGTATTCGCTGCGCGGAGTTCCATTCATGCCAAGGTCGAACAACTCATAGCCGACGCTGTTGACGGCGTTGGTGGTGAAGTCCATCACACGGTCGGCGCTGACTTCGCGCATTTCGTTGGAGACCTTCACGAACGACTTCGGCGCGGGTATATGACGCTGACGCGCAAGTGCGATCGCAGCCGAAGGCAAGTTTTGGTTGTGGCACGAATTGCAACCTCCGCGCTTCACGAACGTGGGGCTCTGCTTTTCGAGTTGATCGAGAGCGGCGGTGATCGCACTTGCGGGCGTACGCGCGCCATCGCCGGGCAGCTTCGTCGTCTTCGCCGCGACCTTGAGCAATCGAGCGACTTCGGTATCACCGCGCTTGGCCGCGAGCGTCTGCGCGGTTTCGCCTTCGCCGGTGCAGTCGAGATCCGCGCCGCGCGCGATCAATTCCCTAACGATGGCAGCGGGCGTGGCTTCCGAATACGCGGCATACATTAGCGCAGAGTAGCCGCGCTCGTCCTGCCCGTTCACCTTCGCCCCCTTGCCAAGCAGGTACTTCACAATGTCTTCGGAACCGTACATCGCGGCATTCGACAACACCGAGAGTTTTCGCTTGTTGAGCGCATTGACGTTGGCGCCACGCTCGACAAGTAGTTGCACGGCTTCCAGGCTTCGGCTCGTCGCCGCCGAGTGCAGCGGCGTGTTGCCGGTCCCCGCGGTGGCGTGAACATCGGCATTGGCGGCCAGCAGAGCGCGCATCGTCTTCACGTCGCCGCGCGCTGCCGCAGCCGCAAGCACACTGTTACCATTCACGGACTTCTTGTTCGGATTGGCGCCCTTGGCGAGCAACAACTGCACAACGTCGAAATTGTTCTCAGCAAGCGTGGCAAGGTACAGTGCGGTGCGCCCGTCGCCGGTGGTGGCGTTGGCATCCACGCCACTGTCGAGCAGAATCTTCACGCGCGCCAAATCGCCGACCGTCCAGTGCAACGGCTGCGCCTTGCGACGATTCAGCGCCTTCACATCGGCGCCCTTGGCGATGAGCAACTTCATCGTTTCGATCGTGCCGAACGCCGTCGCGTGGTGCAGCGGCGAAGTACCGTCGGCATCAGTAGCCTTGATAAGGCCGGGTTTGGCAGCGAGCGCGGCCTTCACGGCCTTGTCGTCCTTTGCGCGAATCGCCTTGATAAACGCAGCAGTGGCGGGGTCGACCTTGATGGGCTTCGGTTCGTCGGTAAGCGCAACATCGCCATACTCGCCGCCTTGGTCGATCCAGGCCTTGAGCGTTGCGATTTCGTCGTCTTGCAGCTTGCCCGTTGGAGGCATCAACATGCCGCCGTCGCCGGTGACGAGCTTCTTGATCAGCTTGCTCTCGGCCGATTTGCCCTGGACGATGACCGGGCCATAGTCACCGCCTCGTAGCGCGTTCTGCCGCTTGTCGAGGCGCAGCCCAGACTGCTGCACGGAAGCGCCGTGGCAACTGAAACACTTGGTCGAGAGAATCGGGTAGACGTCTTTATTGAAATCGACTGCGAGCAACGGCAGTGCGGCGGCGGCGATCAAGGAAACGCGCATGATAGCGGAAGCTTATCGCAAAATGGACCACGCGCGCTAGCAACACTTGGCGCGCTGGTACTTGGCTTTGAAGTGCTCTTGCTGGAAGTGGCGGTACTCTTCCGCCGAATGGGTTCGGCCGTGTACCAACAAATGCCGTCGGTAAGCGTTCTCGTCGCCGAGTTCACGCAGGATGGAAAGGACGATGTTCCAGAACTTCATGTTAGATCTCCTCCGGGCTAAGGGTGGTCATCACGAACGGAGTCTCGGTGCTCTTGCGGTCTTGCGCGCCGTTCAAAATGCGAAGCCATTGGCGTGCGCTGTCGAGGATAATCGTCGTCACGAGAATCAGGAACAATCCGCAAACCGCGGCGTCGAGATAGTTGTTGAAAACCAGCGTCTTCGTCACTTCGATCTGTTGCACGTTGAGCGCGCCCGAGGCGATTTGTTTTTCCTGTACCGCCGCGCCGGCCAGGAAGCCGATTCGCGGATGCTCGCTGAAGATCTTCATCAGCGCGCTCGAAAACGTCACGGTCGTCAGCCAGGTCATCGGCAGAATCGTGATCCACATGAACTTCTTGCCGTGCATCTTCACGAGGATTGTCGTGCCAAGGCACAGTGCGATGATCGCCAGCAACTGATTCGCGATACCGAACAACGGCCACAGCGAGTTGATGCCGCCAAGCGGGTCGCGCACGCCCTGATAGAGGAAGTAGCCCCAACTGAGTACGATCGCGGCGCTGGAGGCGATCACGCCCGGCATCCAACTGGTCTGCCCGAGCGGCTTCCAGATGTGACCCAATAGGTCCTGCAACATGAAGCGGCCGACGCGCGTACCCGCGTCGATGACAGTGAGGATGAACAGCGCCTCGAACATGATTGCGAAGTGATACCAGAACGCGAGGATCTTCTCGCCACCTCCGCCCTTGGCGAAGATATGCGCCATGCCGAGCGCCAGCGATGGCGCGCCGCCGGTGCGATAGAACAGCGTCTCTTCGCCGACGCTCTTGGCGAGGTCCGACATCTGCGCCGCCGTTACGGGAAAGCCCCAGTCGCTAATCGTCTTCACGGCGGCGTCAGCGGTGGCTCCGACTACGCCGGCCGGCGAGTTGACCGCGAAGTAGACGCCCGGGTCGAGTACGCACGCGCTAACGATCGCCATGATCGCAACGAAGCTCTCGAGTAGCATCGAACCGTAGCCGACCGGCAGCGCGTGGCCTTCGCGCGCCAGCATCTTCGGCGTCGTGCCGGACGAAATCAGAGAGTGAAATCCGCTGATGGCGCCGCATGCGATCGTGATGAAGCAGAACGGGAAGACGTCGCCCGCGAACACGGGACCCGTGCCGTCGATGAAGCGCGTGAGCGCGGGCATTTGCAGTTGTGGCTGGACGAATAGAATGCCGACGCCGAGCAGCAACACGACGCCGAGCTTCACGAATGTAGAAAGATAATCGCGCGGCGCAAGCAGCAGCCAGACCGGCAGCGCGCTGGCCGCGAAGCCGTAAATGATGACGCAGAGAGCAAGCGAGACGCCGCTTAGCGTGAAGTACGGCGCCCAGTCGGGCGAATGCGCCACCCACTCGCCGGCGAAAATCGAGCCGAGCACAAGCAGGAATCCAATGACCGAAATTTCGAGTACGCGGCCGGGGCGCAGGTAGCGCAGATAGAGGCCCATGAACACCGCGATCGGCATCGTTGCGGCAATCGTGAATGTGCCCCACGGCGAACCCTTCAACGCATTCACAACAACAAGCGCAACGACGGCGAGCAGAATGATCATGATGAGCAGCACCGTGACAAGCGCCGTCATGCCGCCAACACGGCCGATCTCTTCGCGCGCCATTTGGCCGAGCGATTTGCCATCGCGGCGCACCGAACAGAACAGGATGATGAAGTCCTGCACGCAGCCGCCGAGCACAGCGCCGATGATGATCCATAGCGTGCCCGGCAGATATCCGAACTGCGCCGCGAGCGTCGGACCAACCAGCGGCCCCGGCCCGGCGATCGCCGCGAAGTGATGCCCGAAGACGATCCATTTGTTGGTCGGCTCAAAGTCGTGGCCGTTGCGAAGGCGCTCGGCGGGCGTGGCCCGTTTGTCGTCGAGCGACATGACCTTCGCGGCGATCCACGAAGCGTAGACACGATAAGCGAAGAGGTACATGCAGGCCGAGGCAATGACGAGCCACATGCTGTTAACCGGCTCGCCGCGATTGATCGCGATACCGGCCAGTGCGGCCGCGCCAGTGATGCCGAATGCTGCGGAGATGATGTGTCGCATGAAAAAGTCATTGTATCCGCGTTATGATTGCCGGTGCGATATGAGTACTCTCGACAAAGCCGTCGCGACCCAGTTGGCGAACATTCAAAAGAAGACCGGGAAGAGCCTCGATGACTTGACCGCGCTCGTGCGGGGCTCGGGAATGGAGAAGCACGGCGAGATCGTTGCAATGCTGAAAACGACGCTCGGCCTCGGCCATGGCGATGCGAATACGATCGCGCATCATGCGAAGGCCGCGCCCGCTCCAGCCGGAGACGACACGATCTACACCGGCGCAAAAGCCACGCTGAAGCCGGTGCACGACAAACTGATGGCGGCGATCTCGAAATTCGGCGAGTTTGAGATAGCGCCGAAGAAGGGCTACGTCAGCTTGCGGCGCAAGAAGCAGTTCGCCATGATCGGCCCGGCGACGAACACGCAGGTCGAGGTCGGCTTGAACATGAAAGGCGTCGACGCCGGCGAGCGGTTGAAGGCGCTGCCGCCGGGAGGGATGTGCCAATACAAGGTGCGCCTGAGTGCAGTTGCCGAAGTCGACGTCGAGTTGATTGGTTGGATCAAGACGGCGTTCGACTCGGCGGGTTAGCGATAAAACGGCTGCCAGGTCAACCAGCGCGGACCGTACTTGGTTTCCGGCTTGCCGGTCTCCAGTGCGCCGAGGTCGGGCGCGCGTCCGGCAAAGTCCTCGTTCACGTTCGGAATGACGACGCCGGCATCAACCGCTTTGCTGTTGGGCTTTAGCTTAAAGTTCAAGTCCATCGCATGATAGATCTGATGCCGCTTGGCATGATCGGGAGGCTTCAGGCTCTCGAAAATGTCGAAGTCGACTTCGATGCTGTGCGCCTCCTGTCCCGTGCCGGCCTTGTAGTCGGCCAGCGTCGCGAACGACTTCCAGTCCTCGCGCCGCGGTTCGTAAACGCGCTGGCCCTTCGGCGGCATGAACAAGGCGTACTGATCCTTCACGCCGGGATTGGGGCGGAAGCCGTTGTAATCGGTGGTGTTCTCGGCCGTCGAGTTGGCGAGGCGCAGAACGCCCCTGTCCGGTGTGCCTCGGCCCATGTACAGGTTGTTGCGAAAGTGCATGTTGGCCGAGGGATCGCCGATGACATTTTCGCCGATGATCGTGTTGTGATAAACGAACAGACCCGCTGGCTTGCCGGAAAACTTGAACGCCACGCCACTCGGCACGTGGTAGAGAATGTTGCGGATGAAGTAGGCCGGGCCGCCGAAGATCGGCTGGGAACTATAACCGCCGTGCGCGGCATTGACGCCGCGGTTGTTATAGACGCGAATATTGTGCACGCCGCCATCGGTTTCGACGAAATCGTCGCCGAACAGGTGCATGTCGTTGTTGTGAATGTCGATCGACGACGCGCGCATGTCCGGATCCTTCTCCGGCGTGCCGTATGTCGAGATCGAAATTGCGTCGTGATAGTAGGCGATCGCGTTGCGTGCGATCACATGACCCTGCCCGTAGACCTTCACGGCGTAGTAGCTTTTCATTTGATGACCCAGCGGGCCGTAGTCGCCAGGCGCTCTGTAGCCGGGCGACCCGGGGCTGCGCGATGCTCCGCCCCAGCCGATCATGCGGAAGCGGTCATCACGTCCGATGAACAGATTGTCGGCGATGTAGAAATCGCTCGATCCCGCGTATTCGGTCCACACGCCGAAGCCGATGTTTTCGAAACGGCAGTTGCGTACCGTGAGGCCCACGGCGCCGAGCACTTCCTTCGAGCCCGCGAAGATCGCGGTATCGGCATTGCGGAACGTGATGCCGTCGATGATGTGATGACGCGAAGCCATCACATCGAGAATGCGCGAGCCGCCGTCGCCGTCGAAAACCGGATCGCCATCGCCCGCGGCCTTGATCGTAATCGGCTTCTCCGACGTGCCTTTCAGCGCGAGTGACATCACGCCATCAAACGGCGCCATCAGCGGGTCGACGTAACTCAACCGCTCGGAGCGATACATGCCAACGTGCACGAGAATGGTGTCGCCGGGCTGCGCGCGGCGTTCCCAAACCACGGACCAATCGCCCAGACCGGCGCCGTAGTAGGCATGCAGAAGGCCCGTGAAACTGGGCTCTTCGCGCTTGCCGTCGTAGTCCGGCGGATAGACGTGCAGCACGCGGCCGCCCTTGAAGGGTTGCGGTTCGGAACGCGTCTTGACCTTGACGGTCTGCGTCGCGCCGGCGCCGACGCCGTCGGGGTCCTTCATCTCGAAACGGCACTCGTATTCGGTGCCTTCCTTGAGATTGAAGATCGAACCCGCAAAGCCGTCTGGCACGGTGTAGTCAAGGTTCTCGCGGCGTCGATAGACATTCTCGCCACCGATGCGAACCAGCGGCATGCCATTCCGCCACTGTTGTTGCCCGGTCTCGCGGTACTGCACCGTAACCGTGGCGTTGCGGTTCGCATCGCCCTTGATCGGCCATTCAAACCCGAGGTTGTTCAACGTCGGATGTTCCACGTGGAACATGCCGGGTTCAGTGGCATTTTGAGCGTGTAGTACGAGAGCGGCGGTGAAAAGTATGTAGCGCATTGAGCGGCCATTATATCGACTTTTGGTCCGGCACCAACTGGCGGATCGGCCCAAGCAGCAATCCGTAAAGCACACACGCCACCAGCAGGATCGCCGACGCGCCGTAAAATGCCGCCAGGAACGATCCGGTGTAGCTGACGCTCCAGCCCGTGGCGATGGGTGCGATAACACCGCCCATGTTGCCGACGGCGTTCTGCCAACCCGTCCACGTGCCGGCGGCGCGGGGACCGGCCAACGTCTGCGAGATCGCCCAACAGTTCGCGGTGAACATACCAATTCCGATGAAAGCCACGATCAAACAAATCATCGCGAGATTGTTTTCGAGCATCGTCGACCCGCTGAGCGCCGCGGCGGCGATGATCAACCCGGCCACGGCCAGCCTTCGGCGCACTTCGCCCGGCGCTCCCGTTTCACGGCCGCGTTTGTCCGCATACGTGGCCGTCGCCACCGAGGCGATCGCGGTCGCCGCGAACGGGAGCGCGCCGTAGATCGCCATCGCGCGCAAACTGAAGTGGCGTTCCCTCACAAGGTAAGTTGGAAGCCAAGTGAGGAGAAAGTAGTAGGCGTAGTTGAAGCAGAAAAGTCCCGCGAAGGTAATGTACGAATCGCGATAGATGAAGATGTTCGCGGACTTGACCTTCGCGGCGGTTTGTTTTGCCTTTGGAGGGATCGATGCGTTCCACGGGATCAGCCAGATCAGGGATGCCACTCCCATTACAAAGAAAAACGGCCGCCAGCCCCACTGGGCGATCACCATCGCGCCGAGAAACGTACCGAGCGCCGGCCCCGCTTTCGTACCCGCATCGATCATCGAGTTCGCGAAACCCCGGCGGTCTTCGGTCAAGCCCGCAGCCAGCAACCGCGAATAGG
>Ga0194132_10008619_pt1 | contig 14502 bp, 15 predicted proteins | sample TA2KigOf80mmetaG_FD_148612 | JGI IMG/M metagenome (GOLD analysis project Ga0194132, IMG submission 148612) | Freshwater microbial communities from Lake Tanganyika, Tanzania - TA2015054 Kigoma Offshore 80m | ecosystem: Environmental > Aquatic > Freshwater > Lake | place: Tanzania: Lake... | reverse complement strand
GGCGGCGTGCGCGGTTTTTTTTGAAGCTGATGTCGCGGCGATCGAAGAACCGCCACAACGTCCCGATCCCGACAGGCACGCCTCGCTTGCGAAGCATCGCCTGCAGCTCGGCCAGCGTCACATCCGGGGATTCCTCGATCCGGGCCAGCAGAAAAGCCGCCTCCGCCTCGATCCGCTCAGAGCGCCGATCGCCGCCTTGAGCCAGGGCTGCCGTCCGACCGCTGCGACGCCACTCCTCAACCCATCGGATAGCGCTCGACACGCTGACCCCGAACCGCTCTGCCGCCTGGCGTCGAGACAATCCTTCCTCGACCGCTCCTACCACACGAACACGAAGATCCTCAGATAGCGGAACTCCCATGCCCGCTGGCCTCCTCCTCCAGCAGGAATCTTGAATCACAACGCCACGCCCTTGGGAATCCCCAACGACTCAATTAGGTCGGAAATCGCTCTAGGACTTCTTCGGCGCTTTCTCGGCCTTCATCGTCTTCTTGTCCTTGGCGGATTTCTCGATCTTCGCCTGGCGGGCGATGCAATCCTTATGCGCCTGGCTGTTCGACGTGAACTCGCTGCAGGTCTTGCCAGGCGCCTTCTTCGCCGGCGCTGTGGACATGGTGCCGGGCTTGCTGTTCACGGTCGGCTTGACCGGGATGACGGGGGAGGGGTTCGCCGTCTGCGCACTCCCGTTTCCGGGAGAGAGAGCGAGCAGGAACGCGCCGGCAAGGAGAGCGGCCGCGAGAGACCGTAAAGTCATGAGGGCATCCCTTCCGAGGTAGTGACCTGGTCATGCTAGCGAGTTGCGCGGGGCACGTCCTAGAGTTTGTTCGGCGGGGTTCCCATGCTAGACAGCTCCGCCTCCCAACCTGAGCCGAGTCCCGCCGTGAAGCCCGCCAACTCCGTGATGTCCGGCTATGGGACGACCGTCTTCGAGGTGATGTCGCGGCTCGCGATCGAGCATGGCTCGATCAATCTCGGCCAGGGCTTCCCGGATGGAAATGGGCCGCCGGAGGTCGTGGCAGTCGCGCAGGCCTGCCTCGCCGACAAGCCCAACCAGTATCCGCCGATGATGGGTGTGCCCGAGCTGCGCCAGGCGGTGGCACGGCACGACAAGCGCTTCCACGGCCTCGACGTGGACTGGCAGTCGGAGGTGATCGTCACCTCGGGCGCGACGGAGGCGCTGGCCGCCTGCCTCTTCGGCCTGATCGAGCCCGGCGACGAGGTCGTGCTCTTCGAGCCGCTCTACGACTCCTATCTGCCGATCGTGCGTCGCGCCGGCGGCATCCCCAGGCTGGTCAGGCTCTCGCCGCCCTCCTGGCATCTCGACGAGAAGGCGCTTCGCGCCGCCTTCTCCGACCGCACCAAGCTCGTCCTGCTCAACAACCCGCTCAATCCGGCGGCCAAGGTCTTCACTCGGGCCGAGCTCCAGCTGATCGCCGACCTGGTCATCAAGCATGACGCGGTCGCCGTCTGCGACGAGGTCTACGAGCACATAGCTTTCGCCGATGCGCCCCCCTTCATCCCGCTGATCTCGCTTCCCGGCATGCGCGAGCGCTGCCTGCGCATCGGCTCGGCCGGGAAGACTTTCTCTCTGACGGGCTGGAAGGTCGGCTACGTGACCGCGACGCCGGCGCTGCTCCGCGCCGTGACCAAGACCCACCAGTTCCTGGTCTTCACCACGCCGCCGAATCTGCAGCGCGCCGTGGCGACCGGCCTCGACCTCGGCGACGGCTACTACCGGGACCTGGTCGGCGACATGCAGGCCAAGCGCGACCGCTTCGGCAAGGGCCTGGCGGAGATCGGATTCGGGGTCCTGCCGAGCCAGGGGACGTATTTTATCACCGCGGACTTCCGCCCCTTAGGATTCAACGGCACGGACGAAGATTTCTGTCGGCATATCACGGTCGAGGCCAAGGTCACGGCAGTCCCGGTCAGCGCTTTCTTTACACCCGAGCAACCGCCGCGAGATTTCGCCCGTTTCTGCTTCTGCAAGAAGGACGAAGTCTTGGATGCTGCCCTCGAAAGATTATTAAAACACTTCAAGGGCTAGCAACCGGAGGTCAAGGTTGCGCGCTCCCATTCCAGGCCCCATGATGGATCACCATGCAGCTCGATAAGACCACCGTCAGGGCGGTCGAGATCCTGGCGGACTCCACGGCACGTGTCGTCGGCACCGGATCGATCGTCTACCTCAAGCTCACCCGCGTGGTGAGCGTCGGCTCGCCGCAGGCGCTCGACTCGGCTCGCACCGAGTTCGACAAGCTGCCGAGCGAGCGGCGCAACTCGATCAAGAGCGACGCCGTCAGCCAGGCGCAGAAGCTCAAAGCGACCCAGAGCACTGTCGCGGCGATCGAGAACATGTTCAAGCCGCTGACGCCGATCGACGGCAAGGTCCCGCGCCTCGTCGTCCGCTGAAGCCGGCGTCTTTCTGTAGGATTCCCTACGGTTCTCCGGGCTCCGGACGCGACTTGGTCTCGCGGTATTCACTGAATAATCACAGCGTGTAGAGCGTTACCGCACGCTACCCTTAGCCAATTTCGTACATCTCGTGGCGACGAGCGTTGGCGGGGACGTCCTGGGGCATTCGTCGCGCCTGCAACTTCATTGAAACCGCGCAGCCGACGCGCCGGGCCACCGGCGTGCTGGGCAAGGATGAGCGCACCCTGGAGGGCAGATGGCTGAACGATCCAAGGGCTTCGACGACATCATCCGCGGCCACAAGGTCGAGATCCTGTCGGAGTGGCTGCGCCACCAGACGGCGATGAAGAAGACAACCGATCTGGTCGGGGTCAAGGAGCTGCGGGAGGAGTCCGAACGCTTCCTCGAGGCCTTCGCCGCCGGCTTGGCCTCAAGCCAGGACGACATCGCCGGTCCCGCCTGGAGCGAGACGAAGGCGTTGCTCTCCGACATGTCGCGCTCGCGCGCGCGTCTCGGCTTCACTCCGTCCGAGACCGCGACCTTCGTCTTCTCGTTGAAGCAGGCGATGTTCGACCGGCTGATCGCCGGGGCCAAGGACGCCACCAAGCTGGCCGCCGACCTCTGGGCTGTCAGCCTTCTGCTCGACAAGCTCGGCATCCATTCGGTCGAGATCTTCATGGAGAGCCGGGAGGAGATGATCCGCCGGCAGCAGCAGGACCTGCTCGAGCTGTCGACGCCGGTGGTCAAGCTCTGGGACAAGGTCGTGGCGCTGCCGATCATCGGCACGCTCGACAGCAACCGCACCTAGTCGGTGATGGAGACGCTGCTGCAGGCGATCGTCGACAACGCCGCCGAGGTGGCGATCATCGACATTACCGGCGTTCCGACCGTCGACACGCTTGTCGCCCAGCATCTCCTCAAGACGGTGTCGGCTGCCCGCCTGATGGGCGCGGACTGCATCATCAGCGGTATCCGACCGCAAATCGCCCAGACCATCGTCCATCTCGGCATCTCGCTCGACGTCGCGACCAAGGCGACGATGGCCGACGCCTTCTCGCTCGCTCTCAAGCGCGTCGGGCTCGGCATCGGTTTCCGGAAGTCCCAGCCACAGCCAGGAGCCGGCGCTGCCGATGGATAGGATACCGATCCTCAAGTTCGGGGACTGTCTCCTCGTCACCATTCAAGTCGACATGCACGACCAGCTGGCGATGGCGCTTCAGGACGACCTGACCGCGCGCCTGGTCAAGGAGCGCTCGCGCGGCGTGCTCATCGACATCTCGGCGCTGGAGATCGTCGACTCCTTCATGGGGCGAATCCTCAACAACATCGCGTCGATGGCCAAGATCCTGGACGCGGTCACCGTCGTCGTCGGCATGCGGCCGGCGGTCGCGATCACCCTGGTCGAGCTCGGACTGGAACTGCCGGGCGTGCGCACGGCTCTCAATGTCGAGCGGGGCATGGACCTGATCCGTTCCACCGTGGACGCGGAAACGGCATCGGATGTCGACCTCGACTGAAACGCTGCCGATCAAATCGGCCGAGGACGTCGTACGGGTTCGTCAGGTCGTCCGTACCAAGGCGGCGGGCGTCGGCCTGTCGATCGTCGACCAGACCAAGATCATCACCGCGGCGAGCGAGATCGCGCGCAACACCCTCGACTATGGCGGGGGTGGCGAAGTCGCGATCGAAAGCGTGAAGGAGCAACCGCGGACGGGCGTGCGGCTGATCTTCCGCGACAACGGGCCTGGCATCCCTGACATCGAGCAGGCGATGCGCGACAATTTCACCACAGGCAGCGGCCTCGGGCTCGGCCTCGGAGGCGCCAAGCGGCTGTGCACCGACTTCAGCATCCAGAGCAAGGTCGGAAGTGGCACCACCATCATGCTGGCGCGTTGGAAGTAGCGATGATCCGCGTCGAGCATGACTCCGATGTCGGCATGGCACGCCGCGCCGCCCGCGATGCCGCCGAGAGTGCTGGCCTCGACGAGGAAGCGGTCGGCCGTGCCGCCCTGGTGGCGACCGAGGCGGCGACCAACCTGGCTCGCCACGCGGAGCAGGGGGCCTTCTTCGTCCGCCGCCTGGAAGCGATGGAGGGTAAGGGAATCGAGGTGATGGCCGTCGACCGCGGGCCTGGCATGGGCAATGTCGAGCGCTTCATGGAAGACGGCGCGACCACCACGGGCTCGCCGGGCCAGGGCTTGGGCGCGATGAAGCGCCTCGCCGACAGCTTCTGCATCGACAGCCACCCGGGCGAAGGAACGGTGCTCGTGGCCCAGATCCGCCGTGCTCTGCCGGTGACGGCCCTGACTCTCGGCGGCCTCACGGCCGGCATCAGCGCCGATGGCTGCGGCGATGCCTTCGCGGTCGAGGTGTTGTCATCAGGAGCCCGCGTCATCGTCGTCGACGGGCTCGGCCACGGTGCCGAGGCGGCCGATGCCGCCGCTTCCGCGACCAAGACCTTCCGCGACCGCAGCCGGGCCGATCTCGGTACCCTTTTCCAGAGGCTCGACGAGGTTCTTCGGCCGACGCGGGGGGCCGCGATCGCGGTTGCCGAGCTCGACCTGACGGCCAAGGTCGTCCGCTTCATGGGCATCGGCAACATCAGCGCCGTGCTCATCTCCGATATCGGCGCACGCAATCTGGTCTCGCATAACGGCATCGTCGGCCACACCATGCGCCGCACCCAGGCCTTCGACTACACCTATTTAGGTTCGCCGACGCTGATCCTGCACACCGACGGCATCGCCACGCGCTGGAGGCCGTCAAGCGTCTCGGATCGCGGCTTGGTCCACCCGGCGATCATCGCGGGCCGGCTCTGGCGGAGCGAGGCGCGCGGACGCGACGACGCCGGCATTCTCGTGCTCAGAGGAAGGGCCTGAGGTGGGCCCGCTGCTGACCACGCTCATCAAGCAGGAGACGGATGTCGTCCGCGCGCGGCAGCAGGCTCGGCGGGTCGCCAGTCTTCTCGGATTCGAGTCCCAGGATCAGGTGCGGATCGCGACCGCCGTCTCCGAGATCGCGCGCGGCGCCCTCGATTACGGCAAGGGCGGCACCATCGTCTTCGCGGTCGAGGGCCAAACGCGCCCGCAGAGCCTGGTGATGACCGTGACCGACGCCGAGAAAGGGCGTCGTCGAAGGGGGGAGGCCGATCGCGAGGCCGGCCGCCTCGGCGCCCGCCGCCTGATGGACAAGGTAGAGGTCGTATCGAGCAGGGAAGGAGTGGCGGTCGTGCGGATGCGCAAGCGATTGCCGCGCGATGCCTCCGTCGTCAGCGCCCGCACGATGAGCCGGATCGCGGAGGTGGCCGAGGGCGAGGCCAGCAGCCCGATGGAGGAGCTCGGGCGGCAGAACCGCGAGCTGATGCATACCCTGGCCGAGAACCGCCAGCAGAACGAGGCGGTGCTGCAGCTGAACCAGGAGCTGCAGGAGACCAACCGTGGCGTCGTGGCACTCTATGCCGAGCTGGACGAGAAGGCGGCGAGCCTCCGTCGCGCCGACGAGCTCAAGTCGCGCTTCCTCAGCGACATGAGCCACGAGTTCCGCACGCCCCTCAACGCCATCCTGGCGCTGTCGCGTCTCCTGCTCGACAAGACCGACGGGCCGCTCTCGAACGAGCAGGAGCGGCAGGTCGTCTATATCAGGCGCGCCGCCGAGTCGCTGAGCGACCTCGTCAACGACCTGCTCGACCTCGCAAAGGTCGAGTCCGGCAAGATCGAGATCCACCGCCGGCAGTTCGAGGTCGCCGACCTCACCAGCGCGCTTCGCGGCATGTTCCGACCGCTGGTCATCGGGGATGTCGCGCTCTCGGTTGAGGATCCGCCCGGGCTTCGCATCGTCTCCGACGAGGCGAAGCTCTCGCAAATTCTCCGGAACTTCCTCTCAAATGCGGTCAAGTTCACCGAGCAGGGCGAGATCAGGCTCGCCGTGTCGGAGCGGGACGGGCTCCTCCGTTTCGACGTGACCGATACCGGCATCGGCATCGGCGAGAAGGACATCGAGCGAATCTTCGAGGACTATGTGCAGGTCGACACGCCGCGCCAGCGCCGCGTCCGCGGGACGGGTTTGGGCCTGCCGCTCTCGAAGAAGCTTGCCGAGCTGATCGGCGGGCGGATCGAGGTGACGAGCGAGGTCGGCAAGGGCTCGACCTTCTCCGTGATCGTGCCCGATGGCCTGACCCAGCTTCCCGAGACGGCGGAAGATGCGGCGACCATCGCCTCGCTGCCGCCGGTCCTCGTGGTCGAGGACGAGCATGCCGACCTTCTGGTCGCGACCAGCCTGCTCGAAGCGGCATCGATCCGGACCCGCCAGACCCGCACGCTCGACGAGGCGCGCGCCGCGGTTGCCGCCGAACGCCCCGCCGCGATCGTCCTGGATATCCGCTTCGACGAAGGCGACGCCTGGACTTTCCTCAAGGAAGTGAAGTCGAGCCCGGAAACGGGCACCATCCCCGTTGTGGTGATGACGGCGACCGACGATGAGACCTATGCGCTCGATCTCGGCGCCGACCTTTTCGTCAAGAAGCCTGTGGAGCGCCGCAGCCTGGTGCGCTCGCTGCTGCGTCTGCTCAACCGAAAGCCGGCATTGCGTGTTCTTCATGTCGATGACGACGAGGCGGCCCGCTACGCGGTCGCGCAGATTCTCTTCGGTGCCGGGCGAAAGCTGCGGCAGGCATCCAGCGTCAACGAGGCGATGCAGATGATCCAGCGCGAGGCGCCGGATGTGATCCTCCTGGACCTGAACTTTCCGGACGAGGATGGCTATGCCATGCTTTCCCGGCTGCAGGACGATCCGTCGCATCGCATCCCAGTGATCATGCTGACCTCGGCCATCATCGACGACGTCGCCCGCCAGAGGCTTTCGACGGCCTTCTCGATCATGTCCAAGCGTGACCTGCAGCGCGACACGCTGCTCGACTCCATCGATGCCGCGGCCGCCATCGGCCGGGGAGCGAAATCATGACCGTTCACCCGGCCATCCTGGTCGTCGACGACGATGAGGCCTCGCGCTACGTCAAGGCACGGGTGCTCGAGAGCCAGGGCTTCGCCGTCGAGCAGGTGTGCTCGGGCGAACGCGCGCTCGGTGCGATCGAGGAGAAGGAGCCGGATCTCGTCCTGCTCGACGTGAAGCTGCCGGGAATCGATGGCATCGAGGCCTGCCGGATCATCAAGAAGCGCTGGCCGACGGTGTTCGTGCTGCATACCTCGGCCGCCTACCGCAAGCCGGCCGACAGGACGCGCGGCCTCGACAGCGGTGCGGACGGCTATCTGGCCGAGCCGGTCGAGCCCAGCGAGCTCGTCGCCAATGTCCGCTCGCTGCTCCGCATCCGCCAAGTCGAGAACGAGCTCCGGCTCCAGGTCGAGCGAAACCAGATGCTGCTGCGGGAGGTTCAGCATCGGACCACCAACAACCTGCAGCTCGTCGTCAGCTTCCTCAATATCGAGCATCGAGCTATTTCCGACCCGCACGCAAAGGAGCGGATCAAGGCCGCGATGCAGCGTGTGCATGCGCTCGCCGCGGTGCATCGGCACCTCTACAGCCGAGGCAGCGTCGATCGCATCAATTTCGGCAGCTATGTCGAGGCGCTGGCCGCCGACATCGCCAATGCGACCGCGCAGAAGCTGGTCGTGCTCCGCAGCTATGCCGACCCGCTATGGACGGATGCCGACCGCGCCGTTCGTCTCGGCCTGATCGTCAACGAACTGGTGACCAACGCGGTCAAATACGCCTTCTCCGAGGGTGAGGGCGGACAGATCAGCCTCGACATGCGGGTGACGGGACCGAACGAGGCCGTGCTGACGATCGAGGATGACGGCCGCGGCTTCGCGGCCGGCGATGCGGCGCCGGGATCCAGCCGTTCCGGCCTCGGCCTGGCTCAGGCGCTGGCCGAGCAGTCGGATGCCGAGCTGATCCGCGATGGGACCAGCCGCGGCACGCGCTGGCGCGTGATCCTCCACGACCCGGAGGCGCGACTGGCGGCCGAGGCTGCCCAGAACAGAGACGCCTAGCCTAGGCCCTGGCCTTCGCCTTGGCTTCTTCCTCGGCCACCAACTCCTTCTTCGAAAGCTTGCCAATCAGCGTCTTCGGCAGTGCCTCGCGGAACTCGATCTCCCGCGGCATCTCGATCGGGTTGAGCTTGTCCTTGAGGAAAGCGAGCAGCTCGTCCTGGGTCAGGGTCTTGCCGGCCTGCAGCTTGACGAATGCCTTCGGGGTCTGGCCGCGATAGCTGTCGGCGATGCCGATCACCGTGCACTCCTCGACGGAGGGGTGCTGGTAGACCGCTTCCTCGACCACGCGCGGGTAGACGTTGAAGCCGCTGCAGAGGATCAGGTCCTTCATGCGGTCGACGATGAAGAAATAGCCGTCCTCATCCATCATCGCGATGTCGCCGGTGCGGAGCGCGCCGTCGACCGTCTGCTGCTGGGTCGCTTCCGGCCGGTTCCAGTATCCGGCCATGACCTGCGGCCCCCGGATGCAGATCTCGCCGCGCTCGCCGCGCTTCACCACCTTGGTCGGATCGGCGATGTCGCGAAGCTCGACGGTCGTCAGCGGCAGCGGCAGGCCGATCGAGCCCGCCTTGACGACGCCGCCGAGCGGATTGCAGTGGGTGACGGGCGAGGCCTCGGTCAGGCCGTAGCCCTCGACCAGATGGCAGCCCGTAGCCTGCTCGAAGCGCTGCTTGACCTCGAGAGGCAAGGGCGCGCCGCCGGAGATGCAGTTCCGGATCGAGGAGAGGTTGCGCGGCTGCTTGGCCATCGCCGTGTTGAAGGCGGTGTACATGGTGGGCACGCCGGCGAAGAAGGTCGGCTTCTTGGCTTCGATCGTCTTCAGGGCTGCTTCCAGCTCGAAGCGCGGCAACATCACGATCTCGGCGCCGACCGAGAGCATCTGGTTCTGGATGACGGTCATGGCGAAGACGTGGAAGAACGGCAGCACACCGAGCACGCGTTCCTTGCCGAACTCGAAGGTCGAGAACCAGCGGCGGCACTGGACGGCGTTGGCGTAGAGATTGGCATGCGTCAGCATCGCGCCCTTGGGGATGCCCGTGGTGCCGCCGGTGTACTGCAGGACCGCCGTCGTGGTCACGGGATCGATTGGGATCGGGCGGTAGCGGCCGTCATTGGCGGTGATCTGCTCGTAGCGCGGGTGCGCGGCGTCGCGCGGCGGCGTCGCCAGGTCCTTGCGGCGCACGATCGGGAACAGCAGCTTCTTGATGAAGGGCAGCGCCCGCGCCATCGAGCAGATGATGACGGTCTTGAGCGGCGTCGACTCCAGCATCGGCTGGAGCTTGGAATAGAGCGCCTGCAGGTCGAGCGTCACCATGATCGAGGTGCCGGAATCCCTGATCTGCTGCTCGATCTCCCTAGCGACGTAGAGCGGGTTGAAATTGACGACGATGCCGCCGGCCTTGAGGATGCCGAAATAGGCGATGATGAAGTAGGGGCAGTTCGGCAGGAACAGGCCGACGCGGTCGCCGGGCTTCAGGCCGTGATCCTGGAGACCCTTGGCGAAGCGGTCGATCTGGCCCGAGAGCTCGGCATAGGTCGTCTTCTTGTCGAGGAAGTCGATCGCGTTCTGCTCGGGCACACGACGGACAGCTTCGTCGAGCAACTCGTAGACGGGCTTCGGATCGATTGGCTGGCGCCAGTCCACGGCCGCTGGATAATGCGGGGTGTAGTCACGCCCGCCGCTGGCGAGCGACATGTCCGAGCCGGTCATTGCGCCTCCCTACTTTTCGTTCCGTCCATCCTGCTGGGGAGGGCGGCCGAGGGCAATGGGGTACCGTCAGGCGAAGTGGCAGGCAGCGCGATGCCCGGGCTGGAGGTCGCGGAGCGCCGGGTCCTCGACCTGGCAGCGTTCCTGGGCTTTCGGGCAGCGGGGTGCATAGGCGCAGCCGCCGCGCGGCGGCGGCATCGTCTCGGTCGAGGTCGCGGCCAGCTTGATGCCGCGGCGGTCGCGGCGGCGCGTGGTCGAGCCCATTCCGGGAATCGCCGCCATCAGCGCCTGGGTGTACGGGTGCCGGGGGCCTTCAAACAGCGTCGCCGAAGGGGCCTGCTCGACGATGCGGCCCTGGTACATGACCGCGACGTTGTCGCAGACATGCTCGACCACGGCGAGGTTGTGGCTGATGAAGAAGTAGGTCACGCCGTGACGCTGCTGCAGGTCCTGCATCAGGTTGAGGACCTGGGCCTGCACTGAGACGTCCAGGGCGGAGACCGGCTCGTCGGCGACGATCAGCTTGGGGCGCGTGATCAGCGCACGCGCGATGGCGATGCGCTGGCGCTGGCCGCCGGAGAATTCGTGCGGGTATCGGGTCGCGGCCTCCGCGGAAAGTCCGACCTCGCCGAGCGCCTCGGCGACGCGCTGTGCGCGTTCCGGCGCGCCCAGTTGGAGCGCCAGCCCGTCGAGCGGCTCGGCGACGATGCGCCCGACCGTATGGCGCGGGTTCAGCGAGCCGAACGGGTCCTGGAACACCATCTGGAAGTTCCGCCGGTGACGGCGGAGATCGGCGTCCGACAGCGCGAAAGGGTCGCTGCCGACGACCTGGATGTCGCCCTTGTCCGGCTTGTCGAGCGCCATGACCAGACGAGCCAGCGTCGACTTGCCGGAGCCCGACTCGCCGACGACGCCGAAGCTCTTGCCCGGATCGATGGAGAAGCTGACGCCGTCGACGGCCTTGATCCATTTGCGCGGCGCGAAGGGCGAGGGCCGCGGCAGCGGGAAGTGGCGGAACAGGCCCTCGGCGTGGACCAGCGGACCGGTCATGACATCATGTCCGTACGTCGACAGAGCGCGCGATGGTCGGGGCCGACCTCGACATTGGGCGGGACGGCCTCGCGGCAGGCCTGCTCGACCAGCGGGCAGCGATCGGCGAAGGCGCAGCCGCCGGGCACCAGCCAGGGATCGGGTACCGTGCCGGGGATCGCATAAAGCCGGCTGCCGCGGGCACGGCCGGGATCGGGCAGCGCACCGAACAGGCCCCGCGTATAGGGATGGGCGCGGCGATTGAAGAGGGGGACCGTCGGCCCCGCTTCGACGACCTTGCCGGCATACATGACAAGCACGCGGTCGGTGATGTCGCCGACGATGCCGAGATCGTGGCTGATGAGCACCAGTGCCATGCCGAGCTCGTCGACCAGGTCGTTGATCAGGTCGAGGATCTGCGCCTGCACGGTGACGTCGAGCGCGGTGGTCGGTTCGTCGGCGATCAGGATGTCCGGACGGCAGGCCAGAGCGATCGCGATCATCACGCGCTGGCGCTGGCCGCCGGAGAGCTGGTGCGGATACTGCGCGAGGCGCGCCTTCGGTTCCGGCATGCGCACGAGTTCGAGCAGGCGGATCGCCTCGGCCTCGGCGTCGGCCGGGTAGAGGCCGCGATGCAGGATCAGGCTCTCGGCGATCTGGCTGCCGATCGTGTGCACGGGATTCAGCGCGCTCATCGGCTCCTGGAAGATCATCGCGAGCCGGTTGCCGCGGAGCTTGCAGAGCCGATCCTCGGGCTGGGCCAGGAGGTTCTCGCCCTCGAAGCGGATCTCGCCCGACGGGATGGCGCCATCGGGCAGGAGCCCCATCAGCGCGAGCGCCGTCATCGTCTTGCCGCAGCCGCTCTCGCCGACGATGCCGAGCGTCTCGCCCTTCTCGATGGAAAAGCTGACCTCGCGCACCAGCGGGATAGGACCGTGATGGCTCGGCATATGGACGGCGAGCTTGTCGACGGCGAGCAGGGCCATCAGCGCGACCTCGCCAGGCGCGGGTCGAGCGCGTCGCGGAGCCCGTCGCCGAGCAGGTTCAGGCCGAGGACCGCGATCATGATCGCGGCACCCGGATAGATCGCCAGCATTGGGGCGCGGAAGAGGAAGGTCTGGGACTCGTTCAGCATGCGGCCCCAGCTCGGATCCGGCGGCTGGGTGCCCAGGCCGAGATAGGAGAGGCCGGCCTCGGCGAGGATGGCGAGCGCGAAGTTGATCGTCGCCTGCACGATCAGCACGTTCGAGATGTTGGGCAGCACGTGCTCAAGCGTGATGCGGATGCGGCCCTTGCCGGCGGCACGGGCCGCCAGGATGAAGTCGCGCGCAAGGATCGCGTTGGCGGCGCCGCGCGTGATGCGGGCGAAGACCGGGATGTTGAAGATGCCGATCGCCAGGATCGAGTTGAAGGTACTGGGGCCGAGGATCGCGGTGATCAGGATCGCCGAGAGGATCGCCGGAAAGGCGAAGGTGAAGTCGGCCATGCGCATGATCAGGTCCTCGACCCAGCCGCGCTTGGCCGAGGCGAGGAGGCCGAGAGCGACGCCGGTGAGGACGCCGATGGTGACGGCGACGAGGCCGACACCGATCGAGTTGCGCGATCCCACCAGGATCATCGAGAAGACGTCGCGGCCGAAATGATCGGTGCCGAACCAGTGCACGCTGGAAGCAGGCGCCAGGCGTCCGGGCACGTTGATCCGCGTCGGCGAATGCGGCGTCCAGAAATAGGACACGAGAGCGGCAGCCAGCACGATGCCGACCAGGATCAGGCCGATGACGAAGTTGCGCTGGCGCAGGCAGCGCATGATGAGACCGTCGCGCTTCATCGCTGAGTCCTGAGCCGCGGGTCGATCACGGCGTAGAGGAGATCGACGATGAAGTTGATGACGACGACCTTGGCCGCCAGCAGTACGACCACGTCCTTGACCACGATCAGGTCGCGCTGGTTGATCGACTGGAAGATCAGCCGCCCGAGGCCCGGCAGGTAGAAGACGTTCTCGATGATGATGGTGCCGGCGAGCAGGTTGGAGAACTGCAGGCCCATGATGGTGACGACCGGGATCAGCGAATTCCTGAGCACATGGCGCCAGAGCGTCTGCGTGCGGGTGAGCCCCTTCGCGCGAGCAGTCCTGACGAAGTCCTCGCGCAGCACCTCGAGCACGGCCGAGCGCGTGACGCGTGCCAGGATCGCGGCTTGCACGAGCGCCAGCGCGAAGGCTGGCAGGATGAGCGACTTGAGCGCGATCGGGCCCTGGTCCCAGCCGGGGAAGCCGCCGGCCGGAAGCCACCCGAGCGCGACCGCGAACAGCAGCACGAGCAGGATCGCGAACCAGAAGTTCGGGATGGCGATGCCGAGCTGGGTCGCGGTCATCACGCCGTAGTCGCCGATCGTGTTGTGCTTGGAGGCGGCGAAGACGCCCAAGGTGAGCGCAATGATCGTGGTGAGCGTCATCGCGATCAGCGCCAGCGGCAGGGTGACCACCAGCCGCTCGCCGATCAGCTCCGCGACCGAGGTGCCGTAGGTATGGCTGATGCCGAGATCGCCCCGGACCATCCCGGCCATCCACACCAGGTAGCGCTCGACCGGTGGCTGATCGAGGCCAAGCTTCGCCCGGAGCGCGGCCACCGCGTCCGGCTGCGCGTCGATGCCGAGCATCAACAGCGCCGGATCGCCTGGCAGCACCTCGAGCACGAGGAACACCACCAGAGAGGTGGCGATCAGCGTGGCGATGAACGTGGCAAGCCGGCGGAGGGTGAAGGAAAGCATGAGGTGAGGGCGTTTATACAGAAAGCCCCCTCCCGGAGGGAGGGGGCTGGCAGGCGGCTATGCGTCGTCCGGGGCTTCAGTCGACCCAGCGGAGACCCGCGAGGTCGGTCACCGAGACCGGCGAGTTCTTCCAGATGCCGCGCAGCTTGGCGGCGTAGACGCCGGTACGGGGCAGCTGGAACATGAAGGCGTGGACCGCGTCGTCGGCGATCTTGCGCTGAATCTGGCCATAGAGGCCCTTGCGCTTGGCCTCGTCGCTCTCGACCAGGGCCTGCTTCATCAGCGCGTCCATCTCGTCGCTCTTGTAGCCGTAGTAGTAGTCGAGTCCACGCGTGTAGTTGTCCTGGTCCCAGGGCGAGACATGCGCGACGACCGTCATGTCGTAGTTCTTCTGCTTGTAGACGACGTCGAGCCACTGCGCCCATTCGACCGGCTCGATCTTGACGCGGATGTTGGCTTCGGAGAGCTGCGCTGCGACGATCTCCGCCGAGCGCCGCGCATAGGCGAAGGGCGGCGGCTTGATAGTGACATCGACGCCGTTGGCGTAGCCCGCTTCCTTCATCAGCTCCTTCGCCT
>Ga0194132_10008616_pt1 | contig 14504 bp, 14 predicted proteins | sample TA2KigOf80mmetaG_FD_148612 | JGI IMG/M metagenome (GOLD analysis project Ga0194132, IMG submission 148612) | Freshwater microbial communities from Lake Tanganyika, Tanzania - TA2015054 Kigoma Offshore 80m | ecosystem: Environmental > Aquatic > Freshwater > Lake | place: Tanzania: Lake... | reverse complement strand
GCTGTTGCTCGGGCACATCGCATTGTTCTTTGTGATCGTGCGACGCCTACGCCGAATGCGCCGCGACGAAATCGCCCTTGTGCGACGACGACTGCCGCAACTGGCGTTCACCCACAACTTGTCACCACTCGAACTGGACACTTACGGCGACATCCGCGCATCCCGCCGACTACGCCGGCAACTCCCCCGCAGCCAACGCGCCGCCTTCGACGAACGCCGCGTGACAGTGACGAAGATGGCGCTGCGCGGCTGAGAGAGGGCAACCCCTTTGACCGCTGGCGAGTCTTGCTGCCGATGTCACGGGCATGAATACCACAGGCGCGTATGTGTGGTGCACACGAAACCGCTTGACGAACATCAAAGTCTGCGATGATCCCAAAGGTATAGATCGATAAATTGGAGGTTTATGCCACGCGGGGTGCCACCGATACTGCATCTGATACGTAAATTGATGTACCAACTGCATCATCTTTGGATCGCGACTGCAGTTGCCGCCATACTCACTCTTATCGAAATTCTTGGTCGCAAGAGCGAAAGCCGAACCTCAATCGCTGCGAATCGACACATCCTCGAGTCCCTCGAGCCTTCCCAAAGCGTCTTTGCGTTCGCGATCTTCGGCACGCTCGTCTCACTATTCGTCATGAGAAGGCGACTGAAACAAGGGGTAATACGCCGGCTCGGCGTACGTTGGCAGCGAGTGATTTCTGGACTAATCATTCCATTGCTGGTGCCCGCCTTTCTCTTGCGCGACATCGACAGACTTGCGCAGGCACCTCGTGAGCACTCGTTAACGAGACATGACATTCGGAAAATCTCGGCTTCGTGGCTGGCCTTTATTCCTTCTGTTGCCCTTCTTGTACTCTTCCGGTTTGAGTCACCGCTCAATTATGCGCTCTTGGGTATCACCTATGTAACGGAAGGAACCCAAGCCATTGACGACCCGCGCCGATATGTACTCAAATGGGTTCAACCCGAACTGATCACGGGTTCACTTGACAAGTATTCGAAATACATCTGGATCGGCTCAATTGGATACTGCGTTGCACTTCTACTTTGTTCCATCTCAATGTGGATTGCACTAAACAGGGCGTGTCGAATGACGAAGCGAGTTCTGAAGTGACGTTAAGGAGGTCGTGTGCGCTGGTGGTGACAGTGGTTACTCTGCTCGCGATTGGTTGTTCCCCACAAACAGACCCTCGGTCAGACACAGCAGCAACACCGGACGTAACTACGTCTGTCCCTCGCCCCTTGATGCCTGAAGTTCTCTGCTTGACATTGCAGGATGCCCAAGATCTCATTCAGGATCAGGGTGTCTATTACTCCCGTTCTGAAGACGCTTCGGGAGAGAATCGGAACCAGGTGTACGACGCAAACTGGATTGTGATTGAACAAAACATCTCACCCGGACAGCCAATCGACGAAGGTGATGTTGTCCTAAAGGTGTTGAAGAGGGACGAGGTGGTGTCTCGTGGTCTGTGCCAGTAACCCTTAGGCGCGCTCAAGTTCTCTTCGAACTTTCCCAAGTTCCACATCCGGACGTGGCCAATCGAGGTTCATTTGTTCCAATGTTCGCAGGAGTACCTCACTGACAGCAAGGTTTCGTACCCACTTGCGATCACTCGGGATGATCCACCACGGAGCGTCTTTTGTTGACGTCGCCGACAGAGTGCGTTCAAAGACCGTGATGTAACGACGCCAGAATGCTCGCTCACGAACATCGGCGCTGCTGAATTTCCAATTTCGAGACTTGTCATCTAGACGCGTCTTCAATCTTTCGAGTTGTTCCTCTTTAGAGATGTTCAGAAACAGTTTGACGATTACCGTGCCTTCGTCAACCAACATTTGCTCAAAGTTATTGATGTGTTTTAGACGTTTATCCAAGACCTCATCTGAGAACTTGCGGTGAACGCGCGTCACGAGAACATCCTCGTAGTGACTGCGATTGAATATTCCAATCGCGCCACGAGGCGGACAGGCCGCGTGCACTCTCCAGAGAAAGTCGTGAAACAACTCTTGGCCGGAAGGCGCCTTGAATGACTTTACATACACACCTTGTGGATTGAAGGCAGACATGACCTTCCGAATCGTGCCGTCTTTGCCCGCAGTGTCGATGCCCTGAAGAACGATAAGCATCGACCGCTTTGCCTCTGCGAAGAACTTGTACTGAAGGTCCTCGAGACGCTCGAGGTCCTTCTTTAGACGGGCCTCACCCTTCTCTCGACTCATTCCGAAATCTTCGGCTGGCTTCATTGCCTTCAACGAAACGCTGTGCCCCGGCTTCACCTTGAGTCGCCCAATGTTGACTTTTGACATACGGGAATTGTAGGTGCTGAGCCTGATGTGGCAATGAGAGATTCCCTGCAACTCGACTAGTCGAAAAGTGTGATAGAGATACGACCCAAAAGGAGAGCTGGCTCACAGCGAAGAAAGTTGATTGCCGTTCGATTCCGTACGACAAGATTGTTCAGTTTCCCAAGGAGTCAGCGGGCGTTCTCGATCTCGACGCAGAACTGAAAATTTGGATCGCATCAATCTTCGAGCCTCTAAAGTTCGAATTCAGCAAGGATGCACCAATCAACGTGGTGTATTCGCTGCTCTCATAGAAGATTCTCAACTAAGGAAGTGACTCGCACCGAACTTGGTGCGCAAGTCGTTCCTCAAGTGCGGGGTGGACGCTTGTCGCCGTCAAGAGCTCGATTCCGGAGTCTCTCTTCACGCCTGTGATTACCCGATGGATCTCCACTGGTGGCGGGCGGTGTTGCCTCCGGCGCCGTTGGCACAGTCACGGCACTAGCAACATTGACTAGTTCTGGATCGGTGGTGACCGACAAAGCAGGTCCTTCCGAGTCGCTCGGGAGAAGGGGCGTCGACTCGTCGATGTCTGCATATGGTGCTGGCGGCATTGAGCCCTCGTCACGGTGAGATTCGACTTCAACGCGAATCGGAGCAGACTCTGGGGTGGTCGCCACCTCCAAGTCTGACTTTGATTCGAGCAGTGGAGGGCGCTCCAGTGTTTCTCCCTTGAGCCACGAAACGACGTCGGTGGCGTACTTCTGTAGTTCCACAAGACGTAATGCGATATCAGATAGCGACTCTCTCTCACCAACACTCAATGACCTTGGCGCATGCCGCAGCGATCCTTTAACGCGTGGCGGAGCATCCGGCGGTGCAATTTTTTCGCCGACGACAGTCTCGAGATTCCTCAGACTCGCAATCAAGTCCGAAAGGGCGACTCGGTAGGTGCTCGGCAGCGTGAGGTCGATTGATGAAACAGTGGCCGTCGAAGTTGGGGCCGTCGTGACGCCTGGCGCAGTCGCAGACGGTACACCGCTTTCGTCCGAAGTGGACGACGTCCCCACCCCGCCTGACTTGTCCTTCAACTCGCCTGAAATCCGAAGCCCGCGCTTGGGTCCTGGTGTCGTGCTTCCGCTTCCACCCGAGGCAGTGGCTGCTTCGGGTGTCGGTTCCGACTTCGTCTCGACGACCGACTTGCCACGCAGACCTCTCCTCTCTGGCTTCCTCTCCCCTGTAGGGACGACGGTCGGTGTGGAAGTCGTGCTTCCTGTAGTGGGCTTGCTCGTCGGCGTTGTGATGTCTCGCCGTATATCTCTGAGCGTGTTCAGCACACTGAACGCGTCAGGCCGATCGGCGGCGTTCAATGCCAACATCTTCGAGATCAGGCTTGCAAGACCGTCGGAACCAACACCCTTGAGACTCTCCGGCGTAAACACATGGCCGGCTCGAACTGCTTCGCACACATATTGATGCTCGTCTGGGAACGTGGGGGCCTCGCCAACCATGTACTGATGAAAGACAATTCCAAGCGCGAAGATGTCCGACTTCGTCGTCATACTGGCAGGACATGTCTCTCGATTTAGAATGTATTCGAGAAGTTCTGGTGAATAATACGGAGGATCCCCCACCATCTCATCAACAATGAACGGTTCTCCCGAGAAGTAGCTGCTGTCGAAGTCAATGAGCCTCGCAATGAAGGTGTCGGACTCGCTTCCCTTTTCGAGGAGTGCATTATCGACTTTCAAATCCCCATGGACAATTCTCTGATTGTGAAGTGATTGGACTGCTGTCGCAACATTCTGCAACAGTTTGATCCTTGAAGTGATCGGCAACTTCGAGATCTGTTCTGTCGAGATGGGTGTAACTGGCACTTTGACTGCAACCTTGTAGAAGAGGTTGTCTTCCCGAAAGAAATCATGTGCTGCAACGAGCCGCCCACCTGTACCGGCCACTCGTTTCACCGCTACGTTAAGTTTGCGTTGATGCAGCTCAAATCGCTCACAGTCTTCAATCATCAACCGTTTTGTTTCAGGACTTCCAGGTCCATCGGGCTTTGGGTACTTCGGTTTGAGAAAGACTTTGATGAAGTACTCGATGTCGTCTTTAACGGCAAACGTCCACTCGCAGTTCCCTCCACCTGCCATCTTGAAATCTTTCAGGAGCGTGTAGCCCCGTACCGACTCTCCGGCTTTCGCTCTCGGCATGACTTAGTGTCCTGTGCTGCTCGGCACAATGCTTGCCGACATACCCGTCGCACCACTCGCTCTCGGAGCGCCTGTCGAGTCGGACAACATGTCCCCAGTTGCTACTTCATCACTTGCTCCGATGCTCTTGGGAGCAATGAATCCGAATGAGCCTTCTTCGGCGGGAGTACCTACTTGCGACTCCAGGCTCCTAGCCGCTCGGCGTTGATCGTCAGCATCCAAAAACTCGTAAAACCTGGAATCGTCGTGCGGCAACACATAGGGATTCGGGGGTGATGTCTCAACGAGATGCGCGATTACTTCCAGTTGGTCAAGGCGCGCTTCACACTGTTGCTGCAGTGACCTAAAGCCACCTTCCCCAAGTGTAATTGCAAATGATGAGTCGTCTCCGGCACGTGCAGAAATGGCGGCTCGCACTCTCTCGATCCACTCCTCGACAGCTCGAGACCGGACAATGAGGCTCATCATCAGATACATCAAACGAAAGTGACTCATGTACCCGTAACAACCATCGGTCATTGCTATGACCGAAGTGGCCGGCGGTAGCAGGAAGTCCCGCTCTTCGAGGTCAAGTGTGTTAGCGCTGGCGTAGCGAGACAGTGCCGCATCACCGCCCGACTCACTGTGGTCTCGTGTGAGTGCCTGCAGGGGTATCAATCGCGACGGGTCAAACGCATATACTCGCGAATCGCCCGCCCAAAAGACTGTCACTCGGCGGTTGTTGAATTCATCCTTAGATGGGCGAACTACTGCGAGAGCCACCGTCGTCGGATACGGATGAAGGATGGTTCCCCTCAGTCGTGGTTCCGAACCTCTACCCCCCTTGCGTTCTGCAAGCCTGTGGAGATTCTGAACGACTGCAACATCAAGTTGTGACTTGAGACCGGTAAGGTCATCTTTGCCCCACTGATTCAGTACTTGGCCAACTGTCGTCGCCGTATGTCTCGATGCCAGACGCGCCATAGAACACACGTCTATCTCGTTCTCGTCTGGTACCTGCGTGGCGCCAGCGCCACCCAGACCATCGAAAACCCCGATGACATCACCGACACGCAGAATGTGTCGAGCCAGCGGCTCCGCATCCTCACCGAAACCGACCTTCTTCTCTGTCACGAACAGATGAATGAATCTCTCATCTGTCGACATCGCGAGACCTGAGTTCTAGCGTTCTGACTCGAACCGTGTCATCAAATGGAGTTTTGGAGAGTTTCTAAGATCGTCTTGTACTCAACGTCTTCCAGACCTTTCCCGGCCTGGGACGGTAGCCACACAGTTTCACCCCACGCGTCACCGATGACATTCCAGGGGTACGCGTCGGGCCCAAACACAACAAGTCGCCGCGCTAGTTTCCTAAGACGAACTGCCTGATTACCATCCCAGCGATCGGTGAGTTCGTCAAGAGACGCAGGGACCTGGTCTCGAAAAGCGCTGGGGATCTCGCCCACCCTCGACTCGAGTTTGTGCGCACTCGCGTCGGTGAACATCACGATGACATGCCGTTGTTTAGTGCCTTCATGAGTCCAGTTGGATGCCTGGGCGATACCGAGCGCCTCGAGCGCGGATTCTGGCTCGTCACCACCTCCTGACGCGGAGAGGCCATTTACGAACGACTCGAACTTCGCCAATTCGGTGCTCGGTTCAACGGTGAAGAAGTCCGAGACAGTAAGGGCATCAGAATCATTTCCGAAGTCACGAAATGCAATCACGCGAATTCGAAATGTGTTAACCAACTTGCCTTTTTCCGCAAGCGCGTCCTTCAGATCATGAGGAAACTTTCGAACTTTTTCCTTAACCATATCCAAGACTGGTGTCATGCTGCCTGTGACATCAATGCAGAAGACCATATCGAGGTGATACTGCATACCCTGAGCCATAAAACTCTCCTTCTTGGTTGACTTGCTAGGCACCCGAGAGAGTATCCTGTCACACCCACTTACACAAACGCACGCCCCAGCCAGCGCTAGATGCTGTTCGCGAGTGCGTCAAGGATCGTGTCCATCTCAAACTCCCTCAGCCCCTTGCCCGCTTGCGATGGGAAATGAACGACCTGTGACCAGGCGTCACTAATCTCGGTCCAGCCGACTGACTCGGGTGTGTACATGACGAGGCGTCGAGCACTGCGCTCCATCCCACAACTCTGCCCTGATTCCCACACGTCAGTAAGCGAGTCAAAACTCTTACAGAGTCTACTCCTTAGGGCGACGGGTGCGTTACCCCGCCCATTCTCAAGAGGATGCGGCCGCGCGTCACTCCACACGACTATCACGTGTCTACGACGGTCGCCCATTTTTGTCCAATCCGAGTGCATCGCGAGGGAAAGCCCCTCCAGCCCTGACTCAGGACCGTCACCCCCACCGCCTTTGGCCTTCAATGCACCAACAAATGCGGCGAACTCGTTGTGTTCATGGGGCAACTCAAAGAACCGCGACTCAATGAAACACTCTTGGTCGGCGAACATATCCCTGAAAGCAACCACCCGAACACGCAGCTGCGCGACATGCTTGCCCTTCGAGGCCATGCGAGTTGCCATCAAATCGTGGAAGTTAAGCGCAGCAGACTTCACCTGCTTGAGAACATGACCCATGCTCCCAGTCACATCAATAACCATCACGAGGTCGACGTTGTATCGAAGTGACTGAGCTTCGCTCATGTCAACGACTTACCCCGTAGTCGAGACCCGGGGAAACCCGCCTTCTTCTCCTCTTCTTTCACACGGGCCAACGCCAGCCCTGTGCCGCGCAGACCACCCTTCTTTGCTTCCTTCTCTTCACGCTTGCGGTCCTTAGCGATGGTAAGTGCGGTTCCACGAAGGCGCGGGCCTCGAGGCACCGACGGCGGCGCCTCTTCGGCCTTGAGCGCTGTGCCGCGCAGAGGACCCTTCGTGGGGTCGCCGCGGGCGCCATCAGCAACTGCGACAAGATCGTCATCGTCGACAGATGCATCAACAACCCCGCCAATGTTCGGGCCGCGAAACGGTACTCGATCGCGACTGACTGCCTCGAGTAGTGCTGCAACGCTCCCCGCCTCCTGCGCAGCCTTCCACATCAGCCGGAAACCATCGCCATAGATGGGATCGGGGTTGGCGGGCATCAGAAAACTTTGCCAACGCGCAACCGGATCACTTCGAGTTTGGAGCGCAATTGCATTCAGCACCTCGCAGAAACCCTCTTCGACGATTAGCGCATGCGTTCCGGCAGATGCCCGCTTTTCGAGCGTTACGTGGTCCCTCCACAACATTACGTGCCCGAACTCATGACACAAGATCGATAAAGCAAAGGAGTCTGGGATGCCCGACTCGAGTCCCAACAACGTCAGGTCTTCGCGACTGACTGCTACACCGAGCAAGGAATGAACCTCACCGTAGCCACCGTCCTTTTTCAGGAGCACCGGAATCCGATCAAGATTGTTTGGTCCAATGTGGCGTGTAATGATCCGCAGGGCCTCAAGCTTCAATTCGTCCAGTTCGTCCTGCGTGTCGATGATGTGACGGCGGCAATCGCGACAGATGTCTACCCCGTTTACGGGCTCGCAACTCCCGTATTGGTTGCACCAGACACAAACTTGTCCATCGACACAGCGTTCACAAAGATAGGTCTTCCAGTACCTATTCCGGACACCTCGACCGACGATCGCCTCTTTGCACTCCACGCAATGCACGTCAGAGAGGGTACCCACTCGGTGAACGAGGTACCAGGGGTGGACCCATCTGGAATACTTAGGGAATGACGAGCGGGAGGGACGGGCGGCAGGAGCCCCGTCGCGACCCGAATACACGTCGTAGAGATGTCACCCCCCGACGTTCACCACATGATGACACGACAGGCGTCAGGAAGGTGAGACCAGGCGGCAAATCGAGTGGTTCTTCGGGACAGATTTTTGATCACAAAGTAGACGCCGACGACGAAGACTTTATTGAGAGTCCGAACGTACTCGGTCAGAGCGGCCGACCACCCGAGCCCGAAGAACGGTCTGATTCAAATCGCACCCGGGTCGTTCCACAACTCATTAGGTGGGTTTCTTTCGATGTGCCAACAGATGACTTCACGCACAGACGCGACGACAGCGCAAAGTTCGGTGCACAACTCGTTGACCCAATCTTCGGCAGCGGAGGTCGCAAAACCTGGCGAGACGCCAGAAACTCAGGACTCGTCGCACATGGTTTGCAGTGCCCGACGACCGTTGGCAATTGTGAGGATTCACCTCCTCTCTTCATCACGCCGTTAATTCAATCGACCGACTCCACATACCTCGGCGTCTTCGACGGAATGGGCGGAGCAGGTGCTGGCCGAGTCGAGTTCCCACTCAGTAACAAGGGGTCGATCTCAAGCACCGAGGCGCTGCTTGCATCTCGCATCTGTCGACGCGCAGTAACCAGGTGGATTGTTGAAGACCCTCGACCGCCACAACCCAACCATCTCAAGTCAATGATTGTCGGTCGGCTTCAGTCGGCGATGAAAGATACAAGTCTGAGTGAGGGGTCGCGCATTCGGGGCACTCTCACGAAGCGACTACCGACAACCTTGGTGCTGTCACAAGTACAGCCAGTTGATTCCGCCAGCACATCGCGAATCATCACGTGGTGGGCAGGAGACTCTCGGGCGTTTCTCGTCACCCCTGAGCACGGACTCGCCGCAATAACCAGGGATCATGTTCGAGGTAGTGATCAACTTGACCAACTTCGATCCGACCCGCCCATCGAAAATGTGGTGAACCAGTCCACGGATTTCTACCTCGATGAGACGATCAAGGAAGTCAGCGGTCCATTCGTCTTGCTGCTCGCAACCGACGGCGTATTCGGATACCTTCCCACTCCTGGCCTTCTCGAACTCGGACTCCTTGAGGCACTTTCTAACAAGTCCCACGAAGTCGCCAACAAGTTCGCCGATTTCTGCACCACCTATGCGGCTGACGACGTCAGTGCGGTGATGGTCGTCTCGGGATTTCGAGACGACCAGGATGTCGCCGACAGTTTCCGCAGTCGGCTGGCAACACTCCGTAATCAGTATTCTCAGATTCTCACAATGACTTCCGACGACCCGAACTGGAATGTGGAAGTCGAGCGATTGTGGGGTCTTGAACGCCCCACATATCAACGCTTACTAGGGGCCTCGAATGACTGAATTTGTTGAAGGCCAAACAGCCGCGCCACGCACAGAAGATGTGCCTTCGCGCGAGAAGGATCGCGTTCGTGCGCCAGCGGATCCACCTCGCGAGCGGCGAAGAAGCAACATCGGACCGTACAAGCTGGACCGGCGAATTGAAGGCGGCAAAGCCGAGTGCTGGCTGTGCACCGATACGCGGGATGGCTCCAAGAAGTTTCTAAAGAAGTTTCCGTCACCGAAGATGCCGAGCGATGACGATCGCATCCGTGATCGCGTTGCGTACGAGAATCAGGTTCGAATGTGCAATGAATTCTTGCTGCATCATCAGGAGGTAATGAGAGACCTTGCAGGTCTTCGTGTTGGTAACGGCGCCCTAGTTAAGCCTCTGGATGCCTTCTGGCATGAAGCTAGTTTCTTCAAGATTTCACCGTTTGTCGAAGGTCTTCAGACATTCTCTGCCGAGGTCGTACGTTCCTGGTCGACTCAGCGTCGGACCATTGCCATTCGTAGCGTTTTACTGGCACTCCGCGAATTACACGATCGGGGAATCGCACACGGTGACATCAAACTAGACAACATCCACCTGGTCGAAACACCGAGTGGACCAGTGGCAAGATTGATTGACTTTGACGACGCCTACCGTGCCGACGCACCGCCACTCTCGACAGTTCTGGGTGGTACCGAGGATTACTACAGCCCCGAAGTGCTCGTCTACAAAGGTTTCGCGATATCACCGACTCCACTTCCTCTGGGCTATGCATCTGACCTCTTCTCTCTCTCACTGGCACTTCATGAAGCATTTTCGAAAGGGGGCCTTAAGCCGCGCTGGAGTGGGCGAGAAACTTCAGATGCGGGCATGTGCGCTATCTCCGGTGAGAGCGTCGATTATCAGTCACTCGGCACCGGGCGACCGCTACTCGAGTACCGACTCAAACTCTGCCTTGCGCTAGAACCACGACACCGCCCGCGGGTGACCGAACTATTGTCGGCGTGCGGCACAAATCTTGGGAGAATTGCGTGACGAGTGAAGCAGTTAGCAAGTACGCCGTTGACCTGGTGTTTGTCATTGACGTCACCGGAAGCATGGGACCGGTTATCGATGAAGTAAAGCAACTCGTCAAGGGATTTGCCGATCGCCTACGGGCTGTTATGACCAGCGAAGGCAAAGGGCTGCAAGACCTGTGGGTTCGTGTTGTCACCTTCCGAGATCTCGGCGATGAGGGTGCTCGTGCGTTCGCGGCGAGCCATTTCTTCAGGTTGCCGACTCAGGAGTCAGACCTCCGGGAGTTTGTTGACGGATTGACGGCGTCGGGTGGCAAGGACGAGCCGGAGTCAGCCCTTGAAGCATTGTGGTTGGCGATGCGGTCGCCATGGCGTGGGGTGTTGCGGAGTCGTCACATCATCGTGCTCTTGACCGACGCAAGTGCCCACCCCTTGGGTCGGTTCCCGTATCCGAGCCACCTGTTTCAAGACTCACTTGTGGCGCCACGAGATCTATCCGAAATGAAGAACCAGTGGGGCGTGTTCCCTCACTCAGGTGTAATGAACGCGCAAGCGCGTCGACTTGTGATATTCGCCCCCGACGCCACACCCTGGAACGATATTGGCGACCACTGGGAGAACACCATGTGGCTTCCCTCACGGGCAGGGCAGGGCTGCATGGATGCCGACATCGACACGATTCTGCGCTCAATCGCGAAGTCAGTGTGACCACGATGTCTTCTTTGGAGTATTGCGAATGGTGCGGTACCACGAACGACGTCCGGCGGTTGCGCTGCATCCTGTGCGACATAGAAATTGGCATCCCACTCCTCGATGGAGTTCACGGCAAGGAACTTGACGCGGCAATTCGCTCTGCGTACACAAGAGGCGGGGCCCGACATGTTGCCGAACGGCTAGCGGATGGCCGCATTCCGTGGCGAAACAGCTCCATCGAGCAGCGTTGCGTCCGCGTAGCGCTTGCGGAGCAGATTCCCGAGATGGGAACAACTCTGAGTTATGACCCCGATGATGAATCGACAGAAGTCTTCCTGGGTTGGCGGTGGCCCCACTCCCCTATTGCTACGAGCCTGCAGTTGCTCTTTGTCCGTGATCGAAAGCGCGTTGGCGATCAAGTGATATCACGAGACCCTCGACGAAGGGCAGTCAACTTGTACTTGCAGTCCGTAAATGAACTGAAGGGGTTCCAGTTCTACCTCTCATTGCGCGCCGAAATAGAGGGTCTCGTGATTCGGACACAACCGCGAGTGGTACATTCCACAAGGACGTAAGGCAGGGGGAGCTAGAAGTGACAGATATCGACGACGATGGCGTAGAGCCTGTAGCGGAGTACTCGCGTATCACTGAATCCGAGCGACTGGCCGTTGCGGACACACTTCGTAACTGGATCAGCTCTGCCGAGCCCGAGAACAAGGAGATTCTCAATCGGCTCGAGGCAGACATTCGCGAAGATCGCCAACTTGAGAACTGGGCGGCGTTCACCCTCGAAGACCTCATGCAACCCCCGCGCTACAGCGAGATTCGAACTCTCTGGTCGAAGATTGGTGACTTCGTTGTCCTGTTTCGAAATGCCACCCTCTTCCTGCCTGTATTGGTCACCTGGTACGCGCTTGAGAAAGCCGCTGACAACTATGCAACGTACTCAAATGCTCTTAAGGGCACCGTCGCCGCGGAACGACTCACATTCCTTCAACTATGGAGCGAGAGAAACACCAAGGATTTTAAATGGGCGGTCGGTTATTGGACTCTCGACCGAGTTGCATTTTGGGACTTCATCATCATCCTCGGCATCATTCTTCTGACTGTTGCTGAGTGGGGTTTACGACAGCGAGCCAAATATGCTGCCGAGTCAAAGGACCGAGAGAATGATCTGACCTTCCGCAAAGTGCTCGTCGACGTGGGCCTGTTTCTTCACGGCTTCAGGCAGATCACGCCGACCGCAATCACCGGCAGTCTCGGTGACGCCGTCAATAGGTTGCGCGCAGCAACGACTGGCATACGAGATGTCGCAGATGACATGCAGCGACTATCTGCCTCCGCAGATGCGACTCTCACGCGGTTTGCCGAATTGGCATCGAGAGAACTTGAGCCTTCAGCAAAACGACTCGACACAATCGTCTCGTCTCTTGGAGTCGCAGTCGATGCCCACAAGTCGATGGGCGACATGGTCAGAACCTTGCAGCGAGAACTCGGCGAATCGTTGGGGGTCATCACCTCTCGACTCGTCGAATTAGGCGCAAACCTCGACAGCCGTCTTGAGAAGCAAACTGAGAAACTCGAATATGCGCTTCGCGAAATCGTCACCGAGACCGAGGCAGTGGGCACCCGACTCGTGTCGGCTTCAACAGCTGCCGAGGAGGTGGTGCGGGCAATTCGATCCTCAGCGGGTATTCGGTGAGCCTGGCCTCACGTCGTGGGTCTCGAAGCGACTCGAGTCCGGATGACGCAAAGAGTTCAATTGTCGGGCTCTCCGGCTGGCTCTTTGCCGACTTGATGCTTGCCCTTGCCGTTGTGTTCCTCGTTGCGAGTGAAGTGCCAATTGATGTGCCAAGGCCAGGTGGCAACCCAGAAGTCTCCGACATTGCTGTTGAGTTTCTGATGTCGCAGAACGGCGCCGCGACTCGACAGACATCGCAGATCGACGAACCCTTCGACGTTTGGCTGCGATTCAGCGAACCAATCAAGTCTGAGACTCTCGACCTATCTGACATTTCAGTCAAGCCTGAAGGTCAGTGGATGTATCAGTTTGTCAATAAAGCATTAGCAGACCCAGGTCAAGTCTTTCTCCTAAGGCTTGCACCGCTTGAGGCACGAAGCGCCGGTATCGAGGTGACATTGAAGGACAAGGCGGCTCAGCACGCGAGTCGCGAGTCGTCGTTCAGTAAGTCTGCTTCTCTCTCAGTCTCGATCACAATTTGTCGATCACTCACAGGAATCGCGGTGTTGCCGAAAGAGACGGCTCGTTTTCTTATCAAGAACGGCAGGAAGATGGAAGTTAAAGAGATTAAAGAGTGGTTAGAAAGTCCGATAAGGGAAAAAGTTGGAACTGACCTACTATCCAAAAAAGACTTCGACTACGGCGACGCGCGTTTGGTATGGAAGGAGATACAGAAGCAGCCCCCTAGTGAGCGTCGTCAGGTTGGTTTCGTAATTCTGTTCGGCGGGTACGTAAGAAATCAAGAGAATGCTGACGTTGGCCAAGATCGGGCGAGCAAAAGGATTGAGGATATTCGAGAGGTGTTGCGTGAATTGTCACTCCTTCCGCAGGACGACACCGGCACATTAGGCAGTCAGTGCCCACGAGCGGCAGAAGTGCCTGTAAGACCATTCGGTGATGGCGGTGTAGGCAAAGACGATCTGAAATTTGAACTCTACTTCTATAACGAGAAGTAGTCGTGGCGTATTTCTGCGTCGAGTGCGGCGCCTTTCAACGCGTTGCGGTTCGCGCGTGCCCCGTGTGCGGCGCTGAACGCGAGGACCCAACACGAATAGATCCGTTTGCGCGGTCGAGACGAGCGGATGCGTCGACCGATGCCGTAGACGAGTTGCCGGAGGAAGTCATCTCTCGGCGCCGGTACTTCTGGTTCAAACTCACACGTCCATGGCGCAGGCTGTGGATGCGCGGGCTTCTGTGGCGCACTCTTCTGCTGTCGGTGTCAGCGGTCGTAATCGGGGCGCCACTCGCTGGAGCGGCGTATTGGATAGTCGGGCAACGTTGTGACTCATCCCAGGACGTCGCTTGTTCAGTCACCATTGTTCGACTCGTCACTCCGGTCTCCGCCGACTTTGCGACTCAACTTTCGCAGCCAGTAAGCATGAGGGATATCGCGCTAGCAGCCGAACTGTACGACGCTGTCACGCTGATCGGTCTCGCGTGGGCAGACGACCAAGCAGTCAGCCAACA
>Ga0194132_10008612_pt1 | contig 14505 bp, 12 predicted proteins | sample TA2KigOf80mmetaG_FD_148612 | JGI IMG/M metagenome (GOLD analysis project Ga0194132, IMG submission 148612) | Freshwater microbial communities from Lake Tanganyika, Tanzania - TA2015054 Kigoma Offshore 80m | ecosystem: Environmental > Aquatic > Freshwater > Lake | place: Tanzania: Lake... | reverse complement strand
GAACTCGGCATCCGGTGCGCCGAGAACGTGTATCACACGCACGACATGCATGCTACCATGCTGCGCTTGCTGGGTCTCGACGACATGCGGCTCACCTACTATCACTCCGGCCGGTTCAAACGGCTCACCAATCTGGGCGGCAAGCTGATCAAGGAAATCCTGGTCTGAAACAATGGGGTCCCTGAGTCGCCGCGGATTCCTTGCAGCTGGCGCCGCCGCACCCGCCGCGCAGGCTCAGACGAAGCCGGTGCCTCGTAAGGCATCGCCCGGAAAGCGCCGTCTGTTGTTCAACTGGGACGGGTCTGTCATCCACACATGGGGACGCACCGTGCTCCCGGCTTCGTACGGACCGTTGACGCGCGATCAGTTCACGTCACTCGTCTTCACGCCGATTGAGAATTCCGCAGTCGACACCGTACTCTTCAGCTTCGGCAGTGGCAATGTCGCCGAATACCAAAGCAACGTGCTCGAGTGGCCCGGGCAGGCGGACCGCTTCGAGTTCCCGAAGGAGAAGAACTGGCACGGAGGCGTGCCGGTCGATCCCAAGGACCAATATCTCAACCCCAAGAGTCTCGCCGATGCGGGACACAACCCTCCGGCCGTGATTGTCGAAGAGTGTCACAAGCGCGGGCTCGACGCTTTCGTCTCTTTCCGCGTCAATGACATCCATGACGGGCAACATCCGCGCGGGACACTGCCCAATCCGGAACTGCCCTCATTCAAGCGGATCAGTCCGGAACTGCTGGTAGAGGATCTGGACTGGTGGACGGCTCTCGATTTCGAACAACCCCGCGTACGTGCGTGGAAGCTTCGCGCGGTGGAGGAGTTCTTCGATCGCTGGGATTTCGACGGCCTCGAACTCGACTTCCTGCGCCACTCGCTCTACTTCCGGCGCGGTACGGAGAAAGAGAACGGCAAGTTCCTGACGATGTTCCTGCGCGAAGTCCGTAAGAGTCTGCGCGCCAAGGCTGCCAAGCGCGGCCGTCCGATCGAACTCGCAATCCGGATCCCGGAACGCGTGGAATGGTGCCGCGATGGCGGCTTCGAAATCGACACCTGGATCGCGGAGGATCTCGCCGACTCTCTCATTCTCGGCCAAGGCTTGACCGAAGCACCCGGCGTAAAGTGGTTTCGCGCGTTGGCCAAGGCGCGCGCTCTTCCCGTCTATGCGAGCCTCGCTTGCTACGGCAATCACTACCGCCTGAGTCCCGACGAAGTGATCCGCGGCAGCGCATCCAACCTTTGGCGCGATGGCGCTGACGGCATCTACACCTTCAATTGGTATCTGTTCGGCGGCTGGCGCAAGCACCTTCTCGATGAGATCGCCGACCAGGCGAAAATGCGGGGCAAAGACAGGCACTACACCGCGGTAGAAGGGTTCCTCTCCGCTGGGCGCGCGCCCGGCGCGGACTTCCTGCGCTACAACACACCTGTGAAGGAGCCCTCTGTTCCGTTCGAAATCGTTCCGGCCGATGGCGACCGGGAGGTTCAACTGGCCTCCTCCGACGATGGGCGGAACGCGCAGTTGGCATCAGCCGAACTGTGGATCGCTTTCGACTACTCGCAACCCGGAGACAAAGTCAGCATCAAGTTCGGTGACACGGCTTTGGAGCCGGCCTCCATTGATGTCGCCGCCAATTTGAACAAGGCCGGCTATGAAATCCGCCCGGTGCCGGGAAACGGACTCATCGGTTTTCCGCCCGACCAGGCCTGGGACATGCGTTTCGATGCGATTCGCGTGAAGGTGCCCACGCAACTGGTTCGCCCCGGCCGCAACAAGATCGCGATCCGGCTCGACAAACGCGGGCCCGGACTCGAGAGGCCGCTGCGCGTTAGGCGGATCGAACTGGTGTGCAAGGCCGGTTCCCGTCCCCCGGTGTCGCGAGCCTGAAGCCCTCTATCCGGCATCGCCCGCGAGAATGACGGTCGACGCCTTCCATTCCGCGATTTCGGAGTAGTACAGCGTCCTGGATAGCTCCTTACCCGCTTTGTCGGTGACCGGCGTTGGACGGCGAACAATGAACTCGGCTTGGTCGAGCGTCTTGTATGCGATGTGGGCCATCTCCAACCGGTCAATCACCTTGCCGGCCTTCGATCCGCGGTCGGGGACCAGCAATGGGCCTGTGTCCACCTGGAAAGAGCCGTTCTCCGGCCGGAAGTTCATGGTGCGAATAGGATACTCGAGCGAATAGCGTTCGCCGCGCACAGGGTCCTCTAGAACGGTACGCCCCACCAGCGGGACATTCTCCGCAATGGCGCGGTTGATGGCGGCCCGGTCTGTCAGTTCACGAAATCTCGCGAACTGCTTCACGTCGATCTTCAGGGAGCGAAATTGGGAGCCGATCGCCCTGCCGGCGGAGACCTCGCCGTCATACGTGATTGCCGACAGCATCGATCGCTCCTCTTTGAGCGAGTAAATGTTGCAGTACTCGCGGCTCGGGATCTGAAACAGCCCCTTGTCGGCATAAACCCATTCCGTGCGGCAAGGGGCGATGAGCACGTAGCGTTCGGTCGCATTGCCGCGGACATCGGTCACGTCGACAATCGCGTCCAGTTGAATGCGGGCCTTGTTGCCGAGCGGGGTGTTGTGGCGCGCGTAGGGCCGCGGATCCTTTCTCGGAGGCACGTCCCATGTCATGTAGGACGACTGGAAATTGCACGGCGCTCCCTTGGCCGAGGCAGCCAGCAGCGCGCTCGCGGGAGCCAATAGTGCGTTCCTTCGCGTCATGTTTGTTCCGCCTTTCGGTCTACAATTATATATGCATCCGGCCGGAAGACAGCCCTCGACTGCCATCACTCGCCGCCGCTTCGTCCGCGCGGCCTCTCCTCTGGTTCCCCTCGCTGCATGGTCTCAGGCCCGGATGAAGATCACCGCCGTCGAGATCCACGAGATCCTGACGCAGTTTCACCGTTATCACGCCGGCAACCTCTTCCGCTATCACGGCCTCGGCGTGCAGCTTCGGACGATTTACATTGTCAAAACCGACGCCGGCCTCGAAGGCTATGGTGAAAGTTGGGGACCGGCGCCCAAGCAGAACCCATACGCCCGCTACGTAGGTTCGAGCCCGGTGGATTGGATCGGCAGCGCGGCTGACCTTCCGATGAACATGGCGATCTACGACCTGATGGGCAAGTATCTCGGCGTTCCAGCCTGGAAACTGATCGGGCCGAAGGTGAGATCGTGGATTCCCGTGGGCGGCTGGACCGCCTCTCAGCCGCCCGAAGCAATGGCCGAAGAAGTGCGCAGCCTGTCACAACGGGGCTATCGCTGGATGAAGTACCATGTCGATGTGCTGCAGAACGCCGTTGATCAGACCGAAGCCATGCAGAAAGTGGCTCCCAAGGGCTTCAAGATTCACTACGACTTCAACGGGAACTCGAACGTCGACGCCGTCTACCCGGTTCTTCGTGAGCTCGAACGGTTCCCGATCGCGGGCAGGGTGGAGGATCCGATCGACTCGATCGATCACGCCGGTTACCGTACCCTGAGGCAGAAGTGCCGCATTCCCGTGCTGGTCCACCATGCGCCAGCGGATTTCTTCATGGTTAACCATCTCTGCGATGGAGTCATGGCCGGGCACGCCCCGGTTGGCCACGCCATGCGGATCGCGGCGCTGGCCGAGACCACCAACACGCCCTTCATGCTGCAGCAGTGCGGCGGCGTCATCAATCAGGCTTTCCTGGCCCAGGAAGCCGCCGTTTTCAAGATGGCGACGATCGACCACGTGAGCCTGTGCCACCTGTGGGAAGACGACGTTACGGTGGAACGGATGCCCGTGGTTGGCGGCAGCGTCGGGGTTTCGAACAAGCCCGGCTTGGGCGTCACGCTCGATCGCGAAAAACTGGAACGATACGTCAAGGCGCCGCGCCCGAAGCAATCCCGCTTTCTGGTGCGCGTGCGATACGCGCAGGGACCCACGATCTACTTCCGGTTCAACCCTGATGCTCCGGGCGCGAACTTGCGGCAACTCCATCCGCCCCACGTTCCGGGGCCGTTTCCCGGATACGGCAATGCGGTGGTCAGCGACTTCTGGGCCGAGGAGGGATCGCCCGCGTTCGAGGCGATGTGGAAGCGGACCGAATCGGGTCCGGCGTTCGACGCGAATGGAAGCCCTGGCGGCAGTACCGCGGTGCGGCCGTGACGGCGCTGCTCATGCATATTGCGATCCTTCTGATCCTGGCGGCCGTGGCGGCGCCCGCGCAGGACAGTCTTCCGCTCGGTAAGCTTCCGCCGGGCCGCGTGCTCCTCGTCGCGCAGCCTCACCATGACGACCACACAACCGACTACGGCATGGGTGGACTCATCGCCCGTTTTGTCGAGCACGGCTTCGAGGGCTACTACGTACGCGGGTCGAACGATGAGAAGGACGGCGCGCATGGGTACGGCCGCAACGACATCATCAATCTGAAGGAAACCTGGGACGCGATTCGAATTCTCGGAATGAAGAAGGTCATCAGCCTCAACTGGCGGAACGACTTCATGAATCCCATCCCGCTCGATGAGCTTCGAGAACAGTTGATCTTCGTGATCCGGAAGTACCGGCCGGATGCTGTCCTCGGTCACAATCCGTGGGAGCACTACCAGAAGAATCCGGATCATCGCAACGTGGCGCGCGCTCTGGTGGAAGCCTGCTGGCTGGCGGGATACGAGACCGTTCACCCCGAGCATTTCGATCTTGGTTTGAAACCGCATTCCGTGCCGCACTATTACGGCAAGGGCCGTCTCGACTGGGGTCTGGGGCAGATTTCGAACATCGCCATGGAGTTGAACGAAAGCCAGGAACGCAAGAAGGAACTTGCCATCGCCGCGCATCGCAACGTGTACGGCAGCGGCGGCGCGGCGCGTGCCCTGTCGGCTGAACTGGCGAAGGAAGGGAAGTACATTCCAGAGTTCGAAAGGGCCGCGGGCGAATTGGAGGCCTCCGACATGATCACCCACTGGTGGATGAACTGGACTTCGCGCCAAATCGGCCGTAAGGCGGGCGTTAAATACGCCGGTTCGCACAATTACACCGGCGGCCTGTATCATCTGCCCGGGTTGCGCGAGTTTGTCGCGCAGAATGCCGAGCCCGTGCGATGAGGCGCCGGCAGTTCATCCACTTCGCTTTCGCGCGGTCTTCCAAGGTCGTGCTGGTGGTGGCGGCTGACGCCGAATGGCTTCTGTACGCGGGTGGCGCCGTGGCTGGCATGATCTCATCGGGAGCGGAGGCGCATCTGATCCGGATCGGGAACGACGAGAAGCAATCGTGGGATCTGCAGCCCGAGGAAACCGCGCTGCGGAATCGCCGCGAGAGCGAAGTCGCGGCCAAGATTCTGGGTATCCGGAGTGTGGTTTCGCTCGGCTTCCGCTCGTCGGAGTTGCGGGACGTACCGCATACTACCTTGCGCGACCGGCTGATGATCCATATCCGGCGCCTTCGTCCCGGCGTTTTGTTCATTCCGAACCCCCACACCGAACATGACCGGAATCTCGACCGCTACTACGCCGGCGCGGCGGCGGAAGATGCGTGGCACTGCGCGCGATTCGCGAATTTCCTGCCTGCCGCGTCGGATCACGGACTCGAGCCCCACCTTGTCTCCGAAGTCTACTACTACGCTCCGCCTGTTGATCCTCGAAGGCGCGAACCAGAGAGCACGGCCACGTTCGTGCCGCAGCCGCTGCAGACCGACATCGGCGGCGCGTTCGCCCGGAAGCTCGAAGCGGCGCTGGCTCTCGACACGATCAACCGCGACCGGGCGATGCGATTGAAGCAAACTCTCGAGGCGAGCGGCCAGCGCTTGCGGGTGCTCGACAGTGTCGACGGCGCGGTGGTGCGGCGAATCGCCGAGGAGAACGTGCGTGGATTGGCCCGGATCTGCGCTGGAGGAACTTCATTCGCACAAGCGGAAGAGTTCCGCTACGCGGGAATCGATTTCGGAATCCCTCGCGAGTACCGGTGAACCATGGCTGAGAAAACTCTGGTGGCGATCACGGCGGGAGGCGGCGACTACATCATGGGCGCTGGCGGCACGATCGCAAAGTTCGTCGCCGAGGGCTATCGCGCGTTCGTGATCCAGGCCGGCAACGACGAAAAGAACTCGATCGGGCTCGGTCCGGCTGAAACGCGGCTTGCCAACAACGCGGATGCGGAGAAGGCTGCGCGCCTGCTGGGAGTCGCCGAGTTGTTCAACCTGAACAACAAGAGCGGTGAGTTGAGCCAACTGTCCAGCAACGAACTCCGCGCGCAGATGACGACCCTCATCCGCCACTACAAACCAGCGAAACTGTTCATACCCGATCCGTTCATTCACTACGAGCCTGAGTGGGACCAATTCTGGACCGGCCGCGCGGCGGAAGAGACCAACTACTCGAACGCCGGATATTTCCTTCCCGAACTGGCTAAGGCTGGCGTCGCCGGCCATGGTGTCGCCGAGACATACTATTACGCCGCCAGACGGCCTTACCGGCCGGGTGAGGGCGGTCACGGATCGGCGAAGTTCATGCCGGTCGATGTATCGGCGGTTTTCGAACGGAAGGTGGAAGCATTTCTCGCATTGCGAACCGCGAGCCGTGCCTACGCCACTCACGTCAAGCAGCGGCTGGAGGCCGCCGACAGACCGTCGGGGCGCCTGCGCCATCTCGATGACGCGGCAGTGGACGGCCTTGCGCGCGCCCGCCTGGTCGAACTGGCGGAGACGATTGGACGCAAGCACGGAGTCCGGTTCGGCGAAGAGTTCAACTACCACGGGACCGCGCCGGGTGCGAAGCAATCGCGACCGCCATGGATATCCGAACGGGAGCGGCGCCGGTGAAACGGGGCTGGCGCTGAACGCGCGGGAGCCGGCTCCGCTGCCACTAACTCCGGGCGTGCTGCGATGCGGCCGGCCCCCGGTAGCGAACGGACAAATGCGGTGTGCTGGCTGCGCGGCCACGCGACCGCAATCCGCTCTCCATGATGCCGCTCACAAGCAGCGTGCGCTCCACCGGGTAGGGTGCTTTTCCTGTTTCAAACATCTCCGCAACTCTATGTGCCAGGCAGGCCGAATAGGTAACGTTGGGCTCCGGCGGCGTGAAAAACTGCGTGGAGAGGATACCCGCCCGGCCCTTGATAAGTGTCAAGCAAGAATCCAGGCTAAAGTGTCAAGGATGTGTCCGGTCGCGCAGATGCGGGCGGCGAAGGTGAAATCGGTAACCGCGCCCCGTAGCATCAGGAGCGTCGTCTTCAACCCGTCGTTCCGTTCGATGAGCCATGCCGCGGGGTTGCGGGCGATCTTCCTGAGTTGGCCCGAGCCCACCAGGTCCTGTGGCCGTGCGTCTTCCCGGCTCAGGCCGCCCGGCGTATCGCTGCGCGAGAGCGCCGCAACGAGCAGATCGTTCGACCACGCCCCGGCATCCGCGGCTTTCCATACCGCGTCGCCTTCGAGCAACTCCACGCGACGCGCGCCGCTCTCGCCTCCCTTGCGCCGTTCGATCATGCACTGCATTCCTTCCAGCGCGTGGAAGTCCGTGTGATCGTATGCGCCGAAACCAACCGTTAGTGCCTCTTGCACCTCGGCTCCGTAGGGCACGTCCACGTCCGGAAGGCGCCAGGTAACGGGAATCGAGGATCCGGCCAGCATCGGAAAACCGAGGCGGCGCGACTGGTCCACCATCCACTTAGCCTTCTCGAAGCTGTAGGAGAGGTGCTTGTCGTTGTAGATGGGAACGGCACGGCCGTCTTGGTCGAACACCTCCACGCACTGCTTGAAAAACTCGTGGCGAGGGTACAGCTTCTGGCCGATGTCGTTCGCCGGATAATCGCCGTGCTCTCCGATGATCAGGACCGCATCCACGGCGAGTTTGTCACCGCCGCGGCGCAACGCCCCGGCGATCGTGGGGTAGACGGCGAAACCGAACTCTCTGGCGCGCGCAGCGCTGAGGTCGCCCTTCGGCTTCTGGTCGACATAAAGCGACACCACTTCGAGGTCAGGCTTTCGCCAGCGGCCTTCCCATGGGTAGCCCTCGAGGAACCGGTCACCGATGTGCTGGCCGTGCGAGAGGTGTTCGTAGATGGTGGCGACGATGGCAACGCGTTTGGGCATCTATGTTCTCCAGAAGGTGCTCTCTTTCGTCGCCGTGTACGATACCCTTTCGAGGTGCGGCGTCGGAACCGGCTTGTCGCGCTGATAAAGGCTCTCTACGCCGGCCGCGGTGAGACCGGTGGTCAGTAGCGTCCGTTCCACCGGATATGACGGCTTGCCGGTCAGAAACATCTTCTCCACGTTATTCACCTGCGGCGAGAAGAAATTGGCCAGCGTGGTGTGCGCCGGAGGCATGGGTAGGTACATTTGCGTGGAAAGCGGCTCCTTGCGGCCATCGATGCGCGCGGCGAAGCAGAAATCGCCCACAACGCCGGGCAGCGCCACGATGGACGACCGAAGCCCGTCGGTGTGTTCCACTACGTAGGCGTATGGGTCGTTGGCCATCCGCTTCATCGCGTCCAGGGCGGGAAAGTCATGGTTGAATCCTGGGCGCGAAGGCTTCAACTGGTGACTCCGGCACATTGCGGCCTCCATCAGTTCCCGGGACCATGCGCCCTCGTCGAGCGCTTTCCAGAAGTTGTCGCCGCGGTAGGCGCGCACGCTCCGAACCCCGCTTTCTCCCCCTTTGCGCCGTTCGGTCATGCATTGCAGAGTCTCGAACGCGTGGATGTCCCCGCCGTCGATCCACCCGCCGAAAATGCAGAGTGCTTCCCGCACGGGCGCGCCGTATGGCATGTCGATCGACGGCGTGCGCCAGGTGACCGGGAGACTCGAACCTGCCATGAAGGGAAATCCGATGCGCCGGCTGGTGTCGTACATCTCGCGCGCCCACTCCCATTTCCACGACAAGTGCTTGTCGTTGAACAGGGGCGCTCCGCGGCCGGAGGCTTCGAACACTTTCACGATTTCCTGGAAGAACTCGTAGCGTGGATAGAGTTTCTGCCTCTTCTCGTTGTCCGGATAGTCTCCGTGCTCGCCGATGAGCAGCACGCCGTCCACGGCCAGTTTGCTTCCGCCGAGGGTCAAAGCATCGGCGATGGTTGGGTAGATTCTCATCACCGGGAACTCCCGCGCGCGCGAACGGCTGAGGTCGTTCCCCTTCACCTGGTCGACCCACAACGAGACCAGATCCATCTCGGGTTTGTGGTGCGCTCCGTTCCATCCGTAGCCGATCAGGAACCGGTCGCAGATGTGCTGCGCGTGGGCGTACTTGTGATAAATGGTGGCGATGGCGGCGATCTTCGGGCGGCGTTTGAGCGGTTGCTTCGCGGCAAACAGCGCGGGCGCGGCGGCGCCTGCAATCACGCGGCGGCGTGTGATGGCACGTTGTTGCATTGGATCCGGAGATGTTATGGTACCCCATTGGCCGTGCCGTGAGTCCCCGGTCCTGCCGCTCGATGGCTGCGCTTCCATAGTACAGTAGTCCTTTCATGAAACGATTCGAACGTAGCAAGCAGTTGTACCAGGGCGTCTTCATCGCCGCTGTTCTTCCCATGAATGCTGATGAGTCACTCGACCTGCCGCGAGTGAAGCCTTGCTTGGATCACCTTGTGAACGCGGGGATGGGTCCCGGCAACGCCGTCTACATCGCCCTTGGCGCGGGCGGCGAAGCGATGATGCTCACCAGCGAGGAACGCAAGGCCGCGGCCGAAGCGGCGGTGCAAGCGTCGGCCGGGCGCATTCCCGTATTCGTGGGCGTATCCGCCGACCGCACTGCGACGATGGTGGAACTGGCCCGCCACGCCGACCGCATCGGCGCCGACGGCCTGCAGATCGAGCCGCCATGGTACTTCGCAGGGACCGCCGATGACATCTTCGAGTACTATCGCGCGGTGAGCGAAGCCGTCGAAGTCGGAATCACAGTCTACCCGACGCCGTGGACATCAATGTTCGACATGAACGAAGCCTACATCGAGCGGTTGGCCGCGCTCGAGAACGTGATCGGGTTGAAGTGGTATTCCGCCAATCCATCGGTAGCCGTGAGCACAATCCGCCGGTTTCGCGATCGTTTCAGTATCGTCAGCAATCTGCCCGGCCCGCTCAACGCATCGTGGTTCATCCATGGCGTGCGTGGATACGTGTCGCAGGGAGCGAACTTCATGCCGAAGACGCACTTGCGAATCCTGGACGGCCTCCGGAACAAACGCTTCGAGGAGGCGACCGAGCTGTATATGCGATCCGAGCAGGAGTACTACTCGGCGATGGAGACCTGTATCCGCGAAGGTCTCAACGGCGAGGCGAACTTCATCAAAGCCTGCATGGAACTGATCGGGTATCCTTGCGGTCCGGCCAGGCTTCCTTTGCGGAGACCGCCCGGCACCTTTATCGATCACATGCGGACCGTTCTCGCGGCCTTGGGAGAACGCGGCAACGACACGCGAGCCGCTGACCGGGATGCAGCCGGCACGGACGATTTGCGCGACCTGAACGGTGGCTATGGCGCGACCTGGATCGGGTCATGCCGGATTTGAGACTTCGGGATGCCCTTCGCTTCGGCGACCTTGACAGTCTCCTGCATCATCCGCGGCGAGCCGGCGATGAGCACGTCCGCGTCCAGCGTGCCCGCGAAATGCTTGTCGAGGACCGCGTTGATGAAGCCGGTGGGACCGGTCCACTGGTCCTCGGGCGCCGGGTCCGACAACGCCGGAATGTAGCTGAAGTTCGAGTGTTTTGCAGCCCAGCGGCGGAACTGGGCGTCGAGAATGAGGTCACGCCGTTGCCGCGCGCCGAAGAACAGGAAAACCTTGCGCTTCTTATGACTCTTGGAGCGGAACCAGTGATCGAGAAGTCCGGCCAAGGGAGCGACGCCAGTGCCGCCGGCGACCAGGATGATCGGGCGGCTGGTATCCGCCGCTCCAGTCTGGGCCAGGCTGCCAATACCGTCGCTGACTTCAAGCGAGTCTCCTGGCTTCAGTTCCGTGTGGATGTAGGTAGACGCGATGCCGGGGGGAACGTCGCGTTTTGGCGGAGGACTCGCGAGTTGAACGATGAACTCGGCAAGGGGCAGGCGCTTGGGGCTGGATGCGAAAGAGTAGGGACGCGCCACCTCGCGAAGGCTGGTCTTGTATTTCGCGTTCCAAGCTTCGACAAAGGACTTCGGGATGCGAACCAAGGCGAACTGCCCGGCCTCGAACTTGTAGTCGCGCGGCATCCGGAGCCGGACTCGCTTCACGTTGTGCGAGAGCGATTCGACAGCGGCCACTTTCGCGGTGGCGTAGTTCCGCTGAGCCGCCAATTGCGTCACGAAAACGGCGGCAAGGAGAAGGCACGCGCGCAACTGCATCAGCGCGTCTCTCCCGAAGCGTCGGTAGAAGATTGCGGATTGCCCACCGCGTCGCCGCCGAGCCACCGGTAGGGCGAGGGCATCAACGTCTGTGCGCGGTCCTTCAGAGGAAGCGAGACTGCACGGCCGTCCTCCCGCGCGGAAAGCTTACAGGCGATCGCGGCTTCGAGCGATTGACGGAGATCGTGACCGGAAACGAACAATGACGATGACGGACGTCCCAGGTGGACCGCATCGACGAAGGACCGGATCGAGGCGACCAGGTAATCGTCATCCTTGCGGAGCGGCGGCTGATCGAGCATGTGACGCCAGGGAAACTCCGGGTAAGCCGGATCCACTTCGCGACGGGCGCCATCGCGAGCGATTTCCAAGACCCGCGGTGCGTTCCAGGACCAGCGAATCGCCGCGCGTTCCGTATTCACCTGAACTCCGCTGAAGGGCTCGCGATCGGCGAAGACGCTGCACTCGATCCCGGTGGAGAGCCGCCAGCGGCCGTTGATCATGAGTCCTTCGTCACTCTCCTGCGCGAGCGCTTTGGCGGGGAATCCCCATGTCTCGACGTGAACAACCTCAGCCGAGGTAAGCAGGCGGAGCACGGCCACGTGCTGGCATCCGCCGCCGGAGATTTCGCCCCCGAAACCCATCACCGTCGCGCCGGTGATCCGTCCGTAGCGCCCGGATCGAAGGCGTTGCGCGGCCACCTGCGTCTGCCACCGGGCGCGCTGCAGATTGCCGCCGGCAAAGACGATCTTCCGGCGCGCGCAGGCGTCCACCATGGCGTCAGCATTCGCGAGACTGGCGGCGATCGGCTTGTCGGTGGCGATGCCCCTCACACCCGCCTCGGCGGCTGCGATGACGGCGTCATGCATGAACTTGGTGGGCGTGATGATGGCGACGAGATCGAGTTTCTCGGCGCGCACCATGGTGGGAGCATCCTTGAACAGCGCACGTACCTGAAAGCGTTCGCCCACCACTTTGCGACGCTCATCGTTCCACTCGGCGATGGCCGCAAGTTCCGTATCGGGAAGCCGGCGGTAGACTTCGGCGAAGTACTGCCCCATGCGCCCGCATCCCACGATTCCCACGCGCAGCTTCTTGCGTCCGGCTGCCTGCTCCGGCGTCGTCAGGAGCGATGGCTCGGGCGCCGCCGCAAGGGGCGCAGCCGCGGAGCAAAGCATGAGTGATCGTCTCGTCATGACCTTGGAAGTATACACTATTGTCTCTTTCGCTATAGCGGCCTGGGACGCTCGAATACGGATCCGGGAAGTGCGTATTCGAGAGCCAGTTCCACCTGCTCGACGGTAATGCCGCCCTCCAGCCCCTCGGGCCGCCGCGGGAGCGCGACTTCGAGCGTGTTTTCTCCCCGGCGGGGCCGGATGCGTGTGAGCGAATAGTCGAGCCAATGGAATTCGTAGCGATGGCTCGTGCGGCGAACGGGCTCGGCTTCGAGGCTCGAACCGTTGAGCCGGACCATGAGCGAATCCTGCCCGACGAGATTGTTGACCTTCAATAGCAGCCGCACCGACCGCACACGCCTGGAAGCGCAATCGTCCGAAACGTAGAACGGAATGGCGGCGCGAGCGGAAGGGCCGGCTTGGCCAATGACTGCGGGAAGAGGCTGATCGTAGCCGAGCTTGGCGGCATCCGGCTCGCGGTGCGCGACGATGTAGTGTTTGTCGCGATCGCGAACGGCGGCTGGATCGCCGATATCGGTGAGGAAGGACTTCTCGGCATCCCGGAGCGGCCAGCGGAACCAAGGCGCCACGATCAGCCCATCGGCACCCTTGGCCCAGTAGTTGGCGACAGCGGCCCGGAGCATCCCCGGAGTCGCGTGTTCCTCCTTGCGAAGATAGAACGGCTGGATGACCGGGTAGATCTCCGCGCCGGTTCCGCGCGCGGCGGTGACGAGAGTCTCGAAGGGGAGGTTGGGGTCGAGTTGATGGAAGCCGTAGAACATCGGAGCCGCATAGTCGATATAGCGCTTGGAGATCCATTCGTCCACATCGAGTCCGAGCGATCGGTTCAACGCGACGGAAGGAAAGACGCGCGCGCCCACAATGCGGCCGTTCCCCTTGGCCCGGATCATGGCCGAGATCTCGCGCACGTACTGCGTCATCGTCGCGGCGTGCTGTCGCGCCTCGCCGGGAGGGAAATAGTTGGGAATGTAGGCGAAGTCGAGTTCGACGCCCTCCACCGGATAGCTGGCGAGTTCCTGGAGCCACGAGAAACGAAGGTCGCGAGTGGGCTTCTGAGAGAAGTCGGTGTTCGATCCCTTCGGTCCGCCGCCCATCCTCATGCTCACGATGAAGTCGAGCCCCTTGTCGTGAGCGCGATCGATCACCACTCGCAGCGGATCGAGGCCACGATCGATGAGGCTTTGCATGTTATACCAGGCGCGCCACGCAAGCGCGCTCGTGTAAGGGCGGCTTTCCGAGAACGCGCGAACCGCCACTTTCGTGCGGCTGAACAGTCCACCCGTTTCGACGCCATAGATCAGCGTGTTCACCGCGGTGCCGAGCAACTCGTCCACCGGACGCCAGGAATCCTCATCGCTCATCGGCGGGTCGAATGAGTAGAGGTAGAAGTGGCGGGCATCGTTGAAGTACATCGTGCGCCGCTTCCTCGGAGCCGCCGATACACCAACAGCCGCCGCTCCCGCCAGAAACTGCCTGCGCCCGATCATCCGCGTTGGAGCACCATTCCTTCCTTCTCCAGGCGCTGCATCATCGACCGGAACTCTGGGGTTCCGTCCGGATCCCAATACTCTGTGTTCAGCGGCGCATCGTAGCTGAGCGTCGCCAGCCGCCGCGCATCGGGCCGGACCATGAAGATAGGCGAGCGCGTGTCGCCGAGGTTGTACATCATCGTGCCGTTGGCGAACCGTGTCTTGATGATCCATTTCGGCTGAGGCGGCAATTGCAGCTTCTTGAGGCGCTCGAGCGATTCGCGATCGAGCGTGAGGCCGAGCCCAGGAGTCTCGGGCACGCGGATCAGGCCGTTGACGGGCTGGAGCCGCTCTTTGACGACATCTTCCTTCCATGATTCGGTGTCGTTGTTGAAGTGCAGATACGCCGTCTTGCAGGCGGCCTGCATGTGGAGTGTCATTGCCCGCGTAATCGTGCCGCCCGTGTTCTGCCAAGAGAAAGGAGTTTCGAGCATCGCGAACAAGCCCGCGTGGCGCAGTACTGCGCCGATCTGGGAGTTGCCGAGAATGTAGCCGT
>Ga0194132_10008611_pt1 | contig 14506 bp, 13 predicted proteins | sample TA2KigOf80mmetaG_FD_148612 | JGI IMG/M metagenome (GOLD analysis project Ga0194132, IMG submission 148612) | Freshwater microbial communities from Lake Tanganyika, Tanzania - TA2015054 Kigoma Offshore 80m | ecosystem: Environmental > Aquatic > Freshwater > Lake | place: Tanzania: Lake... | reverse complement strand
GGTTTCCAATGGTCGAATTTCAGCCATGCGGGTGATTTCGAGGACATACTGGGTAACTTGTTTGGCGGAGGGGTGTTTGGGGATCTGTTTGGCGGGGGGCGGGGCAGAAGACGCGGGGGTCCTCAGCAGGGCGCTGATCTTCAGGTTCGTCTTGTGCTCACCCTCGAAGAACTCGCCACAGGCGTATCCAAAACCATCCGGCTAAAACGATTGGGAGCCTGCGAAACTTGCCAAGGGACGGGCGCCGCGCATGGAAGCCGCCCCGTACCCTGTTCTACATGTCGAGGAACCGGAGAGATACGCCAGATGGCGCAGTCTTTCTTTGGTTCGGTGATGAACGTGTCTACATGTCCGGCATGTCGGGGCGAGGGGAGCGTGATCCAGAAACCTTGCACCGCCTGTCACGGCGAAGGGCGGCAGCAAATCGCAGTGACGGTCAAGGTCGATATACCGGCAGGAGCGGCGGACGGCAACTATATGACGCTACGTGGACAAGGACACACGGGACCGCGTGGAGGGCCTTCCGGAGACGTTCTTGTGGTGATTTCGGAACAGGATCATGCACATTTCGAACGTCAGGATGACGATATCCTCTACGAGCTGCCGATCAGTTTTAGTCAAGCGGCGCTCGGCGATCAGGTAGACGTTGCCACGCTGATGGGGCAAGTGCGGCTTACCATCCCGGAGGGTACGCAGTCGGGCAAGGTGTTTCGTTTGCGCGGCAAGGGAATGCCCCACCTGAATATGCACGGAGCCGGCGATCAGTTGGTCAAGGTGCATGTCTGGACGCCGGAAAAGTTGTCCGACCGGGAGAAAAAACTGTTTGAAGAACTGGCCGAACTCAGCGGCGGCAAGACGCCTAAAGCCGACAAAGGGTTTTTCGACCGACTGAAGGAAATGCTGGAATAAAACCGTCGGATAAGGGCTTATGCGGGATTGGGTCGAAGTGTGCATCGCCGTCACACCCGAAACGGAAGAGGCGATGGCCAATGCGCTATTTGAAATGGGAAGCGAAGGGGTGGTGCAGACGCAAGACAGCACACCGGATATGGCCGGTTTGCTGACCGGCTATCTACCCGACGACGAAGGGTTCGAAGCAAAAAAACAAGCATTACAAACGCTTTGGGACGAACTTTGCCAGCTTGGTCTTGCCTCCCATCCCTTGCGGCTGACGGTTCGACCGATTCCGGTTTCGGAATGGGCCGACGCATGGAAGAAATGGTTTACACCGATTCGCGTTTCGGATCGTATTACCGTAACGCCATCCGACATGGTTGTCGAAAGGACCGAAGACGAGATCGTCATCCGGATCAATCCGGGAATGGCGTTTGGAACCGGAGGTCATGAAACCACCAAGCTGTGTCTCCGAGCGCTGGAGCGGGAAATCAAACCGGGTGACCGTGTGCTGGATGTGGGGACCGGTTCGGCCATTCTGGCGATTGCCGCAACCCGGTTGGGAGCGGCGAGCGCGACGGGGATCGACATCGATCCGGAAACGATCGAAAATGCCTGTGAAAACATCGGTCTGAACGGCGTCGAAGACCGGGTGGAAGTATATACGGGCGATATCGGTCATCCGGAGGTAAGAGGTCCATATCGGGTGATCGTTTCGAACATAGACGTGCGTACGCTCTCCTCTGCGATTGACCGGATGGCGCGGCTTTTGACGTCGGACGGGGTGATGATTCTGTCCGGGATTTTGATCGCCGAATCCCAGCTTCTTATAGACGCCTTGCAACAGGCGGGTGCTACGGTAGAAAATCAGGAAACGCTGGGTGAGTGGTGGCTTTGTACCGTCTTGGCTTCTTGCCGCAAGACCCGCGATGGAAGATAACGAGTATTTCTTTGCACCGCCGGAGTCGATAGCAAACGGCGAGGCATGGATCAGAGATCGGGACGAGTGCCGTCATCTGGTCCGGGTATTGAGAAAACGCCCTGGGGATCGTATCGTTTTTGCCGACGGCAACGGTTGGGTATACGAAGGGATCGTCCGACAGGCGGATTTGTCCGGCATCAGGATCGTTTTGTTGACGCGAAGACCGGGCGGTTCGGAGCCGAGAACGCTTATCACGCTCGTCCCGGCCATGCTCAAGGGGTCTCGACTTGATACGGTAATAGAAAAAACGGTGGAGTTGGGTATCGCCGAGTTGTCGCCGGTTTGGACGGCCCGCACGGTGGCGGTGGTAAAACCGGAGGATCGGGAGCAGAAACGCATCCGTTGGGAACGGATCGCATTGAGCGCGATGAAACAGTCGCTCCGTACCCGGTTGCCGCGTATCGCACCGGCGACGGACTTTATCGAGACGTTGCGACGAGTGGAAGAACACGATCTTTCGCTGATCGCTCATGAGGGGGAAGACCGAGATACGCCGGATACAGTCATCGCCCGAAGCGCACTGCCGGAGCGAGTGCTCGTCTTTACCGGACCGGAGGGAGGATTTACGCCGGAGGAGATCATCGCCGCTCGTCGGCATGGCGTCTTCCCGGTGTCTCTGGGTCCCAGACGGTTGCGCGCCGACACCGCTTCCATCGTGATGGTAACCCAGCTCATGACCGCATTAAAAGAACTGGAACCGGCCCGAAAATTGGCTTTGCCGGATGGAGACAAATAATCGGGAACACGGGAGACGCATGTCCGAGTGTCTGTTTTGTCGTATCGCGAAAGGGGAATTGCCGGTTCCCTTTTTGCATGAAGACGAAGAGGTGGTGGCTTTTGCCGACATCCATCCGCAGGCCCCGGTGCATGTGTTGCTTATTCCCCGTCGCCATGTGGCTACCGTAGCGGAAATAGGGACGGAAGACGAAACCCTCATGGACCGTCTGACGCGCGCCGCCAACCGTATCGCGCGTGAAAAAGGCATAGATCGAAGCGGCTACCGTCTGGTCGTCAATTGCAATGCAGAGGGAGGACAGACGGTTTTTCATCTGCACATGCATCTGTTGGGTGGTCGCTCGATGCAATGGCCGCCGGGTTGAGACGTTGCAAAGAAGTCCTGATCGGTCAACGATGTTGCTATCTCCGTCAAATTCCGAGACACATGCAACATCATGGAGAAATATGGGTCTAAACGTAGAACTACTTATGGCACGAGAGGGGGTGGGAGGATGCCAGGCATTCGTGTTAAAGAAGGAGAGCCGTTCGAAAAGGCGCTGCGTCGGTTTACCAAAACATGCGAGAAGTCCGGTATCATGGCGGATATCCGAAAACATCAACACTTTGAGAAGCCGAGCGCCAAGCGCAAACGCAAGCTGAACGCAGCAAAACGCAAGAACATGAAACGGATGTTGCAACAAGGCACCTGATCCGACTCCGAAAGTCCGTGACGATGTACCATTGTCACGGACTTTCGGTAGAGAGTCTATGCGAAAACCTGTTCCGTATGACAACAGCGAGCCCGAAAATAAAGGCAAGACGCGCAAAAAGCCCTATCGATGATAAGGCGACCGGACGCAACAAGGCCGTCGGTAGTCGCAATCGTTCGACGCAAGGATAAGGGTTTCGGATAGACTCAAAATCCCCCGTATTTCCCATACCCTGATTACAGGAAAAGGTCTATGTCTATCAGAGAACAACTGGAAACGGATGCAAAGACGGCCCTGAAAGCGCAGGACCGTGTGCGGCTGGAAGTCATCCGATTGGTCCGATCCCAGATCAAGTACGTAGAAATAGACAAAGGCCACGCGCTTTCGGATGAAGAAACGATAGAGGTGCTGGTTTCCGCTCTGAAAAGCCGACGGGAATCGCTAGACTTTTCGAACAAGGGTGGGCGAGAGGATCTTGTAGAAAAAGCCCGGCAGGAAATCCACATCATCGAATCCTACTTGCCCCGCCAGTTTTCCGAGACGGAAGTGCGCGAGATAATCTCGGAAGCCATCCGGGAGACGGGCGCAGGGGGTCCAAAGGACATGGGGCGCGTCATGGGGGCGATCATGCCTCGCCTGAAAGGACGGGCGGACGGTAAACTGGTCAACACCCTCGTCAAAGAAGCGTTGTCCGGCTGACCGTATTTCGGGCGGATAAGATGAACTGGATCGACTTCGGCATCATCGCCTTTCTGCTTTTCAACATGGCCAGAGGATTTCGCAACGGTCTGCTTCGCAGCGTGCTGGATCTTGTCGGAGTTTTTTTCGTCCTGTGTATCGCGCTTACTCAATTTACCCGCATATCGGGCGTGTTGAGCGATCTGCTTTCCATGTCTTCGCCGTCGATCCGGTGGCTGAGTCTGCTTGTGTGTCTCGGTGTCGTCATGGGGGTGATGAACGGAATCACGCGTCTTATCGGACTGTTTATCAAAAAAGAAAGTCCCGCGATCCCCGAACGCGCGGTCGGCGCGCTGTTAGGTGTCCTGCGAGGCGCTGTGATCGTCAGTATTCTATTGCTGCTGATGCACTCTTTTCCCTTTCGCGCACCGATCAAGTCGTCCATCGAGCGATCGTCGCTGGCACCGTCGGCGCTGTCCATCGTCCCCATGATCTATGACGGGTTCATCGTCAGGATAGTCCCCGGTTCACGTCCGTTTGTCGATCAGATCGACCAGCCTTTGAAAAACTCTTCAAACGCGCCCGCCTACATCACCGGGCGCTCTGGTACACCGCCCGTGATTCGGCTATAGCGCACCCCCGGTCTATCATGGACTCCCTTCATTTGACACACAGCCTCGGCGTCTTGGAATTTGACGCCGTCCGGCGTTTGCTTGCCGAGCGAACGGTCTCGATCATGGGCCGCGAGCTTGCCGTCGGCCTGACCCCACTCAGCGATATGAACGTTGTTCGGGAGCGGCTCGATAACGTTTCCGAAATGAGATCTCTGCTGGACGTCGGTCAGACGGTCCCCCTTGCCGGAGTACGCGACATCCGGGCGGCGCTGGAACGTGCACGCATCGCCGATGCCCTCCTCGATCCGGAAACGTTGCTTGACACAGCGGCTACGCTACAGGCAAGCCGGGTCCTGAAAGGCTTTTCGAGCCGTCTGCCCGCGCGTCTTGCGGTCCCCCGCGTGACACGGCTTCTGGAGGGGTTGGGTAGCTTTCAGGAAATCGAAGAGGCCATTTTACGCGCCATCGATACGGACGGGTCGATAAAAGACCAGGCCAGCCCTGAACTGAGACGCATCCGTCGTGATCAGCACCATGTCCGGGAAAAAACACGCGAACATCTTAACCGTTTCGTACAGTCGGATGCGGGACGACACGTGCTTCAGGAGTCGGTGGTGACCCTGCGCGAAGGAAGATACGTCGTCCCCGTGCGTGCCGACCACCGGGGGCAAGTGCCGGGGGTAGTGCATGACCAGTCAGCCAGCGGAGCGACGGTTTTTGTAGAACCGCTGGCCGTAGTGGAGATAAACAATCGGCTCCGGGAACTTATCTCTGAAGAACGCCGCGAAATAGAACGCATCTTACGCGAACTGACAACGGGCATACGTCGGCGTCTCGAAGACATTTCTGTCTCGGTCGATCTGCTTGGTCTTGTCGATTATTTTCATGCGGCGGCCGTGCTGTCGGTCGATCTTCGCGCCGCCGCGCCCCGCATCAACCGAGAAGGGCGTATCGTTCTGCGCAACGCCCGACATCCCCTGCTGGCCATTTCCACGATTGGAAGCGAAACCAGCGTGGTTCCGCTCACGCTTGCCATCGGAGAAAAGGCGACGACGCTGCTTATCACCGGCCCCAACATGGGCGGCAAGACCTTGGCGCTCAAGACCGTCGGACTGCTTACGCTTATGGCGCTGGCCGGTCTGCACGTACCTGCGGACGACGATTCTGAGCTGTCCGTGTTTACACAGATATTTGCCGATATCGGAGACGAACAGTCGATACAGGCCAACCTGAGTACCTTTTCCGCACATCTCCGACATATTACGGCCATACTGCAACAGACCGGAGACGGATGTCTCGTGTTGCTGGACGAATTGGGATCGGGAACCGATCCTTCCGCCGGCGCGGCGCTTGGCATGGCCATTCTGGAGACGCTTACCGCCCGGCGCGTCATCACGCTGGCGACGACACATTTCGGTGTACTCAAGGATTTTGCCGCGCGTACGCCGGGTGTCGAAAACGGGTCGATGGAATTTGACGTGGAAACGCTTTCGCCGGCGTACCGATTCCGTCAGGGTATCCCCGGCGGCAGCTATGCCATCGAAATCGGACGAAGACTGGGGTTGCCTGCCCCGGTGTTGGAACGCACGGCCCAGTTTATCGGCAAAAAAGAACGCCGACTCGAAGAACTGATTATGCAGTTGGACCGGGAACGCAGGACGGTGGAAACGGAAAAGAGGGAAACGGAGCGGCTACGCAAGGAAGCCGAGGGACTGATCACCGAGTACGAAGAAAAAATAGCCACCGCAAGACGGACGGAACGCGAGATGCGGGAAAAAATTCGCGCCGAGGCGGAACGAACGCTGCGCCAGGCAAGCGAGACGGTCGAACGCGCCGTTGCGGAAATACGGGCCGAGCGCGCTTCGGACGAATCCGTCAAACACACCCGGAAGACGCTGGAAGATCAACGGACGGTGTTGCAGCGGTTGATTGACGCTGGTCCCCCTCTCGCCCCGGAACCGCTTCTATCTATACCCCCCGAAAAGACGATACACCCTGGCGACCGGGTACGGGTCGAACGATTACGGACTTCGGGGGTGGTACTCAAAGACCTCGGCGACCGGGTACGGATTCGAGCCGGGGCGGTGGAACTTACCGTCGCACGCGAAGACGTCCGTCTCGAAGAGACACCCGACGCTCCGAAAACGACGGAGAGGGCAACCCCATCCGTGCGAGTGGCCGCGGCCACGCAGGCCCCTCCAGAGTTGGACGTGCGCGGCCATACCGCAGACGAGGCGATCGACGCCGTAGACAAATATCTAGATCAAGCATCGGTGGACGGACGGATGCAGGCGCGTATCTTGCACGGTAAGGGGACTGGTGTGCTCAGCCGGGAAATACGAGCCTTTCTTAAGCATCATCCTGTGGTAAAGACCGCGCGTTTTGCCGAACCGAGAGAAGGCGGAACAGGCGTTACCGTCGTGGAGTTGGACGCCTGACTGCGTTTTATCCTCCGCTTTACACCTTTGCTGCCTCTTTTTATATTTCATCTTATATTTTATCTATAAACCATAGGCGCTGTTTCTCTCCTAAAATTTGCCATGACCGGTCGCATTCCTGAAGAGCTTGTAGATACCATCCGTGCGCAGGCGGATATCGTGGACGTCGTATCCGACTTTGTCACCCTGAAAAAAACCGGAAAAAACTACTCCGGACTGTGTCCGTTTCACAATGAAAAAACGCCGTCGTTCAGCGTCAACCCGGAGCGGCAGATTTTTCATTGTTTTGGCTGTGGCAAAGGCGGGAACGTTTTTACGTTTCTGATGGAACACGAAAAGATGACGTTTATCGAGGCGGTGCGCAACGTCGCCGGGCGTCTCAACATTGTGTTGCCGGATACGTCGCGTGGTCAGGGTGAGAGCAGCGAAGCGGAGAGCCTGGCGCGGGTCACCCAGTTTGCCGCTCGTTTTTTTCACGAGCAGTTGCTTTCATGTCCGACGGACAGCCCGGTACGGGAGTATGTCGCCCGGCGTGGACTTTCGGACACGACGATCCACACCTTTCTGATCGGTTATGCGCCCGAAGGCTGGGATACGCTGATCCACGCGGCGCGTCGGCAGGACATCGGTGCGGACTGGCTGGAAAAGGCAGGACTGGCCAAAGCGGGCAATCAGCGGACCTACGACGCCTTTCGCAACCGGCTCATGTTTCCCATCTTGGGACCGGGGGGGCGTGTCGTGGGATTTGGCGGACGCGCCCTGTCGGACGAGGATCAACCCAAATACCTCAACTCGCCTGAATCGCCGATCTATCACAAAAGCCGGGAGGTGTACGGGTTGTATCAGAGCCGTGAAGCGATCCGACGGGTAGGCAGCGTGGTGATTGTGGAAGGATACATGGATATGCTGAGTCTTTATCAGCACGGCATAGATACGGCGATCGCCACCTGCGGCACGGCGCTCACACGCGATCATGCGCGGCTTGTGGGCCGCTACGCCCGTGAGGTTACGCTGGTCTACGACTCGGATACCGCAGGCACGCGGGCGGCGCTTCGCGGTATCGAACCACTTGTAGAAGCGGGATTGTGGACCCGTATCCTGCAGCTTCCGGCGGGTGAAGATCCGGATACTTTTGTTCGGAAACATTCGGGCGAGGCGTTTCGAAAGCGGCTCGGACACCCCGATTCGATCGCCGATTTTGTTGCCGATCAGTTTGATCTCTCGCAAGCCGATGTTCGGGAGGAAGCGCTCAAGACATTGGCCGGTTTGATCAACAAAACGGCCGATCTTCGACACCGGGAACGCTATATCGAAGAATCGTATGCCCGACTTCCGGTTCCGCAGAGCCTACTTGCGCCGATTCTTCGGCGTCCAAAGACAGAACACGCCCAACCTCCCGGTTCGCAAAAAACTCGTTTCGAAGATCCGGAACGTGAGTTGGTCCGTCTTATGCTTCAGGACGTCGAGATCGCCTTTATCGCGGAAGAACTCGTACATCCCGACGAATTTACGGGCGATGCGTACCGGACGATTTTTCAGCAGCGCCTCGACTCGCTCAAGGGGGACGGGGCGTCCGGGCCGGCGGCGTTGATCGATCAGGCACGTGACGAAGAAACGGCAAGAATCATATCCGAGTTGACGGCCTCCGAAGATACCGGCGCAGACCCGGAGTCGCGCGCGCGTGACTATATCGCGCGAATCAAGCGGGACCGCCTCAAACGCGAAATGGCCGAACTCATGAAAAAAATCCATCTGGCGCAAGAGACCGGCGACGATTCGCTTGGCGAAACCCTTGCCGCTCTTCAGCAACTCAAAAGAGAGGAGCAGGCGTTGCGCCGAACCGCAGAATGACCGTCCGCACAACGGGAACCGTTCGGAAAAACACTTGACGATAGGTTCGGTCCAGCCTATATTGCTTTCCACATTTGCCGGACGAGCGGATACCGGGGGCCTATAGCTCAGCGGTTAGAGCATCCGACTCATAATCGGACGGTCCCAGGTTCGAACCCTGGTGGGCCCATCGAAAATACCGTTCGGGCGCTTAGCTCAGCAGGTTAGAGCGCCACGCTCACATCGTGGAGGTCAATGGTTCGAATCCATTAGCGCCCATATCAGATTCAGGAGGACGGAGACCGCCCCGAAATGCGGTCTCCGTTTTTTTGTATGCACTGGTTTTCTCAGGACGCTCCGCCATGAACCCATCCCCCGACGCCGGTCTGCCGGCACAGACCTTAAAAGACGTCGTAGCGCTCCAAAACCGTCTCAAAACGATATTTGGCCCCGATCCGGAGCGGATAAACGAACGGTTACACGCATACTGCGCGTTGGTGGACAACTTCGAAAAGATTTACGGCCCACAGGACCGTATGACGCTCGTGCGCGCCCCGGCGCGGATCAACCTAAAAGGGGTTCACATCGATCATCGGGGCGGTCATGTAAATTACGTAACCATCGACCGGGAAATCGTAATGGCGGTTAGCCGCAGAGACGACGATGTCGTGGTGGTGCACGATCAGGAAGAAGGACGGTTTGCTCCCGGGCGGTTCAGCATCGGTGAGGACCTGCCGCCAAAAGTTCGAGGCAACTGGCTTGCGTATATCGAACAGACCCATCCGACGCAAGGTGACTGGTCCAACTATATCCGGGCCGCGGTGCTTAGGCTTCAGGATCATTTTCGGGATACCTCGCTAAGAGGCATGAATCTGCTGGTTTCGGGCAATATCCCGATCGCTGCCGGGCTAAGTTCTTCGTCCGCGCTGGTCGTGGCTGCAAGCGAAGCGTTTCTGTGGGCCAATGGTCTTTCTCTACCCGACGATCTCAAAACGACGCTGTACGGCGAAGGCGAATGGTATGTCGGAACGCGGGGCGGCGCGGGAGATCATGCGGCCATGATTTTTGGAAAAAAAGACCATCTCATCCGGCTTCGCTTTTTTCCGCTGACCGTCGAAGCCCTGCCGTTTCCACCTGACTATCGAGTGGTAGTATGCAACTCGTTGCGTCAGGCACACAAAGCGGACGGGGCCAAAAGCACGTTTAACGAACGGGTAGCCAACTATGAAATCGCCCTTTTGCTGCTCCGCCACCGTTTTCCCCTCTTGGCGGAGCGTCTGCGACATTTGCCAGATCTCAATCCCCGCGACGCAGGTATCGGTGTCGGCGAGTTGTATGCTCTTGTAGCCGACCTTCCGGAACGAATTACGCGAGACGCCCTGCTCAGAACGCTTCCGACCCATGCAGACCGTCTAGAACATCTGTTCAGGACGCATACTGAACCGCCGCAGGGCTACCGTGTGCGGGCGGTGTGTCTTTTCGGCATAGCCGAATGCGAGCGGAGTCGGGTGTATGCCGATTATCTGAGTAGCGGCAACATGGAAACGGTAGGGCGTCTTATGTATCTCTCGCACGACGGCGACCGAGTCGTTTCGTTCGACGGCGACGGCGTATGTCGGCCGTGGGACAACCGAACGTCGGACGCCTATCTGCAACGGCTTGTCGCCGACGCCGAATCTTCCGATCCGATCCGGCGATCCGGTGCGGAACTGTGGCGTCAACCCGGCGGATACCGGTGCAGTTGCGAAGAACTGGATCATCTTGTCGATATCGCGCGTACGGTTTCCGGTGTCGTCGGCGCCAATCTGACCGGCGCCGGGTTGGGAGGCTGCGTACTTGTGCTGGTCCGTGAAGATGCGGTACAGACGCTTGTCGAGGCGGTCGAAACCCGGTACTATGTTCCGCGCGATTTGCCTCCTTCGGTCATGGTCTGCGCCTCCGTACAGGGTGCGGGTCGGATTCTCTGAACCGTTTTCCGTTGCTTCCTATGACTTGTCGCCTGCTTGCGCTCGATATAGACGGAACGCTGATCACCGACGATCGGCGGATTACGCCGAGAACCGTCTCGGCGATACATGCCGTCATGCGGCAAGGCGTCCACGTTACCCTGTGTACCGGACGAAGCATCTCCACGTCCGCCCCGATCGTAGCGCATCTCCCTCTGAATGCGCCGCTGGTGCTCAACGGCGGTGCGTTGATCCATCAGACACACCCACCCCGCGCGCTCTATCTGCGCAATCTGAACAAGACAATGGCGCTAAAAGCCGTAGATCGGTTGCGTTCGCTTGGCTGTCATCCCGTAGTATATAGCCCTTTGCCCGAAAGCAGGCATTTTTACTATGACCATCCCAATCCGGAAAACCGGGCGTTTCGGGAATACATAGCCCGCAACCCCGGTCGGGCACAGCAGGTCTCCGACGTAGCGGAAGCCGTATACGGCGATACGGCGCTGGTCGCGATCTCGGATCTTGCCCCGCGTATCCGGGCGCTTGCGCCTGTGGTGCAGAACCTTCTTCCGGAAACTACGGTCACGCTGGAGATAAGTCCCATCGACCGGGCATACTGTCATCTTACGCTTACGCCGACAGGCGTTTCCAAAGGAGGGGCGCTTCGAGAATTGGCGCTTCTTCTTGGTGTGGGTCTCTCCGATGTCGTGGCCATAGGAGACAACCTGAACGATCTCGACATGCTCAAGGTTGCCGGGTTGGGTGTCGCTATGGGAAATGCCACGCCGGAGACCAAAGCGCACGCGGGGTACACGACCGATTCAAACAACGAAGACGGGGTAGCCAAGTTTATCGAGCGGTTTATTCTAAAGGATCAAGGATGAAGACTGAAAACACAGGTGTCACGCCGGATGCCGCCTATCGTCTGATGGCCATCGATATCGACGGGACGTTGCTTACCAGCGAGCGTCAGGTTACTCCGCGTACCCTGTGCGCCCTCGAAGCGGCTGTCGCGGCCGGTGTTCGGATCGTCTTGTGTACCGGGCGCAGTTTTCATTCCGCGCGACCCATCGCAGAACGAATGCCTGCCTCCGTCAGTCTGGTGTTTCACAGTGGCGCGTTGATCTTCGAGTCGCTTAACGGTCGTATGTTGCGCGCGATCAACCTGCCGCGGGAACCGGCGTTTGAAATCGTGGATTATTTCCGTGCCGAAGGATTCGATCCGCTTGTTTACGATCCTGTGCCGGAAAGCCGCCATTTTTGGTACGAACCGCCGCGTACCGAAAACGAATGGCGCAGACGCTATATCGAGGCCAGCGGAGAAAGGGCGTGCATGATCGAAGATGTCCGAGATGCGCCGCTTTCCGATCTCGCTCAGATTGGAGTCGCCGGACGACAGGACGCCATAGCTTCCCTGCGCGAGAAAGTGGAGACGCGATGGCCGGAAACCGGTGTCATTCTCTCGCACAGCACGATCGCCGAAACCTATTGGTTTCTGGAAGTGGTTCCCCTACAAGCATCCAAAGCGCAGGCACTTTCGCTGCTTGGAGAGACGTTTGGGATAGCCCCGGAGGCCATGATCGGTATCGGCGACAATTTCAACGACCTCGACATGATCCAGTATGCGGGGCTTGGGGTGGCGATGGGCAATGCACCGGATGGTGTCAAGGCCGTTGCCGACGTGGTGGCGCCGTCCAACGACGAGGAGGGGGTCGCGTTCGTGATAGAAAAATTTCTGCTCTGACCGGGAACTCAGTACCCTATCCGGTCGTATATACGGGCTGAGGGTTTTTGGGCTGGGGTATGCAAGACCCACCCGAATTTTGAAGGATACGACGTTTTTTGTTGTATATATTATTTGGCCCGGATAGATACGGGGAACGGAAAACACATGGACGTCAACTACCGCCCGCTAAAGCAGGCGGCTTGCAACTCACGGCTTAGGTCGTGTCGCTTAATGGAGGGTTTTATGAAACGCCTTTCGATGCTTGTCGCCTCTTGCACCGCTGTCCTCTTCATGGCAAACGCCGCCCCGGTTTTTGCCCAGCACGACGATCCGGACATGGAATGGGAGATGGCGGAGGAGGAAGCGCCCAATCTGTTTGCTCGGTTGGGAGGACAGGAAAAAGTGGCTACGATCGTAGGGGATTTTGTCGCTATGGTCATGGCGGACGACAAACTGAAAAAGCTTTTCGAGAAAACCGATCAGATGCAGTGGAAAAAAGACCTTGCCGGTCAGATTGCCAAAGCGGCGGGTGGGCAGACGGATTTTGCGGGCAAATCGCTCAAAGAAAGCCTGAGCACCATGCACGTGTCGGAAGAAGGGATTCAGGGCGTAACGCGCCAACTTGCAGCGACGCTTGAAAAACATAAGATCGCCAAAACCGACGGTGATGCCCTGCTGGTGGCGCTGGAACTGAAAAAAGCGGAACCGGCCCAGCCGTAAGTGGGTACGCAAAGACCGGGGGTCCCCGTTTTAGAAAGGACAATATCCCCATGAAAACGTTTGTAAAATATGGTTTCGGGGCGGCATTTGCCCTGTTGTTGATGTCGGCGGTCATGCAAGTGCTGTCGGCGCAGACGATACTTCGCAACGGGGTTCCGGGTTCGAACGATGTATTGGACAAAACGCCCAAACGGGTAACGCTTTTCTTTACGGAAAAGATCGACCCCGCCCAAAGCAGTCTGCAAGTCTTTGCTTCGGACAGCACTCGTGTAGATGATGGAAAACCTTTCTGCTCCGAGAATCATAAAAACATGGGGATTCTTCTCCGGGAAACCGGCCCCGGCCAATACACCGTTCGCTGGGCGATCGTCGCCGAACAAAGCGGCAAGCAAACCGGAACCTATTCGTTTCAGATCGGTAAGAAGCCCTAAAAACACCAAGCGACGTCTCAACCCTTCGCGCACGGGATACGAAAAAACCGTGTCTTTTGTTTTCCGTCCAGCATCCGGCTTTTTGGGATGCCGGATTTTTGTTTGATACGTTTTGTGTTTGCCTGTATCCGCCCGTTTTTCATTTCTCCCTTGTCTTTGACCGTCTTCAACAAATAGCTTGGCAGCGCCATGCCTTCGTGATATGTTGTACCCGTTCGACCGACAACCCTCTCTTTTGCGTAGGACTTCGATGAAAATAGCCTATTTCGACTGTTTTTCAGGTATCAGCGGGGATATGATACTTGGCGCGCTCGTAGATGCCGGGGCGGATTTCGAGACCTTGCGCGAACACTTGCACACCCTTCCGGTCGACGGATACCGGATCGAGCGGCGCGTTGTCAGAAAACACGAAATCGCCGGTGTCAAAATCGATGTACGTATCGAGACCGCGCCCGGTGTGGAGGTGGTCGAGGGGCCGGGTGACGATACGCCGTTTCATGCGTCTTCGCATGAAACCGTCCATGACCATGCGGCGCATCATACCTTTCCTCCGTCCGCGCACGGACACGGTCATCCCCCCCACGATCACGGACATGTCCATACCCATCCGGACGAGCCGGTTCTTGAGGAGCACGACCACGACGTTGCCCATGCCCACCCGCATACCCACGAACATACGCACCCCCACGACGGCCATCGTCACCTTGCGGAACTTGTGGGTCTAATTCGAACCAGCGGTCTCAACCCATCGATAAAAGACCGGGCCATCGAGATTTTCGACTTGTTGGCAGAGGCGGAGGGTGTTGTTCACGGGATTCCA
>Ga0194132_10008608_pt1 | contig 14507 bp, 13 predicted proteins | sample TA2KigOf80mmetaG_FD_148612 | JGI IMG/M metagenome (GOLD analysis project Ga0194132, IMG submission 148612) | Freshwater microbial communities from Lake Tanganyika, Tanzania - TA2015054 Kigoma Offshore 80m | ecosystem: Environmental > Aquatic > Freshwater > Lake | place: Tanzania: Lake... | reverse complement strand
GATGCGAGCCGCGGGCTTTTTTCGTCACCTGAGCCCTCCGTTTCCTCAGAACGGTACCGAGTGACCGGGAGGCGGTGGCACCCAGGCGCAGGTGACCGGGAGGCGGTGGCATCTGGCCCTCTGGGCGCTACGCCGCGGCGACGCGCCACGCGATGGCCGCCGGATGGCGGTCGCTGCGCGCCGTGCCCTGCCGTCTCACGCTCACGGCGTGATCGATCGGCGCACCGGAGCGCGAGCGTGGCGATGAAGGGAACGAAGCCCGCGCGCAAGCGCCCTGGGCGTGATCCGGGGACGGACGACCGCCGATTGGGTCGCCGGTCGGACCAACCGGCGCCAGGGCCAGCCTCAGTGCACCCCGCCGGCAGCGTCGATCGAGATCACCTCCTCGACGATGCCGTTTCGCACGCCGAGATAGCTGCGGCCGAGGTTCCCGATCGTGCACGCATGATTCGGCAGGATGCGGACGCGGTCACCGGGACCCAGCGGCGAATCGGGAGCAACCCTGAGCATCCCATGCTCCTCGGAAAGGCGTTCGAGCGTGCCTTCGCCGCCCGCCACGATCCGGCCGAAGTCGGTGATGACCTCGCTCGAGTGGGCGCCACGGTCCAGACCGAAGGTCTTGGTGCCGGCGTCGATCACCACACGCTCGGCCGTTGTGCGGCTCACCACCATCGCCCCGATCGTCAGCGCCGTCGACTCGACCGGGATCGTGCCCAGCGCCACCTGAATCGCGTCGTAGAAGACGTAGTTGCCGGGTCGGATCTCGGTGACGCCGGGTTCGCGCGCCACGATGTCAAAGGTGGGCGTCGAGCCCACCGAAAGCACCCGTACGCCGCTGCCGGTGGCGATGCGGATCGCAGCGTTGGCGTCGCGGACTGCGGCTGCCTCGCCCACCGCAACCCGGCGAACGTCGTTGCGGCTCCGCGCCGAGTACGCGTGGCCGGCGTGCGTGAACACGCCGTCGAGATGGATGTTCGGCAGCCCCGAGATCACGGCCGCCAGGGGCCCCGCGTCGGGCGGCTCGACGCCGGCCCGCCGGAGCCCGCACTCGACCTCGATCGAGACGTGGAGCCGCAGTCCCGCGGCCGTCGCCGCGCCCGAGAGCGCTCGCGCCCCGTCAACCGAATCGACCGCGAACGTGATCCGGCCGCGGGCCGCAAGGGCCATCGCTCGCTCCAGTTTCGGGGACGCGACGATCTCGTACGCGAGCAGGACGTCGGTGATGCCACCGTCAATGAGCGCCTCGGCCTCGTCGAGCTTCGCGACCGTCATCCCGATCGCCCCGGCGGCGATCTGCCGGCGCGCGATCGCGACCGACTTGTGCGTCTTGAAATGCGGGCGCACGGCGAGACCAAGCTCGCGGCCCAGGGCCGCCACGCGGGCGATGTTCGCCTCCAGCCGGTCCAGATCGACGATGAGCGCGGGAGTGTCCGCCTCGGTCCAGGGACGGCCGATCGGGTCGCGCTCGGCGAGAACCGCCGACGCAAGGTGGATTGCCACCTCAGAAGGTGGGCGGGCTGATGATGACCAGCATCTCGGCGTCCACCGTGCCCGGATTCACGAACCGGTGGGGCAGCTCCCGGTGAACCTTGATGCTGTCGCCGGCGTCGAGTTCGTAGGTTCGCCCGGCGACCTCTGCGATCACCCGTCCCGAGAGAACGATCGAGCACTCCTCGCTGCTGTGGGCCATGGGCGTCGGCCCAGTCGCCCCGCCGGCCGCGATGGTGCAACCGAGGACCTCGAACTCGCCGATCGTGTCCGCCGACACCAACTCGTATTCGAGCTCGCGGTCGGGGAGGGTGACGCGCAGGCGCTGGCCGTGGCGAACGACGATCTCGCGCCGGTCGGTCCCGACCAGGAATTGAAACATCGGGATGTTGAAGGCAGCGGCAATGCGCCGCAGGGAGCTGATCGACGGATCGCTCGCCCCCCGTTCGATCTGGCTGAGCGCGCTGACCGTGAGGTGGACCTGCGATGCCAGCTGGGCCAGCGTCAATCCGCGACGGAGACGCTCGCGGCGGATCCCCTCACCGATCGATGACGCGTCCGTCAGTGCATTGAGGTCCACATCGTTGTGGTCGTTGGCCGGCGCCGGTTCCGCCACGCGGTCGCTGGGCATTCGAACGTCGGGATCCGTGGGCCGTCGCGTCATACCTGTCGCACCCCCCGTCCGCCGCGACGCACGACACCGGCGGGAGATTACCACGATGAGGTCGGCGCTCCCGGTCGTGCAGTCTAACTGTCAGACGAGCGCGATCGTAAACCTGACCTGTGGCCCGGTCAAACCGGACTGGACGAGTCTGCTCCTTCCGGATCGGGGTCCGGCGGGGGCGCGAGCGTCGGCTCAGGCCTCCGCGATCACCGGGTTGCGCAGCACGCCCAGCCGCTCGATCTCCCCTTCCACCACGTCACCGGGTCGCAGGTAGATCTCGTCGTGGGTGCCGTGGGGCATCCCCGTGGTGATCACGTCGCCCGGGTTGAGCGTCATCAGGCTGGAGACGAACGCGATCAGCTGGTCCCACGGGATGTTCACGTTGCGCGTCGTGCCGTCGATCCGCACCTCGCCCGAGACCCGGCTCACGATGCGCACGCCGCTGAGATCGCCGGCCTCGTCGGCACTGACGATGGTGGGACCGAGGATCGCGTAGCCATCGAGCCACTTGCCGTTGAGCCAGTCCATGAAGCCGTCGAACGTCACCTCACGGCGGCCCGGAGGCGGCAGGTCCAGCCGTCGTCCCGAAACGTCGTTGCAGATCGTGTACCCGAATACGTGGTCCATCGCCCGCTCGCGCGGGATGTCGCGGCCGCCTTCGCCGATCACGATCGCGATCTCGATCTCGTCCACCACGTCGGGGCCCATGCGCCAGATCGTGATCGGGTCACCCGGCCCCGCGATCTCGTCGGTGCGCTTGCAGAAGACGAGCGGCTTCGCGTCCGGGCCCAGGCGTGTCTCGTCCGGGCTCGTGTAGAACCCACCCGCGATGGCGAGCAGCTTGCCAGGGTTGCCGATCGGGGCAAGGAGTGTGACCTCGTCCAACGGCACGCCAGGGGCGGTCTGCGCGGAGCGGGCCATCGCATCGATGGCCGCCCGACCCGTTCGCAGCAGCGCTCGCATGTCGCCCGGGGCCACGCGCCCGCCGGCGTGCTCCTCGAGGTCGAAGACCGTGTCGTTGACCAGCACGCCCAGTCGTGGGCCCGCATCGGTCGCGGCGTACCGGACGAGTCGCATGAACGTCTCCTCTGGGTGGGGAATCAGGCTCGTTTGAGCCGGCCGGCCTGCTCGAGCAGGGTGAGCGCCTGCTGAGCGGCTTCGGGATGAATGTCCTGCAGCGATTCGATCGACGACGCGGCAATGTGCTGCGTGAGGATCACGCTGGGATGTCCGGTCAGGGGATCGTTGGCCGGGTCCGGCGGCTCGGACTGGCGGACGTCGAGCGCCGCGAAACCGATCCGGCCCTCGTCGAGCGCTTTGCGGAGCGCGCTCTCGACGATGATCCCGCCGCGCGAGATGTTCACGATGCCGTAGACGCCGTTGACCTTGCCGAGCGCCTTGTCGTCCAGGAGGTTGCGCGAGGTCTCGGTCAGCAAGGCCGCCACCATGATGAAGTTGGACTTCGTCAGGACGTCGTCGAGCGAGACGAGGTCGATCCACGGGTCGTAGGTCGAGGTGACGTACGGGTCGTAGGCGATGACCCGGAGGCCGAACCCGTGCAGCTTGCGAGCGATCTTGTGGCCGATCTTGCCGATCCCGACGAACCCGACCGTGTTGCCGCGCATCCGGTGGATCTTCCGCAGGCTCGGCCGGGTGTAGACGTCCCAGTTGCCCGTTGCGGCCTCGTTGGCGAACTCGACCAGGCGCTTGTTGCCGGCGAGGAGCATCGCTACACCGTGGTCAGAGACCTCCTCGGAGTTGTGGGTCGGGCAGTTCAGGATCGGGATCTTTCGCGCGGCCGCGGTGGCCTGGTCGATGTAGTCCATGCCGACGCTGTACGCGACGATGCCGGCCGGGTTTCGCATCAGGTTGATCTGGTCGCCGGTCAGCGTGTCGCAGGCGATCACGACGGCCGCGTCGGGTAGCACCGCGAGCGCGTGGGCGTCATCCTCTGCCTCGACGAGGTGGACGCCTCGGGCGGCGAGGATCTCGCGCTCCACCGAGTAGTCCCAGGGAATCGAGCGGATCGGCGCGTGGATCAGCACGATGGGCCGGTCGCCGCTCCGGCTCGAACCGTGGCCATCGGACGTGGTCATGCTCATCGGGTCCCCTCCTCGATCGTGTCCGGTCCCGAAGTTTGGACGACCCACGCGATCCACGGAAGGTCCCGGCGACAACCATGGCGACGACCGCGGGGAGACCCCGCGGCCCCCGATCCTCGCCGGCCCGTTGCATCCGGCCCGCGAACCGGGCCCTCGCAGACCCGTTCCCGCAGCCGAAGGGCTCACTCCGCTCACGGGTCCGTGCCTGCCTCCTACCGCCAGGGCCGGTCTTGGGCAGACTGGTCCGTCGGGAAGGTCCCCACGGGAGCCCGATTCCGGCCGATTCGGCTTGCTGCAGCGCCAACAACCGCCCCGGTCGGTAACCGGCAGGCAGCCGTTGCCTACGACCCGTGGTGGCGGTATCAGGCGCCCGGTACGCGGCCCCGCGGCCCCGTGCGCGGCCGGTTCCCGCTCCGCAAGGAGGTGGCGCTTGAGCGGTGGGTTCCGGCCGGAGATGACGCGGATGAGCGTCGCGGGTCGTCCGATCCACCCATCATGGGCAGGTGACCACCAACCTGCGGGTCGTCGATCGTGGCCTCGTCTATCGCGGCGCCGACCACCCCGAGTGGGCGCGCCGCTCGATCCGGCGCACGAACGTCGTCCGAACCACCGCCGGCGAGCTGATCGTCTCGTTCCGGCGCTGCGCCGGCGACGACTCGCCGGACGGCCACCCCGTCGTGTTCGCCTCCGCGGACGAAGGGCGCACGTGGGAGGAGCGGTTCAGTGGCCGCGGCCAGGGCGCGCTCGACGGCGTCCCGGGCCAGGTCATGAACCTCTCGATTGCCGAGGTGGAGCCGGGCCGGCTGCTCGGGACCTCGCTCTGGGTGGACCTCAGCAGCGGGCGGCCGTGGGTCAATCCCGTCACCGGCGGCATGCTGCCGCTCTGGATCGTGCATCGCGAGTCCACCGACGGCGGCCGCACGTGGGGCGACGCCCGCGTCCTGGACCTTGCCCCCCAGATCGCCACGACGCCCTGCGCCAACCCGGTGATGCGGCTGGCGAACGGCGACCTCGCCCAGCCCTTCGAGACACTCAAGGCGTACGACGACGCGGACGAGGCCCAGTCGAAGGCATGGCTCCAGGTCTCCCATGACGGCGGGCGAACCTGGCCAACCCAGGTGATGGTCGCCGGCGACCCAGAGAATGCGCGCTGGTACTGGGATCAGCGATTGGCCGTCCGCCCCGACGATGGCCGGCTGGTCGGCATGTTCTGGACGCGCGACGTGGCAGGTCAGCGCGACCTGCCTTCGTCGATCGCGTGGGGCACGCCGGATGGGATGTCGTGGACCGACCCGAGTTCGACCGGACTGCCCGGGCAGCACACCCAGCCCGTGCCCCTCGGCGGCGAACGCCTGCTGGCGGTCTGGTCCCACCGCGAACTTCCCGGGATCGTCGCCTCGATCAGCGAGGACTTCGGGCGGACGTGGGATCGTTCACGGGATCTCGTGCTGTTCCGGAGCGATGCGGGCCGGGAGCCGGGCGCGGGCCAACGCGAGGACCTCGCCGGCTATCTCCAGTCGATGATCCGGTACCACTTCGGCCACCCGCGCGCGGTACGGCTGCCCGACGGCGACATCTTCGCCACGTGGTGCCAGGGCACGGACGAGGTGAAGGACGTGGCGTGGGCCCGGATCAGGACAGGCGACCCCGCGCCGCGACCGGGATGATCTCGGTCACCACGCCGCCCCGCACGCCGAAGAGCCGGTCGTGCAGGAACACGGTGGAGTCGTGGTAGCCCGGGATGAACTCGACGATGTCACCGATTCGCGGCTGGTCGGCGTCCGCGGCCACGTCCAGCGTTCCGTGCTCCGCGGACAGAACTCGCAGGGTCACGCCCGGCAGGTTCTTGACCTGGGGCATGTGATGGTGACTGGAGAACGTCTTCCAGCCCGCGTCCGTGATGGCGCGGTCCGGGGTGGGCCGGCTCACGATCATCGCGCGCACCGTCAGCGCGAACTCGAGGCCGGTCTCGGGACCCACGTGGCAATCGTCGCGGTACATGAGGTCCATCAGGCAGCCGCCGCCCGCCTCCAGCTCGGTGATCCCGGGCACCTTCGCGCTGTAGCGATAGGAGCCGGTCCCGCCGGCGGTGACGATCGGGACCTCGATGCCCGCCCGGCGGATCGTTTCGGCGCTCCCGGTCAGACGCCCCAGGGCGTCCTCGATCTGGCGGATCTTCTCGTCCTCGGGCCAGGCGCGGAGCAGATGACCCTCGTACCCGAACACGCCCGCGAACCTGAGACCACGGGTGTTGGCGATCTGCATCGCGAGTCCGAGCGCCGCGTCCGGCAGGACGCCGGCCCGGCCCATTCCGATGTCCACCTCGATCACGACGGGGATCGTTGCATCGGCCTCGCGGGCGGCCTCACCGGCCAGCTGGACCTGCAGCGCGTTGTCGACCGGGACGATCACCTCGGCGGTGCGGTTGAGCCGGGCGACACGGTCCAGGCGTTCGCGGGTCGCCTGCTCGGTCACCAGCAGGAGGCTGGGGATCCCGCCCTCCACCATCACTTCGGCCTCGCCGACCTTGGCGACCGTCAGCCCGATCGCCCCCAGCTCCATCTGCCGGCGCGCGAGAATCGGCGACTTGTGGCCCTTGGCGTGCGGGCGCCACGCGACCCCGTGGTCGCGCAGGTAGCCCGAGATCGTCCGCGCGTTGCGCTCGAACACGTCGAGGTCGAGCGTCAGGCAGGGCGTGACCAGTTCGGAGACGGGGCGGCCCAGGACGGCCGCGGCGGGATCGGTGGCAATCATGTCCGGGAGGATGGCACATGACCGATGCGTGGCGCGCGGTGCCGCCGCTGGTGGACGCGCACATCCACCTGTTCCTCGATGCCGGCCCATCGCCGCGGGAGACGTACCTCCGCGCATCCGGGCCGGAGCGCGTCGAGACGGCGCTGGCGAATGCCGAACGGGCGCGGGCGGCGGGGGTCACCACCCTCATCGACCTGGGTGCCTCGTTCGCGGACATCGCCGGATTCCGCGAGGCCGCCGCATCGCACCCGCGTCCCCTGCCGCGGGTCGTCTGGGCCGGGCCGCCGATCACCCGCCGCGGCGGCCACTGCCACTTCTGGGGCGGCGAAGTGGCATCGGAAGCGGATGTCGCGGCGGCCGTCGAGGCGCGCATTGCGATCGGCGCCGGCGTGGTGAAGGTGATGGTCTCGGGTGGCGGCCTGACCCCGGGCACGGATCCGTCGGTCGCCGAGATGCCCGCTCCCCTGCTTCGCCTCGCCGTCAGCCTCGCCCACGACGCCGGCCTGCCGGTGGCCGCCCACTGCCACGCCACCGAGGCGATGCGCCGGGCGGTCGACGCCGGCGTGGATCGCATCGAGCACGGCTCCTTCCTGGACGCCGACGGCCGCAGCCGTTTCGACCGCGGCCTTGCCCTCGAGATGGCCGCACGCGGCATCGGCGTGGGGGCCACCGTGATCAGCGCCGTCAATACGGCCGAGCGCCTGCGGGCCGACGGAGCCCTGGCGAACCCCGGCGACGTCTACGCCTTCGAGCGGCTGGAGGCGAGGCGGACGAACGTCGCGCGCTGGCTGGAAGCGGGTGTCCGGCTGGTTCCCGGGTCAGACGCGGGTGTTGCCGGCACGCACCACGACGCGCTCCTGGACGAGTTGCGCTGTTACGTGGACGCTGGGTTGTCCACGCAGGAGGCGCTCCGGCTGGCTGCCGACGATGGGTAGATCGGCCCTTTCCGGGACGGAACGGCTCGGCCCACACTCGCCGTGAAGGAAGGTGGTCCGATGCGATTGCACATGCATCTCGCGCTCACCCTGCTCGCGGCGCTGTCGATCGCGATCGTTGGGCCGGCCGCCGCAGCAGCGGACCTGCCGGTTCTCGACGATGCGATCACGGCCGGGGTCGTCCGCGGCACCGACGGGTTCGGAACCAGTTCGGTCGTCGTGCCCCCGGGCGGCTCTGTGACCTACCTCGTCCAGGGCGAGCCCAGGATGGCCGGGCGCCCGCTCGAGATCTGGACCCAGACCCGCACGACCGACTGGACCCGCGTCACGGCGCGGACGTTCGACGACGAGGGTGCGGCCCGCTATCACACGCGGATCAGCGAATGGACGGCCTTCCAGGGCCGCATCCCAGGCGACGTGACCACGGCCGGCGCCGGCACCCACGGGCGGATCGCGACCGTCTCGGGCGACGGCTCGACGCGGATCCGGGTCGGCTGCGTGGACTTCACCACGGAGGACCCGGGCACGCTGCTGGTCAGCCGGGCCGTGGGGGCGCCGGTCGGCAGCCTGGTGCGCGTCACCCTCTGCTCCAACGCGTCGACCGGCTTCGGCTGGACGCCGTCGGTGGTGAGCTCCGAACAGCTGGTCGCCGCCGGTCACAGCAGCGCCACCGGGGGGCCCATCCCCGGCGCCGCCGGGACGGAGAGGTGGTCGTTCCGGGTGACCGCCCGCGGGACGGGCTACGCGGTGCTGGAGTACAGCCGTATTCCTGACCGCCGGAGTTCCAGAGGATCGGCACTTCGCCAACGTGCAACCGCACCCAGCACGTGACGGCGTTCGCCTCGTCCACCATGTTGGCCACGGTCCGTTCCGGCCGCGAGTCGAACCACTCGACGGGGAACAACGAGCGTTTCCACCCTTCGTAGGCGGCTGATCGGCTGAAGGCACCGAACCGGTCGGCCTGGATCGCCCGATCGGTCGCACGAGCGGGCGCGAACGGCTTCAGCTCCACGACGTACTCGAACGAGGGCTTCGCCATGTACTGGCGCTGCTCCTCGGCCACGAGCCGGACGAGACGTGCGCCGGCACGTTCGAGGTTGGCCGAAAGCACCTCCGGGGCCTTCGAGCCCAAGCCGTGCAGGAACGCGTCGATGATCGGCTCCAGGGCGGCGCGCTGGTCACGACGCGCCGGGACGGACGGCGATGCGAGAACGAGTTCGCTGAGCCTCGTCCGCGCGTCGTCCTGCTCGAAGAGCGTCGGGTCGGTCCGAATCCGGTCGGCCGCCGTCGACGTGACGAGTTCGGTCCGCTTGACCCCGTCTGGCCCCCGGACGACCCGGGCACTGACGAGCACGCGCTTGAGCTCGCCATCCGGGTCCGCCGCCAACGACTCGCCCAGGCTGCGGAACCGAGTCCGATCCGTGATGTCCGCGAGGCTGAACGAACTCTGCACCGCGGTCATCCGCAGGAGCGGGATCGCAATGGGCGGAGCATCCGGCCGCGGCAGGATCTGCCGTCGCATCGCCAGGACGGCGGCACCCACCTGGCTCGTGCGGTCCTCGACCGTCGTGACGACCGGTTCCGGCTGATCGTCCTCGACAGACGCCGTCGCTCCGTCCCCCAGCCCGATCAGCGGCTCGATCGACAAGCGGACGGTCTCTCTGACGACAACTTGCTCGCCCCGCGAATTCAGGCGGAGGGCGGCCCTGGTCCGGAAGTCGACGAACGCCTCGTTGAGGACGCCCGTCTTGCGCAACAGCTCCTCGTATCGCTCGTGCGCCACGACCTCGAGCGTGTCGATGATCTCGATGCCGGTGTAGGCCCCGAACGGCAGGCGCATCCCGCGGCCCAGCGTCTGCTCGGTCAGGATCCCCGACACGGACGAGCGCATCGATGCGATGACGTAGACGTTCCGGACGTCCCAGCCTTCCTTGAGCATGCCCACCGGCGGTCGCGCATCATCGTCAACCAGACCGAGTGCTCCAGGTTGTCGTCGTACTGGAGAAAGCTCTGGCGCGTGTTGAACGGCGGGTCGAGGTAGGCCAGCTTCACCTTGCCGAGGTATTGCGCCGCGAACTCGGGCAGTCGAGCGAGGCTTCGCAGCGCATTGAGCGCGTCGCCGCGAATCAGCAGGTTGTCCGCGGCTCGATGGGACCCGACCTCTCCGAAGGTCGCGACATCGTCGAGGAGCCGGACCTCGGCAACCCGGTAGTCGGCGGGATCGACCCATTCGTACGTCCCGTCCTCCTGCGCGAGCAGCCGCCGTGACTTGTTGGTCCACGTCAGCTCGAGCCGGCCCTCGTAGGACTTCATCGAGTGCTCGGGGCGTTGGTCACAGTGCCAATTCCTGCTGCTCCGGAGCGAACGGGTCTTCCAGCTCGGCCGCCCGCCCATCCTGCCGGGTTCGAGCGGCCACTGCAGCGAGTGCGGGGCTGGCGACGTAGTAGCGGCCACGCTTCTCGCCGCGAGGCTCGAGCAGGCCAACCTCGACCAGGCGCTTCAGGTCCCGACCGCCGGCGTACTCCGAGAGGTCCGCATGCGCCATGTAGCCCGCGTTCCGCACCCGGAATCGCTGCGCTGCGTCGAACAGCGCGTAGACCGTCCGCTCGGGCAGGCCACGACGTCGCGCTTCGTCCTCCAACGCCGTCCAGAGCCGCTCCGCCTGCGCCACGCGACGCGCAAGGGTGCGTGCCTGACGAAAATGGGCCGTCAGGCAGAACCTCACCCAAGCGCGAGCACTCCGTTCCGGCTGCCAATGCCTGGCACCCACATCGGCGAGCACCGCGTAATACTCCTCGGTCCGCCGGCCGAGATACTCCTCGATGCTCGCGAACTCGGGTGCAAGGATCCCTTCCCGGGCGAGCACCAGCGATTGAAGGATGCGGGCCATCCGGCCGTTGCCATCGCGAAATGGATGGATCATCACGAAGTTCAGGTGCGCCATCGCCGCTCGGACGAGGGCGGGGGCTCCATCGGTGTCGCCAAGGTCGGCGACAAGCTCGCCCATCAGGCCCGGGACGGCCGCGCTCGGCGGTCCTTCGTACACCGCCTGGTTCGACGGCTCATGTCGGACGTAGACGGGCCCGGGACGCCAGAGCCCAGGTCCCTTCGACATGTCGTGCTTCAGCAGCATGAAGTGCAGGCTTCTGATGAGTCCGTCGCTGTAGGTGAAGTGCGGGTCGTCCGATAGCTGGAGCACGTACGTCATCGCGTCGCGATACCCGGCGATCGCCTGCTGAGTCTCCTCGGCAGCGGCCAGCGGTTCCTCCCCCTCCGCCAGCGCCATCGCGTCGGCCAGGTCGACGGTGTATCCCTCGATCGTGTTGGAGCCCTGGATCGCCCGCGCGAACATCGCGCGGCGCAGCGAACCTGACCAGCGGGCCGGATGCCCCGAAACCTGGAAGCGCAGGGATCGTCGGAGGTCATCGATTCGCGCGATGACCGCTCGTTCATCGTCGGTCTGGTCGGGAGTCTGGAACAGCATCGGGGGAGCCCTGCGGGATATCGGCTTCGCAACCTGCGATTGCAGGATCCTAACCGGCACACGCAGGTTTGACAACAGCGTGTCAGGTAGTCCGCCGGACCACGCGCCCCAGGTGGAGGTTGTCCGTGCGGCCGCCCCGGACCGCGAACCGGCCACCCAGCATCACGTGCTCCACGCCGGTTGCCACCTGGGCCGGCGCGGACCAGGTGGCACGGTCCGCGACCGTCGCCGGATCGAAGGCGACGAGGTCCGCCACGAGTCCGGGAGCCACCCGTCCGCGGTCGGCCATGCCGATCATCGCGGCGGCACCCGACGTCATCTTGCGGACCGCCTCCTCCAGCGTGAGCAGCCCGTCGCGAACCCACGGGCCCAGAACGCGCGCGAAGGAGCCATAGCAGCGCGGGTGGTTCGCGACGCCCGGTCCCGTCACCGCGTAGAGGTCGGAGCCGACGCCCGCCAGCGGCGAGGCGATCACTTCGCGGACGTCATCGAGCGACATCATGAAGATGGCCATCGTGGTGGCACCGCGGTCCGCCAGGATCAGCTCGCAGGCCAGGTCCAGGCCATCCAGGCCACGCTCCCGGGCGAGATCGGACACGGAGCGGTCCTGCGCCCAGCGCGCCGCCGGCTCCACCGTCCCGTTGACCAGGATCCGGTCCCAGCCCCCCGCCGCACGCAGCAGGTTGCCCCATGCCGGCAGTCCGGTCTCGATGTCGTGGCGGATGCGACGCCGGACGTCCGCCGACGGCAGCCGCTCGAGCATCGCCTCGATGCCGCCGTCGAACACCCAGGGCGGGAACAGCTGGCTGAGGTAGGTCGAGCCGGCTTCGTACGGGTACATGTCGCAGCCGGCTTGCCGGCCGGCGGCACGCGCTTCCGCGATCAGCCCCAGGGCCACCCGGGTCTTCCCGAAGTTGCGGACGCCGGCCGCCTTGAGGTGCGACACCTCCACCGGCACGCCGAGCTCCGCGCCGATCGAGAGTGCCTCGGCCACTGCCGGGATCAGCTCGTCGGACTCGTTGCGGATATGGGACGCGTACAGGGCGGGCGCACCCGGGCCCTCGGCGAGCGGCCGTGCGACCGCCACCACTTCTTCGCGCGACGCCCACTGGCCGGGGGCGTAGGAAAGGCCAGTGCTCATCCCCCAGGCACCGGCCGCCAGCGCCTCGCGGACGCCTGCCTGCATCGCCGCGATCTCCTCGGCCGTCGGGGCGCGGTCGGTCATGCCCAGCGCCGCGATGCGGAGCGGGATGTGGCCCACCAGCGGCAGGCAGTTGACCGCCGGCCGCGCCTCGTCGAGCGCGGCCAGGTACTCGGCAACGGTGTGCCAGCGATAGCGCAGCGTGGGCCCGACGCCCAGGTCGTACTCGATGAGCGCCCGGCGCCGGTCGGGGTCGCGCGACACGGGCGCCGGCGATGACCCGCAGTGCCCGATCAACTCGCTCGTGACGCCCTGGGTGACCTGGCCCGGCGAGGCCGGGTACTCCGGGAACGTGAAATCCGAGTGCGAGTGGAGGTCGATGAAGCCTGGCGCGACGACGAGCCCGCCGACGTCGACGACCTCGGCGCCATCGGCGGGCAGGTCAGGGCCGACGGCCTCGATTCGGCTGGCGGCGAAGCGCACGTCGGCGCGCCGGGCGGGTGCCCCGGTCCCGTCCACGACGGTGCCGCCGCGCAGGAGCATCCTCGTCGGCCCGCGCTCGGTCGTCATGCCGGCGTCGACCGGGCTGATATCCCTCGGCCTTCGGCGCCGCGATCGTGCGAAGGGGAGTCGTCCAGGCACGTCCTGGAACGGATCGCCGGCCCCATGGCCGGGTCGACATCGCTCTCGTCGATGACAACGCGTCGAAGGCCGGCGGGCGACGGCGATCCCACGGCCCGAGCGCCGGGAATACCACTGGGGTCGATGCCGGGAATCGGATCGTTCAGCGGACCAGCCCCGAAGCCGGTGCGACGCCGTCGAGCGGGGGCAGCGAGTGCCACCAGGCGCGGAGACGGTCCATCTCCGCGTCCGTCAGCGAGTGATACGGCGGCCGGCGCCAGCGCTCGGTGATGCCGAACAGCTCCCGGTTGCCGTGGTAGACGGCGTCGAAACCGCCGTCGACCGAACTCCAGATGTCCATGTACGGGTGGTCGTAGTCGCGGCAGATCTCGCCGGCCCGTGCAAGGTCGCCGCCGCTGATCGCCCGCCAGAACGCCTGCGCGACCGGCGGGTACCAGTGCAGGAACGACGACATGTAGCCGACGGCGCCGTACGGGTGCACATCCAGGAAGTTGACCTTGAGCCCGCCCGACATCACCGGCCACTGGTCGGCGACCATCGCGGTCACGCGCCGTGCAAAGTCACCGGTCACGTCCTCCTTGAGGGCGACGATGCCCGGCACCTCGTCCCGGAGCCGCGGGATGACCCGCAGTCCCAGTGCCTGGTTCGCCGCGAACACGATCGTCACGGGCATCACCGGGATGCGCTCGGCAACGGCCGTGTAGTGGCGCATCAGCGAATCCTCGGTGACTGACCCGCCCCAGTGCGGCGGCAGGACCATCAGCAGGTCCGCGCCTTCCTCGCGCGCGAAGTCGGCGAACCGGACTTCCTCGCGGGTCCACCACTGGCGGTCGGCAGCCACCACCATCGCGCGCTTGCGGGTGGCCGCCACGACCATCCTGAGCAGGTCGCCGACCTCCCGATCAGTCAGGATCGAATGCAGCGAATCGCCGTAGGTGAGCAGGATCGTCCGGCTGCCAGCGGCGAGGTTGTGCTCGATGTGCGCCTGGATCCCTCGCTCGTCGAGGTCGCCGTCCCGGGTGAATGCGGGGTGGACCGCGGTGACCGGCCCGGTCAGCGAGTGGCGAACCCAGGCTCGATCGATCGCTGGCGGGCCCCCGTGAGTCACCGCTCGGCGGCCCACGGAGCGGGCTTCACGGCAACGCGGACGTTCCCCTGCGCCTGCGAACGCAGGATTGCGTCAGTGATCGCGACGGTCCGGCGGGCCGACTCGCCGGAGCTGCTGGTGGGCTTGCCGGTCTCGATTGCGCCGAGCAGCTCGCGGATCGCCGCGGACATGCCCTCGTGGCTCCAGCGC
>Ga0194132_10008604_pt1 | contig 14510 bp, 10 predicted proteins | sample TA2KigOf80mmetaG_FD_148612 | JGI IMG/M metagenome (GOLD analysis project Ga0194132, IMG submission 148612) | Freshwater microbial communities from Lake Tanganyika, Tanzania - TA2015054 Kigoma Offshore 80m | ecosystem: Environmental > Aquatic > Freshwater > Lake | place: Tanzania: Lake... | reverse complement strand
CTGCGGACTATCTGAGCGAGATTAAGCCGTTGTTGCGGGAACGCTGTTCCTCCTGCCACGGGTCGCTGAAGCAAAAGGCCGGGTTAAGGATCGACTCAATTCGATTGCTGCGAAAGGGCGGGGACAATGGACCGATCATCGTTCCCGGCGATGCTTCAAAGTCGCTGCTGTTTCAGCGGATCTCCCACCTCTCCGAAGATGAGCGAATGCCGCCACCTCATGAAGGGGCTCCTTTTTCAGCCGAGGAACTTCATCGCGTCAAAGAGTGGATTGTCGCCGGTGCGCAGGGGCCCGAGAACGATACTGAAGAGGCAGATCCGCGGGAGCATTGGTCGTTTCGTCCGATTGCCGCGCCTGCGATTCCCTCTGTGAAGAATCTGCGATGGGTCAAAAACCCGATCGATCGTTTCATTGCAGCGAAGCACGAGGCGCTCGGGCTTCGCCCGAATCCAGAAACTCAAAGATCCATCCAGATTCGACGTCTGTATTTGGATCTCATCGGATTGCCGCCTTCCTTGGCTGAGATGCGCGCTGCCGAATCGGATTCGGCCGAGAATTGGCATGCGACGCTCGTGGACCGTTTATTGGCGGATCCGCGCTACGGCGAGAGATGGGCGCGGCATTGGATGGATATTTGGCGATATAGTGACTGGTGGGGCTTGGGCGACCAGCTACGCAACAGCCAGAAACACATTTGGCATTGGCGGGATTGGATCGTTGAATCCTTAAATCAAGGGGTTCCCTACGATGAAATGATTCGGTTGATGCTCGCGGCCGACGAGTATGCTCCCAACGACTTGCGAAAACTCCGGGCCAGTGGGTTCCTGGCGCGGAACTATTTCCTGTTCAATCGCAATCAGTGGCTGGAGGAAACGGTTGAACACGTGGCCAAGGGTTTCCTTGGGCTCACCATGAACTGCGCGAAATGCCATGACCATAAATACGATCCAATCTCGCAGATGGACTTTTATCGAATGCGCGCGTTCTTTGAGCCTCACCATGCGCGGACCGATTTGTTGCCCGGCGAATCGGATCCTTCGCGCGATGGAATTCCTCGCGTCTTTGATGGGCTTCTGGACGCGCCCACTTATCGGTTCATCCGTGGCCAGGAAAACCAGCCTGACAAGTCTGCGCCTGTCTCGCCTGGAGTGCCGGAACTATTTTCCTTCACGGACATCAACATTACCCCGGTAGAGCTTCCTGCTGAAGCTGCGGAACCAGAGCGGCGTTCATGGATATACGAGTCGAGACGCCAGGTTGCTCAGGCGAAGATCGTCGAGGCGCAGGAGGCTTTTAGCCGATGTCAAAAAACATCCGCCTCAGAAACGAACGCCGAGCTCGCCCGGCTTCGGGTGAAGGCTGCACAAGAGAAGGTCGAAAGCGCTCGTATGGAGCTTTCGAGTTTGGAGCTCCGATTCAAGGCGATGCAGTCGGAGTGGGATCGATCGGAGAGCCTGAAGGAGTGCCGACAGAACGCCATCCGTGCGGAGCGAGGCGTGCAGGCTTCGCTAGCCAGATGGAAGGCTTCGGAGGCGGAAATGCGGCTGGCCGAAGCTTCTCCCGACAAGCGGGAGGCGGCTACCAAAGAAGCAAAAGCCGCTCTAGAGAACTGGACCAACGCAGTGAACAGACTCCAGTCGCCGATCTTGGAGGCCGATCGATTTGATAGAATCGCTGGAGCCTATTGGACTCCCACACGATTCCTGGATTCCACAAAAGATGATCCTCCCGTGAAGTTCCCGTCGATCAGCACCGGGCGTCGACGCGCTCTGGCCGATTGGGTCACGCACCCCCGTCACCCCCTCACGGCGCGAGTCGCTGTGAACCACCTCTGGGCTCGTCATTTCGGAGCCCCCCTGGTGTCCAGCCCATTCGATTTCGGACGGAAGACCTCGCCTCCGCCGCATCGAGAGCTCCTGGACTGGCTGGCTCGCGACTTGATCGACAACCGGTGGGATTTGAAACGGCTGCATCGATGGATTGTGAATTCAGCCGCATACCGGATGAGCTCCACCGCATCCCTGGAGGGGCAGAACGCGATCAGAGATCCGGACAATCAGTTTTGGTGGCGTCGTCAGCCGATCCGAATCGAGGCGCAAGCGATCCGTGACGCGGTCTTGTTCCATTCCGGCGAGCTTGAGCTCAGGCAGGGCGGCCCTCCCGTTCCTCCATCGGAGCAAGCTGGCTCGAAGCGTCGAAGCCTGTACTTCACTCATTCGAACAATGATCGGAATCCATTTCTGTCCACATTCGACGATGCTGGAGTGAAGGAGTGTTACCGGAGAGATCAGAGCGTGACCCCTCAGCAGGCTTTGGCAATGGCTAATAGCCTCCTGGTTCAAAGCGCTGCGCCGAAGACCGCGGATCGGATCACCGGGGCTGGGATGGATTCCGACTCCGCCTATGTGGGCAGCGCGTTCAAATTGCTACTTGGGTTCGCACCGAGTCCGCAGGAGCTGGCCGCGTCGCTCCAGGCAATGGCGGATTGGCGTGCTTCGTTGGTCGACGCGGAACCGTCCGTCAAGACAGCCAAAGCTCGGGCCAACCTGGCTTGGGCGCTGATGAACCACAACGATTTCCTAACCGTCCGATGATGCACTGCACGATTCCAACTCTTCCTGCATGACATTCGATCAAAATCCAGCGCGCTTTCGGAGCAGAAGAACCTTTCTCGCTGACTTGGGAATGGGGTTCACGGGCGTCGCTCTTGGCGCGGCGCTTCATCGGGATCAGGCGAGAGCATCGGGCGCTTCCGCCGCTCGCGGGCAGGGGCCTCATTTCACACCAAAGGCGAAAAGCGTGATCTGGCTCTTCATGAACGGGGGCGTGAGCCACATGGAGAGCTTTGATCCGAAGCCGATGCTGAATCGATATGCCGGAAAATCTATTTCCGAGACGCCCTACGCCGGTGTGCAAGATCCGAAGCGCCTCGCAATCGAGCGACTGGTGGTTCCAGACGCCAACGGAAACCAACGCAATCAACTGTATCCCTTGCAGGTTGGTTTTCGAAAACATGGCCAGTCCGGCTTGGAGATCAGCGACTGGTTTCCTTTTATCGCTCAGCAAGCGGATCGCCTGGCAATCGTGCGCTCCCTCTGGACGACCGACAGCAATCATGGAGCGCAAACGCAATTTCATTCCGGTCGCCATCAGAACGATGGTGATTTTCCGACCCTGGGCGCATGGGTGCATTATGGGTTGGGTTCGTTGAACGACAATCTGCCGCAGTTCGTTTCGATGGGCGCACGCGAATACTGGAATCGTCGCGACGGACACTATCTGGGCCCGGCTCATGACGCGGTTCCTCTCCGGATCGATCCGGCGAATCCGATAGATTTTGGCAAGACGGAAGGCGGAATGACCGAGATGGAGCAGCGCATTGGATTTCCTCTCATCGATCGGCTCAACGCATTACGCGGTGTGGAATATCCATCCGACCCGGCGATGGCAGCCCGGATCGCGTCGTATGAGCTGGCGTTCCGCATGCAGCGCTCCATCCCGGACGCGATTGATTTTTCGAAGGAATCGGAAGCGACACGAAACCTTTACGGACTGAATCATCCGCATTGCCGCGAGTTTGGGATGCAATTGCTCGCGGCTCGACGGCTGGTGGAACGAGGGGTGCGGTTCATCCAGATCCAACACGGCGGCGTGGGGGCAGGGGCCTGGGACGCGCATAGCGGTCTGAAGGCCAATCACACCGCCCAGGCGCTCGCGGTCGACCAGCCGGCAGCGGGCCTCTTGGAGGATCTGGCCCGTCGAGGGATGTTGGAAGAGACCCTCGTGGTTTTCGCAACGGAGTTCGGCAGAACGCCGGGGTCGCAAGGATCCGACGGTCGCGATCATCATATTTACGGGTTCAGCATCTGGATGGCTGGAGGAGGGTTGAAGGGAGGCGTCGTTCACGGCGCGACGGATGAGATTGGATTCCACGCTGTGGAGAACCGCCGCTACGTCACGGATGTTCATGCCACGATCCTCCGGCAGCTAGGCTTGGATTCGAGGCAGTTGGAAATCCCCGGACGGAAGAGGCTGGAAATTGATTACGGTCGTCCGATTTTGGAAATTATTTAGGGGGTGGTTCGATGTTGGTTCTTAGTTCTTGGTTCGTTGTTAGTTGTTGGTTGTTGGTTGTTGGTTGTTGGAAAACGGCGTCGAGGTGGGGCTGCTCTGACTGATCGCCTTCCACCTACAGCCTACAGCCTACAGCCTCGACTCTGCAGCCTCCTTCCCAGAGGAACTTTCTATTGCCCGTACTTCTCCGGACCGGCATGGTCGATTCGCATTGAAAAAGCAAATTCCTATCAATGGTAACTGGGTGAGTCACACTACCACCTACCTGAAAGGGAACTCGATGAGTTCACTGCGTTCGCGACTGACGATTGCCTGGATGATCCTTTTTCCTTGCTTGTCCGTCGCCATGGCCGGAGAGGCGAAACGGAAAAAACACTTGTTCGCCGACAATCACGCCGTTGAATCAAGTGACGGAGTGCATCGAGTCTGGAACACGGCCACAAAGGCGAACGGGGCGCAACCGGTCCGCTTCTGGCAGCGTGCTCCACAGGGGAATCGAGTTCCCTTGAAAGCGTCCATCTACGCGTCCGCCCTGTACGACGGGTCGCGCGGCATCATTCAGATGTGGTGTCGCGTCTTTCCTGGCTTGCCACCTGGCAAGGCGCTGGAGGGGACTGAGGTTCACAAGTTCATGCGCTATGGCTACTGCGAGTCGCGCGATGGCATCGACTTCGATCTGATCAGCGAACTGAAAGGGCTGTATTCGAATGGCGACTACAACATTGTCGTCACACTCGATCCACACGCCACCGATCCGCGGAATCGGTATAAAGCGGGATACGACGGCGCTCGGCCTGGATTCCCCAATGGCGCCTGCCTGGCTCACTCAGCAGATGGAATCGAGTGGACTCCCTATCACGAAGGCAAGCCGGTCACGGGGCGGGCCGCGGACTTTACGAACTGCCTGATCTGGGATGAACCGGCCCGCCTTTACCGCCTGTTCACGCGAACCGACTATGGCGGCGGGGGCGGACCTGGCGAGATTCGCGGCATGCGAATGATGACCAATCCAGACGTCGAGAATTCCCCGGCGGCCTGGACGACGGTCCGTGAATGGAAACTAGATCGCGAAGGAACCGACGAGCACAAACGTCGACAGATCTACACGATGACCGACTGGCAGTACAGCGGCCTGCACTTCGGATTGTTCTCCATCTATGAGTGGCCGAATGACTTCAGCGAAGGCCAGACCACTGACCATGCCAAGCGGCACGAACGCGACGTCGTGAACACCTATCTGGCCACCAGCCGGGATGCCGTGAACTGGGATCTCGGCGCGATTTACACGGAGCAGCCGCTTGTCGAACGTGGCGGTGACAACGCCTGGGACAAGGACATGGTGTTTCCGTCGAGCTGGATCATCACACGCGACCAGGAACATTGGATCTACTACGGCGGGGCCAACGAGCGGCACGGTGTTGCTGAAATCTTTCAACCGAAGCGGGAGATGGCGATTGGTCTCGCCAAGTTGCCGCTGGACCGTTTCGCCGGACTGCGCGCGGCGGATAAGCCGGGCACAATCGTGACGAAGCCGTTCAAGTTGACCTCGCCGGAGATCATGCTCAACGCCGACGCCCGTGACGGCGAGGTCTCGATTGAAGTGCTGGACGCCGACGGCCAGCCGATTGCCGGACTTTCTGGCATGGATGCCGCGATGCTGAGCAATATGAACGAGATGGCATGGCGAGCGAAGTGGAAGTCTCCGGAAATCAAACAGCGAATCGGGCAGACGGCGCAGCTTCGACTCCGGTTGCGGAACGCGACTCTTTACACCGTACAGATTGCTGAGTAGAGAGCTTCCCTGAAAGGAATACGTCAATGACCATCGAGCGAGAATCATGGGAACTCTCCCGCCGCGACTGTTTGCGACTTGGACCGAGGGGCCGCATTGGCTGGAGTCACGCCGGTGTCGCTGCTGGCCGCGGCCCGGCTTCGTACCCACCATCCGTGAAGGCAGGCTCCTTCCCACACCCGGTTCAGAGGAACTTTCTGATTGCCTCGGTTTTCCGGACTGCCATCGTCGACTTCCTTTGAAAAAGCAAATTGCTATCAGTACCAAACCGGGAAACGCCACATGACTACTCGTCGAACGTTCATGAAGGATGCGATGGTCGGAGCCGCAGCCGTGTCGGCGGCCATGCCACTGGCGCTGACCAGGGCAGCCTCGGCCGAGGCCAGGCTGCCAGTGGCCAATCAGGGAGTGAAGATCAAGATCGTCACGGCGGAGCCGCTGCTGGTCTCCTACCCCGGGGGTGGACTCTGGGTGTTGACTCGAATCCGAACCGATCAGGGTGTCGAGGGGATCGGCGAAGGATTTTGTGAATCGGCGGAGTCAGGCCGGGCCGTCCGCACCGAGATTCTCAAGATCGCAGCCTCGCTCATTGGAACGAATCCTCTCGGCATCAACGCTTTTGTTCAGAAGTTCAAGCCTCTGGGAAAAGGACGGTTTTGGACCAGCGCGATCGCCGCCATGGAAATCGCCATGTGGGATATCGCGGGCAAGGTGGCCGGTAAGCCGATCTACGATCTGCTGGGCGGCGCACTGCGCACCCGCATCCCCGTCTATCAGACTTGGGGCGCATTCGACCTGGAAAGGTCGATCGAGAAGATGGCCGCTGCCAAAGCCAGGGGCATCCAGATGCTCAAGTGCGATCCGTTTGTCACGCTTCCCTGGCGCACGGTGGGTGAGCGCATCCAGGACCTGCCCCGTTCGGAAGACATCAAAGCGACGGAGAAGTATCTGACTCGGTTACGCAATGTTCTGGGAGAGGACTACAAGATTGGCTGCGACGGCCATTGGCGCATGAGTGTGGAAGGGGCGAAGCAGATGGCGAAAGCGATGGAGCCATTCAAACCGGTCTTCTTCGAGGAGCCGACGACCCGGCCGGACGATCCCGATGATCTGAAAGCGGTTGCGGCATCCACGTCCATTCCGATTTCGACGGGAGAACATTTCGAGACGATCGAGCAGGCGGCCAACGCGGTCGCGAGCGGCGTGCTGAGTTTCATTCAGCCAGAAGTGGCCTGGAATTGCGGCATCCTTGAAACCTTGAAGATGACGTCGCTGGCGGAAGGCATGGGCATTCGCATCGCGACGCACGGCCATGTTTCTCCCGTCGCAATCCGCGCCGCTTCGCATATCAACGCGGTGATTCCCAACCTGTTTTTCCAGGAGCATCCGGCCAGTTCGTGGCAGAGCTGGCCCGAAACACTTTTCGAGCCGCTCGACCGCTTGGAAGACGGGCACGTGATTCTGTCCGATGCGCCGGGGTTGGGCATGAAGTTGAATGAAGCGGAACTGAAGAAGAGGCTGATTGCGTGAGGGCTATACCGCCAGCGGCCTTCGCCGGAGGATTCAGCAAATGCGTGCCGGCCAACTGAACAGTTACGGCTGAGGTGGATCGAGCAACCCCTCAACCTCCCCTGTCTACCGCCCCCCCGGCGTGAGCCGGGATTGGCTGCGGTCAGCTCTGCGTCTCTGAGAAAGAGTTGGCTGGTCTTGGTGACGAATGCTACGCTCCCAGCATGAGTAGTCAGTCTGGACCAATGACCGAGGCGGAGCGCGATGCGACGCGGCGACGTTTGCAGATCTGGGAGGATGCTCAGGCGCTCCAGTTGACCCAAGCCCTCCTCGAGCGACGCGGGATTGTGCGCGAGGCTCGCGACACCTCGGGGCTCGTGGAGCAGCAGGCGTTATTCACCCGCAGCCGTCGACGATGAGCCTCTGTCTCATCCGAGAGAAGTTGCGCCGCCGACTCGGATAGGGGCAGAAAACGGCTTCCAGTAGTGGAGGAGCTCGGTAACCCAATGGGGGATGACGCGCACCGAATGAACGGAAAGCGGTGCCCTTCTGCAGCGCGAGGTTGCATCTGGAGAAGCTGCGTGCTATCTGCGACCGGCGCTGCCCGGAAGAAGAAACCGCGCAGGAGTCTGCGGACGATCAGCCAGCACCCGAAGCGCCGACATCAACTCAGGCATGATCTGCCCTCCGTCTAGTCCCACTTTGTACTTCCCGGCAGCCTGAAAGGTTCAGAGCCTCAGTGCGTGTCAATTCACCGCCTATGAAATGCTTCACTTCATTGATCGCAAGCCTCGGGCTGCTCGCGAGTTCGACCCCGGCTTCTGCCCAGCTCGATGGCGTGGTAAGGCGAGCCTTCGGGCCGATTCAACCTGCCATCTCACCCGACGGGCAATCCATTGCGTTGTCTTTGCATGGCGCGATCTTCCGTATGCCCTCGAGCGGCGGAACTCTCGTTCGCCTCACTCGCGGTGAAGGCTGGGACGTCGAACCCGCGTGGTCGCCGGATGGAACACGTCTTGCCTTGATCAACTCGCCCGGACTTTTCGCGGGCCCGCTTCGGATCATTACGACAGCCGATGGTGTTGAAGTTCCCTTGCCCAAGCCCGTGCTCGCCTCGGGGCGGCTTCAATTCAGCCCGGATGGGCAGAGTCTCATCGGCATGCTGGCTGAAAGTGGCCAACCGGAACGTCTGCAGCGATTCGATCTAAAAACAGGCGCGCTTTCTTCCGTGAACATCGCGCCGCTCGATCCGATTCACCGCCGGCCGATGAAATGGGCGCTTTCTCCCGATGGGGGAACGATCCTGTTCACGACTTACGCGGATCGCCCGGGCGAACAAACAGGCAACAACGGTCCGAGCACCGAGCTTTGGCGCGTGCCCACAACCGGAGGCGCGCCGAAACAGATCGTTCGCTGGCCGAGCCGCATCTACGGCCTCGCATGGGACGCTCGCGGCAGCGGTGTGTTTGTCGTCACCGACCGCGGCGTATCGTATAACGATATTTGGCATATTCCGCTCGATACCCCTCTCGAGAGCGCGCGGAAGTGGACGTTCGGTCAAGCCGATGAAGATTGGCCCAGCGTCAGCGGGGATGGCCGCTGGCTGCTGCACACCGACAATTCCGAGCGCGCCACGGCTTTGACCCGCGTGAATCTCGAATCCGGCCACCGCGAATCGATCGCCATCGATCGCGTCGATCTCCGCGCTCCTGCCGGACGGTTGCGAATCGAGGTCAAAGACGCGAACACAGGCGAACCACTTACCGCGCGGGTCAGCGTTCAACAGCACGGTGGCAAATTTTGGTTTCCACTCGGTTCGCTGTATCGCCTCACCTACGGCGTGGGCCATTTCTATCTTCGGCGCCGCACCGAAATCGAAGTGCCCGCCGGCCGATACACCATTCAAGTCTGGCACGGACAAGAGTATTCCGCGCACCGCCAGGAAATCGACGTGCCCGCGGATCAAACGCGCGAGGTCGTGTGCGCGCTCGAACGTTGGATCGATATGCCCGCGCGCGGGTGGTTCTCGGGAGAGAATCACATTCATGCCAACTACGGCTACGGCGCCTGGCACAGCGATCCCTCGACGCTCCGCGATCAATGCGAGGGCGAAGATTTGCACGTAAGCAACATTGTCGTCGCCAACTCCGACGGCGAAGGCGTGTTTGATCGCGAATACTTTCTGGGCCGGCCTGACCCGCTTTCGACTGCGCGGCATATCCTCTATTGGAACCAGGAATTTCGCAGCACGATCTGGGGTCATTTGACCCTCGGCAACTTGAGCCAGATCGTCGAACCCATCTTCACCGGGTTCCAAGAAACAACGAATCCGTGGGACATTCCGACGAACGCCGACATCGGCGAGCGGACGCATCGCCAGGGCGGGACGGTAAGTTACACCCATCCGGCGTCGAATCTCGAGTCGCCTTACGACACGGCGTACGCTGCGAAGGGCCTGCCTGTGGACGCCGCGCTTGGGCGCGTGGACACACTGGATGTCATGGGTGGCGGATATGCGGCGTCGTTGCGCGTGTGGTATTTGCTGTTGAATTGCGGCTTCCGCATTCCAGCGGCGGCGGGCACGGACGTGTTTGTAAATCGCATCAGCTCGGGTCTCCCGGGCTGGGGACGTGCTTACGTGAAGTTGCCCGGTGGATTGAACTACGGGGACTGGATGCGCGGACAGAAGGCCGGCCGTTCCTTTGTGACCTCGGGCCCGATGCTTGAAATGACGATCGAGGGACGAGACCCTGGCGCGACGTTGAAGTTCGATGCACCCGGCTCGGTTCGCGTCCAGGCTCGCGCGCAGTCTCCGAATCCTATCGAGGTCATCGAGATCGTGGTGAACGGAGAAATCACGCGAGCATTGAAGCCATCCGAACGCTCACGCGCTTTCGCAGCGAACGAACTCGTCCCGATCCAACGCTCGGGCTGGATTGCCGCCCGTTGTTCCGTCGGAAACGGCGTGGCTCACGTGAATCCGGTTTACATCGAAGTCGCGGGGAAACCGATTCAAGCTCGCGACGACGCGGAGATTCTTTTGAAGTGGATTGATCGTCTCGAAGCAGACGTGAAGAAGCGCGACCGGATTCCAACTGGCCTCGATCATGTGCAGATGCAAATCGACGTGGCTCGGGATGTCTATAGAAAGCTCTCGAGATGACCGCGGAGGAACAATGCTCTGTCGTGAGGAGGTCGTTCTTTCAGCGCAGTTGGGACCCATGACCAAAGCCCTGTTCGAGCGCTGCCGGATTGTGCGCTGCCGAGCGACCCATTGGGGTTCGTGAAGCTGCGGGCGTTATTCCCCCCGTAGCTCAAGCGGTTTTGTTGTTCTCTCGACTATCATCTTGAGGATTCACCCAAATTCCTGGTTGAGGAGTTGGTTGGCAGGCGGACCGTCTCCCCTGACCAGCGCTCGTAAAGCCGCACGATGTCTTCCACGTTGGTGAACTTCCGGTAGACAGCACGGACCCGGAACTTGAACTCTCGCCCAACGGCGTAATCACGGCGGAAATAGACAAAGTCCCAGGCGGGATTCCCGGTGCCGCCGCCGGAAGGCGACTGCGCGAATCGCATTTCGCCGCCGTCATGAAGTTTCTCGAACATCATCACGAGAACATTCTCGCCGGAACGCCCGAAGTAGAAGGGATACAGGTATTCAAAGTCCGAGAAGCCCGACGCCAGGGAGATTTTGAAGCCCTCGTCGAAGGCCGGATCCCAGGTGCTTCCCGAGGGCCGATGGTTTGCCCCGGTGCCGTGGCTCGTGGGCAGGTGTTTGATCCACCGCGGCGTCGCATCACCTCGACCCGGGCGCGAGCGTCCGATGAACTGAATTGCCATGTCTTCCGGAGACTGGATGTAGGAGGCAAAGAATATCCCGATATAGCCGTGCTTTCGCCAAACGTCCTGCAATGGAGTGCCCCTATACGTCAGGTCAATCGCGTCGTCCTTCACTTCAAAGACAAGCCGGCTCCGCAGGGGCCAATGTTGCGTCTGCTCCTGGCGCAACTCCGCACGGCGCTTCGAGGACCGACGCAGTTCCATGGGTGCTTGTCGTGGCTCGAAGATGTTCCATCCATACGAGGCCGCGTCACCGCTGAAAATGTGTTCGAAGTTCAGCCCTGCGTATTCGGGCACAAAGAGGTTGGGCTTGTCCCATCCCCCCAACCGCAGTTCGGCGACGCCGTTGTAACCGGCGCGGTGCTTTGGGGCGTAGGCTTGGTTGTCAGCGACGACCACACGCAGCTCGCTCGTTTCGAGCCGCGCGGCGTGGGGAGGTGCCTTGGGATATGCGGGCTCAGATGCTTGGAGTGGCAGCAGCGAAGTCACTGAGAGGAGCAGGATCTCGACTACTTTCCGCGACCGGCTACGCGGATTTTGAGGTGTTGACGTTGGCAACCCCTCAAGCAGTCGCCGGCTTGGAGATGAACTGTTCATATTGAAGCATCCTGGGTCATTCGCTGGGTAAAGAACTTTGTTCCGTGCTCATTGACGTCATTGATAGACCGTTCGGCTTCTCTCAGCTATCACGGAATCACAACCACGCGATCACTCCAGGGGTGGAGGACCATGGCAAAATATCGTCGGTGAAATGGATGGATTCGAAGGGAGCCGGTGGGATGAGGCTTGGAGGAGCTTGTTCAAGAGGAAAGCCAGCTCCTCCAGTGATTCGATGTCACCCATAATGACGCCCGGTGTCGGACCCAGAATCGCAGGACCGCGCTCATTTTCGGGAGGTTTGGGCACCTCGCGCGACAGGAGGACCTATCGCAATGTCCAGACAGGCGTTCAATGCATTGGCGTTGCCCGCCAGATCTGTCCCCAAGGAAAAGTTTGTTCTCCCAACATGAACCACTTAATACCGTTCAATGCGCTTCCTCTATTTTTCTGGCTTGGTGCTTGTATCGACCTTGGTCGCGTGCAGCGAGGCGTCCACGGCGAATAAGCGCTCGACCGATGGAAAGGAGGCCACCGCGAGTCCAAAGCCAGGCGACGCTGCCAGCGAGCCGCGGACGGTCAAAGTGGCGCCCAATCCATCCGCCGGCACTGCGCCCGCCCAGGCTCCCGCTCGCACCAGTCCTTACCGCCTGCTCGGCATTCTCGACCCCGACCGGGAGCGCATGGTGGCATTCGCTTTGAAAATCCCGAGTGATTGGCGGGCGAAGCAGGAGTTTCACCGCAAATGGGAGGGCGCAGTAGGGATTCCGCAGATTGGCATCACGCTGACCGCGCCGGATGGCCGTTCACAGATCGTCTATTTCCCCTCAACACAATATCTTTTCTCGGAAGGGCCGATGACCAGTAACCTGCGCGCCCAGAAGAGATCCCTCGGATTGCCTGAACAGGGTTCGCCCAATGAAATCGCACCGATGCCTCCCGTTCAATATCTCCGGCAGATTTTTCTCTCTACCTTGGCGCAGAACGGCACGACCTTGGTGAACCTCGGAAATGAGAAAACCGCGCCGCAGACTCGCGACGAAAAAGGACAGATCCAATCTCGTGGCTCCATTGATGGTACGCTGCCGAATGGCAAACGGGCGCGCATTGAGGCTCGCATCTCACAAGCCTCGCAGCAGATCGGCACGGATACCTACCATAGCTGGAGCGTCGTCCCTTCGATCACCCAGACGAGCTCAGGTGATCTCGAAGCCATCCATGCCCACACGCGCATCGCGCAGGATTCCATTGTGCAGAATCCAGCCTGGCTCAAGCTCGAGCAGGAGGCGCAAGCGCGCGGCTATCAGGCGAACCAGGACGCCAGCCGGCAGCAGCACGAGGCCACGATGGCACAGATTCAGGCCAATACGGAGGCCATGACCCGCGGCCATCAACAGAGAATGGATGCGATCCGACAGTTCGGCGAAGCCAATACCGCGCGCTTCAACCAGCGCATGGAGAATATGGACCGTGAGCAGCGCATCCGCGTCGATACCATCCGGGGTGAGTCCAAATACGTGAACCCCACCACGGGTCAGCAGGTCAAAGTCGAGGACGGGTACAAACACGTCTATAGCAGCCAGCAGCATCCGAATCTTTTCCTCGGAACAGACACCCCGATCAACTCTGGCACGCTGGACTGGCAGGAACTGCAGAAGGTTTCCCTCCAGGATTACTAGTCCGCTTGGCGGAGGAAAACAGTCTGGTCTTCTCAAATTCTCCAGCGCCCTCGGCAACTCAATGCTTCTCTCCGTTCTTTCCATTATTGTATCTACCAATTCTTGAAAACACGGAGTCTGAATCCGTAGATGCGAGGAATTAGCGAATTAGCGATCGAAGGTCGATTCGAGGATACTTGGCGGGGGCGGACACGAAATCCGCCGACCCATTGGATAGAGTCGGCGGATGGATTTCACGCTCTGCTGAGCGAAGAAAAGGGCGACGGGTTCGCCGTCGCCCTTTGTGATCGTGGTTCGATCAGGCCGAATGTCGGCCTCTGATCTTCGGATCCTACTGCGGAGTCAGACGGAACAGTCGGATCGGATGCTGAGCAGGTATTTGCATCAGCGGGGTCTCACCCAGGTCGAGCCAGGGTCCAGTGACTGATTCCGATCCCTGAAGCCTGAATCCTTCTCCCTCCCATGACACCGAGACTCCGGGCGGCAAGCTGGAGATCCTGAGGGGTGGCTGAGGAGGTGTCGTTATCTTCAGATCATCCAGCAGGACGTCCGATCCTTCGCTTGCCACGCAGTGCATGTGGGTGAGGTGTCCCAGGGTGCGGACTCCAGCCGGGATGATGGGGCGGATGCGGACTTCATCGCCTTCGAGACCAGCTGCTGTCAAAGAGCCCAGCAGCCTGATGGATCCATCCTCCCATTGTTGGATGAAGCGAGTGGGCCAGCGACTGAGGATCAATGGGCTCGCATCCGTGATTCCTGGTTGGGAACCGGTTCCTTCAGCGAATTTGGAACCGTTCTTCCACAACTCCACATGGACACCCGTCGCGCCCAGATAAGCGAAGTCCACTGTGGTGAGTATCCCGGCCGGCTTCTTGGTGAATCTGAGGAACACAGAAGAAGGTTCATCGCTGGATCCAGCACCAGCCGGTTGGCCCGAGCCTGCTCTTCCGGTGCGGAACTCGAGCCAGGCGTCGGCATCGGGTGCCAGAAGCGGTGTTGTGTGTGTGAAGGCGAAGTCC
>Ga0194132_10008603_pt1 | contig 14510 bp, 10 predicted proteins | sample TA2KigOf80mmetaG_FD_148612 | JGI IMG/M metagenome (GOLD analysis project Ga0194132, IMG submission 148612) | Freshwater microbial communities from Lake Tanganyika, Tanzania - TA2015054 Kigoma Offshore 80m | ecosystem: Environmental > Aquatic > Freshwater > Lake | place: Tanzania: Lake... | reverse complement strand
TCGCCCACCCGCTGCACGGCCAGCCGGCGGCGGGCCTCCAGTTCGGCCGCTGTACCTTTGGTCCTCATGGCAAACAGGTTACGACGATCCGGTGGGTTGTACAGGGCTCGCTACCTGCCGGTCAGTAGCTGAAAACAACGACACCACCGAAGGAGACCTGTGGCTCACAACAGTAAATGGTGAATACCAACGGCAAGCCGAATTGCTTCGCGACATCTTCGGGAACCCCTTCCGCCCGGTCGCGTGCGATGCCTCGTGGCTCACGTCTGATGTTGTCGCCCTTGCGCGGGGCATCTACGACGACCGCGCGTTCGACCGGATGCCGATTCTGGCGGACGCGCTCCAAGACGCCGGGTGCGACAACGACGAGGTGCTGAACCACTGCCGCGACGCGGCGCAGGTTCACGTTCGCGGCTGTTGGGTGGTCGATCTGCTTTTGGGCAAAGTGTAGACGCGAGTCGCGCAGCGACGAGCCGGAAGCGTGAGCGACGGACAGGCTAGAACGCTGTGGGCGCTTCGCGTAACACCCCCTCACCGCCACAGCTTGTCCGTCGCTTACGCTTCCGGCTCGTCGCCGCGCGACTCGATACTTCAGCGGTCCAGCGCCGTGCGGTCGTCGGCCCAGTGGTCGTCGGCCCAGTCGCGGTACTGGAGCAACTGGTAGCTCTCGTAGGCCAGCAGGCCGAACAGGATCGCGGTGAAGATCGAGCCCCGCGGCACCCACCACGGCAGGTCGCGTAGCAGCCCCGCGCCGGTGCGCGCGTCGATGGTGCAGAACAGCGCGTACGCCACCACCGCGAGCGCTGTCCCGAAGGAAATCTTCAGCGAGACGCGCTTCCCGCGCGTGCCCCACTTCATGCCGCACAGCTCGCGGCTCACCTGCCCGCCGTCCAGCGGGAACACCGGCAGCAGGTTGAACACGCCCCACACGATGTTCACCCACAGCAGTTGCTTGTAGAGGAACCAGACGAGCAACCCGTTGGGCATACCGAAGTCGCCCGACTGCCCCCACTCGGTCGCGGCGTTCGTGCCGTACACGAGGCCGGCGAGCAAGAACCCGGCGAACGGCCCGGCCAGCGAGACGAGGATGCGCCGCCCGCGCCCGGCCACAATGTTCGTCGGCACCGCGAGGCCGCCGAAGGCGTACAGGATCACGCTCGCGTCGGCCCCGAACCGCCGGAACGCGACCGCGTGCCCCAGTTCGTGAACCAGAATCGACACGAACACGACGGCGATCCACACGGCCAGAAACTCGATTCCCTCGTTGAGCGTGTTCGCGCCGAGCAGCACCGCGCCGAGCCAGAACCACGGGTGGACGCGCACTGGGAACCCGAGCGCGCGGAAGTGGAGGTCGTAAGTCGTTCGTTCCGGTTCGACCAGCACGGATACACCTCGTGAGCGCGGCAGAAGCGGGGACGCGACAGTTTGTGATTGTACGCGCGGCGCGGGTCAGTCACAATCGCGCGAATGACCGACTGGACCGCGTTTCGCGCGCAGTTTCCCGTGACCGCGTCGTGGGCGTTCCTCGACCACGCGGCGGTGGCCCCGTTGCCCGCGCCCGCGGTCGCGGCCTTGCGCGCGTACGCCGACAGCATCGCGGCCAACGGCGGCACCGCGGTCGGCAAATGGGTGGGGCGCATGGCCGAGGTGCGCGCGCTCGCGGCGCGGCTCATCAACGCGGCCGACGCGAGCGACGTGTTTTTCGTGCCGAACACCACGCACGGCATCGGCGTCATCGCGGAGGGGTTCCCGTGGCGCGCGGGCGACAACGTCGTGCTCGCGGCCGAAGAGTACCCGGCGAACCAGTACCCGTGGATGAACCTCGCGCACCGTGGAGTCGAAGTGCGCGCGATACCGAGTCGCGGGAACCGCGTCGAGATCGACGACCTGCGCGCCGCGATGGACGCACACACGCGCGTACTGACCGCGTCCGCGGTCCAGTTCGCCAGCGGGTTCCGCACCGACCTCGACGCCCTCGGGGCGCTCTGTCGCGAGCGCGGCGTCTTCTTCTTCGTGGACGCGATTCAGGCGCTCGGCACGTTCCCCATCGACGTGCAGCGCACGCCCATCGACGCGCTCGCGGCCGACAGCCACAAGTGGCTCCTCGGCCCCGAAGGTGCCGGCTTCGGGTACATCCGGCGCGAGTGGGTCGAGCGGTTGCACCCCATCGGCGTGGGCTCGTTCAGCGTGGAAAACCCGCTCGCGTTCAGCACCATCGACTTCAAGCTGAAGCCGCACGCCGGGCGCTGGGAGGGCGGGGCTCTCAACGTCGGCGGCCTCAGCGCGATGGGCGCGAGCATCGAGCTTCTGCTGACCGCCGGTGGCGCGAACGTCGAGCGCCGCGTCATCGAACTGACGGACTACCTGTGCGATCAGGCGCAGGCGCGCGGCTGGGCGGCGTTCAGCTCGCGCGCGGGCGCGGACAAGTCCGGCATCGTGTCGCTGATCCACCCGGCGAGAGGACCGGAGGATGTGGTGAGGCGGTGCCGGGCCGCGGGCGTGGCCGTGAACGCGCGCGGCGGGCGCGTCCGCGTCAGCCCGCACGCCTACAACACCGAAGGCGACATCGACCGTTTCCTTGAGGCGAGTTGAACGAGGAACCAATGCCCATGAGTGGCCTCAGCGCGCGAACCGCGGTGTACACGGGCACGTTCGACCCGGTTCACCTCGGGCACATCGACATCATCCAGCGCGGCAGTCGGTTGTACGACCGGCTCATCGTCGGCGTCGGCGTGAACCCGGACAAGCAAACACTGTTTACGCCCGAGGAGCGCGTCCAGTTGATTCGCGGCGTGGCCCGCGAGCTCGGATGGGCGAACGTCGAGGTCGAAGCGTTCAGCGGCCTCGCGGTGCAGTTCGTCCGCAAGTGCGGCGCGATGGTCGTCCTCCGCGGGCTGCGCACCTTGTCCGATATGGAGTACGAGTTCACGATGTCGCTGATGAACCTGAACCTCGACCCGGAAATCGAGACGGTGTTCCTGATGGCGAAGGAAGAGTTCTCGCACGTCAGCTCGTCGCTACTGCGGCAGATCGCGGCACTCGGTGGCGACCTGTCGAAGTTCCTCCCGACCGCCGTAGGCACCGCGCTCATCGCCCGCGCGCGAAAGTAACCTCACCCCCGGACTTCGCTCATGCCCTCCCGCATCCTGCTCAGCTGCATTTGCCTCACGCTCGCGCCGCAACTCCGCGCCGAGGAACCGAAAGGCCCGCTCGCGGACAAACTTAAGGGCGTCACCTTCGAGAAGTACGCCGACGCGCCCGGCTACTCCGAAGGCCCGACGTGGCGTAAGGGCGAAGTGTTCTTCTGCTCCGGCGCGCTCCTGCGCGTGGACACGAAGAAGGCCGTTCACAAGTACCTCGAACTCGGGCCCGCGGGAACGGTCCTCCGCGCCGACGGGCACATGCTCGTTGCAGACAACAAGTACAAAGCGATTCTCGACGTGGCCCCCGACGGCAAAGTGAACGTGCTCGCGGACCGCTGGGAGATGCAGACGCTGCGCAGCCTGAACGATCTCACCATCGACGCGCGTGGCAACGTGTACTGGACCGACCCGGAAGGCTCGACGCCGAAGACGCCGGTGGGCAGCATCTTCCGCCTGCGGCCCGACGGCCGCGTGGACCGCATCGGCACCGGTCTCGCTTTCCCAAACGGCCTCGACGTAGACCCGGCGAGCAAGTTCCTTTACGTCATCGAATCGCAAACGCAGAAGGTACTCCGCTACGACCTACCGGCCGACGACGAGTTACTCGGCAAGGCGACCGAGTTTTACGACCTCGGTGGCAGCGGGGGCGACGGGTGCGCGTTCGACGCGGCCGGGAACCTGTGGGTCGCGGACTTCCACCGCCCGGACACGAAGACCGGTCGCATCACCGTGCTAAGTCCCGAGGGGAAGCCGCTCGCGCACCTGCCCGTTCCGGCGAAGGTTGTGAGCAACATCGCCTTCGGCGGCCCGAACCACGACGAAATCTTCTGCACGACGGGCGACCCGCCCGGCGTGTTTCACGCGAAGGTGGGCGTGAAGGGCTTTGCCGGGCACCCCGGTAAGCCGATGAAACCGCTGCGCACGCTGAACGTCGTCCCATTCAAGCCGCACGCGGAAACGAACAAACTGCGCGAGGTCGCCGCCGGTGCCGCTGCCGCTATTATCCGTGGTGGAAACGCCATCGGCCCCAACTCGGCGACCACGTTGCGCGGGCTGATCGCCGAACTAAAGCACCCGGAAGTTGCCAGCGACGCTGCCAAAGCGAACCTGTTCGTCGCCTTGGAACAGGCCGCGATCGGGCGCGCGAAGGACAAGCTGCTTCTGGCCGAAATCAAGCGACTCGGCGGCACCGCGACCGTCGAGATCGACGCCCCGGTGTGGTTGCGCGAGATCACGGGCGACGAACACCTCCCGGTGTTCGGGCGCGTGACCGAGATCGTGCTGAACGAGCGCACGGACGGGCACAAGGAGCCGACGCCGAAGAAACCCGAAGACCGAGTCACCGACGAATGGCTCGGCAAGTGGCTCGCCGGTCAGGACCGCGTGCGCCGGCTCGAATTGTCCGGCACCGCGGTCACGAGTAAGGGGCTGGTTCACCTGAAGGGGCTGAAGGAACTCGAAATCCTGAACGTGTGCCTGACCGCGGTCAGCGACGACGGGTTCGAGCACCTCGCGGGGCTAACCAAGATGCGCCGCATGGTGATTTGCGCCTCCAAGATCACCGGCAGCGGGTTCAAGCACCTCGGCGCGTTCGCGCAGATCGAGTCAATCAACCTGCACTCTACCCCCGCCAGCGACGCGGGCCTCGAAGCCATCGGCAAGCTCACGAACTTGCACCGGTTGGAGATCGTTCACACGAGCGTGACCGACGCAGGCCTCAAGCACCTCGCGAACCTCACGCAACTGCGGCAGCTTCACGTCGCCAGCCACGACACGACGGAAAGCGCGCTTCCGTTCCTCGCGAAGCTCACCGAACTGTACGAACTCGACGTGTACGAGAAGGCCGCGAGCAACGCGACCTGCGCGCAGATCGCCAAGCTACCGAAGCTGCGGAAGCTGATGCTCATCACGGGCGTATTCGACGACGACGGCGTGAAGCACCTCGCCGGCCTCGGCACGCTCGAAGAGTTGACGCTCAACAGCGCGAAGGTGACGGACGCCAGCATCGACACCATCGCCAAACTGACGCGCCTGCGCAAGCTCAACTTGGGTGGAACGAAGATCACGCCAGTGGGAAAAGCGAAGTTGTCGAAGCTGCTACCAAAAACCCTGATTCAATAGCCGTTCGCGGCTTCACACGAAAGAACCCATGCGCCCCCTCTCCCTCGCGCTCCTGTTGCTTGCCTCGGTCGCGCACGCGGCCGAGCCGGGCCTCGTGTTCTCGGTGAAGACGTGGGAGGGCGACTATACCTCGAAGGACGTGCCCGGGGGCGTGCAATCGACGCCCACGGTCGGCGCGATCTACGCGGTCAACGCCGACGGCACCGGCCTCAAGAAGATCATTCAGCCGGGGAAGAGCGCCGACTACCCGCTCGCGAGTCGCGACGGGAACTGGGTGTACTACCAGTCGAACACCAGCGGCAGCTCGCAGGTGTACCGGTGCAAGTGGGACGGCACTGGCGCGGTCAGCCTCACACCGCCGGCCGCGCTCGCCAAGCAACTCGACTTCGCCGTGAAGGACGCCTACGGCTACGGCCTGTCGGACGACGGCACGAAGTTGCTGTTCACCGTCCACGACGGCAGCAGCGGGCGCGTCGTGGTGGCGAACGCCGACGGCACCGCGCCCGCGCTGGTCGCGCCGAAGCTCGGCTACATCTACATGGCGAGGCTCAGCCCGACGCGCGACCGCGTCGTGTTCAGCGGCCCGGCCCGCGGCTACCGGCTGCACATCGCGGCGCTGCCCGACGGCAAGCCCGTCGAACTCACGCCCGACCACCCCGAATGCTTCGCCCCGCAGTTCACGCCGGACGGCAAAACGGTCGTGTTCTTCCGGCGCGACGGTGACGTGTACCGCGTCGACGCGGACGGCAAGAACCTGAAGCGCGTCACCAAGGGGAACAAGTACGTCGAGTTCCGGTTGTCGCCAAAGGACGCGCACGGCTCCACCGACGGCCCGGACGTGTCGCCCGACGGCAAGCGGGTCGCGTTCATCGCCCTCAAAGACGGTGTGCCGAACGTATACGTCGTGGACATCGACGGCGCGAACAAGCGCCAAGTGACGACGCGCAAGACACCCTGCGGGCGCGTGAAGTGGAGTCCCCACGGAAAGCACCTGTCGTTCGTGTCCTTCGAGGGGAAGTACCCACAGTTGTTCGTCGTAGACGCCGCGGGCGGCGCGCCTAAACAACTCACCAAACTCGACGGCGGCGTGATCTTCGCACACTGGAAACCGTGAAGCCGCTCGCGGCTACGCAACCACACCCACGAAGGATCCCCAATGCTCACGACTCGGCGCGATGTGTTCACGGCGCTCGGCGCATTCGCCACGGGCAACGCGCTGCTCTCGGAGGCCGTCGCACAGGAGAACAACCCGGCCGCGAACGTCGCGGATCGGTCCTCGTCCATCAAGATCACGAAGATGCGGGCCACGTGGGTCGGCCCCGCGGTGTACGTCAAGATCGAGACCAACCACGGCATCACCGGCTGGGGCGAGATCAAGGGCGTCGATCCGCGCGTGTCGAAGCCGCTCGCGGAGTCGCTGTTCGAGCTGATCGACGGCGAGAACCCGACGCGCATCGAACACATCTGGCAGAAGCTGTACCGCGCGCACCGCGACATCCGCGGCGGCCCGTTCATGGTTCACACAATGGCGGGGATCGACATCGCGCTGTGGGACTTGACCGGGAAGCTGTGGAACACGCCGGTGTACCGGCTGCTCGGCGGGCCGACGCGCGACAAGATTCGTGTGTACCACACGCCACAGGCGAAGAAGTTGCCGCCCGGGGGCCCCTACGAACAGGCGCTCACGCCGCAGGACGTGGACAAGATCGTTGCGAACATCAAGGCCGCGCGCGAGCAGGTCGGGCCGGGCGGCGCGGTCATGTTCGACGCTCACTGCGCCATTCCGCCCGCGAGCCTCATTCAACTCGCAGCGGCGCTGAAGCCCTACGACGTGCTGTTCATCGAGGAACCCGCGGTACCGGGCAACATCGAGGTGTTCAAGCGGTTGAAGGAGAAGATCTCGATCCCGCTAGCGGCCGGGGAGCGCGACCGCACCATCTGGGAGTTTCTGCCGTACCTCACGAACCGCTGCCTCGACATCCTGCAACCCGATTGTTGTCACGGCGGCGGCATCACCGCGATGCGGAAGGTCGCGATTCTGGCGGAAGCGTTTCAGGTGCCTCTCGCGCCGCACTGTACGGCGGGGTTCCTCGGCATCGCGGCCAGTCTGCACGTCGTGTCGTCGATCCCGTTGTTCCTGATCCACGAGTTCTACCCGGACAACGGCGGGTTCAACAAACCGGGCATCACGCGCATGGAGTGGAAGCTCGACAAGGACGGCTATACCGGCCTACCGCCGGGCCCGGGGTTGGGCGTGGACGTGGACGAGAAGAAGCTCGACGAGGAAGCGAAGAAGCCGCAGACGTACAAGTGGCCCGGGGCGAAGCTGAAAGACGGGTCCGTCTCGGACTACTGAGGCGCGGCCGGTCTCATTATCCGCGTTCGCCCACGGATTGGTGGCGGCGCGTGCGGCGCGTGATATACTCTGACAATCGTTGAGTGTTCGCCCGCACCACCTCGCCCGCGCCACCACCCATTCTGCTCCGCCCTATGATCGACTTCGATCAGGCCGAACTCGCCGAGGCGCTGTTCACCGAGATCGGGGACGCGCTGTTCCTGCTCGACCCGGACACCGACCAGTTGGTCGAGGTGAACCCGGTCGCGGAGCGGCTGACGGGGTTCCCGCGCGAGGAACTGCTGACGCTGGCCGCGACGTACCTGTTCCGGTTCGACGCGCCCGGCGGGGTGCAGCGCCTCAAGGGCGCGTTCGCCAAGACGATGGCGTTCCACGGGCAGGACGGATTCCTGCTGCGCGCCCGCGACGGATCGTGGGTGCCGGTGAGCCTGACGGTGTCGCGGTTGCACGTCGAGCCGAAGCCGCTGGGCCTGATCATCGCGCGCGACGACCGCGAGCGCCGGGCGGCGCTGGCCCAAGCGAAGCGGGTGGAAGCCGAACTGCGGGCGGTGCTGAGCAGCTCGCCCGCGGCCCTGTGGAGCGCCGAGCGCGCGCCGGGGCCGGACCTGTTCGCCGGGTGGCAGTTCCGGTACGTGTCGCCCCTGCTCGCCCAAATCGCCGGGCGCGCGGCGAACTTCCTCGACCACCCGTTCAAGTGGGCCGAGGCCGTTCACCCGCTGGACCGCGAGGCCTACCGCGCGGCCCTGCGCCGGCTGCTCACGCACGGCCCGAACCCGGAGCAACTGTACCGCGTACAGGCCGCCGACGGCTCGGTCCGTTGGGTGCGCGACCGACTACAGGTGGTGCGCGACGCGAGCGGCCGACCGGTGCGGCTCGACGGGTGCGTGACCGACGTGACCGACCAGCGCCGCGCGGAAGAGGCCGTGCGCCAGAGCGAGGAGCGGTTCCGCGCGCTCGTGGAGAAGAGCCGCGACGGGATCCTGCTGCTCGACGAGTACGGCGCGGTCCTGTACGCGACCCCGGCCGCGAAGCACGTTCTCGGGTACGAGCCGCGCGAGCTGGCCGGGACCGACGCGCTCGCGCTGGTGCACCCGGACGACGCGACCGCGGTGCGCAAGCGCCTCGCCGACGCGGTGCGGCGGCCGGGTGAGGACGTACTCGTTACGTTCCGCGCCGTGGCTGCCGACGGCTCCGCGCGCGCGATCGAGGCGAACGCGGTCAACCGGCTCGCCGACCCGAGCGTGCGCGCGGTCGTCGCGAACTACCGCGACGTGACCGAGCGCGACCGTGCGGCGCGCGAACTGGCCGACAAGCACGCGCTCCTCGGCGGGCTGTTCGCGTCGGTGCCGGACGTGCTCGTGTACAAGGACCGGGCCGGGCTGTTCCTCGGCGGGAACCCGGCGTTCGAGGCCCTATGCGGCGGGCCGGTCGCGGCCGTTGTGGGGAAGCACTGCGCCGACCTGTTCACCGACGAGTGGGCCGTGCGCGTCCGCGCGGCCGAGGACCGCGTGTTCGCGACCGGCGAGACCGCGCGCGGCAAGGAGTGGGTGACCTACCCGGACGGCCGCAAGGCGCTGCTCGACTTCGCCATTGCCCCTCTGAGGGGTGACGACGGCGCGCCCACCGGCCTCATCGTCCTCGGCCGCGACGTGACCGAACAGGACCGACTGGAAGAGGAGTTGCGCCAAGCGCACAAGCTCGAGGCCCTCGGCCGGCTCGCGGGCGGCATCGCCCACGACTTCAACAACCTGCTGACCGTGGTGATCGGGAACTTGGAGTTGGTCCGCACCGGGGCCGCGGTCGGGGCCGAGGCCGACGAGATGCTGGCCGCGACCGAGCGCGCGGCCAAGCAGGCCGCGGACCTCACTAAACAGATGCTCGGGTTCGCCCGGCGGGAGCCGCTGCGCACGACCGCGGTCGATCTGAACGCTCTGGTGCGCGACTCCCTCGCCCTGCTCCGCCGCACAATCGACCCGCGCGTCGCGATCCGGTTCGCGCCGGCCGCCGGGCTGCCCGCGGTCGCCGCGGACCCGGTGCAGGTGCAGCAGATCGTGATGAACCTGTGCCTCAACGCCCGCGACGCGATGCCCAACGGCGGCGCGCTCACCCTCGAAACGAGTGCAAGCGCCGACCGAACCGCGGCCGACGGCCGCGCGTGCGTGCGCCTCGCGGTGTCCGATACCGGCGTCGGGATGACGGACGAGGTGCGGGCGAAGATCTTCGACCCGTTCTTCACTACGAAGGGCGTGGGGCAAGGCACGGGGCTGGGGCTGGCGGTCGTGTACGGCGTGGCGAAGGCGCACGGCGGCAGTGTCGAGGTCGCGTCGGTCCCGGGCGCGGGGAGCCGGTTCGACGTGTACCTGCCGTGTGCCGCGGGCGCGGCCGACGTGCCCGTGCCCGACGCCCCGGTCGCGCCCCGCGGGTCGAGCGGCGGCGACGGCGCGCTGGTTCTGCTGGCGGACGACGACGACGACGTGCGCGGACTCGCGCGCTCCACGCTGGAACTGTCGGGGTACACCGTGCTCGCAGCCCGGGACGGGGCCGAGGCGGTCGAGGCGTTCCGCGCGAGCGCCGCGCTCGTGCGGCTGGTGCTGTTGGACGCCGGGATGCCTCGGATGTCCGAGCGGCAAGCGTTCGAGGCGATCCGGGCGCTGGCCCCGGCGGTGCCGGTGCTGTTCGCGAGCGGGTACCCGGACGCCGCCACGACCGCGCCCGGCGCACGGTTCCTCAGCAAGCCGTACACGCCCAGCGAGCTAACCGCCGCCGTACAGGAGGCGCTCGCCGCGCCCGCGATGTGAAAGCGGATTCAGCCTTGCAACTCGCGCGGCACGTCGCCACTGTAGCTGGCCCAGAGCGCGTCGACGGGGTGCGCGCACCACACGTCCGGGTCGAGTGCCTTCAGGTGCCGTGTGATTTGCATCAGGCAGCCGACGTTGCCGGTGAACAGCGCCTTCGCGCCGGTCGCGGCAATGTTGGACGTCTTGCGCGCGCCGAGCCGGTCGGCCATTTCCGGTTGCGTCAGGTTGTAGCTCCCGGCCGCTCCGCAACACAGTTCGCTTTCGGGGAGCGGAACCAGTTCGAGGCCGGGGATCATTTCGAGCAGCGCCCGCGGTTGCTTGAACACCTGCTGCGCGTGCCGCAGGTGGCAGGCGTCGTGATAGGTCGCCTTGATGTTCAGCGGGTGCGTCGGCTTCACCGGGCCGAGTTCCATCAGGAACTCGCTGATGTCGCGCACCTTGCTCTGGAACCGGGCGGCAGCCCCCGCGTGCGGGGTCGCGTGCATCATGTGGGCGTAGTCTTTGAGCTGGTAGCCGCAGCCGGCTGCGTTGGTGATGATCGCGTCCACGTTCTTGAACTTCGCTTCGTCGGTCGCGCCGAACGCCTCGCAGTTGGCGGTGGCGAAGTCGCGGGCCGGGGCTTCCTCCGCCGCGTGGTAGTGCAGCGCGCCGCAGCAACCCTGTGCGCGCGGGATCCACACCTCGCAGCCGTTCGCTTGGAGCACCTTCGCGGTGTTGTAGTTCGTCTCGGGGTACAGCGAGTCCGCGACGCACCCGAGGAACAGCGCGACCCGCGCCCGCGGCTTCCCTTCCGGTTCCAGAACCTCGGGCAACTGGCCGTAGTGCGGCTTCAGTTTCGGCAACATCTGCTTCATGTTGCGGAGCGACCTCGGCACGAGGTTCATCAGCCCGCTCTTCTCGGCGAGCCAGTCGAGACCGGTCCACTGCATGAGCCGCGCCGGGGCGAGCGACACCCGGTTCCGCCAGCGGTACGGGAAGACGTGGAACAGCAGGAACCGCTGGACCGCGTTCAGCGACTTCACCTGCCGTCCGGGTTCCTGTTGGTTCATGAACTCGCGGAACGGCTCGATGAGCCGGCCGTACTGCACCCCGGACGGGCACGCGGTCTCGCACGCGCGGCAGTTGAGGCACAGGTCGAGGTGCCGCTTCACATCGTCGTCGAGGGCGAGCGTGCCGTCGATGACGTTGCGCATCAGGTAGATGCGGCCCCGCGGCGAGTCAGCCTCATTCGATGTTTCAACGTAGGTAGGGCAACTCGCCGTGCAAAGCCCGCAGTGAACGCAGTCGAGTACGAGTTCGTAATCGAGGTGCGGCCCCCGCGCGGTCGGGCACGCGCCGGCCTCGGTGGGCGCAAGGGGCAATGAGGTTCGTGATGCTGTGGCTTCCATAGTCAGGTGGTCACTTCTACGAAGAGCTGTTACGCGTTCGTCCCGAGGGGGACGAAACGAGTCACTCCCCGAACAGGCGGCCGGGGTTGAACACATTGTCGGGGTCGAGGGTTTTCTTCACGTGGCGCATGAGCTCCCACGCCGGGGACGGCGCCGGGCGGGGGGCGTGCCCGCGGCGCGGCTCGCACCCGGCCACAGGCGCGTCGGCGTGTACCCAGATCACGCCCGTAAGCGCGTGCGCGTGGACGATCGCGCCCGCGGGCAGTTGCGCGACCGTTTCCGCGACCTTGCTCGGCTGCACGTTCAACTTGCCGATGAACCACGATTCCGGCCGCAGTTGCAACGCGGTGTGCCGCGCGCAGAACGCGATGCGATCTTCTTCTCGTGCGTTCACCGCGGGCACGGCTTTCAGTTCGGCGAGCAGCGTATCGACCTGCCATCGCACGGCCGCGGCCTTCTCCTCGAAGCCGACGTGGAGCTGCCACGGCCCTTCGGTCGCGCGCGACAACTCTACCGCGACCGGGCGCGTCTTGCTCGCGGCCAGCGCATCCAGAACGGCAGGAATCGCCGACGTGTCGCAGTCGAAGCCGACCGTTGCGCTCGCTTCCGGTTTCGGCTTCACCTTGAGCGTGAGTTGCGTGACGACACCGAGCGTGCCGAGCGCGCCGATTTGCAGCTTCATCAGGTCGTAACCGGCGACGTTCTTCACCACGCGCCCGCCGGCCTTCACCTCGACGCCGTCGTCGGTCACGAAGCTGATGCCGATGACGTAGTCGCGGAGCGTGCCGTAGCCGTAGCGCCGCGGGCCGCTGGCGTTGGTCGCGACCGCGCCGCCGAGCGTGGCCTTTTCCGGCGAAGACACATCAACCGGGAGCCACTGCCCTTCCCTCGCGAGCAGGTCCTGAAGCGCGGCCACGGTGACGCCGGCTTGCACCGTCACGGTCATGTCGCGCGCGGGGTAATCCAGCACCGCGGAAAGTGCGGTCGTATCGCACCCGACGCCCGGCTTCGTCGGCGGCAGGCCGAGGTCGAGCGTCGTGCGCCCGCCGACGGGGTAGAGGCCGTGCTTCGCGGCCCGCGTCGCTTTGACGAGGTCGCACAGTTCGGCGACGGACGCGGGCCGGCGCACCGGCAGCGGGCCGAACGAGTCGATTGTGATGGAGTTGTCCACGGTCGCGGCGTGTAGTCCGGTGGGGAGGCAACCGGGCTGTTGTATGAACGCCGGGCGCGCGGGGCGTGTCAGGCCGACCCCGGCACCGGAATCGAGTGGACGCGGGTGCCGGTCGGCCCCTGAGCAATGGGCGATGCGCGCGGCGGCCCGGTTTGGGCCAGCGCCTCGCGCGCGGCCGCGCGCTCGCGCTCCAGTTCCTGACGCGACAGGGTGTGACAGCCGCCTTCGGCGGAGCGCCGCTCGGCGGCGTCCTTCTCCAACAGCGCTTCGATCTTCGGGCGCGCGCGGAAGAACGCGGCCACGCACTCCGGGTCGAAGTGCGTGCCGGAACACTTTTGCAGTTCCTCGAACGCCCGCGCCGCCGGCATCCCGGTGCGGTACGGGCGGTCCGAGGTCATGGCGTCGAACGCATCGGCCACGGCCACGATCCGCGCCGTCAGCTCGATACCCACGCCGGCCAGCTTGTCCGGGTACCCCTTCCCGTCGTACCGCTCGTGGTGCCCGCGGACCACCGGCAGCGCCCACTTCAGGCCGGGAATCATTTGGACGATCTCGGCCCCGCGCACGACGTGCGTGCGCATCTGCTCGAACTCCGCGTCCGACAGCCGGCCGGGTTTGCGCAGGATTTGGTCGTCGATGGCGATCTTGCCGATGTCGTGCAACAGTGTCGCGACCCGCAGGCGGCGGCGCTCGCCCTCGGGCAGCCCCATCTCTTCTGCCAGCAGCAGTGAGTACGCGGTCACGCGCTGGGTGTGGTTCCCGGTATACTCGTCGCGCATTTCGACGGCCTGTGCCAGCGCGGTCACGGTCTGCACGAACAGCGCCTCGTGGCGCTCGACCAACTGGTGCCGGTCCAACCCGAGCGCGACGGCCGCGGCCACCGAGTCGGCGAGGTTCAGGTCGGCTTCGGTGAACGGTGCGGCGTCCGGGCCGCGGTCGAGATGTAGCACGCCGAGTTCGCGGTCCGGGGCGCGGAGCACGGCGCAAATTGCCGAGTTCACCTCGCCGCGCACCGCGCTATCGGCGGCGTGCTGCGCGGCCTCGTTGCGGTCGCGGAACAAGAGTGACTGCCGCCCCTTGAACGCGACCGCTGCCAGCGTCTTGCTCGGCGGGCGCGGGGCCGCGGTCCCGCCGGCGCGGGTCGCGTAGCACCGCACCGCGAGTTGGTTGGTCGCGTCGTCGAGCAGGAAGATGCCGCCGCGCCGCGCGCCGAAGAACGCGACCGCGTCGTTCAGCACCTCTTGGAGCGTATCGCTCGCGCGCGACGTCTGGGCCAGTCGGTACCCGCCGCGCAGGAGGCGCAGGAACCCCTTGTCGTCGCGCCCGGCCGGGCCGCTCGCGGGCGACTCGATCCCGTCCACCGCTTCCATCCACGAGCGCTGCGCTGCCGCCTCGACCTGCACCGTCTGGAGTTCACCCAGTGTGGAAGTTACTTGACAGTTGAAACGGAAACGCCTCCCCTACTTGGTGTTGGAGCCAAGGAGGAAGGAGGCGGGACCGATGGCAGGCACAGCGCTCACCACGCCGATCCGG
>Ga0194132_10008602_pt1 | contig 14514 bp, 14 predicted proteins | sample TA2KigOf80mmetaG_FD_148612 | JGI IMG/M metagenome (GOLD analysis project Ga0194132, IMG submission 148612) | Freshwater microbial communities from Lake Tanganyika, Tanzania - TA2015054 Kigoma Offshore 80m | ecosystem: Environmental > Aquatic > Freshwater > Lake | place: Tanzania: Lake... | reverse complement strand
TGGATTTCCTTGGATTTGGCGATGAGATGATCACCGAGCGCGATCTGCGCCTTCACGTGTTCTGCAGAGTGTTTGCCTCCCTGGGCAAGGATCACCACAACCTCTTCGTCAGTCACGAGAGAGGCGCTGTAGTTGACCTGCACGATCTCCTCGCGAATGGCGGGGTCGGCAAAATCGCGCAGGAAGTTCGGCAACTCCATGACGTGGCTGTCCGCATCATAGAAAGGGCGGGTGGAGGGGGCGTAGGCCATGAGTTTCTCCGGACGAATTCGGTAACACCGGTCATTAGAACCGTTTCACGAGACTGCCGACAAGCTCTACGGGGTGTGTGTCCAAGGATCGTTGTGGATAATGTCCGGACAATTCAGGCATCCGGGGAGCTTATATGTCCCATCCCATGAACAGCGCCGCCGCGATCTGCGGTCTTGGCGTAACCGCCATGGGCCGCGTCTATCGGGAGGCTGAAGACCTCGCTGCAGAAGCGGTGTACCTCGCCATTGAAGATGCGGGTCTCAAGAAATCGGACGTCGATGGTCTCTTGATCAATGCCGGCGTCGGCAATGCCGTCAGCATTCCGCTGCACATCTCACTCGGCCTGCAGGAACTCAACCTGCTGACCTTCATGCAGGGTTATGGCTCGAGCGCAGGGCAGATGATCCAGTATGCGGCGATGGCCGTCGCCAACGGGCTCGCCAATAACGTCGTCTGCGTGTTTGCCGATGCGCCGTTGCAGGAAGGCCAGCGCACCGGTGCCGCGTATGCCGGTGGTGGCCGGCGTAATGCCATGGGCTCGCTCTATCCCCTCTACGGTTTTGCCGGCGCATTACCGATGTATGCGCTGGCCGCGCAGCGGCATATGGATCTGTACGGTACGACGCAGGACCATTTTGCGCAGATCGCCATCGGTCAACGGCAATGGGCTGCTATGAATCCGGCCGCCACCAAGCGGGAACCCCTCGATCTTGCAGGCTACAACGCTTCACCCTGGGTGGTTGAGCCGTTCCATGTACTCGATTGTTGTCTCGTTTCCAATGGCGGTGTGGCTGTCATCGTCACGTCAGCAGAACGAGCGCGTGATATGAAGCAGCCACCGGTCTACATCCGCGGGTTTGCCCAGGCGCACGGTCATGATGCAGGTATGGCCAACAAGGATCCGGCGATTCATACGCCAGCAGCGCGGTCCGCACCACGAGCCCTCGCGATGGCTGACGCGAAACTTGCCGATATCACCCAATGCCAGATCTATGACTGCTACACCTACACGGTGATTGCAACGCTTGAAGACTACGGCTTCTGCCGGAAGGGAGAAGGCGGGGCGTTTGTTGCTGACGGCAAACTGGGACCGGGAGGCGGATTGCCAACCAACACCGGCGGCGGAGAATTATCGTCGTACTACATGTGGGGCATGACCCCCGTTGCCGAAGCCGTGATTCAGGGCCGAGGGCAGGGTGGTGCACGTCAGGCGAAGAACGACCTGATTCTGGTTTCCGGCAACGGTGGTGTTCTGAACTACCACGCGACCCTTGTACTGGCTCCCGAAGCGGCCTAACCAAAAGGAATCCCCATGTCTACCTCCTGGTTTCCTGAACCTGACAATTCCAATCTGCCGTACTTCGATGGCGCCAGATCCGGCAAGCTGCGGCTGCAACGCTGCGACGACTGCGGCAACTGGATGTTCCCGGTACGCAGTCGTTGCCAGTCGTGTGGATCCACGCAGATCAAGTGGGCCGACGCGAGTGGCCGCGGTACGGTGTACACCCATGCACTTCTGCGTCGTGAATACCATCCACGCCATGCGGGCCGTTTGCCGGTCATCATGGCGCAGGTGGATCTGGAGGAGGGCGTGCGGGTCAATACCAATCTGGTGGACGTTGAACCCGGCGCGGTCAAGGCCGGCATGAAAGTCACGGTGGCGTTCGAGCACTCGCCAGTGGGTGAGGCTGTGGTGGTTTTCAGACCGGCATAAACCGATTCGCAAAGTGAGGCTAGGATCGTGAACTGTATTCTGGTTAGTTGCGAGCCAGGGCAGACTCGATCTGATCAGCAGCTTCGTGAGCAGAACAGCGCTCGGTGTCTATCCGCAGGAGCGGTTCAGGCAGCGGGGGAAAACTGAAACCGCCTTTACGCGCGATCTCCACGTAGAGATCAACATCGACCAGCTTGCCGAACTGTCCGCGGCTCTCATTGCCGGGACGTTTCAACACTTCGCTTTCAGAACACAAGAATTCAACAAAGTGAACTCGCCCGTTCTGTGAATATACGGCTTCACACATCTGTTCGATCAGTCCAGGGTCCACGGTCGCTTCGGGAGCGAAGGTAAAGACGAAGCTCGTCCCTGCTGCCGCCGCTTCATGGAAGGCCGCAAGCCAGATGGTCGCCCGCATGGCCATGAACGGTGGCGTCCCAAAGTCGAAGAGACTCTTTGCCGTGTCCACCGCCAGATGGTTGTGGAAAAGACTGAGTCCGGTTTTTCACAGAGTGCCGAAGCGATGGTGTACTTGCCTGCCGCGGTGGGCCCATGGATGAAGACGACGTACATGGCTCTGGCGGTTTGTTTGAGTGAGCACCCGAGTATAGGGGAGGCCGGACTATGGGCGGAGCGAGCAGAGAAAAGTCGTTCTCTTGATCAGGGCAGGGTCTTTGACGTCGAGGTAGCCGCAAGGTCGCTGCATTGTCCGCGAGACCTCGCGGTATGATGCGGCCATTCTTTTCCGAGGGCTGCCCATGACCGTGATCCGTCAGGACGATTTGATCCAGAGCATCGCCGATGCGCTGCAGTTCATTTCCTATTACCACCCGACTGACTTCCTGCGCGCCATGGTGAAAGCGTGGGAAGTGGAAGAATCTCCGGCGGCCAAGGCGGCCTTGACCCAGGTGCTGGTGAATTCGCGCATGTGTGCGATCGGCAAACGGCCGATCTGCCAGGACACCGGCATCGTCAACGTCTTCCTTTCTGTCGGCATGAATGTGCGGTGGGAAGGCACGATGTCGGTGGAAGACATGATCAACGAGGGCGTGCGCCGCGGCTACATGCAACCGGACAACGTACTGCGCGCTTCTGTGCTGGAAGATCCCGATGGTTTGCGTCGCAATACCAAGGACAACACCCCGGCGATCATTCACACCCGGATCGTGCCGGGTGACAAGCTTGAGATCGAAGTTGCGGCCAAGGGTGGTGGCAGCGAAGCCAAGGCCAAGTTTGCGATGCTCAATCCGTCGGACTCGGTGGTGGACTGGGTGTTGTCTGTCGTGCCGCAGATGGGGGCGGGTTGGTGTCCTCCAGGCATCCTTGGTGTGGGTATCGGCGGCACAGCGGAGAAGGCCATGTTGCTCGCCAAAGAAGCGCTCATGGAGCCGCTCGATATGGCAGAGGTCAAGGCACGTGGTCCAGCCAACAAAACGGAGGCGCTGCGTATCGAGCTGATGGACAAAGTGAATGCGCTCGGTATCGGTGCGCAAGGGCTGGGTGGTCTGACGACGCTGCTTGATGTGAAGGTCAAGACCTACGCGACGCATGCTGCCAATAAACCCGTCGCGGTAATTCCCAACTGCACTGCTACGCGGCATGTGCACTTTGAACTGAACGGTTCCGGCCCTGCGGTCTTCACCCCGCCTGATCTTGATGAGTGGCCGGACATTGCATTCGAACTCGGGCCTGAAGTGAAGCGAGTCAACCTCGATACGCTGACGCGGGAACAAGCGGGTACCTGGCAGGCCGGCGATACGCTGCTGCTGTCCGGGAAAATGCTGACCGGTCGCGATGCCGCCCACAAACGCCTCATCGACATGCTGAATCGTGGAGAAAAACTGCCTGTCGACTTCACCAATCGGGTTATCTACTACGTAGGACCCGTGGATCCTGTACGCGATGAAGTGGTAGGTCCCGCGGGTCCGACGACAGCAACGCGTATGGACAAGTTCACGCGCCAGCTGCTCGAAGCGAGTGGCCTTGTCGGCATGATCGGTAAAGCCGAACGCGGTAAGGCCGCCATCGACGCGATTCGCGACAACAAGGCGGTGTCGATGATTGCAGTAGGCGGCGCGGCCTACCTCGTCGCAAAGGCGATCAAGGCGGCGAAGGTGTTGGCGTTCGAAGATCTTGGCATGGAAGCGATCTACGAATTCACTGTGCAGGACATGCCGGTTACCGTCTCGGTGGACGCCCGGGGTGAATCGGTACACATCGAAGGGCCGAAAATCTGGTCAGCGAAGATTGCTGAACGAATCACAACTATGGAGGTTTCATGATGATTCATCGTCGTCGTTTTCTGAAGACGTCGGGTGCGGCGCTTGCGCTCGCAGCCTTGCCTGCGGTTTTGCCGTTGAAGTCCTTTGCTGATGTGGCGAAGGGTATGGCGGAATCCCCCCTTATCTACATCACGCCGCTGAAGGCGGATGGCAGCGAAAGCAGTTGTCAGGCTGAAGTCTGGTTCCAGCTGCATGAGGGCGCGATGTACGTGGTGACCTCCGGCACTGCCTGGCGCGCCGTGGCGATCGGCAAAGGGATGAAGCAGGCGCGGGTCTGGGTGGGTGACGTCGGTCCCTGGCAGCAGTCCGAAGGGAAATACAAAAACTTGGCCGTGGTGATGACTGAAGGTGCCATCGTCGGTGACAAGGCTGTGCATGACGCGGTCCTCGGCAAGATGGGTGGCAAGTACTCGGCGGAGTGGGGCACCTGGGGTCCACGCTTCCAGAAGGGTCTTGCCGACAGGTCCCGTGTGATGTTGCGGTATTCCGTCGCCTGATTGCTGCAGCTGGAGTTCGAATGGTTTCACCGGTCACCGTCTCGGCAGACGAAGCAGCCGCTTTTTTCCGAGATCCGCCGTGGCGGGGTGGGGCCCAGCGGTACCGGGTGGGTCTGAGTCCGATAGAGCCGCACGACTGGTTACCCGAAGCGGCGGGTCCTGTGGACATCGCGAGCAAGCTTCGGCTGTATCGGTCCTGTTTTCAGGATGTGGTGGCGCAGACGCCCGCAGGTGCCCGCTTTGTTCCGGTATTGGTTGAGCAGTTGAAGGGTTTTCTTCGCGAACGCGGAGTGCCTGCGCCCGAAGCGGGCTTTGGGCCGCTGGCAGATGCGGCGCTCTGGGTTCCCGATGATCTCTGTCTCATGGTGCAAACGGCTGGGCTCTGGCGCCTGGAGGCGGCAAGCCTCTGTGCACCGTCTTTCTGGACACTGCGTGACAAGCTGGGCGCGAGCCTCACTGGATTGCACGAGGGTCAGGCGGGCCTCAATGAACTGCTCGGAGACCGGATGCAGGCGGTGTTTGAGAGATTGCCGGAAGGCCGCGTCCTCGAGCGACGCAACTGGTTCCTTTACGGCCCAAGTGAGCTCTTCGAACCGCTGGATCGGGACATCGAGCAGCCAGAGAAGATCCCCGACTTGGGCATCAGAACTGAGCGGCAGACCCTCCGGCGCCTCGCTCCGGATTGTATCCTGTTCACCATTCGGGTGCGGCAGCTACCCTTCGAACTGATCGAGGATCATCCTGCCGCTGCAGCTGATATGGCGAAATCGGTTCGGGCACTGACTGATGCCGAATGGCTTGCTTTCAGCCAACGGCATCGGACGGAGGAGCTTCTTCATTATCTCGACCGTATCGCGCTAACTAAGGCCTGTTGACATGCGCATTGCCATCGGTGGTATCGACCACGAGGCCAACACTTATGCGCAGGGGCACACGCGCCTCGACGCGTTTGCTATCCTGCGCGGCGAGGCGATGCTGCCGACCCGCACGATGGAAACTCATGTGGGTGGCGCCGTTCGAACCTGCGAAGTCCGTGGTGTAACGCCGATTCCCCTCTTGTATGCCCAGGCCCAGCCTTCCGGAACGATTGAACGGGAAACGTATAGTCATCTTCGGGATGAATTGATCGATCGGCTAACAGACGCCTTGCCCGTGGAGGGTGTTGTGTTATGCCTGCATGGCGCCGACGTAGTGGACGGCATACCGGATCTGGAAGGCGACCTCTGCCGCCATGTGCGTGATCTTGTCGGTGACCATATTCCGGTGGTGGCGGTCTTTGATTTGCACGGCAACGTCACGCAGGCCATGGCAGATTCGCTTAACGGCATGTTTCCCTGCCATCAGTATCCGCACATCGACTTTCATGAACGCGCCAGAGAGGCGATGGATCTGGTCATCCGACAAGCCAGCGAAGGGTGGCGAGGGCGGTGTGATGTTGTACGACTGCCGATGCTGCTGCCAACGACCACGACGTTCGAAGGCATTGGTGCAGAGATACTGGCAGAGGTTCTTGAACGCGAAGACCGTTCCGGTTTGCCTGATCTCTCGTGGTTTCACGGGTTTCCCCACTCGGATGTGCCCCATGTCGGTTCGTTTATCGTCGCCACCTCGAGACAGGGAGAGGGTCGCGAACAGGCGATGACTGTGGCTGCCAAGCTGTGGGCGAAACGCGAAGCCTTCCGTGTGCACAGTCTCGATGGCGCACAGTCGGTGCAGAAAGCGAAGGCGCTGGTGGTGTCAGGTGTCGAAGGGCCCGTCGTCATCAATGAAACCTCCAATAACTGTGGTGGTGGCGCACCCGGAGACGGCACTCATCTGCGGCGGGCCATGCTCGATGCGGGACTGGGTACCGAAGCGTATTTTGGCTTTATTGTTGATCCGGTCACCGCTGCACAAGCCCACCGTGCCGGCACCAGCAACGTCATCGAAATTACGCTGGGTGGCCGCACCGATACGCTGCATGGTGCACCGAATGTCACTTCTGTCTGCGTGAAGTCTCTGAGCGATGGGCGTCTGGTTCTGCAGGCCATGATGAAGGGTGCCCCATTGAATCTCGGCCCCATGGCGCGTCTGGTGATCGATGGCATGGACGTGGTGGTCGCATCGCGACGATCACAGACGTTCGATCCGGAGCCGTTTCTGGCACTCGGTATCGATGTACGGCGATACCGCTATGTGGCGCTCAAGTCGAGCAATCTCTTTCGCGCGGGTTTTCGTGAGATCGCCGGAGCGATTGTCACCGCCGACACACCGGGTCTCGTTACCCAGAACATCGCGGTCTTTCCGCGCCAATCCACCCGAGAACCCTTGTGGCCGCTCGATGCGCGCGCCCTGTTTAAAGAAGGGAACCCTGTATGAGCCGACGGGTCTGTATCGTTACTGGGGTAGGCCCTGGAACCGGCGCCGCGTGTGTGCGCCGTTTTGCGAAGGACTACGATGTTGCGTTGATCGCGCGCAATCGTGAACGTCTGGAAGCTGTCGCCAGGGACCTTCCGGGTGCGCAGGTGTTCCCGTGTGATGTCAGCGACGCCGCTGCCTTTCGCAGCACGCTTGAGGAGATCCGATCCAGAATGGGAGCACCTGAAGTGGCGGTACACAACGCTGTCGGCGGGGCGTTCGGCAACTTTCTCGATGTCGAATCCTCGGTGCTACAGAAAAATTTTGAAGTCAACACACTGGGTCTGCTGCACCTCGGACAGGTGGTCGCACCTGACATGATTGCGAAGGGGCACGGTTCGATTGTTGTCACGGGCAATACGGCCGCGTGGCGGGGTGTAGCGCACTTTGCCGGGTTTGCGCCCACCAAGGCGGCGCAGCGCATTCTCGCGGAAAGCATGGCGCGCCATCTCGGCCCATTGGGTGTGCATGTGAGTTATGTCGCCATCGACGCCGTGATTGATCTGCCCTGGACCCGCAAACGCTGGGCCGATAAGCCGGATGAATTCTTCTGTAAACCTGATGACATTGCGGAAGAGTGTTTCCGGCTTGCCCATCAGCCGAAATCGGCCTGGACGTTTTCCAGTGTCGTCCGCCCCTTTGGAGAAAACTGGACGATGCTGAGTTGATGCGGCGCCTGCCGCTGCTCTGCGTATTCGCCGTATCCTCGGCGGTTGCCACCCCAAAGGATGTTCGTATCAGCTTCGCCGCGATGGGTGATGTGCCGTACCGACCCGAAGAGCGAGTCCGGCTCGCAACCGATCTCCTCGGGCTGCCAACGGGCACGGCCTTTATCGTCCATCTCGGCGATATCAAACCGGGAACACCGTTCTTTCGAGCAGGCGAATACGCCAGCATCGCGCGTATTCTCAAGGGATCGACGGTCCCGGTTTTCATCATCCCCGGCGACAACGAGTGGAACGATTGTTCCCGACCAGCGCGTGCGTGGAGTTTCTGGCTGGACCACTTCAGGGCGTTCGAGCAGCAGTGGACCGGTTTTGAAGATGTGGTTCGGCAGGAATCACATCCAGCCAATTTTGCATTCGTGCCTCAGTCGGTTCTCTTTGTGGTGCTGCATCTCGTTGGGGGGCGGGTACATGACAAGGCTGAGTGGGATTAACGACACCAGGCAAACCTACAGTGGTTGCATTCCCAACTCTCGCAGCAGCGAGAGGAAGCTGTCTTTGCGGCATTGGTATTTGGTCATGGCCAGCCGTCCACAGCGACAGCACAGTTCTTCGAGTCGTTTGGCCAGATCGTCTCGCAGTTTGCGCGGCCGATGCTGTATCTACACGGTGATGGGCACCGATGGGTTAGAGATACAGCCCTCAAAGTCAGGCAGTTGCAGCGTATTCAGGTGGATCAGGGTGGCAAGGCATCGCCGCTTCTGATTAGTGTGACTGATAATGCGTTGCATCCGTTTGTGGTTGACCGCCGCTTGCCGGACACCCGTAGCTCTAGTTCAGCGGCTCTCCCTCAGGCGCTCGAACCAGCGGAGTACCTGCGGCGCAGCGGCAAGGATTGACTCATCGTGATTGAACGCACCGAGGTCTGCAGCGCTGAAGTTGAAGCCGTGAGCTTGTGCCGCTTCTGCCAGCGCGAGGATGTCTGACCGGGGAACATCGTCGTCGCGCGTTACGTTCCAGGCGCGCACCGGGATGTGCGGTTGCCAGTCGAGGATGCTGTTCTCTGCCAGGCGATCCTTGAACCAGTGTGGTTCGCTGTGAAGGATGGCCGTAGTTGCGGATTCCGCGAGCAGTTCCCGCGGATCTTTCGGCAGCGCGCTGATGATGGGTGCGCCATCGTTGTTGCCAGCGAACAGCGCGACGCTGTTGCTCGCCCAGGGTTCACGGATCACGTCATTGAGCGGGTGGCCATAGACCCGTGAATAGGACAAGGCAATCCAGTTTGGGTAGAGGCTGCTGAATCTGGACTTGCCTTCGAGTCTCGCCGGCAGGCCAGTACCCGCCAGATCCAATGGTCCCGCGATACCAGCGGTTCCGGTCAACTTCCAGGGGATCGAAGGGTCGTTTTCGATCAGACGATGTGCGGCGTAGCTGGCGTGACCGCCTTGTGAAAAACCGGTCAGGAACAACGGATCTTCAACATCACGGGAGGTGTAATCGAGGATCTGGCGTGCGGCGCGAACCAGATTTACCGCCGACGAGGCGATTGAGCGGGTACAAGGGTAGGTGAGACAAGTGCTTTGAGAATTGAAGACGCTGTAGATTGCGATGGCTATGTAAAGCGTGAAATTTTACTCAAGTCCGATTACTGAGTGGGTGTGGTAGTAGGCGTGCGCGGTTTGATGCGCAAGGCGTGCCACAGGTTGGAATCCTGCGGCAGGATCGTCGCGGCCGACCTTGAGCGCGATCCTGTGCGCTCAAGGTTGTGGTGCCGACGATCGTAGAGGGCCTAAATACCTCCGGTGACTTACAGCAGGCCGTCGTACTTTCGCAGTTCGTGCCGGCCCACCACCATGTGATGCACTTCGTCCGGGCCGTCAGCGATTCGCAGCGTACGTTGACCCGTGTACATCGCCGCCAGGGGTGTCCACTGGGAGACGCCGGTTGCACCGTGAATCTGGATGGCCTGGTCGATGATCTGGCATACGCGCTCCGGCACCAGTGCCTTGACCATGTGCACCCACACGCGGGCTTCCTTGTTGCCGAGCACGTCCATCGCTTTAGCGGCCTTGAGCACCATGAGGCGCATGGCTTCGATCTCGATGCGGGCACGGGAGATCACTTCAACGTTCTTTCCGAGCTGTGCGATGGGCTTGCCAAAGGCAACGCGGGAGAGACCACGTCGGACCATCAGGTCTAGAGCCCGCTCCGCCTGACCGATGGAGCGCATGCAGTGGTGAATTCGACCGGGTCCGAGGCGGACCTGGGAGATTTCGAAGCCGCGGCCTTCGCCGAGCAGCATGTTCTCTTTCGGAACGCGCACGTTCTTGAAGCGCAGATGCATGTGGCCGTGCGGGGCATCGTCGTGGCCGAAGACATGCATGGGACCGACGATTTCCACGCCGGGATACGGCAGCGGTACCAGAATCTGCGACTGCTGGCGGTGCGGCGGAGCATCGGGACTGGTGCGTACCATGGTGATCATGATCCTGCAGCGCGGATCACCGGCGCCAGAGATGTAGTACTTCTCGCCGTTAATGACCCACTCATCACCTTCGAGCACGGCGCGACAGTCGATGTTCTTGGCATCGGATGAAGGCAGGCCCGGCTCGGTCATAGCAAACGCCGAGCGGATTTCGCCGTTGAGCAAAGGCTTCAGCCACTTATCCTTCTGGGCCTGGGTCCCCACACGCTCCAGTACTTCCATGTTGCCGGTATCCGGCGCTGAACAGTTCAGGGTTTCGGACGCCAGCGGGTTTTTGCCGAGTTCCGCAGCGATGTAGGCATAGTCAAGGTTCTTCAGGCCTTCGCCCGTGTCGGCGTCGGGCAGGAAAAAGTTCCATAAGCCGTTCTTCTTGGCTTTGTTCTTGGCGCCTTCGAGCAACTCGAGCTGCCGGGGATGCCAGGACCAGCGATCGGTCTTTTGCGCGGCGAGGCGGTGAAATTCCTCGCTGATCGGATCAACGTTTTCCTTGATGTGCGCCTTTACGGCGGCAAGCAGCGGCTCCGCTTCGCGAGACATCGTGAGATTGTTGAGATCGTCTTCCAGAGACGCTTCCGCCATTGTTTCCCCCTGGTGTGAGTGGTGTTGTATTGGTTATCCAGAACGACCCGGATTCTAGCCCGTGACCCTCTAAAGTTGCCATGCGGATTCCCGTTAGCGGGACTCATGGCAGAAACGGGCGACGTCAGCGAATCGCGACCTCCTTGCCAGCCTTTGCAGCGGAGCGGTACAGCGAGTCGAGCATCTGTTGCACCGCAAGGCCATCTTCAGCCGGCGCGATAGTGGGTTTGCCGTGCAGAACGTGGTCCACGAACGCGTGCATCTTCGCGTCGAACATGTCCTGCCAGCCCTGCTTCGGATTGAGCCAGCCGGGTACCTTGTCGACCATGTAGCCCCCTTCGTCGCGGAAGATCTGTGCCGGATCCCAGACGCAGCCGCCGCTTTCTCCCAGGAGCTGGAAGTTGAAGGTGTCTTTCTCGACATGGGCGGCGAAACTCGATTCGATGTGCAGCACAGCACCGTCCTCGAAACGGATGCGCCCAACCGCGAGGTCTTCAACGGTATAGGTTTTCCAGTCCCAGCCTTTCCAGACGGACTCGGTCTGGTTCGATGGCTTGTTGCCGAGATAGGTAAAGAGATCCGCACTGGCGCTGACTGGTTTGGGTGAGCCCATCGTGTAATGGGTCATCTCCAGCACATGGACGCCGATATCGATAAGTGGTCCGCCGCCCTGGAGTTCTTTCTGGCCGAACACGCCCCAGTTGGGAATGCCCCGTCGCCGCAGTGCCTGCACCCGTCCAAAGCGGATTCGACCAAGTTCCTGGTTGTCGACGGCACGCCGCAGGAATTGCGTTCGCGGGTTGAAACGGTACTGAAAACCGATGACTAGTTTCCGGCCGGTCTTGTGTGCGGTTTCCACCATACGACGGGCCGCGGCGGCGGTGTGGGCCATCGGCTTTTCGCAGAGCACATCGAGACCGGCCTTGAGTGCTGTCATCGCCGTTTCCGCATGGGTGGTGTTCGGCGTACAGATGCTGACGGCGTCCAGCTTTTCCTGTCGCAGCATCTGCCGGAAGTCGGTGTAGCGGGCTTCGATCCCGAAAGTTTCTCCCCTTGCTTTCAGCGCCGCCGGGCTGATGTCGGCCAGCGCCACGACGGCCACATCCTTCCGTGAAGCCAGAGTACGCATCTGAGTGGCGGCGATACCACCGGCGCCGATGATGCCAAGACGCAGGGTTCGAGGTGATGTCATAGTGGACGGGTTCTCCTGTGGCCGTGTTGGTCGCGGCCGTGTTGACACGAATGCCAAAAACACTCGCAGAGGGACTGGACTGGTGCAAGGGCAAATCGGTCCCGACGATGCCGATGACTACTCTGGGATGACGAGTTCGTATACTTTACGTCGACAAGACACGCGTTGCGTAAGGGAGGGGGCCTAAGTGGACCGTCGCACTTCAGTGTGGCTGTTGATCATGACGTTTGCGCTCCTCAGCTCGGTTGCGCTCTATGCCTGCGTGCCTCACATCGAAGACGATCTGGCCGCACAAAGTAGCATGGTGCTCGGCGATCTGGGCGCTCCGAAGGGCTGGGCAGTGGTCGACGTCGATGGTCAGCAGTTGCTGCTGGCTGGTGAGGCGCCGGGAGCCGCAGAACGCGATCACGTCATCAAGCGTCTGGAAGCGATTCCAGGCGTGACCGACGTATTAAACCAGACAGTGTTAAGGGTCGGATCGAATGGTGGTGAGGAACTAGACAGCGAAACTGCCACGTCTGTAGCCACAGATGGGCACGTTCGCGGCCCTGAGCGACCGGTCGCGCAGGATGTTGCCGATGGCGATGAGGATCCTGCGCCAGCCCGGAAGGGTGGGCAGATCGGTCATTCGGAGACGATTCCAGGTGTGCCGGGTGAAGATCTCGTTGCGGCCATCGAGACTACCGAAGGTGTCCTTCAGGCAGATCTTTCCGCGGATCCTGCCCCGGGTCCTTCCCCAAATCTTTCCCCAAGCATGGCTCAGGAGCTTCCGGGATCACTTGCGACCTGCCAGAAGGACGTCGATCGGCTGCTGTCCGGATCACGTACGTTTCTTGGGTCGAACATCTCAGCGGTGGCAGAGGAACCAAGGCCGGTTGTCGAACGGATCGCAGGGATACTGCAGAAGTGCGGCGCGGCATTTGAAGTCGCGGGGCATACCGACGACAGCGGCGGGACTGCGGCGAACCCGAATTTGAGTCAGGCTCGCGCGGATGCAATCCGTGGTGCGCTTCTGGCACACGGCATCCACGAAGGACGGGTTTCAGCAGTGGGTTACGGGGAGTCAGAACCGCGGGTTTCAAACGCCACACCGGAAGGCCGTGGGCTCAACCGGCCTATCGAAATCAAGGTTCAGAAAACCACACCCGCGCTGGCCGGAAAAGAGAACGCCACATGATCTACCTCATCGGCAAGATCCTCGCCTTCATCGCTGTCGCGCTGATCGTGGGCTGGCTGCTGGGCTCGGCGTGGTACCGGACGCAGCTGCGTCGCAGCAATGACCGGTACACGCAGTTGCAGGCCGAATTCGATACCACTCACCAGTCACAACAGGATCTGTTGTTGTCCAAAGAGCGTGGCCTGTTGCGGGAAAGCCACCGACGGCGGGAGCTGGAGTCCGCTGTCGAGGAAGAGGTCGCGGGCCGCACCCTGGCAGAGCAGCGAACACAGGCGCTGGAAAAGTCCCTTGATCGGGAAGCCCGTTCCGTGCAGAAACTCGACGCTGAACTGCGAACACTGCGTGAGTCGCACCAGAAGACCATGAGTCGGCTGCGCGAGATGGAGGAAAACGAGACTGCGGATCCGCGGATTGCCGCGGCGCTTAAAGACGCGGTAGAACGCCTCGAGGAGGAATTGTCCGTCGCGCGCAGCCAGGCGATGCAGCTGGAATCCGAATTGCGCACCGCGCGCGGTCGGACTGAGGCGGCCGAGTCCGAACGGCTCGAGCTGCGCATCCGCATCGAGAGTGGACTTGCCGAACGCGAAGACCTGCAACGCCGCATCAGGCTACTCGAAGATGGCGGGCGGGTGCGGATGAGGACTATCGCCCAGCCTTCACCAGCAACCCGGATTACTGCGCCTCTGGCAGAACGTCTGTCTTTGGGACAAGCTGCGGCAGTGTTGCTCGATGAGCGACCGAATCGGGTGGATGATTTGACCCAGATCACAGGCATCGGGCGCAAGCTCGAGAAGATGCTCAATGGCCTCGGAATCTGGCAGCTTGAGCAACTGGCCTCACTTTCCCCTGAGCAGATTTGTTGGGTGGACGAAAAGCCCTCGTTTCGTGGACGCATCCATCGCGAAAACTGGGTCGGTCAAGCCGGCACCATGGTGGCAATCCGCGGCACGATTTCCGCACCCGATGTAACCTGATACAACTGCTTCTTTTACACGTAGAGGCATCCGCTCAACACCATTCACTTTCCTGGGGAGGTTATCCGTGAGCACTTCTGTCGATCTTGCGGCCAATACAAAAAACGAAAAGAAACCCTACGTTCCGGTTGTGCCTTCCCGGCTGGAAGAGATCAATTTCCTCAGCCATGATCTGCAGAATTGCCCGTACCACGCCTATGCCAAGCTGCGCGATGAAGCGCCGGTTTGGAAGGATCCGATCACCGGGTTCTATGTGATTACGCGCTTTGACGATCTGCGTGATCTGCTGCTGAACACCGC
>Ga0194132_10008600_pt1 | contig 14514 bp, 9 predicted proteins | sample TA2KigOf80mmetaG_FD_148612 | JGI IMG/M metagenome (GOLD analysis project Ga0194132, IMG submission 148612) | Freshwater microbial communities from Lake Tanganyika, Tanzania - TA2015054 Kigoma Offshore 80m | ecosystem: Environmental > Aquatic > Freshwater > Lake | place: Tanzania: Lake Tanganyika... | reverse complement strand
GGCGGCCTTTTGTCGTGAAGCGGTCCGACTGTGAGAACACGAAGCTTCTGCCCCGCGGGAGGACACTTCCGCGAGCTTGGGTGGCCGACCTAGCGTTTCCCTGGAGATTTCATGCAGTTTTCCTGACGGGAAAAATCAGAGATTTCCATGCACCCAGGCTTACCCGTGGATTTGGGGAGGGCTCTGTTCCGCGGATCACGGCTGAGCCTTTTCTGGGGCAACCACGGATCACACGGATGGACCGAGGGTTCCTCTCTGTCCTGGCGTTCCCTACAGACGGTCGATGATGCTGACTCTCATCGAGCCGACCGAAAGCCTGTATTTATCCGCGTGATTCGTGCCACGGGTGGTCAAATGACTCCCTTAACCGTGGACTTGGGATGGGCTCAGAATCCAAGAGAAGGCATTTCACCCACGAATGGACACGAATGCACACCAATGAAGACAACGCTTCCTCCAGCCCGGTGTCCGTTTTCATTCCAGACAGATCATTGCGAACGGAGAGATCGGTAGACACGAACAACCGACCACGTATGCACGTGCCCCAATTCTCCCGCACGCCTGCCGAGGGGACTCGACAAGAGAGGGCTCTCACGGAGCCACGAAGGCACAAAGATGGTGAAGCATGCCTGAACCGGTGACCCCGTGAGTAAAACAGGCTTCGGATGCTTCCTCTCAGTGTCTCTGTGCCTCCGTGAGAGCCATCCAACCTCTGGAACAAACCTGCTCAAACGGTTCAGGACTTCGCGATGATCTCGGCCATCGCGATTCAGGAGTGAAGCACGCGCATCGCGGCGTTGCGTCCGGGGATGCCGCTGACGGCGCCGCCGCGCCGTGCGGAAGAACCCGCACGGTAGATGCGGGTGTGCGGCGTCTCCACGCCCCATGTGCCAACCTCGGCTTCGTCGTCGGCCCAGAACCAAGACGGCGCGTTGTGAAAAATGTTGCCCTGATCGAGCCCGATTTCGCGATGCAAGTCCTGCGGCGTCTTGATTTCCATGCAGAGGTTGCCGTCGCGATCGCGGGCAATGCAGTTGGCAAACGGCTCGTCGCACAAACGGTCAAGGCCCTGCAAACAGAGCCGGGCGACCTCGGCGCGGCGGGCGTCATGCTCGGCGGTGAACAGTCGCCACGGCATGTCCAGGCCGAAAAGCGTCAGCGTCTGGAAGCCCTGCGCGCGCAGTTCCGGCGAGAGGATGGAATGATCCGTCAGCGTGTGGCAGTAAGTCTCGGCAGGAGCCGGATTCGGGAGGTGTCCATCACGTGCGGCAGCCCACGATGCCTGCATCTGCGCGTAGCCTTCATCGATGTGAAACGACCCCGCGAAGGCCTCCTCCGGGTGGATGCCCTCCGCTTTCAACCTCGGCAGGCGGCGCAGCAACAGATTGATTTTCACCGCCGCGCCCTCGTCTTCCTCGCGGGGCTCGCTCATCTCACCCAGCAGCGAGGCCAGCGTGGCTGGCCCGGCGTTTACCAACACATGACGAGCCTCCACGCATGGCTCGCGCCCATCGAGCTCGAAGGTCACGCGGTGCCGCTCCCGACCCGTCTCGATGTGCCGTGCGGGAGCCTCCGCGAGCAGCGACACGCCGAGAGCGCGGCAGCGGTTCAACAGCGAATCCACGAGGCTCCTCATGCCGCCGACCGGCACCCGCCACTCGCCCGTCTCGTTGCCGATGATGTGGTAGAGAAAGCAGCGGTTTTGAAGCAGGCTCGCCTCGTGCGGATGCGAGAAGACGCCGATTTTTCCATCCGTCATCAGCAATCCTCTGAGCGCGTCATGGTCGGCAAAATGCTCGATGGCCTCACCCAGCGGCCGCTCAACAAAGAATCGCCACGCCGACTTTTGCTCGTCCGTGGAGAGCTGCGACTCGAACGACGCGCGCGACCGCAACGGCTCCAGCAGCGTGGGCCAGAGGAGTTTTGCGATGGCCCTTTGCAGAGACAAGAGTCGCTGATAACGAGCCCAGGCCGCGTCGCCGCCTGTCATGCGCCGCATCGACTCGCGCGAGCGGCTTTCGTCTTCATTGGAAAGAATCAGCCCCTGCGCCCGGCCCGCGGCATCCGTATACGGCGTAAACGAGGCGGTGCTCCGGCGCCGCGTTTGGAAGTCGAGGCCCAGTTCGCGCGTGATGCGCTCGGGAAAAAGCGAAACCAGGTAGGAATAGCGCGAGAGCAGCGCATCGTAATCGGGAAAGACGCGTTGGGAGGCTGTGGCACCGCCGAACGTGGCGTTCTTCTCAAGCACCAACACGGAGCGTCCGGCCATCGCGAGATAAGCCGCCGCCACTAGCCCGTTGTGACCGCTGCCGATCATGACCGCATCGAAAAAAGCAGGAAGGTTGTCCGCAGGTGAATTCATTTCCAGCAAGAGTGTTTCGGAGCCTGAGCGTTCGACACCGGGCGGTCCGCCCGAAGCGTCCGGGGACCGTTTCCGCTCCGTTCGTCGACCGCCTGGAATCGCGACTCCGCATGTTGCAGCAGGCCGTCGTGGGATCGGACGGACCGATCGCGGACTTCCGCGATGACGATGGCGTCATCGATGCCCGCGAGCGTGAGGCAGGAACTGGGAGTGTTGGTGATCATTTTCGAAGTGGTTTCTGGACCGGCTCCGCGCAGACTTTCCTCCAACGTCGGCGCCATGGTCCAGCCAAACTCAGGGAACATCCCGATGCGGGGCGGTTCCAGAATAGCCAAGTTCATGAGCCCTGGTTCTTGACTTTTCATCACGCCGCCGAACACTCGGCACCCATCATGGGTCAAGTTCCAAACGAATTCAAAAACGTCACCGCCGTCACCAAAGCCAATGTGTATTTCGGAGGCAAGGTGGTCAGCCATACCCTGCACTTCCCCGACGGCACCAAAAAAACCCTCGGGTTGATCTACCCCGGCCAATTCCATTTTGGCACCGACCAAGCGGAGCGCATGGAGATCGTGGCTGGAACGTGCACGGTCAAATTGGACGGTCAGTCCTTGGAATCGACCTTCACGGCGGGGCAACACTTCGACGTGCCCGCCAAATCGGGCTTCGATATTCAGGTATCCGCCGGCATTTGTGAATACATCTGCAGCTTCCTGGGTTGATGAAAGAGCTTTTCCCACCCGCCCCGCCTCCCATCGTTCACAACCAGTTCGAACAGGTCCGCGAGCTTTTCCAGCGCCACGTGGCGCCAACCTACGCCCGCTTCGAACTGGCGTTCACCCATGGCGCAGGCAGTTACCTTTGGGACGTGCGCGGCCGGCGCTACCTCGACATGGGGGGCGGCATCGCGGTCTGTTCCCTCGGCCACGCGCATCCTGAAATCACGGAAACGCTCATCGAGCAATCACGGCGGTTGCTCCATGTCTCCAATCTCTATTACCACGAACCCCAAGGGCGGCTCGCCCAGCGCATCAATCGTTACGCGGGCCCGGGACGCGTCTTTTTTTGCAACAGCGGCGCCGAGGCCAACGAGGGACTCTACAAACTGGCCCGCAAGTTCGGCCATGACGATGGACGATTCGAAATTCTCACCGCGCTGAATTCCTTCCATGGACGCACCCTCGGCGGCATTGCCGCCACCGGCCAGGACAAAGTGAAGAAGGACTTCGAACCTCCGGTTTCAGGTTTTCGGCACATCCCCTTCAACGATCTGGCCGCGGCGGAAGCGGCGCTTTCCCCCGCCACCGTCGCCATCCTGATCGAAGGCGTTCAGGGCGAGAGCGGCATCAATCCCGCCCACTCGGATTACCTCCTCGGGCTGCGCCGACTTTGCGACGAGCAGCATCTGCTGCTGCTCATCGATGGCGTGCAGTGTGGACACTTTCGCACCGGACGCTTCCAAAGTTTTCAGCGCATTCTGGAGGGCATGCCGGAGCTGGAGGGCTTCCGGCCCGATGGTTACTCGATGGCCAAGTCGCTCGGCGGCGGCTTTCCCATTGGCGCGTTCTGGATCGATGACCGGCATGCGGGCATCCTCGGCCCGGGCACCCATGGCACAACTTTCGGCGGCACCCCGCTGGGCTGCGCCATCGCCCTCAAAGTATTCGAAGTGATCGAACGGGAGAAACTGGACGAAAACGCCCGGCGTGTCGGCGAGTGGCTCCGCCAGCAACTCGACCGATTGGCGGTCACCTACCCTTCGGTGGTCAAGAATGGCCGTGGACTCGGCTTCCTCCTCGGACTCGAAATCGAGGAAAAGGACCGCATCCCGGCCTTCGCCACCCAGGACAAGCCGTCTTCCCTTCAACTCGTCCAACGTTTGCACGAGGCCGGACTATTGACGATTCCAAGCGGCACGGCACGGATCCGTTTCCTTCCCGCGTTGAATCTGGGCCAGCCTCAAGCGGAGGAAGCGGTGTCAATCTTGGAATCGGTGCTGGCGCCGCTCGCCGCATGATCACGGGCGCCCCATGACCCCCGAGGCCCTCACGCGTCTCGCTTCAGCCGATCCGGTCATGAAAACCTTGATCGAGACGCACGGTCCCTGCCCCCTCAAACCGCAGTCACGCCAGCCTTATGAAGCCCTCCTGCGGGCGATCGCCCACCAGCAGCTTCATGGCGCCGCCGCCGCCACCATTCTGAAACGGTTTCGCGCGCTCTTTCCGGCCAAGCGATTTCCCTCTCCTGCGCAAGTCGAGACCGTGGACGACCTCGCTCTCCGGACCGCGGGATTCTCCGGATCGAAAATCGCGGCCATCCGCGACCTGACGGCCAAGGCTCGTGATCGACGTGTTCCCACCCGATCAGTCCTGGCCAGGATGGAGGACGAAGCCATTGTGGACTGTCTCACCGAGGTTCGTGGTATCGGGCGTTGGACCGTCGAAATGCTTCTCATTTTTACTTTGGGCCGGTATGATGTCCTACCGGTTGGTGATTACGGCGTACGCAACGGGTTCCGGCTCGCCTACCGCAAACGCATGATGCCCACGCCGAAACAACTGCTCGCGTTCGGGGAGAAGTGGCGTCCGTACCGAACCACGGCCTCCTGGTATCTCTGGCGCGCGGCCGACGAATCCAAGGCCTCCAAGCCCGCACCTTAGCCTATGAACCGCTCGGGATGCATCCGCTCCTTCGCCTTCGCTCGCTCAGAGCATCTCCCCGGGCGTCACTCAAAACTCTTGGCGGTTGCCCGGGAAATCGGAGCGAGGCTGTGTCCGAAGGATCAGCCGCAGGAACATTTCTTTCCCCTATCCCGCAGAACCATCCATCCGCGCCATCGCTTCGACCTCCTGCGGCTTGCTTTCAGCCCAACCGCCCTCCGAACGCGACGCCACAGCGCCGAGACCACACGTGCCACTGGACCTGATGGCACGACCGCATGTTGTCTACGGTCCGCACGCCATGGCAGTGCGACTGGGTCATTTTTCCTCCCGCTCGTCCTTGCGTTTTCCCTTTTCCACCTAACGGCTTTCCCGGTCATGGCCGACGCGGTTCCGTCTGGCGAAGATTGGTGGTCATTGCAGCCCGTTCGACGCGCCCCCGTTCCCACGAACCCGCCGAGTCCCTCGCCACACGTCCAGGCTCGAAACGCCATCGACGCCTTCGTGTTCGATGAACTTAGACGCCAGGGGCTCAGTTCCTCTCCCGAAGCCGATCGCCGAACGCTTTTGCGGCGGCTCTATTTTGACCTTCTGGGGTTGCTCCCCCCGCCCGAGGAGATGAACGCTTTCCTCAAGGATTCAGATCCCCTGGCCTTCGAACGGCGAGTGGATCGCCTCCTGGCCTCGCCTCAATACGGGGAGCGCTGGGCCCGGCATTGGCTCGATCTGGTTCACTTCGGGGAAACCCACGGATACGACAAGGACAAGCCTCGTCCCCATGCCTGGCCTTATCGCGACTACGTCATCCGCGCGTTGAACGAGGCAAAACCCTTCTCTCGATTTCTCCAGGAACAATTGGCGGGAGACGTCCTCTATCCCCGCACCCGGGATGGCGTCGAGGCGCTCGGATTTATCGCAGCGGGTCCGTGGGATTTCATCGGCCATGCGGAGGTTCCTGAAACCAAGATCGACGGCAAGGTTGCCCGCCATCTCGACCGGGACGACATGGTGGTGAACGCGCTGCAAACCTTCACCAGCCTGACCGTCCAGTGCGCCCAATGCCATCACCACAAGTTCGATCCCGTTTCCATGGAGGATTACTACTCGCTGCAAGCGGTCTTTGCCGCCATCGATCGCACCGAAGTAAGATATGACCGGGACGATCGAGTGGCGGCCAAGCGCCATGAGATCGACCAGTCTCTGGAACGAGCCAGGCAAGCTCAAAACGATTTGCGCGGGAGGATTCAGCAGCGCGACCCCGCACGATTCGAGGCACTCGATCGTGAGATCACCGCCGCCGAAGGAACTGTTCAGCGCCAGGCCGCGTTCGGATTCCACAGCCAGATCGCCCCCAAACCCGATGACTCCAAGTGGGTGCAAATCGATCTCGGTGTTTCCCAGGTCTTGCGGCAAGTGGTGCTTCATGCCGCCGAGGACGACTTCAACGGCATCGGCAAGGGATTCGGCTTTCCTCCTGTCCTGAGTCTCTCTACGTCGGACGATCCCGAGTTTAAGGATGGCGTCACGATCCTGACTCGCGATTTTCAAGCGGGAACCAAACCGAAGTCCTTGACGCCTGTAATCGTCGAGTGTCCCCCGCACTCGAAAGGTCGTTACCTCCGCGTCACCGCCCACACCCTCGCCTTGCGTCAGAATGATTACATTTTCGCTCTGGCCGAGCTTGAAGTGTTCTCAAACACACCCACCAACGCCGCCCTCAAGGCCAAGGTGACCGCCTTGGATTCCATCGAGAACGCTCCACGGTGGGCCCGATCCAACCTGACCGATGGTTACTGGCCTGGCCAAGTGGCAGACGGTTCGCTGGCGCAGGCCACGCTGACTCGCTTGCGTGGCGAACGGGACCGGTATTTTCACGGCTTGTCGAGCGAATCAGAGCGGCAGGAATTCCGCGAAGGAACGAACCAACTTGAAGCCCTCCGGCAGGCATCCCAAGCGTTGCCCCCTCTCAGCCTCGTCTATGCCGGGGCCGTTCACACGGGAAAAGGATCTTTCAAGGGAACGGGGGCCGAGGGCGGCAAACCCCGCACCGTGCACGTGCTCCAACGCGGAAACATCGTCAAGCCGGGCGTCGTGGCGCAACCGGCTCCGGTTCGTTCCGTTCCCGGTGTTCCGAATCAATTCGATCTTCCCCCGAATCACGCCGAAAGCGCGCGCCGCGCCGCGCTCGCCCGCTGGATGAGCCATCCGGATCATCCGCTCGTCTGGCGATCGATCGTCAATCGAGTCTGGCAACATCACTTCGGCCGGGGCCTCGTCGAAACGCCCAACGATTTCGGACGCATGGGGGCGCGACCGACCCACCCCGCGTTGCTCGACTGGCTGGCTTCCGAGTTCCGCGACGGCGGCCAATCACTCAAGACGCTTTCCCGACTCATCCTGACCAGCCACACCTACCGCCAATCCAGTGATTCGCGCGTGGATGCCTCGGCCAGGGACGCGGACAACCGCTTTCTCTGGCGCATGAACCGCAAGAAACTCGACGCGGAATCGGTCCGGGACGCCGCCCTGCAAGCCGCGGGCGCGCTCGACCCAAGAATGCACGGACCCAGCTTCCAGGATTTTGTCATCGAAAAACCGGAACATTCTCCTCACTACCAATACCACTTGCACGACCCCCGCAACCCCGCCTCGCACCGGCGCAGCGTGTACCGGTTCCTGGTCCGTTCCCAGCCGCAACCGTTCATGGCGTCCCTCGATTGCGCGGATCCCTCGATGCAAGTGGCCAAGCGGAACGAAACCCTGTCGCCCACTCAGGCGCTGTCGATGATGAATCATCCGCACATGCTCGCCATGGCCTCCATCATGGCGGCCCGCCTTCCATCCGAAGCGCCGGAACTCGAGCAGCAAATCGACCTCGCTCACCGTCGCATTCTCTCCCGCCCTCCATCCCGGTCTGAATCCGAGGCCCTCCTCCAGTTTACCCAAAAGTATGGACTTCCCAACCTGTGCAGAATGCTGTTCAATCTAAACGAATTTCTGTTTATTGATTGACCCCGTGCCGCCCGTCTCCCCATTCCATCGATTCCTCCCGCCCCGGCTGAACCGGCGCGAGTTTCTTTGGAACAGTGGTGGAGGATTGGGGGGCATCGCGCTGGCCAGCCTTTTTCTCGGCGAGGGCTTGCTGGCTCCGAATGCCCGGGCCGAAGCAGGAAAGCTCCCCACCCATCGGCCGAAGGCCAAGCGCGTCATCCAATTGTTCATGGCAGGCGCCGCCAGCCACATCGACCTCTTCGATTTCAAACCGGAACTCGTGAAACGAGACGGTCAACCCTCCGAATTCGGCGAACACGTGGAGGCGTTTCAAGACGGACTTGGGCCGTGGATGAAGCCCATCTGGCCGTTCAAACCCTACGGTCAATGCGGCAAACCGCTCAGCGACGTCGTTTCAGCGCTGGGCGAGGTGGTGGACGACATCGCCTTCATCCATAATCTGGTGGGCAAGACCGGCGTGCATAGCCAGGCCACTTACTTGCAAGCCACTGGATTTCAATCTCCAGGTTTTCCCGGCATGGGAAGTTGGGTCAGCTACGGACTGGGTTCCCTCAACGAAAACCTGCCTGCATTCGTCGTCTTGCCAGACCACCGCGGTTTCGCCTCGAACGGCCCGAAGAATTGGGATGCGGCTTTCCTCCCGGGCCAGCATTCGGGAACCACCCTCTTTCCAGGACGGGATCAACCCATCGCCGACCTCTTTCCAGGGACGCAGGGACCTTTTGTCAACTCGGAGAGCGAGCGCGCCACGCAAAAGCTCCTCGAAAGGTTCAATCGCGAGCATGCCTCCTCCCGGGAGGGCGAGACCCGGCTCGATGCCCGGATCCGAAGTTACGAACTCGCCGCGCGCATGCAACTCGCCGCCCCGGAGGCCATCGACATCTCCAAAGAACCCGCACACGTCCTCAAGCTCTACGGACTCGACCACGGTCAATCCACGTTCGACAAGGAGATCAACCCCACCGAGGAAATCGATCACTTTTCCAGAAAATGCCTGGTGGCCCGGCGCTTGCTCGAACGCGGCGTTCGCTTCGTCCAAATCTGGTCCGGAAATGACAATGGCTTCCCACGACGCAACTGGGATTCTCACGAGGACGTTCGCCGTGACCACGGCCCCCTGTCGATGGGCATGGCCAGGGGGGCTTCCGCGCTCATTCAGGACTTGCGCATGCGCGGCCTGCTGGACGACACCTTGGTTTTGTGGACAACCGAATTTGGCCGGATGCCTTCCACACAAGGCGGCAAGGGACGCGACCACAACCCTTTCTGTTTCACCAACTGGCTGTGCGGAGGAGGCATCCGCGGCGGCATCAGCCACGGACCCAGCGACGAATTCGGATACAAACCGCTCGATCGAGCCCACCCCACCCTCGTCTACGATATCCACGCGACGATTCTCCATTTGTTGGGCATCGATCACGAAAAACTCATTTTCCGGCACAACGGCATCGACCGGCGCCTCACTGATGTCCACGGGGAAGTCATTCAACCCATCCTGGCTTGATCGCCCGGGAAGTGGCGCACTTTCAGAGGCGAGCCTCGCCCTCCATGAAATCAGCGATCCCAATACCCCCGCGGTGGAAGCTCGCCGCCTTGCCCGACGTTTTCATCGGCATCCTTTTCCGCGGCAGGGCGCCTTCCCATCCTGCATCGCAGCGGTTCTCATTTTGACTGATCAAGGTAGGGCGCGCACTCCGCTGCGCGCCGAAACCGGGTGTTTCCAAAGCCGGCGCGCACGGAGTGACGCGCCCTACCCACCAAAATGAGAACTGCTGCCTGCATCGTGCTCGGATTAGCCCTCGCGATCCTCCTTTCCCAGGCCGAATCGCAGCCTCCCGCCGCCCGCTCAACTCCCCCCTGGTGGTCCTTTCAACCGCTGCGTGCCCCCCAGCTTCCGTCCGGATCCTCATCCTCCCCTCACGGCAACGAAATCGATCGTTTCATCGATGCGGAATTAAGCCGGCGCGGACTGGAGTCCAATCCGCCCGCCTCTCGCCGGACGCTCCTTCGTCGAGCGTCTTATGATCTCACCGGACTGCCTCCGAATCCGGATCTGGTGGAGGCTTTCCTGGCCGACCCTTCGCCCGACGCCTGGCCCCGACTCATCGATCGTCTGCTCGCATCGGTCGCATACGGGGAACGCTGGGCCCGGCATTGGCTTGATGTCGTGCGTTACGCGGACTTTCACGATGCCAATCCCAAAGCCCGGGTGGCCAGTTGCGAACCCCTCGAAGCCTGGAGATTCAGGGATTGGGTGGTCACCGCGCTCAACCGAGACCTGCCCTACGGACAGTTCATCGTCCATCACATCGCCGGCGACCTCCTTCCCGCCCCGCCGGGCCAGGAATTCAATGCCGAGGGCCTCGCGGCCACAACCTTTCTTTCCAACGGCGTGTGGGATCGGGGAGACGCTGACAAGGAGAAGATCGTCAGCGACATGGTGGATGATCAAATTGACACGATCGGCAAGGCCTTTCTCGGCCTGACCCTGGGTTGTGCCCGCTGTCATGACCACAAATTCGATCCCGTAACTCAGCGGGATTACTACGCGCTGGCCGGAGTTTTCTACAGCACCCGCGTCCTGGAAGAGTTGGGAACAAAAGGGGGAGAGTACACACTCCTGCGGACACCGCTCGCCTCGGATCGGGAAGCTTCCCGCTGGAAAGCGCAACAGGCCTTGCTGGCGCGACTGGAGTCGGACATCAAAAATCTCGATCAGAAAAAGCCTCCCGTGCCGGCGGACTCGCCGCAGCGCCGCCGTCTGACTCATCAGCGGGACCTCCTCAAGCGATCCATCCCGGTCCTCCCCATGTCCATCGCTGCTCGCGAAGGGGGAACCCCTGGAGGACTTTTTCCCCATCTCCAGGATGTCCCCATCCACCTGCGTGGACAATACTCACAACTCGGAGAAAGGGTCCCACGCCGCTTTCCGGCATGGTTCGTCCCCCCTCATCCAACACCCGCATCTCCACCAGGCAGCGCCCCCCCCTCGGCGGAATTTGCCGGCAGCGGACGACTGGCCCTCGCACAATGGATTGTCTCCGAAGCGCGGCCACTGATGGCGCGCGTTTTGGTCAATCGGATCTGGCAGCATCACTTTGGCGAGGGCTTGGTACGCACGGCGGGCAACTTCGGCAAACTGGGCGAGACACCCACCCATCCGGAATTGTTGGACTGGCTCGCATCTTACTTCCTGCACGAAGGGGGATCCATCAAAGCCCTGCATCGAAAGATGCTTTTGTCCGAGGCTTACCAGCGTTCCTCGAGCACGACTCCCGCGTTGCGCCAAGCCGATCCCGAAAACCGATGGCTCGCTCGCTTCACCTCGCGACGACTGGAGGCGGAAGCCATCCGGGATACGATCTTGTCGGTGTCCGGATCCCTCTCCTTCTCCGGCGGCGGCCCGGCGGACGACGATCTCCAATCGTCCCGTCGATCGCTCTACGTGCAAACAGCCCGCTGGGATCGCGGCAGTTTTGCCATGCTTTTCGACGCCGCCAATCCGGATGCTTCGGTGGACAAACGATTCGTCTCGACCGTCGCGCCCCAAGCCCTGTTTCTGCTCAATCACCCGTTCATGCTGGAACATGCCGCGCGATTTGCCCGGATCGTGCGCGCGCATGCGGGAACGGATGCCGATCGGGTCACGTCCGCCTACCAGGGGTTGCTCAGTCGCGTTCCCACGCCATCGGAGTTGAAAATCGCGCTCCAGTTTCTCAACACCAACAAGGAATCAAACGCGTCCATGGAAGCCCGCTGGGACGACTTTGCGCAGTTGTTGCTCTGGGGTAACGAATGGCTCTTCCTCGATTAGCATGACTGCGCCAATCCCCTTCTCGCCTCCCGTTCTCAACCGCCGTTCCCTGCTCCGCCGCCTCGGAGCCGGGTTCGGATGGCTCGCTTTGCAGGGCCTGCTTCCAGACAACCATCGACTGGCGGCGGCGGTCCCCGGCCCGGCCGGAAGTCTTCCTCACTTCGCGCCCAAAGCCAAACGCATCATCTTCCTCTACATGCCCGGAGGCCCTTCCCACGTGGACCTCTTCGATCCCAAGCCCCGGCTCTCGTCGGATCACGGAAAACCGCTTCCATTCGAGAAGCCCAAGCTCGAGCGCACTAAAACCGGCAATCTGCTCGCCTCTCCCTGGACCTTTCGGAAGCACGGACAGGGCGGCCTTGAAATCAGCGAACTGCTTCCCCACCTCTCGAAACATGCCGACGATCTGTGCGTGATCCGGTCCATGGTGGCGGACAACATCAATCATTCCGGCGCCGCCTTGCAAATGTGCACGGGAGAACAAGCCTTTTCGCGACCCGCGATGGGGTCCTGGCTTCTCTACGGTCTGGGAACTGAAAACCGAGACTTGCCGGGGTTCGTCGTCCTCTGTCCCGCGGCCGTTTTTCAGGGTGCGCAGTTATGGGCCTCCAGTTTTCTGCCCAGCGCCCACCAAGGCACCCTCATCCGGGACTTGAAAAATCCGATCGCTCACGTCCGCACCAGTCCCGAGGTCGTTCGCCGACAACGCCGGCAGTTGGATACCCTCGCGGCCCTGGATCGACTGCACAGGGCGGGACATCCCGAAGCCGAGGCGCTCGAAGCGCGGATTGCCTCGTTCGAACTGGCCTTTCGCATGCAATCGGCGGCGCCGGAAGCCTTCGATACCGATCGGGAAAGCCAGGCCACGCGATCGCTCTACGGACTCGACGATCCCGCAACCGAGATGTTTGGAAGACAATGCCTCATGGCTCGCCGCCTCGCGGAACGCGGCGTCCGCTTCATTCAAGTGTTCGACGCCCCCGTCAACAATGCCTGGGATCACCATAGCGGACTCAAGGAACAACTCCCGAAACGATGCCGCGCCGTGGACCAACCCATCGCGGCCCTGCTGCACGATTTGAAGGCGCGCGGCCTCCTCGCCGAAACGCTGGTTCTCTGGGGCGGGGAATTTGGAAGAACGCCCACCGCGGAAGGGACCAACGGACGGGAACACCACCCTTTCGGCTTCACCATGTGGCTCGCCGGTGGCGGGGTGCGTGGAGGCATGACGCATGGGGCCACGGATGAGTTCGGCTGGCATGCGGTTCAGGACAAGGTCCACGTCCACGACCTTCATGCCACCCTGCTCCATTTACTCGGACTCGATCACGAGCGCTTGACCTTCCGTCACGGCGGCCGGGATTACCGGTTGACCGACGTCTATGGCCATGTTGTGAACAAGATTCTCGTCTGAACCCTTCCAAGCCTCTTCCATCCCGTGAATCACCCTGTCAATCCTTTCAAACGCGCCGTCGTCTCGGGAACTCCTCAAATCGGCCTCTGGTGCAGCCTGTGCAACAGCCTGGCCGCGGAAGTGATCTCCCGCTCCGGATTCGACTGGATCCTGCTCGATACCGAGCACGCACCCAATGAACTCCCCGACGTGGTCCGCCAGGCCCAGGCCCTGTCGGCTGGGACCGCCGCTCCCGTCGTCCGCCCAACCTGGAACAACTTCGTCGAAATCAAGCGACTGCTCGACGCGGGAATGCAAAACTTCCTGATTCCTTACGTCCAAACTCCGGAAGAAGCCGCCGCCGCAGTATCCGCCGTCCGCTACCCCCCCCAGGGAGTGCGGGGCGTCGCCGTCACGGTCCGCGCCAACCATTTTGGCCGGGTCCGCGATTACTACGCCCGGGCCAACGAGGAAATTTGCCTGCTGCTCCAAATCGAGACGCGATCATCGCTGGACCGGCTTGAATCCATCGCCAGGGTGGAAGGGGTGGATGGCCTGTTCATCGGGCCCAGTGATCTGGCGGCCTCCTTGGGACATCTGGGGAATCCCGGACACCCGGAGGTGCGCGCGGCCATCGAGCATGCGGTAGGGGTGATGCGGTCCTGCGGGAAAGCGGCGGGCATTCTCGCGCCCGTGGAAAGCGACGCCCGCCATTGGCTGGACAAGGGTTGCACGGTGGTGGCGGTCGGGAGCGACCTTGGTTTGCTGGTCAAAAACAGCGATCAGCTCGCCGCGAAGTTCAAGCGTCAAATCTGATTGCAGGGACCCGTGGTTTTCGTTACTTCTTCTCCGCGTTGTCCGATGGTGTAATGGTAGCACAAGGCCCTTTGGAGGCTTTTGTCTTGGTTCGAATCCAAGTCGGACAGCCATCCCCCCCTTCCGCCTCAAATTTCCCCCCTCTCTCGAAATCATTTCGAGAGATACTGTTGCCATCCATGGTTTAACCTCCCGACTGACTTGATGCTGAAGTGACTCACCATTCCGCACCCCGGCCCGGCGGAGTTCTTTGGCTTAAAACGGCCGTTGAACGTGGTAGAGATATGCAAAGCCTGGATGAGAAAGACATGAAGAAGCACGAGGCCTATCCTCAGACATCCTGACCTGGGGTGGAATCAGGATGAGCCGACCTGGCGGTAGATGAGACGGAGTTGGGTGGTCGGAAAGACGGTTTCTGTTTCAGTGAGGAGGATGCACATCTGGTGGATGGCGGCGT
>Ga0194132_10008599_pt1 | contig 14516 bp, 12 predicted proteins | sample TA2KigOf80mmetaG_FD_148612 | JGI IMG/M metagenome (GOLD analysis project Ga0194132, IMG submission 148612) | Freshwater microbial communities from Lake Tanganyika, Tanzania - TA2015054 Kigoma Offshore 80m | ecosystem: Environmental > Aquatic > Freshwater > Lake | place: Tanzania: Lake... | reverse complement strand
CGGTCGACGGCCGGGGTCCCGAAGCGGACGAAGCCGGCGGCGCGCCCGGCCGCCGTTCCTTCGATCACCCGCATCGTCTCGCGCAGCGCGGCGAGCGGAACGGCGCCCGGGACGACGGCGGGCGCGGCAGCGGGACGGGGGAGCGGGATCGGCGCGGCGGCCATGGTGGGCCTCACGATGTTCATGTTTTGTTCTAGTCAAGATCGAGGAGGGAGTCAATCCGTCCGTCCGCCGGGGACGGGGGCCGGGCCGGGGCTGTGGGCGGTGCGGGGCCGGGCCGGGACGGGCGGCCGGTCGGGGCGGGGCGGCGGCCCTATTCGAGATAGGTCGTGAGCGCTGCCCCCTCGTCGGCGACGAAGATCGCCATGATCTCGGCCGGCTCGGTGGCGCTGGCGTTGGCGGCGTAGAGATGGACGGCGCCATAGGGCTCGAAGAACGTGTCGCCGGCCTTGAACAGACCGGGCGGGCCGCCGCCGAGCTGGGAGCGGATGGCGCCGGACAGCACATAGACCGTGACCGAGCCGCCATGGATATGACGCGGTGACACCGAGCCGGGCGGGAAATTGACCAGCGCGACGGTGATGCGCTTGCCGGGCACGTGGGCGAGCGGCTCGGACGAGATCGGTTTCACGGTCGGCCGCGGCGCCGTCGCCGCGTTGAGAACGGCGGCCGGCAACGCGATCGCCGCCGCCGCGCGGTCGGCCGTCACGGCGCCGAGGCAGAGGAAGGCGAGCGCGCGGTCGAGCGCCGCGAGGCCGTCCGCATCGCCGCGGATCGGGAGCCGCGCCCCGCCGAGCACGATCGCCGCCACCGCGAGCAACGTCGTTGCGGCCGCGAGCGCCGCGACCGGGCGGCAGAGCCCGCCCGCCGTGCCGCGCCAGACCGTTCCCAGCAACCGTGCCATGTCCCTCTCCCCGCACCGCCGCAACGGTCCACGATGCGCCCGGGCACGTCGCAATGCCAGAACCAAGATGCACCCGTTCGACCGGGCCATCGGCCGCCCGATCGCCACCCAACTGTTGCCCCGTCGCGTTCCTATGCTTACTAAATGACCGCCGCAACGACGACCGGGGACAGCGATATGGCGGATGCAAAGGTTGAGCCGGGCCTCAGGGCGCGGGTGCGGGCGTTCGTCGATCATCCGACGTTCAAGAACGCGATCCTCGGCATCATCGTGTTCAACTCGATCATACTCGGGCTCGAGACCGCGCCGAGCGTGATGGCGGAGGCGGGCGGGCTACTCCACGTCCTCGACCGGGCCGCGCTCGCCGTCTTCGTGGTCGAGATCGCGCTCCGGCTCTTTGCCTACGGTCTCCGGTATTTCCGCGAGCCGTGGAACGTGTTCGACTTCGTGATCGTCGGCATCGCGCTCGCGCCGTCGAACGAGGGGCTCGCGGTCCTGCGCGCGCTCCGCATCCTGCGTGCGCTCCGCATCGTGTCGGCGATCCCGCGCATGCGCCGCGTGGTCGAGGGGCTGCTCCACGCGATCCCCGGTCTCGGTGCGATCGCCGCCCTTCTCGCGCTCATCTTCTACGTCTTCGCGGTGATGACGACGAATCTGTTCGCCGCCACGCACGGCGACTTGTTCGGCTCGATCGGCGAATCGCTCTTCACGCTGTTCCAGATCATGACGCTCGAGGGCTGGGTTGAGATCGTCCGCTCGGTGATGGAGAAATTCCCCTGGGCGTGGTTCCTGTTCATCGGCTTCATCCTGGTCTCGACGTTCACGGTGCTGAACCTCTTCATCGCGTTGATCGTCGATTCGATGCAGTCGCTCGGCGAGGAGCACGAGGAGAAGACGCTCGCCGAGGTGACGCGCCATGTCGACGACGATGCGGCGATCGTGCGCACCGAGATCGCGGCGCTGCGCGAGGAGATCCGCGCGCTCCACGCCGTGCTCGCCGATCAGGCCCGGAACCAGGGCGCGAAACCGTCATAGAGGAGGTTGAGCCCGGTCGCGAACATCGTGAGATAGGAGAGCCGGTACACCCAGGCCTCCGAGATCACGGCGTGGAGCCGCGTGCCGATCCAGGTGCCGATGGCGGCGAGCGGCGCGAGGATCGCTGCGGTCGTCAAATTGCTGCCATTGAGGAGCCCGAGCCAGGCATAGGACGGAATCTTCGCGTAGTTCACGATCAGATAGAAGATCACGATCGTGCCGACGAAGACCGACTTCTCGAGCCGCTGCGGCAACAGATAGATGTTGGTCGCGGGTCCGCCGGCATGGATGACGAACGAGGTGTAGCCCGCCATCGCGCCCCAGAAGAGCCCCTTCGGCCGCGACTGCGCCTTGGGCGGCCGGTTGCCGCGGATCCAGTGGTCGAGCGTGAAGCCGACCGCGAGCCCGCCGACCAGGATGCGCATCATCTGGTCGTCGAGCAGGGTGAACGTGGCGGTGCCGAGCGCGATCCCGATCAGCGAGCCCGGCACCAGGACGGCCATGCTCGGCCGGTGCCAGCTCTTCCGGAACGCCCACGCCGCGACGACATCCATCAGGCAGAGGAGCGGCAGCATGATCGCCGCCGCCTGCACCGGCGGGATCACGGTCGCGATGACGAGGATGCCGGCGAAGGCGAGCCCGCCGCCGAAGCCGCCCTTCGAGGCGCCGGCGAGGAACACGGCCGGCACGGCGACCAGCCAGAACAGGGGATCGTCGATCAACCGCGCGCGTCCTCGATCGCGAGCGTCGTCCCGATGCCGATGCCGAGCACGCGATCGGCGCGGCCGCGGTTGACCGCGATCTCGACGAGGCCGTTCGCATTCTCGTACCAGAACGCCTCGCCCGCCGCGGCCTCGCCGAAGGTGCGCCGGCGCGGAAGCCGCCGGCCGGACACCGTGACCGCCGCGTCCGGCACGAGGCGATCGGCGCGAAAGCCCGTCATCGCGTTGCCGAAGCCGTCGACATGGATGATCTCGGCGAGATCGTCGGGCCAGCCCGGCATCGCGATCGCGGCCGGGTCGATCGGCTCGCCGGGCGGGGCGTCGCCGCGCGCCAGCATCGCGGCCACGGGCGCGAAGAGATCGCGGCCGTGGAAGCTCGCCGACAAGCGTTCCGGACGATACGTGATCCGCCACGCCGCGCGCCGGCCCGCGCGCCGCGCTACGATCGCGAGTAGCCCGTTGCCGGGGCCGACGAAACGCCGGCCGTCGGCCGCGACGACGACGGCCGGGCGATCGGTGCCGACGCCGGGATCGACGACGGCGACGAAGACCGCGTCGTCGGGGAACTCCGGCGCGAGCGCGGCGAGGAGATAGGCCGCGCGGCGTGGATCGCACGCCGGCGCATCGTGCATCAGATCGATGACCGGCACGCCCGCCGCGCGCGCCGCGAGCACGGCCTTCATCTGACCGACATAGGGACCGGTGGGACTGAAATCGGTGAAGAGGACGATCATCGAGGCCCGAGTATGGGCCCCGCGCGAACGTGGCGGCAAGCCGCGCTATGCGGCCGCCGACAGCTCCGCCTCGGTGACGACGCGGTTGCGGCCGCGGTGCTTCGCCGCATAGAGCGCGGCAACGGCACGCTCGATGAGATCGGCCATCGGCTCGCCGAGCTTGTACTGTCCGATGCCGAGCGACAGGCTGATCGAGCCGAGCGCCTCGCCGGAATCCTTGCGCACGATGCGCTTCTTGGCGACCGACTGGCGGATGTTCTCGGCGACGACGGCCGCGGACTTGATGTCTGTCGCCGGCAGGATGACGGCGAACTCCTCGCCGCCGTAGCGCGCTGCGGTGTCCTGGCCCTTGATCGAGGAGATCAGCGTACGACCGACGAGCTTCAACACCTGGTCGCCGATCGGATGGCCGTAGGTGTCGTTGAAGCGCTTGAAGTGGTCGAGGTCCATCATGATGAGCGACAGCGCCTGGCGCTCCTGGGTCGCCACCTCGGTGGCGAGCCGGAGCGCGCGATCGAAGCCGTGCCGGTTGGCGACGCCGGTCAGGGCATCGGTCATCGCCTCGGCGCGGGCGCGCGCGAGATTGGTCTGGAGCTGACCGATCTGTGACGTCGATTCGCTGAGCCGCGTCTGGAGGTGGTTGACATGCTCGCCCATCGCGCGCGTCGAGGCGACCAGGCCGGCGATCAGCTTCTCGAAGTCGGCGACCGAGCGCACGCCCTGGATATCGCCGGTGAAAGACTTGAGGCGCGCGCCATACTCGGCCGCGTCTTCACCGGCGGAATTCATCGCGCTCAGCATCTGGCCAGCGACGGCCTCGATCTTGAAGGAGAGCGCCGCGTAGTCGTCGTCCTCGGCGATGCCGAAATGCTTGTTGAAGATCTCGGTATTGACCTTGTCGTCGAACCGCACGCCGTCGGCGATCAGCTTGTCGAGATAGGCGGCGAGGTCGCGGTTCTCGCGCGCGGCGTATTCGTACCAGACGAGATAGTTGTCGGGATGACCAGGCACCTTGAGGCGATCCATCGCCTCCTGGGCCGAGCTGGAACGCTGCTTGGCGGTGACGAAGCTGTCCTTGAAGCGCATGTGGGAGACCCTGCTCTCGGCGCATTTCCCGGCGAAAGACGGCCGGGCGGCATATCCACGTATTACCGAGCACTACATCCCAACAGCGTAGGAACTGTTAATACTGGCCGGCCGAGTTGAAGAATTCGTCCGTCTGGAGCCGCTCGAGGCGTTGGATCGCCAAAATCAAAGGTTTCGCCGCAGCGCGTTTTTTGCGATGCAATATGAATGGTCCTCGTTCAAGCACGGAGGGCTGGGGAGCCGAACGCATGACCACCGCCGCCGCCGCCGAGGGGCCCCGCGAGGGCTATTGCATCGAAGACCTAGCTGTCGGGATGTCGGCCTCGATGTCGCGCACGATCGGCGAGGCGGAGATCGTGCTGTTCGCGGGCATCTCGGGCGACGTCAACCCGATCCACCTGTCGGAGAGCTACGCCCAGGGCTCGGTGTTCAAGGGCCGCGTCGCGCACGGCATGCTTACCGCGGGGCTGATTTCCGGGCTCCTCGGCGCCCGGTTTCCCGGCCCCGGGGCGATCTATCTCGGCCAGACGCTGGCCTTCAAGGCGCCGGTCCGCATCGGCGACACGGTGACCGTGACCGCGACCGTCACCGACATCAACGCCGAGCGCCGCCGGGTCACCCTGAAGACGGTCTGCGCAGTCGGCGAGACGGTCGTGATCGACGGCGAGGCGACGCTCCTGGTGCCGCGCCGCGGCTGAGACCAGGGCGCGCCGCGTTGACTTGACGCGCCCCCCTCTTTAGGACATCCGCTGACATGCGGATCTTTCGCCACTACACCGGCGTCGCCGACGTCGCCCGGAACGCCGTGGTCGCGCTCGGCAATTTCGACGGCGTGCATCGCGGCCACCAGGCCGTGATCGGGCAGGCGGCGGCACTTGCGCGTGCGGAGAAGGCGCCGCTCGCCGTCCTCACCTTCGAACCGCACCCGCGGCGCTTCTTCCGCCCCGACGAGCCGCCGTTTCAGCTCACGCCGCTGCGCTCCAAGGTGCGCTATCTCCGCTCGCTCGGCGTCGATGCGCTGTTCATCCTCGCCTTCGACCACGAGCTGTCGCAGAAGACCGCCGAGGACTTCGTGGACGAGGTGCTGATCGAGGGCGTCGCGGTGCGCCATCTCGTCGTCGGCTACGATTTCGTCTTCGGCAAGGGCCGGACGGGCAACGTCGCCCTCCTCGAAGCGCGCGCGGCCGCGGGCGGCTACCGGGTCGCTTCGGTCGATCCGGTCCGCGTCGAGACGGGCGAGGTCTATTCCTCGACCAACATCCGCCGCCATCTGGTCGAGGGCAAGCCGGGGCTCGCCGCCAAGCTGCTCGGCCGGCTGTGGGAGATCGAGGGCCGGATCGAGAAGGGCTTCCAGCGCGGCCGCCAGATCGGCTTCCCGACCGCGAACGTGCCGCTCGACGAATACATCCAGCCCGCGCTCGGCGTCTACGCGGTCTGGGCCGGCATCGAGAAGGGCGCCGACACCGAATGGCACATGGGCGTCGCCAATATCGGCTGGCGGCCGACATTCGAAGGCAAGTTCGTCAACCTCGAGGCCTATCTGTTCGACTTCGCCGATGATCTCTACGGCCAGATGCTCCGCGTCGCACTCGTCGAGCACATCCGACCGGAGAAGAAGTTCGACGGCATCGCCGCGATCCGCGCGCAGATCGCGGAGGACTGCAAGGCCGCGCGCCAGCTTCTGGAGCGAATTACCATCGAGGGCCTCAACGGTCCGCCGCGCCGCGCCTCGATGATCGAAACTCCGATTGTGTCATGACCCTCGACTACAAGAGCACCGTCTTCCTCCCCCGCACCGACTTCGCGATGCGGGCGAACCTGCCTGAGCGCGAGCCCGTGATCCTCGCCTACTGGCAGACGCTCGATCTCTACCGCCGCCAGCGCGAGGCCGCGCGGGGACGCGAGAAATTCGTTCTCCACGACGGCCCACCTTATGCCAACGGCAATCTCCACATCGGGCATGCGCTCAACAAGATCCTGAAGGACGTCATCAACCGCTCGCAGCAGATGCTCGGCAAGGACGCCAACTATGTCCCCGGCTGGGACTGCCACGGCCTGCCGATCGAGTGGAAGATCGAGGAGCAGTACCGCGAGGCGGGCCGCGACAAGGACCATGTGCCGATCAACGAGTTCCGCCGCGAATGCCGCGACTTCGCCGAGCACTGGATCGGCGTCCAGCGCGCGGAGTTCGAGCGGCTCGGCGTCATCGGCGACTGGCTGAATCCGTACACGACGATGTCCTATGCTGCCGAGGCGCAGATCGTGCGCGAGATCGGCAAGTTCCTGATGAACGGTGGCCTCTATCGCGGCGCGAAGCCCGTGATGTGGTCGGTGGTGGAGAAGACCGCCCTCGCCGAAGCCGAGATCGAGTATCACGACCACACCTCAACCACGATCTTCGTCCGCTTCCCCGTCGCGCGGACGGCAAACTCGGCGCTTCAGGGCGCGAGCGTCGTGATCTGGACCACGACGCCGTGGACGATCCCGGGCAACCGGGCCGTCGCCTATGGTCCCGCGATCGACTATGTCGTCGTGACGGTCGAGGCGGTCGGCGACAAGAGCCGCGCGGTGGTGGGCGAGCGTCTCGTCCTCGCCGCGGCGCTCAAGGATGCGGTCCTTGCCGAGACCGGCATCGTCCGCGCACACGTCTCCAAGACGCTGCCGGGGGAGGCGCTCTCCGGCACGATCTGTCGCCACCCGCTCGCCGGCTCGGGCTACGAGTTCGACGTCCCCCTCCTTCCCGGCGACCACGTGACGACCGATGTCGGCACCGGGCTCGTCCATACCGCGCCCGGCCACGGCGCCGAGGACTGGGAGCTCGGCGTGAAATTCGGGCTCGAGGCACCGCAGACGGTCGCCGACGACGGCCGTTTCTACGACCACGTCCCGCTGTTCGCGGGCGAGCATGTGTTCAAGGTCGACGCCAAGGTCGCCGACGCGCTCGACAAGGCGGGCTACCTCCTCGCGCGCGGCAGGCTCGTCCATTCCTACCCGCATTCCTGGCGGTCGAAGGCGCCGCTCATCTTCCGCAACACGCCGCAGTGGTTCATCAGCATGTCGACCAACGGTCTCCGCGAGAAGGCGCTCGCGGCGATCGAGGCGACGCGTTTCGTGCCGGCCACGGGTCGGAACCGCCTCCATTCGATGATCGCCGCGCGCCCCGACTGGTGCGTTTCGCGCCAGCGCGCGTGGGGCGTTCCGATCACGGTCTTCGTCGACAAGGCGAGCGGCGAGCCGCTCCGCGATCCCGAGGTGCTCGAGCGCATCGTCGCCGCCGTCGAGGCCGAGGGCGCCGACTGCTGGTTCGACGGCGACCCGGCGCGCTTCCTCGGCATCAGCTACGACCCCGGCCGCTACGAGCAGGTCAAGGACATCCTCGACGTCTGGTTCGACTCGGGCGCGACGCACAGCTACGTGCTCGAGCAGCGTCCCGATCTCAAATGGCCGGCCTCGCTCTATCTCGAAGGATCGGATCAGCACCGCGGCTGGTTCCACTCCTCGCTCCTCGAATCCTGCGGCACGCGCGGGCGCGCGCCCTACGAGGCGGTCCTCACGCACGGCTTCGTTCTCGCCGAGGCGGGCGAGAAGATGTCGAAGTCGAAGGGCAACATCGTTGCGCCGCAGGCCATCATCAAGGACTACGGCGCCGACATTCTAAGGCTCTGGGTGGTCGCCTCCGACTATTCCGAGGATCTCCGCATCTCGACCAAGATCCTCGCCGGCCAGGTCGATGCCTATCGCCGGCTCAGGAATACGCTCCGCTATCTCCTCGGCGCGCTCGACGGCTTTGCCGACGCCGAGCGCGTCGAGCCGTCGGCGATGCCCGAGCTCGAGCGCTGGGTGCTGCACCGGCTGGTCGAGCTCGATCGGCTCGTGCGCCGGTCGTGCGAGGACTTCGACTTCCATACCATTTTCACCGCGCTCCACAGTTTCTGTGCGGTCGATCTGTCGGCGCTCTATTTCGATGTCCGCAAGGACACGCTCTACTGCGATCGCCCCGACCATCCGACGCGGCGTGCGGCGCGCACCGTGTTCGATCGGCTGTTCACATGCCTCACCGCCTGGCTCGCGCCGATCATCCCGTTCACGGCCGAGGAGGCGTGGCTCGCGCGGCACGGCGGCAACCCGCCTGTGGGCCGCGAGAGCATCCATCTCTGCCTGTTCCCCGACGTGCCGGCGGCCTCGTTCGATGCCGCGCTCGCCGCGAAGTGGGAGACGGTGCGCGATGTGCGCCGCGTCGTCACCGGTGCGCTCGAGGTCGAACGCGCCGAGAAACGGATCGGCGCGAGCCTCCAGGCCCATCCGGTCGTCCACCTGGGGCCGGCGCATCGCGCCGCGCTCGCCGGTCTCGACCTCGCCGAGATCGCGATCACCTCGGGCGCGACACTCGCCGACGGGCCACCGCCGGCGGGTGCGTTCACGCTGCCCGATGTCGCCGGCATCGCGGTCGTCGCCGGACGGGCGGTCGGCGAGAAGTGCGAGCGCTGCTGGAAGGTGCTTCCCGACGTCGGTTCGGTCGCCGCCCATCCCGGTCTCTGCGGGCGCTGTGCCGATGCGGTCGAGCACGGTCTTGTCGGGCAGGGTTGACGACGCGGGCGCGGCGCGCCGGCGGGCGATGCGGCTCGCCGTCCTCCTCGTCGTGGCCGTCCTCGTCCTCGATCAGGCGACCAAGGCGTGGATCGTCTACGACGTGATGAGCCCGCCCCGGATCATCCCGGTGACCGGGTTCTTCAACCTGGTCATGGTGTGGAACCGGGGCGCGAGCTTCGGGATCCTCAACACCGGCGCGGCGTGGGTGCCGTGGTTCCTCGCCGCCGTCACGGTCGCCGTGACGATCGGGCTCGTCGTCTGGCTGCGCCGGACCGATCGCTGGGGGCTCGCCGCCGGGATCGGCCTCATCATCGGCGGCGCGCTCGGCAATCTGATCGACCGGGTCTGGTACGGCGCGGTCGCCGATTTCGTCCAGCTCTACTACGGAAACTTCTATTGGCCGGCCTTCAACGTCGCCGATTCGGCGATCACCGTGGGCGTGATCCTGGTCCTGATCGACGGCTTCTTCGTGGCGCCGGCGGCGGATGCGCGCAAGGGAGAGGCCGGTTGAACCGGGGCTCCATTTCCCCGATAATCCGCCCGCCCGCGACCTGCGGTCTCCGCGCCGGGTGAGACAGGACAGGATCGACATGATGCACGCCCCGCTCGGACTGGCCGGACGCCTCGCGTTGATCGTCGCGGCGATCGGCGTCCTCTCGGGTTGCGAATCGGCGAAAGAGGCGTTCGGCCTCAACAAGAGCTCGCCCGACGAGTTCGCCGTCGTCACGCGCGCACCCCTCGCCATCCCGCCCGAGTTCAGGCTCCGTCCGCCGGCGCCCGGCGCCCAGCGCCTGCAGGAGGCGACGACGACCCAGGCCGCGCGCGAGATCCTGGTCAGGAACGCAGCGCGCCCGGCCACCGCCGGCGGCCCGCCCGGTCTCTCGCAGGGCGAATCCGCGCTTCTCCGCCAGGCCGGCGCGCTCAACGCCAATCCCCTGGTCAGGAACGAGGTCGATCGCGAGACGACGGCCCTCGTCTCGGCCGACCGCACGCTGGTCGATCGATTGATCTTCTGGCAGAAGGCCCAAGAGCCGGGAGAAGTCATCGACCCCGAGCGCGAATCGCGCCGGCTCCGCGAGAACGCGGCGCTCGGCCAACCGGTCACCTCCGGACAGACCCCAACCATCGAACGCCGCCGCCGCGCGCTCCTCGAAGGCATCTTCAACTGAGCCTCGCGTCCGGCGGCGGGGTCCTTGAAGCCCGTCGCGGTCGATCCACCTCTTATCGAACCCCCGGACGCGGAGCGGATCCGGCTCCAGTGGAGGAACGGCGCATGGGATTTGCGTTGCTACGACGCGCTCGCATGGACTTGCTGGCGTTTGCCGCACTCGGCGCCGCGGTGTTCGCCGCACCCGTCTCGGCGCAGGTGTTCGACCCCGCGACCTTCACCCTCGACAACGGTCTCCAGGTTGTCGTCGTCACCAACCGTCGGGCACCGATCGTCTCGCACATGGTCTGGTACAAGGTCGGCGCCGCCGACGAGCCGGTCGGCAAGTCGGGCATCGCGCATTTCGTCGAGCACCTGATGTTCAAGGGTACCCGCGAGGTGCCGCCGGGCCAGTTCTCCAAGATCGTGGCGCGCAATGGCGGCCAGGACAACGCCTTCACGACGCAGGACTACACTGCCTATTTCCAGAACGTCGCCAAGGACCGTCTCGATCTCGTCATGAAGCTCGAGGCCGACCGCATGACGAATCTCGTGCTCACGGACGCCGAGGTGCTGCCCGAGCGCGATGTCGTCCTCGAGGAGCGCCGGTCGCGCACCGACAACAGCCCCGAGATGCAGCTCTACGAGCACGCGCGCGCGGCCTTGTTCCTGAATCACCCCTACCGGATCCCGATCATCGGCTGGAAGCACGAGATCGAGCGGCTCACGACCGCCGACGCGCTCGAGTTCTACCGGCGCTGGTATCGGCCGAACAACGCGATCCTGATCGTCACCGGCGACGTGACGGCGGAGGAGGTGCGGCCGCTCGCCGAGAAGCACTATGGCCCGATTCCGCGCGGCGCGGTGCCGGAACAAAATCGGATCGAGGAGCCGCCGCACCTCGCGCCGCGCCGGGTCGAGCTCACCAACGAGCGCGTGCGTCAGCCGAGCTGGGGGCGGAGCTGGCTCGCGCCGAGCTACCGGCGCGGTGCGACCGAGCACGCGCTCGCGCTGCAGGTGCTCGCCGAGGTCCTGGGAAGCGGCGCGACGGGGCGCCTGCACCGGAGCATCGTCGTCGAGCAAGGGCTCGCCGGATCGGTCGGCGTCTGGTACAGCCCGACCGCCGTCGACCACGCGTCGTTCGACATCGGCATCAGCCCGCGTCCCGGAATCAAGCCCGAGGACGTGGAGAAGGCGGTCGAGGTCGAGCTCGCCCGTGTCCTCAAGGACGGCCTCACCGCCGAGGAGGTCGACCGCGCGAAGACGCTGATGGTGCGCAACGCGATCTTCGCGCGGGATTCGCTCCGCACCGCGCCCAATGTCCTCGGCCGTGCGCTTGCGACCGGCGGCAGCGTCGACGACGTCGAGCGCTGGCCGGAACGGCTCCGGCGCGTGACGGTCGATGCGGTCAATGCCGCGGCGCGTGCGGTCCTGGTGCCCGAGCGCTCGGTGACGAGCGTCCTGCGTCCGCGGACGGCGGGGTGAGACCGATGGCTCAGGTCTTCCGGCTCCTCGTCGTCATCGCCGTTCTCGCCGTCGGCGTGCTCGCCCGGCCGATCGCCGCGCATGCCGTGACGATCGAGCGGATCAAGAGCCCGGCCGGCATAGAAGCCTGGCTCGTTCGCGATACGACCGTGCCGCTCGTCTCGATCCATTTCGCGTTCCGCGGCGGGGCCGCCCTCGATCCGGCCGGGCGCGACGGCCTCGCCGAGCTGACCGCACAGATCATGGATGAGGGTGCGGGCGAGCTCGATTCACAGGCCTATCAGCGCGCGCTCGAGGACATCTCGGCGCAGCTTTCGTTCAACGCCGGCCGCGATCACTTCCGCGGCAGCCTCAAGGTCCTCAACGAATTCCGCGCCCGCGCGATCGATCTCATGGCGCTCGCGATGACGAAGCCCCGCTTCGACGCCGAGCCGGTGGAGCGTATTCGCGCGCGGACCATCGCCTCGCTCAAGCGCCAGTCGGAGGAGCCGAACCGCATCGCCTGGCAGACCCTGTTCCGGACGCTCTTTCCCGACCACGCCTATGGGCGTCCGGTGTCGGGCACGCCCGAATCGGTCGCGGCGATCACGGTCGAGGAGATGCGGGCGCTGGTCGGCCGCCAGCTCGCGCGCGACCGGCTTGTCGTCGGCGTCGTGGGCGACATCACAGCAGCCGACCTCGCGCCCTTTCTCGATCGCGCCTTCGCCGGACTGCCCGCGACAGGGGCGCCGCGATCGGCGCGCGATGCCGCGATCAACGCCGGCGACCGGCTCGCGGTCGTGCGCAAGCCGATCCCGCAGAGCGTCGTCGCGTTCGGCCAGCCCGGGATCAAGCGCGACGATCCCGACTTCTACGCGGCTCATGTCATGAACTACATCCTCGGCGGCGGCGGGTTCTCGTCGCGGCTCTACGAGATCGTGCGTGAGCAGCGCGGTCTTGCCTACAGCGTCCATTCGAGCCTCGCGCCCATGGCCGAGGCCGGGCTCGTCCTCGGCGGCGTCGCGACCCAGAACGCACGGGTCAGGGAATCGCTCGATCTGATCCGTTCCGAATGGCGCCGCATGGCCGAGGCGGGTGTCACCGAGACCGAGCTCGCCAACGCCAAGACCTATCTCAACGGCTCGTTCCCGCTCCGCCTCGATTCGACGGGTGCGGTCGCGAACCTCCTCGTCGACATGCAGATCGAATCGCTCGGGATCGACTATATCGACAAGCGCAAGGACTACATCGAAGGCGTGAGTCTCGCCGACATCCGCCGCGTCGCGCGCCGGCTCCTCGATGCCGACCGTCTCACGGTCGTCGTCGTCGGCGATCCCGACGGTCTCGAATCGAAGCCCTGAAAGCGCACGCGGGAGGAAAGGCCGAAGCCATCCTCCCGCGCCCCTGCAGTCAGCCCCCCACGACGGTAGGCCAGACCGGATTGCCCGACCTACCAGCCCGCTGACTGCAACCGGTGAGTGACATCCGGCGCGATCGCCGGTGCCGACGCGACGGTCGCATCGCGCCCGACGGCCGCCGCCGCCTCGCCGGCATAAAAGCCGCTCAAGGCCACGACCAGGATCAGGGGCAACAGCGCCGTTCTCGACCGCACGCCACAACTCCGTTGAACTGACGGGCGGATTGTGGCCGGAGCGTCGGTGCGGCCGCATGTGAGCTTTTGTGTCGGCCCAACGCTTCCGCGACTCCCATTAACCAATTAAGCTCCGCCGATGCCGATCCGCGTCCTGCCGCAAACGGTCGTCAACCGCATCGCCGCGGGCGAGGTGGTCGAGCGCCCGGCTTCGGTGGTGAAGGAGCTCGTCGAGAACGCGCTCGATGCCGGCGCGACGCGGATCGAGATCGTGCTGGCCGATGGCGGCCGTGGACTGATCGCGGTCTCCGACGACGGCCACGGCATGGATGCCGATGCGCTTGCGCTCGCGGTCGAGCGTCACGCGACCTCGAAGCTCCCCGACGACGATCTGGTGCGGATCGGCTTTCTCGGCTTTCGCGGCGAGGCGCTGCCGGCGATCGGATCGGTCGCGCGGCTCACCATCACGAGCCGCGCGGCGGGCGCGCGGGAGGCGTCCGCCATCACGGTCGAGGCGGGGCGCAAGGAGCCGGTGCGTCCGGCCTCGCGGACAAGCGGAACGCGCGTCGAGGTGCGCGATCTCTTCTATGCGACGCCGGCGCGGCTCAAGTTCCTGAAGCAGATCCGGACCGAGGAGAGCCACGCGCTCGAGATCGTGCGCCGGCTCGCGCTCGCTTATCCCGCCGTCGCGTTCCGGCTCACCGCCGACGATCGCACGCTCCTTCGCGTCGAGGGCGAGACGGCCGATCTCCTCGCCTCCGAGCGGTCGCGGCTCGGCGCCGTACTCGGGCGCGAGGTCGCGGACAACACGATCGCGATCGCCGCCGAACGCGACGGCTTCCGGCTCGGCGGCTTCGCGGGTCTGCCGACGCTCAACCGCGCGACCGGGCAGCATCACTATCTTTTCGTCAATCGCCGCCCGGTGCAGGACCGCATGCTCGCGGGCGCCGTTCGCGCGGCCTATCAGGATTTCCTCGCCCGCGACCGCCATCCGGTGGTCGTTCTCTTCGTCGACGCGCCGCCCGAGCTCGTCGACGTCAACGTGCACCCGGCGAAGACCGAGGTGCGCTTCCGCGACGCGGGCCTCGTGCGCGGGCTCATCGTCGGCGGCCTCCGCCACGCGCTCGCCGAGGCCGGTCACCGCGCCGCGACGACGGTCGCCGCCGGTGCGCTCGGAGCCTTCCGGCCCGCCGTCCTGCCGCCGAGTTCACCGCCCTCGTGGCGGCCCGCCCCGGCACCACGC
>Ga0194132_10008596_pt1 | contig 14520 bp, 12 predicted proteins | sample TA2KigOf80mmetaG_FD_148612 | JGI IMG/M metagenome (GOLD analysis project Ga0194132, IMG submission 148612) | Freshwater microbial communities from Lake Tanganyika, Tanzania - TA2015054 Kigoma Offshore 80m | ecosystem: Environmental > Aquatic > Freshwater > Lake | place: Tanzania: Lake... | reverse complement strand
CGCTGCCGGTCGATCTCCGGCCGTTCCGCGAGGCCTTCGTCTTCGCGATCGTGATCGTGGTGCTGCTCGCACGACCGCGCGGCCTGTTCCGCGGCCGGCAGGCCCGGGAGCGCGTGTGATGCCCCAGGCTTTGACCCTCGCCCGCGCGCTCTGGCCGCTCGCCTCGCTCGCCGTGCTACTGCTGCTCGTCGCGATCGCGGGCTCATTCGCGCCGACCGTGATCCAGCGCGTCATGACGGAAGCCTTCATCCGCCTTGTCATGGTGGTCGGGCTCTATCTCTTCGTCGGCAATTCGGGCGTGCTCTCCTTCGGCCAGGCCGCCTTCATGATGACCGGCGCTTACGGCGCTGCCTGGCTCGACATTCCGGTCAAGACCAAGAAGATCTTCCTGAAGGGACTCCCCGGCTTCCTCGGCAATGCCGAGTTTCCGCCCTGGTTGGCCGCACTTTGTGCCATGGGCTTTTCGGGCCTGCTCGCCTTCATCGTCGGCATTCCGCTGGTCCGGCTCTCAGGGCTCGCCGCCGCGATCGGCACGTTCTCGGTGCTCGCCATCGTCTATGTGGTCTACTCGAACTGGGATGCGCTCACCAACGGCACAAGCTCGCTCATCGGGCTGCCCATCTATGTCGACCTCTGGACCGCCTATCTCTGCGCGGTCGGTTCGATGATCGCGGCGTTCTGGTTCCAGAACTCGCGCCTCGGCCTCGCGCTTCGCGCCTCTCGCGAAGATGAGGTGGCGGCCAAGGCGATCGGCGTCAACGTGCCGTTCGCCCGCCTCGTCGCCTTCGTGCTGAGCGCCATGCTGGTCGCGCTTGGCGGCGTGTTGCAGGCACACTTCCTCGGCTCGCTCAATGTGATGCAGTTTTATCTCGGCATCACCTTCATCACGATCGCGATGCTGGTGGTCGGCGGCACCGGGAGTCTCGCGGGCGCGGTCGTCGGGACGGCTGCGATCTCGCTCATGTTCGAGCTGTTGCGCCAGCTCGAGGTCGGCTTTGCCATCGGCAGCGTTCAGATCCAGGTGCCGCCGGGCCTCCGCGAGCTCGGCGTCGCGATCATCATGATCGTGATCCTGATCTTCCGCCCCGCGGGCCTGATGGCGGGGCGCGAGCTGCCCCTGCCGGGCCGATTGCGCCCACGCCTCGTCACCTCGGGTTGACGCGCACCGCATGGAGGACACATGACCAAGAAGCTCATCACCGCCTGCATCGGCGCCGGCAATATCGGCCGCGCCTGGGCCATGATGTTCGCCCGCGCCGGCCATGAGGTGCGGCTCTTCGATCAGAACGCGGACGCGCCACCGGCCGCGCTCGCCCTGATGCGCGGGCTGCTGGCCGATCAGAAGGCGCTTGGCCTCTTTGATGACGAGGTCGAGGCCGTGCTCGCGCGCATCAAGGTCGCGCCGAGCCTCGAGGCCGCGGTGAAGAACGCCGACTATGTGCAGGAATGCGTCTATGAGGATCTCGAGCTGAAGCGCCGCGTGTTCCAGGCGCTCGATCGCGCCGCGCCCGAGGGTGCGATCCTCGCCTCCTCGGTCTCCTCAATCCCCGTTTCGCAGTTCATGGAAAACCTCGCCGGCAGCCGGCGCTGCATCGGCGCGCACCCGATCAACCCGCCGCACCTTTTGCCGGTGACCGAGCTGATCATGAGCCCCTCGACCGCGCCCGCGACCTATGAGCGCGCGGCCGCGTTCCTGACAAGCGTCGGGCAGGTGCCGGTGCGCATCAACAAGGAGATCTTCGGCTTCGCGCTCAACCGCCTGCAGTTCGCGATCGTGAACGAGGCGCTGCATCTGATCGAGCAGGGCTACATCTCGGCCACCGACGTCGACAACATCATGAAGTTCGGCCTCGGCCGGCGCTGGGCGATCATGGGCCTGTTCGAGGCCGGCCACCTGAACGCCAATGGGGGCCTGCGCGACTATTACACTAAGTTCGGCGAGACCATTCGCTCGCTGATGCAGGAGCTGGTGCTGACGCCGAACCCGCTTGGGCCCGCGCTCGTCGATGAGATCGCGGGCGAGTTGGAAAAGACGACGCCGATCGATCAGGTGGTGGCGCGACAGGCCTGGCGCGACCGCCAGCTCGCTGCGCTCATGACGCATTTCGAGTCCATGAAGACCAAGGTAGGCTGAGCATGGCGATATCCTGTGACGGCGCCCGCGTGGTGGTCACGGCGGGTGGATCGGGCATCGGGCGCGCGACCGCGGAGCGCTTCATCGCGGCCGGCGCACGCGTCTATATCTGCGACATCCAGCAATCGATGCTGGACGAGGCGCTCGCCGCCAACCCGACGCTCAAGGGCACGCTCGCCGATGTTGCGAAGCCGAGCGAGGTCGAGCGCCTGTTCAGGGACGCGCTTACGGCATTGGGCGGCATCGACGTGCTGGTCAACAATGCCGGCGTGGGCGGCCCGCGCGGGCCTGTCGAAACCTTGAGCTATGACGAGTGGGATCGCTGCATCGCGGTCAATCTCAACGGCATGTTCTACTGCATCAAGCAGGTCGTGCCGGCGATGAAGGCGCAGAGCTCCGGCTGCATCATCAACATCTCGACCGGCTCGGCGCGCGTCGGCCTGCCCAACCGCTCGCCCTATGTCGCATCGAAGGTCGGCGTGCTCGGGCTCACCTATACGCTGGCGCGCGAGCTGGGCCCCGCCAACATCCGCGTCAACTCGATCCTGCCCGGCGCGATCGACAATGCGCGCGGGCGCGGACTCGTCAAGCGCTTCGGCGAGGAACGCGGCATGACCTTCGAGGAGGCCGAGGCGCAGTTCCTCGGTTACATCTCGATGCGCACCTGGATCGATCCGAACGAGATCGGCGACACCTGCGTCTTCCTCGCCTCGCACGCCGGGCGCCACATCTCGGGCCAGAACCTCGGCGTCTGCGGCAATATCGAGTGGGAGATATAAGGAGTCCGAGCTTGGCCGCATGTGCCCAGCTGTTCCCTCTCCGCCCCTGGGGGCGGAGAGGGCAAGGGAGAGGCGGGGGAATCCACGCTCGGCGCATCTCATGTCACACAGCACGCGCTGACCGATTGATCCCGGCTCGCCTCTTTGCCATCAGCGGCGCTCAGATCATTGTGCGACACATCGGTCTGGACCGCCGCCGATGGATGCAGACGCGGCCGGGATGACAATTGAGGAGCTGGCGCCGCCTATCCCACCTCGTCATACCGGGCGCTAGCCGAGCCCGGACACCGAAGGTGTTTGGCGGCGAGGCTTGCGACCCGGTATCCACGTCTCCGCGTACACTGAGCCATGGATTCTCCGGCCGCGCCCTTGGCGCGCCGGAGAATGACGGGGGAGTGAATCATCACAAAGGCACCAAGGCACGATGGTGCTCGCTCGCCTTCCTCTGTGCCTTCATCTCTTTGTGGCGCCTTCCATCTCTCGCGCCGCCGCTCTCAATCGCGTGAACAGATGCGGCAGGCCGGCGTGCGTGACAATCTTCTCGAGCGCAAATCCGAGCGTCTCGATCACCCGGCGCGAGCCGATGTTCTCGGGCAGCACGAGCGCGACCAGGCTCGGTTCACGCCGCTCACCAAACGCGTAGAACACGACCGCGCGTGCCATCTCGGTCGCATGGCCTTGGCGCCATTCGGCGCTTGAAACCGCATAGAGGAGCTCGCACTCGGGCGCGCCATCGAGCACGCGGCGGAGCAGCCCGGCATAGCCGATGAATCGCTCGTCATCGGCCGCGCGGAACAGCCACACGCCATCGCCGTGCTCGCGCCAGTGCGCAACGAAGCGCTCGATGAGGCTCAGCGTGTGGGCCTCGGGCACGATGCGGCCATCGGCCGAGAGCGTGCGCATGACGGCGGGGTCGGCGTGCAGCCGGCGGAGCGCCGCGAAGTCCGCCGGCGCGACCGGCCGGCCGATCAGCCGGGCGGTGCGAAGCTCGCGAAATTGAGTCTCGTTCATCCTTGCCCGCGCCCTTGTGGATGGGGGACGACGGCCCCATGATCGCGCGGCATTTTCCGATCCGGCAAGGTGGGGCTTTCGATGACCAAGCAACGCGGCTTCAAGGGGCGGCTCACGGCCTATGGCGATCCCGGTTTCTCGTTCTATCTGCGCAAGGCGTTCGCCAAGTCGATGGGCTACACCGACGAGGAGCTCGGCCGCCCGGTCATCGGCATCGCCAACACCTTCAGTGATCTGGTCTCCTGCCAGGGCACGGCGCCGCAACTTGTGCAGGCGGTGAAGCGCGGCGTGGTCGCGGCCGGCGGCCTGCCGCTCGAGTTTCCGACCATCTCGCTCGGCGAGCCGTTCCTCACCCCATCCTCGATGCTGCTGCGCAATCTGCTTTCGATGGACACGGAGGAGATGGTACGGCGCCAGCCGATCGACGTCGTGGTGCTCATCGGCGGCTGCGACAAGATTGTCCCGGCGCAATTGATGGCGGTGGCGAGCGCCGACATCCCGGCGATCATGGTGGTGACCGGGCCGATGATGACCGGCTCCTATCGCGGCGAGCGGCTCGGCGCCTGCACCGATTGCCGGCGCTTCTGGTCGGAGCATCGCGGCGGGCGCATCGATGCGGCCGAGATCGACACGATCTCCGGCAATCTGTGCCCGACCGCGGGCACCTGCATGGTGATGGGCACGGCCTCCACCATGGCCTGCGTCACCGAGGCGCTCGGCATGATGCTCCCCGGGGGCGCCGCGATTCCCGCGGTCTATTCCGACCGCATGCGCCACGCGCAGGAGAGCGGCGTGCGCGCGGTCGCGCTCGCCAAGGAGGAGCTCACCCCTTCGAAGATCATGACGCCGAAGGCGTTCACCAACGCGCTCCGCGTGCTGCTCGCGATCGGCGGCTCGACCAACGGCATCGTGCACCTGACCGCGATGGCGAGGCGCCGCGGCATCGCGCTCGATTTCGAGGCGTTCGACCGCATGAGCCGCGAGACGCCGGTGCTGGTCGACCTCAAGCCGAACGGCCTCCATTACATGGAAGACCTTTATCGCGCCGGCGGCCTCCTGCCCGTGCTGCGCGAGCTGAAACCGCTGCTGCACCTCGATTGCCTCACCGTCACCGGCCGCACCTTGGGCGAGGAGATCGAGGCGGGGCGCCCGCCCTTCAAGCAGGACATCGTGCGCCCGCGCTCGAACCCGATCTATGCCGAGGGCGGACTTGCGGTGCTCCGAGGCTCGCTCGCGCCGGACGGCGCGATCATCAAGCAATCGGCCGCGACGCCCCGGCTCTTGAAGCACGAGGGCCGCGCGGTCGTGTTCAACTCGCTCGATGACATCGTGGCGCGGCTCGACGATGATTCGCTCAACATCACGCCGGATGATGTGCTGGTGCTGCAGAACGCCGGGCCGAAGGGCGCGCCCGGCATGCCCGAGGCCGGCTATTTGCCGATTCCTAAGCGGCTCGCGCGCGATGGTGTCAAGGACATGGTGCGAATTTCCGATGCGCGCATGAGCGGCACGGCATTCGGCACCGTCGTGCTGCATATCTCGCCGGAAGCGGCTTCCGGCGGCCCGCTCGCGCTGGTCAAGACCAATGATCGCATCCGGCTCGACGTCGAGGCGAGGCGCATCGATCTTCTGGTAGAGGCGGACGAGCTCGGGCGCCGGCGCGAGGCCTGGCGCCCACCGGCGGCCCATGAGGGCGCCGAGCGCGGCTATTTGCGGCTCTACCTCGAGCATGTTCAGCAGGCGCATCAGGGCGCGGATTTCGATTTCCTCAGCGCCACCGCCATGACGGCAACCACGCCTGTGTGGCCTTAGCGCGAGGGAGAACCACTCTGATGTCATCCCGGAGGACGGTCGAGCTCGGCGAGACCGTCAATCCGGGATCCACGGTTCATCGAGAAACCTGTCGGCCCTTGATTCCGGGTCGCAAGGCTCGCGTGCGACGATCTTCGATCGTCGGCTCGCACCCTTACCCATCTGCGGCGGTCCAGACCGGTGTGCCGCACCGCGATCTGAGCGCCGCCGATGGAAGCAGGCACGCCCGGAATGACGACTTAAACGTGTCCTCGTTAGCCGCAAAACGAAGGGGCGCCGGCTAGGGCGCCCCTTGAGCAAAGAAGAGACGCTCTCGAGTCTTACGCGACGCCGGCCAGCATCAGCCCGCCGACCACCGCGATCGCCGCACCACCGAAGCGGAGCACGAGGCGAAGCTCGCTCCGCCGCGCGGCAAGGCCGAGCGTGGCGCCGACCGCGTGCAGCACGAGTGTCGCCGCGACCATGCCGATGATGTAGCTCGCGGCCGAGCCCGCCACCGGCATCTCGACGCCATGGGCCTGACCATGGAACAGGCCAAACAGCGCGGCGACCCCGAAGCCGACCCAGGCCGGCACCTTGGCGCCGAACAACACGGCGAGGCCGAGCACCGCGACCGAGCCGGCGATGCCGATTTCCATCGCGGGCAGGCCGGCGCCGCCGAGGCCCACCAGCGCGCCGACGAGGAGCGCCGCCACAAACGCGAGCGGCAGCTGCCAGAGCGCCCGACCGCCGATCTGCGCGCCCCAGAGGCCGACGCCGATCATCGCCAGAATATGGTCGATCCCGCCGAAGGGATGGACGAAGCCCGAGGCGATACTGGCCTCGACGCCATGCCCCGGATGCGCGCTCGCCCCGGTCGCCACCAGCGCCGTCAGCGCGGCGGCGCCCGCCGCCAGAATCCTGCGATCGACCATCAGCGTTCCCCCTTGTGTTCCGGTCCGTGTCTCATGATTAAAGCCGATTCTATAGGGGCCGGCCAGCCCGGCCTGCCACCCCCTTTTTGGGGAGGGGCGAAGGGGCCGGCAGCGCGCTGCTTCCCCCCGCCTCACCCTTGCCCTCTCCGCCCCTAGGGGCGGAGAGGGAATGGCATCAGGTGCGTCGGCTGGAGCGCGCGCTCAGGGAATCACCTTTTCCTTGCGCATCATGTCGAAGGCGTCCTTGAACGATTGCTGCATGTCGATCACCTCGTAGAAGCCGTGCTGGAAGCGCTTGGTGTCTTCGAGGATGGTGTCCCAGGTGCGGCCAAAGTTCCAATTGCCGAAGCCCCACGAGATCAGGTCAAACTCGTTGTGCTTCAGGTTGTGGCGCTTGACGATCTTCTCCCATTGCGGGCCCTTGTCGCCCACCATGGTCATCATGTTGAATGGCATCACCTGGCCCATCTTCACGCCGAAATAATCGGCGAACCACGGCCAGATGTTGCACCAGCGGAAGCCCGACTCATTCGTGATGTTGAAGGCCTCGTTCGACGCCTTCTCATGCTCGGCGACCCAGGTCTGGAAGCGCCCGAGGATGCGCGCGTCGGTGAACTTGTTGTAGATCTTGAAGGCCTGCTCGGGCCCAGGGAAGTGCAGCGGCACGCCCATCTCGCGGCAGATGATCGCGTAGTGCGCGACGATCGACGCGGTGTTGAGCGGAATGCCGACCGCGTAGCCGACCACGGCCTCGGGCCGTACGCAGATATAGTCCCACTTCTGGCCCTTCTGCGCCTTCGCGATGAAATCCTGCTGGTCGTAATAGAAGTTCGGCGGCAGATGGCGCGGGTCACTCTCCTTCGCCGGTGTGCGGTGCGGCCCGAGATGGCAGCCATAGAATTTGCCGCCCTGGGTCAGGATCACGCGGCGCAGCCCCTTCGCGATCGGCGCGATCACGCCGATCGAGTTCTCGACCAGCGCGAGGTTGCCCGCGACATTCTCGGCCTCGACGCCGCCCGAGAGCGCGCAGAAGAAGATGTGCGTCGTGTCGGTCAGGCCCTTGAGCTTGTCCTTGGCGTCCTCGGGGTCCAGCAGGTCAACGGAGATGAACTTGGCCGAGGTCTTGAACCAGGGCTTGCGGCGCGAGAGCGCGACGATGTCCCAGCCGCCCTCCTTCTCCATCGCCTCCATGATGCTGCGTCCGATGATGCCGAGGCCGCCGACCACCACCGCCTTTTTCTTCGCCATGAGCTCGCTCCCTCCTGATTGCCCTGACGCGCGCCCCGCGCGCGCTTCGGACCGAACTCTAATTCATTGCGGACTGAATTCGACTCGAAATGCGATTGGCATCGTTGATCATCCTCGACCCCCACCCTGTCCCTCCCCCACAAGGGGGGAGGACACCAAAAGGTGAGCGCCCGAATGTCATACCCCCTCCCCCTCGTCGCGCTCCGCGAGCGCGCGGCGCTCGATGGGGGAGGGTTGGGGTGGGGGTGAGAACGTTGTGTCGGGGTGATTCACGTCGCGTGCTTGCACGAGCGCCACGCTACAGTCGTCGGACTTTCTGATCGCGGCGCCACGAATGTTGGGCTTGGCAGGATGGCCGAGGCGGTGTCTAAATGCGCCGCCGCGCCCCGCCCCGCCGCGGCCTCCCGCTCCCACCCTTAAGGCTCACCCATGAACGGCGGCGAAGCCCTGGTTTCCACCCTGATCGCGCACGGCATCGAGACGACCTATTGCGTGCCGGGCGAGAGCTATCTCACGATTCTCGAGGCGCTGCGCGTCAACCGCAACCGGATCAGGCTCGTGCTCTGCCGGCACGAATCGGGCGCGGCGTTCGCGGCCGAGGCGGGCGCCAAGGTGACCGGCAAGCCCGGCATCGCCTTTGTCACGCGCGGTCCCGGCGCCACCAACGCCTCGATCGGGCTCCACACCGCGAAACAGGATTCGACGCCGCTCGTGCTCTTCATCGGGCATGTGCCGACGCGCGAGATGGGCCGCGAGGCGTTTCAGGAGATCGACTACCCGAAGGCCTTCGGCCCGCTCACCAAGAAGGTGATCGAGGTGATGCGCCCAGAGGATTGCGCCGCGGCCACGGCCGATGCGTTGGCGACCGCGCTCGACCGTCGGCCCGGCCCGGTCGCGGTCGTGCTGCCCGAGGACGTGACCGAGGGCGACACGCGCGATGAAACCATCCCCGCCTTCGTGCCGCGCACGCCGCGCCTCCCCACAGAGCCTGCGCTCGATGCCGCGGCCGAGATGATCCGGCGCGCGAAGCACCCGTTCGTGATCGCGGGCGAGATGATCGGCTTCGAAAAAGCGCATGACGCGCTCGCCACGTTCGCGGAGGCGAGCGGCGCCGGCGTCGGCAGCGCGTTTCGCCGGCAGGACGTGATCCCGGCGGATCACGCCGCCAATCTAGGCAATTTCGGCCTCGTGCTCGCGCCCTTCCAAAAGGAATATTGGAAGGACGTCGACCTCGCGATCATCGTGGGCGCGCGGCCCGATGGCTGCACGATCCAGGATTTCGAGTTGCTGCGCCCCGATCAGGGCGTGATCCACATCTTTCCCGACCGCGCGGCGTTCCACGAGACCAGCCCGACGGTGGCGATCGAGGCCGATGCCAAGCCGACGCTCGAAGCCTTGACCCGGCGCCTCCAAGGGTTCTCGGTGCCGGCCGAGCGCAAGTCGTGGCGCGACAAATTTCGCGCGGAGCAGGTGCGCTTCGCGGCGCCGGGGCACGACCCCAAGGCCAAGACCAAAGGCGCAGTCGACATGGCCCAGATCGTGATCCAGCTTGGCAAGCGCCTGCCGAAGGATTCAAGCATCGTCAATGACTCGGGCGCGTTCGCGAGCTGGTTCCATCGCCACTATCCCTATGCGGCACCGAGCGCGCAATTGGCCGCCTGCCTCGGCTCCATGGGCTATGGCATGCCGGGCGCGCTCGGCGCGCAGCTCGCGCGGCCGAACAAGACCGTCGTCGCGGTCATGGGCGATGGCGGGTTCCTGATGACCGGCCAGGAGATCGTCACCGCGGTGCAGCAGAAGCTGCCGATCAAGGTGATCGTCTGCGACAACGGCATGTATGGCTCGATCGCCACGCACCAATATCGCCGCGCCGGGCGCGACGGTTTGTATGGCACGGTGATGAACAGCCCGGACTTCGCCGCCCTCGCGCGCGCCTATGGCGCGGCCGCCTGGACGGTGAGCGACACCGCAGGCTTCCTGCCCGCGCTCGAGGCCGCGCTCGCGCACAAGGACGGCCCCGCCCTTATCCATCTCAAGACCGACATGCGCGACCTCAACGCGACCGGCCCGCAGATGGCGGAGTAGCGGGGCGTCCTGTCGCTTCTCTTCCCGTCATTCTCCGGCGCGTCCACGGCGCGACCGGAGAATCCAAGGCTCCGCGTGCGCGGAACGGTGGATTCCACGGTCGACGCGGACGCCGCCGTGGAATGACGATGATTACTTCCGCCAGGTGATGAGCGCGTCGTGGCCGGTGAGGAGCCGGCGCGCCGCGCGCCAGGCGGTGGCCTGAACGCCGCGCACGATGTTGCCATCGGGCGCGAGCACGCGCACCAACGCACCTGCCTCGTTCGGCAAGGCGGAGACGCCGAGATAGGCACCGCCGACCTCGGCGAGCGCGGCACGCAGGCCCTCGACCAATGACGCGCCATCGCGCGCGATGCCGAACGCGTAGAGCGAGCCTTGCGCCTTCATCGCCTGCCACTCGGCGCGCGTGGCCTCGTCATCCGCCGGGGTCGCGATGCGATAGCGGTCGCGCGCGAGCAGCCGGCCATCGGGCCGGCGGGCCTCGACGGTCGAGGCCATGAGCGAGAAGGTCGGCGCCGCGCCGCCCTTGGGGTCGTGCCAGAGAAATGCTTCGGCCAGGATTGCGCTCGCACCTTCCGCGAGCGAAAGCGTCGTCGCGGTTTCGACATGGCTCGCCGGGAACAGGATGGTCGCGTCCGCGATCAATTCGAGGTGCCCGCCGGCGCCGACCATGAGGCGCGTCTCCTGCACCGCGCGGTCGCGCTCCATCGAATGCACCTTGGTTGCCGACTGCGTCGTCACCTGCGCCGCCGCGCCCTCGCCCACGCCGATCTCGACACTCAGGCGATCACCCTGAAACAGGCCGCCCGCGGCCGATTGCAGCACGACGGTCGGCAGCTCCAGCCAGCCCGCATCGAAATAGAGCGGGCGGGTGACGTGAAACGGATAGGACGCGAAATTGCGCGCGAGGTGTGTGCGCTCGCCCTCGCGCGCCTCGAACTGCAGCGCGACGCGGCCTTGGCGTGGGCTCAACGCGGCCTTGGCCTGACCCATCTCACCCCCGCCCTCCCCCATCGAGGGGGAGGGAGAAAAAGAGAGCGCGTCGTCCGATGTCCTGTTCCCTCCCCCCCTTGTGGGGGAGGGTTAGGGTGGGGGGTGAATTCGACATGGCCTATTAACGCCGGATCAACCTATGCAGCAATGGCACTCACGCGTTGACCAACGGGCAACGGAGTTCATGGCGGAAACCATGCCTCTTCTAACCCTAGTCGTCATGCCCCGCGCAGGCGGGCCATCCAGAGCAACCGCACGGACCGCGCCCGTGGCTCTGGATCCCCCGGTCGAGCCGGGGGATGACGATCAAGACAAGCGAAACGGAACGAGCCTCACGCATCGAGCAGCACGCTGCGGCGAAGCTCGGCGATGACGGAATCAACGCCTTCGCCGCTGAGGCAGTTCGTAAAGAGCGCCGGCTTGGCGCCGCGCGCTTTCGCTACATCGCGCTTGACGCCCTCGAGGTCAACCCGAACATGGGGCGCGAGGTCGGTCTTGTTCACGACCAACAGATCGCAGTTGAGAACGCCCGGCCCCTTCTTCCGCGGAATGTCGCCGCCGCCCGCGACATCGATCACGAAGAGCCAGTAGTCGACGAGATCGAGCGAGAAGGTCGAGGCCAGATTGTCGCCGCCCGATTCCACGATCACCAGATCGAGCTTCGGGAAGCGCCGCTCCAGGAGATCGACCGCCTCGAGATTGAGCGTCGGGTCTTCGCGGATCACGGTGTGCGGGCAGGCCCCGGTCTCGACCCCAATCACGCGCTCGGGCGCGATCAGCCCGCCATGTTGGAGCCGCTCGGCGTCCTCGCGCGTCGCGATATCGTTGGTCACGACCGCAATGTCGTAGCCGGCCTTGACGAGGCGCGGCACCAGGGCCTCGATCAGCGCGGTCTTGCCGGAGCCGACCGGCCCGCCAATGCCGATGCGCGCCGGTCCGACGCGTTTCGCCGGCACCGGCATCAATTCGATCGGTCGCGCCGCCATTCCCGCCATCACTCGCTTCCTTCCTTGATTGTCGCGCTCACGAAATCGGCGCTGAGCGCGATCACCCCGCCCACGCCGCCGAGCCGAAGCGTCACGGTCGTGCGCGGCTTGATCCACTTCGCTTCCATCACCATGACGCCGGACTTCAGCGCGTCCGGCCAGGCATCGGGATCGCTCCGCTTCGATTCATCCGAGAAACGCGTCTCATCGATGATCGGGTTGCCATGCGCGCGCGTCACGATCTCATGGAGCCGCACATAGTCGCCGATATAGTCCATCGCATTCTCGTGCGGCTGCTTGGAGAGAATCAGCGCCTCATAAAAGCCCTTCGGTCCAAACTTGTAACGCACCTCGCCTGCCATCTTGCCGATTACGACGTCATAGACCAGCTCGTTATCATCGGCCGACGCGAGCGCGAGCTTCTCCTTCGCCTTCACCGCCTCTTGCGTGGCACCCCATTCGCTGCCGCGAAAGTCGCTCGCAAGTGCCGTCGTTGCGCTCGCAATGAGGAGCGCAATGGCGATGACCAAGGCAAGCGCGCGGCTCATCGGAGCATGTACCGCTGGGTCAGCGGCAGGGTCTTGGCCGGCGGGCAGGTCGCGAGCTCGCCATCGACGAACACCTCGAACGTCTCCGGGTTCACGGTGATCTTCGGGCACGCGGTGTTGTGCAGCATGTGCTTTTTCCTGAGCTTGCGCGTGCCTTTCACCGGCACGAGCGCCTTGGTCAGCCCGAGCTTCTTCTGCAGGCCCTTGTCGATCGCGGCCTGCGCCACGAACGAGACGCTGAGATGCTTCTTCGCCGAGCCGAACGCGCCCCATTGCGGGCGCATCAGGAGCGGCTCGCAGGTCATCAGCGAGGCGGCCGAATCGCCCATCGCGGACGACACGATGAAGCCGCCCTTGATGACGAGCTCCGGCTTGATGCCGAAGAAGGCCGGGCGCCAGAGCACGATGTCGGCCAGCTTGCCGGGCTCGAGCGAGCCGATATAGCGGTCGATGCCGAAGGAGATCGCGGGGTTCAGGGTGTACTTCGCGACGTAGCGCTTGATGCGCTCATTGTCGCCGCGCTTGGTGGTCTCGCTCTCGAAGCGCCCGCGCACGCCCTTCATCTTGGAGGCGAGCTGCCAGGTGCGGCAGATCACCTCGTTGATGCGGCCCATGCCCTGAGAGTCCGAGCCCAGCATGGAGATCGCACCGAGGTCGTGCAGCACGTCCTCCGCCGCGATGGTCTCGGCGCGGATGCGGCTCTCGGCGAAGGCCACGTCCTCCGGCACCGCCGGATTCAAATGGTGGCACACCATGATCATGTCCAAATGCTCATCGAACGTGTTCACGGTGTAGGGATTGGTGGGGTTGGTCGAAGACGGCAGGCAATTGGCCTCGCCCGAGACGCGGATGATATCCGGCGCATGGCCGCCGCCCGCGCCCTCCGCGTGATACATGTGGATCGTGCGGCCCTTGATCGCGGCCAGCGTCTCCTCGAGGAAGCCCGACTCATTCAACGTGTCGGTGTGGAGCTGGACCTGGAAATCCATCTCGTCGGCGACCGACAAACAGGTGTCGATCGTCGCCGGCATCGAGCCCCAATCCTCATGGATCTTCATGCCGCAGCAGCCGGTCTCGGCCTGCTCGACGATCGACGCGGGCTTGGCCGAATTGCCGCGTCCGAGAAAGCCGAAGTTAATCGGCCATTGCTCGGCCGCCTGCAGCATCTTGCCGACATTGAACGGACCGCCGGAATCGATGCCGACCGTGATCGGCCCGAGCGAGCCGCCGAGCATGGTGGTGATGCCCGACGCCAGCGCGTGCTCGCAGAGCTGCGCGGAATCGAAGTGCACATGGCAGTCGAGCCCGCCCGGCGTCGCGATCAGCCCCTCGGCGTCGCGCACGGTGGTGGAAGTTCCGACCAGGAGCTTCGGATCGACGCCATCCATGATCGCCGGATTGCCGGCCTTGCCGATGCCGACCACCTTGCCGTCCTTGATGCCGATGTCGCCCTTGACGATACCGGCCACCGGGTCGATCACGACGACGTTCGATACCAGCATGTCGAGCGCGCCCTGCTTGGACGTGAGGCCGGTGACGAGGCCGGCGCCGTCGCGCAGGGTCTTGCCGCCGCCGTGCAGGCACTCATCACCCGGCACGGCGTAGTCATGCTCGATCTCGGCGAGCAGGTCAGTGTCGCCCAGGCGCACGGCATCGCCCTTGGTCGGGCCATAGAGCGCGGCATAATGCTGGCGCGTGATCTTCACCATCTCATGCCCCCTTGAAGCCCGCCTTGCGTGCGCGCTTGATGGCCGCGTCTTTGGCCGCCTTGCCCTTGGTCGGGCCGTCGGTGAGGCTGTTCAACCCGAAGATCTCGCTCTTGCCGCCGAAGGCGACGAGCGCGACCTCCTTGGTGTCGCCAGGCTCGAAGCGGACCGCGGTGCCCGCAGGAATGTCGAGGTGCATGCCGAAGGCTGCCTCGCGCGCGAAGTCGAGATGCTTGTTGACCTCGAAGAAATGGAAGTGGCTGCCCACCTGCACCGGCCGGTCACTCGTGTTGGTGACCTTCAC
>Ga0194132_10008594_pt1 | contig 14523 bp, 11 predicted proteins | sample TA2KigOf80mmetaG_FD_148612 | JGI IMG/M metagenome (GOLD analysis project Ga0194132, IMG submission 148612) | Freshwater microbial communities from Lake Tanganyika, Tanzania - TA2015054 Kigoma Offshore 80m | ecosystem: Environmental > Aquatic > Freshwater > Lake | place: Tanzania: Lake... | reverse complement strand
CCTCGGCGGGCCGGCCGCCGGCCGAGGTCTGGATCAACCCACCCCGAAACTCAGAAGAGGAAAGTCAGTAAATTTCCATGCCGGCTGTCTCAAAATCGTTGACACGCACCGGAAGAAGGATTGAATTTCGAGCAGCGGCTGGCCCATCGCAACCAGTACATGCCGGAATGGCTGAATGGGATCTGGGACAAGTGCCGGATGCTGGAATTCAAAGTGCTGCCCCAGAGCGTGATGGGCAGGGCGGTCCGCTACACGGTCCGTCAGTGGGACAAGCTGATGGTGACGGCCGGCGACGGCGAGATCGAACTGTCAACCAACGTGGCGGAGAACTCGATGCGGCCGCTGGCGCTGGGACGCAAGAACTGGCTCCACATCGGGAGCCAAGGCGGGAGCCAAAGTCGCAGCCATTATCAGCCTGGTAGAATCATGCCGGCGGCTGGTGGTCCCGGTCAAGGACTATCTCTCCGACATCCTGCCCGGCCTCCGCAACCGTCCAGCCAGCCAGGCACTTCTCCTCACCCCAGCACGTTGGGCCGACTCCCGCGCCTGACCACCCAGGGGTTTCGTCGTACGGATACTATGTAGCCGGTAGTTCCGCAATGGCCCGCTCATGCTCCGATTTTCCACGGGATTTAGAGGCACCGCCACTGGATCCGAATAGAAATCCCATGAGGGAGTCGAAGTGCAACAGCGCGGAAAGCGTCGGAAACTTGGCCACGAAGCGGGTTCCCGATCCCGTCAGTTGCAATTGATGTCCCTTGCGTTCGATCAGCAGATCGACATCAAGCGTTGGAAGCGTTCTTTTCATCCTTGGTTCTTATTTTCACCGTACCGTTTACGCGCCACTTTGCGTGCTGCACGCTTGGCGACGCGGAGCTGGGTACGGAGATTTCCACATTGTGAAAGTCGTATGTGATCTCGGCGCCGCGTCCCGTCAATTTGTCGTATAAACCGATTGCAAGATCGGGCCAAGTCTGTGGGTCGGAGTGTGTTCGTGTCATGTCCATTGGATGCCCGCGTGCTCATCCACAGTGCAAAAAATCTCCGCCCCTTCGGCCACCGCCGATCGGGAAGGCGCCAGCGGTCCGCCATTTGGCGATAATCATGTTTGGCCCCGCATCCATGATTGCCGCAAAGCACAATCCGCTGGCCGCGAGCCTCGACACGCAACTCTTGAGGGCCCAGCTTGAACTCAAGAATCGGGCGCTCGCCTCTAGTGCCGAGGGGATCACGATCGCTGATGCCGGCTTGCCGGACAATCCCCTCATTTACGCGAACGCCGGTTTCGAAAGGCTGACTGGTTACAGTGTGGCCGAGGTCATCGGACGGAACTGCCGCTTCCTTCAAGGTCCGGGGACAGATCCGGAAACCGTTGCCGTCTTGCGGACCGCCATCCAGAACAGGACGGCCGTGACGGTAACCCTGCTGAATCACCGGAAGGACGGCACTCCGTTCTGGAACCGCCTCTCGATTACCCCCGTGCGCGACGCGGAGGGGGCGGTCACGCATTTCATCGGCGTCCAATCGGACGTTACCGAGGAGAAGCTGGCCAAAGATGCGTTGCAGGAAGCCAACGAACGCCTCGAAGCCGCCAGCCGGGTGATGAAGCGGGACTTGGCCGCCGCGGCTGAGGTGCAACGCTCGCTTCTCCCTGTGGAGATGCCGCACGTTTCGGGCATGCGGTTCGCCTACCGGTTCCGGCCTTGTGGAGACGTCGGAGGAGATTGTTTGAATGTCCTTCCGCTCGATGGGCGGCGCCTGGGCGTTTACATCCTGGATGTGTCCGGCCACGGCGTTGCCGCAGCCTTGCTCTCAGTTACCCTGAGCCACGTGCTGTCAGTCGTACCGGGGCGGTCCTTCCTGTATCAGCCGTGCCCCGAAAATCCGGGGCAGGACTGCATTGCACCGCCGGTGCAGGTGGTTACGCGATTGAACCGGCACTTCGCCAAGGCAACGGCCGTTTCGCAGTTCTTCACGATGATCTACGGAATCCTGGACACGGAGACGGCCCAATTCCGATACGTTTCGGCGGGCCATCTGAGTCCCGTGCATTTTCGCGGCGGCGTCGCACGACCGATCCCGGAAGCGGGCGGAATTCCGGTTGGCCTGTTTCCGGAAGCGACATACAGAGAAGAGAGCATCACGTTATCCAAAGGAGACCGGTTGTACTTCTGCACGGATGGTATTCTGGAGGCGGAGAACCCGGCCGAAGAGGCGTTCGGCGTCGATCGTATGTTGGAGATTCTGACGCGGAACCAGGATGCGCTGCTTGAAGGGACTTTGTCATCACTCATGCAGTGCGTCGACGACTGGGCGGCGGCTGCCGGTCCCGCCGATGATGCTTCGCTGCTGGCGATCGAACGTAATTGGTAGGACAGAAATGCCCGTATTCGTGAAGAGTCTGCTCGTCAATGCTCCGGTCGAAGACGTATTTCGCTTCCACGAGCGCCAGGATGCTCTCCGGTTGTTGTCGCCCCCGTTTCCGCCCGTTCGCATCGTTAGCCGGGTTGGCACCGCGATCGAGGCGGGGACGCGCGTGGAACTTCGGGTGGGCTGGATTCGTTGGGTTGCACAGCATACGGCGTATGAGAAGAACCGGCTCTTCGTGGACGAACAGATCGACGGGCCTTTCACAAAGTGGATTCACCGGCACGAATTCGAAGCAGTCGGCGGCAAAACGCTTCTGACCGACCGGATCGAGTACAGCCTTCCGGGTGGGCCGCTGGTCAACGTCTTGTTCGGCTGGATCGTGCTGATTGGCCTGCGCAACATGTTCGCTTACCGGCATCGCGTCACCAGCCAGGCCATCTCTGGGGCGGAGATCCGTTCTGCTGGAGCTTCGACCTAATCATGCCTAAAATCTGGCGGTGGTCCCGGCGATCAGTCGCTTCTTCACGATGGAGCTGTTGTGGTACCTCGAATACCAGGATGGTGGAATCCGATGATTGCCGAACCCTGGCGGCTTCCAGGAAGAGGCGGTCGACGCGTGGGGCATCGAATTGTTCGACCCAGGTTGCGGCTGCGGCGGCTTGCGCGGCGCGAGCTTCGGGCGAACGGTAGAGCGACTCGATTCCTACGGCCAGGGTTTCCGGGCTTTCCGGTTCCACCAGGACGGCATGCGGGGCCACTTCGGGGATGGCCCGTTTCCGGGTGCTCACGGGGATTTTGCAGGTTTCTGCCAGCCTCGGGTTATCGTCCTATCATGCTTATTTCCGCTGGCGGCTTGACGATAACGATGCTTCTGAGGGTCATCACGCGCATTAGAATTAAGGATCCGCTTCCCGCCGCGCTTCCTGCATTTGCACTGCGTGTCGTCAACCTTTTCATCTTCGTGACTGCTCTTTGAGTTCAACCATTACGCTTTTGGGAAAGGAGCGATTCTAAATGAATCCTTCATGTGTAATCGTCGGCGCCGGCATGTCCGGCCTGACCGCCGCCGGCGAATTGCGCGAGAAGGGCTGGAACGTCACGTTGCTCGACAAGGGCCGAGGCGTCGGCGGGCGCATGGCCACCAGGAGAATCGGCGAGAGCCGTTTCGATCACGGCGCGCAGTTCTTCACGGTGCGGGCCCCCCGTTTTCGGGAGGCAACCGACCGATGGCAGCAGGCCAACTGGGTGGCCCCGTGGTTTGACGAAGGCGGGCACGTCCGGTACCGGGCAGCGGGTGGGATGAATGCGCTTGCGAAGCACTTGTCTATGCCGTTCGACGTGCGGACAGAGACTAAGGTGGCGCGCGCGGAGCCAGCGGACGAAGGCTGGCAGGTGATCACCGAGTCCGGCCTGACCCTGCGCGCGGGAGCTCTTGTGCTGACGACACCCGCGCCGCAGGCATTAGCTCTGCTGGCAGCCTGTTCGGATCGGTTGCCCTCCCAACTCCTCTCTACTCTCGCTGCCATCTCCTTCGATCCTTGTTTTGCATTGCTCGTGACCATCGACGGACCGAGTCGGATTCCTCCGCCCGGCTACATTCGCCCGGACCAGGGGCCGGTTGAGTGGATCGCGGACAATACGCAGAAAGGTGTGTCCACCGGAGCCGCGGCTCTGACGGTACACGCCCGCGCGGACTTCTCCCGCAACTATCTGGAAGCGCCCCAGGAGGACGTCGCCAGGCTTCTCCTGGAAGCGGCCGGACCGTGGTTGGGAGGAGAAATCACAGCATGGCAGTTGCATCGCTGGAGGTACAGCCGGCCGGTAGAGGCAGGCCAGAGGCCGACTTGTCTCTTCTCGCGCCAACCGGCCCTCGCGATTGCGGGAGACGCCTTCGGCGGGTCGCGTCTGGAGGGCGCTTTCCTGTCCGGACTCGCCGCGGCGGAGACGATAGCGGAACTGGGCAGCTCAGACTGATCGAAACGCAGAGGGAAATTCGCACTGTCACTCTCGGCCCGCGGGATGTGAAGCGAGCGAAAAATGTGCGCCCAGGCTCCCCGCCGTCATCAACTCATCATGCGAGGAGTGAGCAAACAGAACCTCCCCACCAAGATCTGTCTGGCATGCGGGCGGCCATTCATCTGGCGCAAACGGTGGGAGCGCGTTTGGGAAGATGTGAAGTATTGCAGCGACCGCTGCAGGGCCAGGCGAAAAACCTCATAAACCTCCGCCGCGATTTCCAGGACCGGGACGACCTGTTCGATTACTTGGCTGGCGGAATATTGAGTCCCTTCAGGGGAGGACGCGACGCTGCCGACGAACTTCTCAGGTCCTTCCGGCATGCCATTACGCTGTTTCCCGCAATTTCCTGAGCGGCTCCGTTTCGCGATTGAGTCCCTAACATTCGTCATGGCGTGATCACGCTCAGAGAAGTGCTTGGCATCCTCGGAGAAGGGCGATGACTCGGGTGTGCTGACCAAAGGTGACCGCTTCTGTAGTTCTCAGATGTGTCTCGCGTCCGTATTATTGCGCGCCACCCCGCCAAATCAAAAACAACGCCAGGCAACTTCGAAGCGTCCATGCGACAGTCCGGGTCCAGTTGCGCCGCACCAGTTTTCGATGGATTCGACTGTCGAAACCGGCCTCGAGGCGAGAATGACACGGAACCTGGATCGCGGCTGTAGACAGCCAAATAAATGCGACCAGCGCGAGTCCCACCCAAACCGCCCAGGCGGCAAGCCTTCCCTGTGAGAGAAAAGCAAGGCCAAGGGCCGAAGCCGCTTCGATCAACATCGGCGGCCCAACTACCAGAGACGTCAACTGCGAGTGTTTCTTCTCGTAGCCCGCGAATTCCCGCGCGCCGACGCTCGCGAACAGAGGGTAGTGGACGATCTGAACAAACCATATCAGGCCCGTCATCACCAGGCTTGAAGCGAGATTCGCCAGCAAAACGACCTCCAATAGCAGGTCCGTCATAGGCACTCACAATACCACGGGCGCGACTCATTGCAGTCAGGCCAACCGATCCGAAAGTACCGCCTCTGCAGGTCTTCGTGCCCCAGAACCGTTGCTGAGATCAGCGCTGCCCCCGGTGGCGCCACCTCTGGCGAGAGAATACTGGGAACGGCAACTTCGCCTTGCTCGCGCGAAGGTTGCCGGAGGGTATGGAGCTTGCCAGTTGAATTGGGATTTGCTGCATCCCGAGGGACGGGATTGATGTATTTCCGCGCGCGAGCATCCGGAAGACGAAACGGAACATGCTGCTGGAGGTTCTCAGTTCCCGTTCCAGGAAAATGCCGCCCAGGAAAGGCCGGAAGAACCGTTCGATGATATTCGAAGAAAAGCCGCATTCGTGAAGAAAATCGAGCGTCGACACGTCCGGCCCTCCGAAGGCATCGTTGACGGATCCCCGGCAGACACGGGAACGTAACCAGGCTACGCGGAGCTTATCGGGAAGCGTTCCAACTTCATCGCAAGCTTCCACTGTGGGATTCCAATAGCCTGCGTGCACAGCACAGGTCCGCCAGTCCAGCCCCCACAATCACGACGTCCACGGATTCCCGTGCGGCTTAGTCTATCGCCCGAGAGCGAGGTGCTCAAACCGCGAGCAGCCGATCCGCGATTCGTCTCGAGACTGTATTTCTGGGATCTCAACCGGCGTCCGTTAGCGTCTGGCGCAAGCTCTCTGCTTGTTCTTGAATCGCGGCCCTCTGCGCGGGCCGCATCCGTTCCATGTTGCGCATCTGCATCAACATTCGCTGGTTCGTGCGAAACCGCTCCTCATGCCGCATCAGGAAATCCCAGTAAAGCGTGGCGAAGGGACAAGCCTTTGCGCCCGTCGACTGCGATGGGTCGTATTGGCAGCCCGAGCAGTAGTTGCTCATGCGCTGGATATACTTGCCCGTCGCGGCATACGGCTTTGAGGCCATGATCCCACCGTCCGCGAACTGCGACATGCCGATGGTGTTCGGCAGTTCCACCCACTCCACTGCATCGACGTAAACGGCGAGATACCACTCGTGCACCTGTTTTGGCTCGACGCCCAAAAGCAACGCAAACAGACCCGTGATCATGAGCCGCTGGATATGATGAGCGTAGCCGAATTCGAGTGTCTGTCCGATCGCGGCGCGCAGACATTGCATATCCGTGTCGCCCGTCCAGTAGAATCGCGGCAGCGGCTGGTGCGCGCCGAGCGCATTGCTCGCCGCGTAAGCCGGCATGTACAGCCAATAGACGCCGCGTACGTATTCGCGCCACCCCAAGATCTGGCGGATGAATCCCTCGACGGCGGCGAGCGGAGCCCGGCCGCTGCGATAGCGCTCCTCCGCTGCGGCAATCACGCGCCGGGGATGGATCAATTTCAAATTCAGGGCGGACGAGAGACGCGAGTGGTAGAGGAAAGGCTGCGCGGTCCACATGGCATCTTGATACTTGCCGAATGAGGGTAGCCGGTGGTCGAGGAAGTCATGCAACGCGCTCTCGGCGTCGACGGGTGTGACCGGCCAATCGAAGTCGCGAAGCTCGCCGGGATGGGACGCAAACAGATCGTTGACCTGATGCAGCACCTTTCGTGTTACCGTGTCCGGCGTGAAGGTTGCCGGTGCGGGGACAGTGTCCGGTCCGCCCTTGCCGAAGGTCCCGCGGTTCTCCGAATCATAATTCCAATCGCCTCCTGCGGGCTGGTCCCCGTCCATCAGCACCCCATACCGGCGTCGCATTTCACGATAGAAGAATTCGAGGCGAAGTTGCTTGCGGCCTTGACGGTGTTTCGTGAATTCCTCGTTCGTGCAAAGGAAATGCGTATCGGTCACCACATCCAGCGCTGGACAAACCTGTCGCAACGCTTGCGCCACGCGATACTCACCCGGCTCGACCACGCGTACCCTGTCGGGTTGCAGCCGGACGATCGTGCCTCGCAGCTCGTCCGCGAGCGTCGCAGGCCGGGCATCGATCTCCCGATACTCCACCCGCCAGCCCTTTTCCCGCAGCTCGTCACGGAAATGACGCATCGCACTCAGGAACAGCGCGATGCGAGCCTTGTGGGTCCAGACTTGCGTCGATTCCTCTCGTACCTCGGCCATCCAGATGCAGTCCTGGCTGGGTTCGGCGCCGATGAACAACGGCGACTCGCGGTCGAGTTGGTCGCCGAGGATGATGAGGAGATCGCGAATCGCCATTGTTTAACTATGATGCCGCAGCGGGCACGCCGTGAAGGAACGAGACCAAACGGTGCCGCCGAACTGGAACTGCTCGTTAACCCTGAAGCATCTTGGGAACTCGGTCAAGGTTCCGGCGGAAGCGGCCCCCATAGGCCTGGCGCGCTCGGCTATTCCGCCGCTCCGCCTGAGGAATCGTACGAGGCGGCGATATTGAGGCGTTTTGAGTAAGCCATTCTGGATCGCGCCCCGGGATGCCAGACTGGCTTCCACCTTCGTCGCCGCACATTCAGCGTGTTGGCGGCGGACCGTCTGCGCGACGGCAATCTGCCGAGCGGCCAGCGCAATACCGGCGCGTTCGCCAGTCCCGGATTCCGCCCAGTGGAGCAACCGGCGGTCGCGGCGTGTTGGTGGGGCCGGGCGCCGAGTTCAACAACCCGAACGCCACCGGTGGGAACCCCGGGGTACGGGCATCGTAACCAGCGCGGGCAGCGAGCAGACGTTCCAGCGCGTGCAGCGGCAGATCCGATTAGCTGCTAAAGTTCTTGTTCTGAGGGAGGGCGATTCAACGACGATGGTCATCACACAAATCAAGTGCTACCGGGTCGATTTGCCGCTGCATGAAGGCAGCTACAAATGGTCGGGCGGCAACTCGGTGGAGGTGTTCGACTCCACCGTGGTCGAGGTCCGGACCGATGAAGGCGTCACCGGCTATGGCGAAATTTGCCCGCTGGGCGCGGCCTATCTGCCGGCGTACGCCGCCGGCGCGCGGACCGGAATCGCCGAACTCGCTCCGCGTCTGATCGGCCTCGACCCGACCCAACTCGCCCTGGTCAATCAGGCGATGGACGGCGCCATGCGCGGCCATCCGTATGTGAAGTCCGCCATCGACGTGGCCTGCTGGGACATACTCGGCAAGGTGTGCGGTCAGCCGATCGTTTCGCTGTTGGGCGGCCGGTTCGGTGAGAGCTTCGCTCTCTACCGCGCCATCTCTCAGGAAGCGCCGGACAAGATGGCGGCGATGGTCGACGTCTACCGCAGGCAGGGCTACACCAAATTCCAACTCAAGGTTGGAGGCAACCCGGATACCGATATCGAGCGCATCCGTCTGGCGTCCGCCCAACTGCAACGCGGCGACGTGCTGGTCGCCGACGCCAACACCGGCTGGACCCAGCATCAGGCGATCCGCGTCGCCGACGCCGTTCGCGCCGTCGACTTCTACATCGAGCAGCCCTGCATGCGTTACGAGGAGTGCCTGGCGGTGCGCGAGCACACGGACCGGCCGCTCATCCTCGACGAAGTCATCGATGACATCGGCCAGGTGCTGCGCGGCCACCACGACCGCGCCATGGACGTAATCAATCTGAAGATCTCCAAGGTCGGTGGTCTGACCAAGGCGCGGCAGATTCGCGACCTCTGCGTGTCTCTCGGCATCGCCATGACAATCGAAGACACCTGGGGCGGCGACATCGTCACCGCGGCCATCGCCCACCTCGCGCACAGCACGCCTCCGGCGCTGCTGTTCTCCTCTACCGACTTCAACAGTTACGTTACGGTGAGCATCGCGGAAGGCGCTCCCCAGCGGGACGGCGGCAGGTTGGCCGCGCCGCAAGGCCCCGGTTTGGGTATCGTCCCGCGCATGGAAATTCTCGGCAAGGCGGTTTACGAATCATGAGATACGCGCTTTACTTCCTCGCGGCGGCCGCTTCGGCGCAACCGTACGGCATCGTCGACCCGAAGGACTTCCCGGCGGCCGAATTCCAGGAGCGCCGGGCGAAAGTCTTCGACGCCATCGGGAAATCCCTGGCGCTGATTCCAGGGGCCTCGGCGGCGGACTCGGGGCACGTGTTTCGCCAGTCCAACGAGTTTTATTATCTGACGGGCATCGAAGCGCCGCACTGCTATCTGTTGCTCGACGGCCGCACCCGGAAGACCACGGTGTACCTGCCGCATCGCGACCCGGCGCGCGAACGTCAGATCGGCCCGCTGGTGAGCGCGGAAGACGCAGCCTTGATCAAAGAGGCCAATGGAGCCGACGAAGTATTCGGGGTGGAGGCGCTCGCGCGGCATCTCGCGCCCGTGCAGATCCATCATCCGGCGCCGGCTCTCTTTGTGCCGTTCAGCCCGCAGGAAGGCGCCTCGGGCAGCCGCGACGAGATGTTGCGCCAGTTAGCGGAAGCCGCGTCCGACCCCTGGGACGGCCGCTCCTCTCGCAACGGGCATCTGCTTTCGCTGCTGCGGAACCGGTTCCCTACTTACGAACTGCGCGATCTCTCACCCCTACTCGATCCGATCCGGCTCATCAAGAGCGAGCGCGAAATCTCCATGATCCGGCGCGGCTCGCAAATCGCGGGGCTCGCCCTGATCGAAGCCATTCGCAGCACCGAGCCCGGCGTCTATGAGTATCAATTGGACGCTGTCGCGCGATACGTCTATTTGCTCAACGGCGCCAAGCACGAAGGCTACCCGTCGATCATCGGGGGCGGCACAAACGCCTGGTATGGCCATTACTTCCGCAACGCCAGCACTCTCAAGGACGGGGATCTTGTGCTCATGGACTACGCGCCGGACTATCGCTACTACACCAGCGACGTGACGCGCATGTGGCCCGTGAACGGCAAATACACGCCCGACCAACGTGCGCTCTGCGCTTTCATTCTCGCCTACCGCGAGGCGCTCATGAAGCGGATTCGCCCCGGCGTTACGCCCGATCAGGTGCTCGATGGCGCCCGCCAGGAAATGGAGCGGTTTCTCAAGACACTGACCTTCTCGAAGGAGATCTATCGCAAGGGCGCGGAAGCGGCGCTGCGGTTCCGCGGGCACCTCTCCCACCCGGTGGGCATGACCGTCCACGACGTCGGCAGCTACCAGCGCAAGGAGTTCGCGGCGGGGCTCGTCTTCTCCATCGATCCGATGCTCTGGATTCCCGAGGAGAACCTGTATGTCCGCATGGAGGATGTAGTCGCGGTAACCGCGAACGGCGTCGAGAACTTCACGGACTTTCTCCCGGCGCAGCCCGACGACATCGAAAAGCTGATGCGTGAAGCCGGCGTGCTGCAGATGCGGAAGCCCACCCATCCATGACCACGGCACGGTTCATTCTGTGGCTGTGCGTTGCGTCCGTGTCGTTCGGCGCTCAGGAGGATTTGAATGCGCGCCCGCGGCGCGCCGAGCGCAGCCGCCAGTACGACGTGCTGCATTACCGGATCAAGCTCGATTTCAACGAAGCCACACGGTCGCTGAACGGGGAGACTCTCATCACGCTGCGTCCCCTGAGCGACGGGTTCGACACGCTGGTTCTGGACGCCGAGACCTTCCGCGTAACCGCGGTGGAACAGTTGCGGTTCGAGCAAAGCCCAGGCAAACTCACGGTGCATCTGAACCGGCCGTACCGTTTCGATGAGGAACTCGCCGTCACCGTCTCCTATCGCGCCGAGAACGTGGCCATCGAGCCGGAGCGCTTCGGCATGCCGAAAGGCTACGGCTTAGGCATCTCCTTCAAACCGGAAACGCCCTCAAATCCGCGCCTCATCCACACCCTCTCGTTTCCCGAAGGCGCTCGCCACTGGTTCCCGTGCCACGACCACCCCAACGACAAAGCCACGAGCGAGTTGATCGCGACCGTCGACGCCCGCTATCAGGTCATCGCCAATGGCGCGCTACAAGGGGTCGCCGAGGATCGCGCCAGGGGAGTCAAGACATTTCACTGGCGGCAAGACCAACCGCACTCCACCTACTTGTTCGCGTTCGCGGCCGGACCCTTTGTGAGAGTATCCGACACGAAGGGTCCGCTCCCCATCTCGTATTGGGTCTTTCCCTCCGCGGCGCCCGATGCCGAGCGGAGTTTCGGCAGGACGCGTGAAATCATCGAGTTCTTCAATCGCGAACTGGGCTACGCGTATCCTTGGCCGAAGTACGACCAGATCACCATACCCGATTTTCGGGGCGGCGCCGAAAGCACCAACGCAACCGTGATCGGAAGCAACGTCATCCACGATGCCCGGGCGGAACAGGATTTCCCCACGCACTGGCTCGTCGCCCACGAAGCGGCGCACCAATGGTGGGGCAATCTGGTCACCATGCGCGACTGGAGCCACACCTGGCTCAACGAGAGCTTCGCCACCTATTACGAGTACGTGTACATGAAGCACCTTCTCGGCGACGACGAAGGCGCTCTCAACCTGCGAGTCAAGAAGAACGCCTACTTCACCGAAGCGCGCGAGAAGTACATGCGGCCGATCGTGTTCGACAGGTGGAACTGGCCGAACGACAATTTCGACCGCCACACCTACCAGAAGGGCGGCGTTGTCCTCGCCATGCTGCGCTCCGTGCTGGGCGAGGAACCCTTCCGCCGATCCATCGCACATTTTCTGAAAAAGCATGCGTTCGGTTCGGTCGACACGCACGATCTCCAGATCGCCATCCGCGAGGCTTCCGGCCAGGTGCTCGACTGGTTCTTCGACCAATGGATCTTCCGTGCGGGCCATCCGGTGTTGGAGGCCGGCTATACCTGGGAATCCGGAGCCGTAAAGCTGCGAGTCCGGCAGACGCAGGCCGAACCGTACAGGCTGCCCGTTTCTATCGGCATCACCACGGCCGCGGGTAAGCGAGTCCACAAGATCTGGGTTCGCGACCGCGACGATTCCTTCTCCCTGCCATGCCCGGAGGAACCTCTTCTCGTGCATTTCGATGAAGAGGAGTTGCTGTTGAAGGAGCTGAAGTACGAAAAGTCGAAGGAGGAACTGCTCTATCAACTCGCGCACGACAGGTCGATCGGCCGAATGGATGCGGCCTCGGCCTTGAAAGCATTCGCGGGGGATCCGTCAGTCGCGGCGGCGCTGCGCAAGTCGGCGGAAGGCGATCAGTTTTGGGCCGTGAGGCGGGCCGCCATCTTCCCCGGCGATGCAGGCTTCCTCCGTTCGCGCGCCACGCTCGACCGGTCATCGGCCGTCCGCACCGCGGCCCTCGCCGCGCTGGGCCAGCTTCGAGATGCATCCCTCGCCGCCTTCTTCGAGGAGCGATTCCGGGCCGAAGACAGCTATCTCGCGCAAGCCGAGGCGGTACGCGCGCTGGGCAAGCTGGGTGTGCCCACGGAAGTGCTGCGCGAGGCGGCCGCGATGAAATCGCCCAACGGCGTGGTGGCCGCAGCGGCTCGCACAGCGTTGGTTCGCTAACCCATGGTCACCGCGCTCTACATTCCGCTGGCGGCGCTCACCGCCTTCTACGGCTTCGTCTTCCTCCGGGCGTCGGCAGGGGCCCGCCCTTCGCCTATCCACATCCTGACCGGCTTTGTGACTAACTTCCTGGACACGCTGGGCATTGGATCTTTCGCCACCACCACCGCCCTGTTCAAGTTCGGTGCGATGGTTCCCGACCGCCTCATCCCCGGCACTCTGAACGCCGGTCACACTCTGCCCACTGCGTTCCAGGCGTTCATCTACATTACGTCGATCGCGGTGGACGCCCGGACGCTCATCCTGCTCATCGCCGGAGCCGTAGCCGGAGCGTGGTTCGGAGCCGCCGCCGTCGCCGGCTTCTCGCGACGCACCGTCAGATTGTGCGTAGGAGGCGCTCTGGTGATCGCCGCGGCCACGCTGCTCATGCGCCAGTTCGAACTTTTTCCACCCGGCGGTGAGGCCCTCGGATTAGCGGGTTGGAAACTGGCCGCCGCTGTCTGCGGCAACGTCGTATTCGGAGCGATCAGCACGCTCGGCATCGGCTTTTACGCCCCCTGCATGACCATGGTCAGCCTTATGGGTATGAATCCGGCAGCCGCGTTCCCCATCATGATGGGCTCCTCGGCCTTCCTTATGCCCGCGGCGAGCGCCCAGTTCGTCCAGCGCAAAGCCTACTCCGCGCCGGTAGCGCTGGGACTTGCCCTGGGCGGCCTCGCTGGCGTTCCACTGGCCGCATTCGTCGTAAAGTCGTTGCCCCTCGCGGGGCTGCGTTGGCTGGTGATCGGCGCTGTGCTGTACGCCGCCGTGTTGACGCTCCGATCGGGAGATAAAACATGAAGCCGGCGCTACTTGCGGAGACAGCGCTGCCGACGGGGCAGAATCATATCCACGTGGTGGCAGCAACTCGACGGCACCCGCACTCCCCGGAACGCGGCTAACGCCTGGGCCATGCGGCCAGCGCCAGTGCCATCAGCAGGTCATCGTGACGGCTGGCGCGGTCCGGCTCGTAGGTCTCGCCCCTGGCCGCCGTGTGCCGGCGGAGGCTGGCCAGTTCTTCGCGCAGGATCGGCGTGTGCGGAAGGTGCGTCGAGATCTTGAGCGCACGGTTCTGCAGCAACAGTTGCAAGTTGGTCAGCAGGTCCCGTTTGGGGATGTAGTGCGTGTTGCGATGGACCGACTGCCTCTCGCCCGATGTGATGGACACCGCGAACACATTGCGGTTGACCCCGCTCTCGCGCAGGAAGTCCAGGAATGGTCCACCGACTCCGGTCGCGTCGATGGCGATCCGATGGTCGCGCTCGATGTTGGGATTCGCCAACAGGTCTTTGATCTTCAGACCAGGCTGGTGTAAGGCATGTTGAGCGGGAAACGCTCGATGTGCCTGAGGACCAGCGTGGTGACCTGGTGCGGCGTGTAGGTTACCGGGTCGCGTTCGCCGGTTAGCTGCGTGTGCCGTTCCAGGACCGCGATGGCCGAGTGGTCCTGGCGCTGGCCGAGGTCGATGCCCAGGAAGTAGCGCAGTTCGGTGGAACGGGCCGTGACCACGAGGTGGCGGGCCGGGATGGGCCCGAACTCGGCGGTAAACGCCTGGTCAATGTCGGCAGCCGGGAACAACTGGCCGTCGGCATCGCTGCGCGACCGGACACATCCTTGACACTTTAGCCTGGATTCTTGCTTGACACTTATCAAGGGCGGGTGCAGCTCGATCTTCGCCTTACACCTTCTCCGCGCGATTGTCAATACCTCGATATTCCGGATTTCTTGGTTTCCTGAACGCCCCATTTTCGGAGAAAATGGGGCCTTTTCCCCGGCGCGCGTGACGT
>Ga0194132_10008592_pt1 | contig 14523 bp, 13 predicted proteins | sample TA2KigOf80mmetaG_FD_148612 | JGI IMG/M metagenome (GOLD analysis project Ga0194132, IMG submission 148612) | Freshwater microbial communities from Lake Tanganyika, Tanzania - TA2015054 Kigoma Offshore 80m | ecosystem: Environmental > Aquatic > Freshwater > Lake | place: Tanzania: Lake... | reverse complement strand
CGCCGCGCAGCGCGCCAACCCCGACGGCCGCGTGCGAGTGCGCGGCGGCCGTACCCCAGGCGAGCCGCGCCGCCGCGGGCTCGGGGGCCGGCGGGATCAACGCCTCCGGCCAGTGCGCGCCGTCGAACCCGAGCCGCGCGGCGAGCACGGCGTCGCCGTTCCAGAGCACGGCCGCCTCCCCGGCGCTCGCCGCGCGGGCGCGCGCGGCGAGCCGCTCGAGCGCCGCGCCGGCCACGCCTTCGCGCGCGCCTGCACGAGCACCGGCTGCCCGGCTGCGAGCGCCGCCACCTCGCCAGCGTCGTCGAGCCAGCGCGCGTCGTCGCCGCCGAGGGAGTCGCGGTCGATGATCACCGAGCGCCCGATGATGCCCGAGCGCCCGTCGCGCTCGGCGACGAGGAGGACCCCTCTCCGGCGACCCCGCGATCGGGGGGGGCGGCGCGGCGATCCCGACGGCGCCGGGCGCGGGGGCGCAGGCGCGCGGCCCGTGGTAGATCGTCATCGAGTCATCCCGGTCGAAACGAGGCGAGACCGTGCCGCGACCGTTCGAGGGCCTCCGTGTCGTCGATCTTTCCGCCCGGCTCTCGGGCGCGTTCGCTGCGCGGCTCTTCGGCGACTTCGGCGCCGACGTCGTGCTCGTGGAGCCCCCCGAGGGGCACCCCCTGCGCACGGAGCCGCCCTTCCTCGACGATCGGCCCGGCCCGGAGCGCGGCGTCCTCCACGCCTACGCGAACTGGAACAAGCGCTCCGCGGTCGTCGCCGACGGCGAAGCGATCGCGGCGCTCGTGGCGGGCGCCGACGTGGTCGTCACCACGCACGAGCCGCCGTCCGCGGCGCCGGTCGCCGCGGCGTTGAGCGCGCTCCGCGCGGACGCCGTGCACCTCTCAGTCACGCCGCACGGCCTTGCAAGCCCGCTCTCCGGCCGCCCCGGCAACCACCTGACGGCGAGCGCGCGCACGGGCTGGTCGTTCATCAACGGCTTCCGCGACGAGCCGCCGCTGCAGATGCCGCAGCGCCAGAGCGGCTTCATCGGGGGGGTCGCGGGCTTCCTCGCCGCCGCGGCGGCGCTGCGGCGGCGCGATCACGGGGATCGTGCGGAGCTCGTCGACTTGAGCGAGGTGGAGGCGTTCGCGCTCACGGTGCACCCGTGGGCGATCGCCGCGGTCTACGAGGACACCGGGTACAGCTACGGGCCCGCGGGCGGCCGGCTGCGCGGCGAACCCGGCCCGCTCTACGACGCCGCCGACGGCCGCATGAACTTCGGCTTCGGCGACTTCCGCAACTGGACGCGGGCGATGGAGGTGCTGCAGCTGCCCGAGCTCGCGACGGAGCCGCACCTCGTCCCCGACATCGGTCGCCACTCGCAGGACCTGCTGCCGGTGGTGGCGGGGGTCGCGCGCACGCTCCCGTCGCTCGAGCGCTGGCCGGTCTTCCACGCGCTCGCGCGGCTGCGCTGCAACGTCGGCTGCGTGCAGGGGATCGACGAGGTCGTGCGCGACCCGCAGCTCGCGGCGCGGCGCTTCTTCGTCGAGACGCGCATCGGGGGGCGCGCCGTGCGCGCGGCGGGGGCGCCCGCGAAGCTTTCGCCCTCGCCGTGGACGCTCGCGCGGGGGGCGCCGGGGCTCGACGAGCACGGCGAGGCGGTGCGTGGGGAGATGCGGGCGGGGGCGCGCGCGGCGCGTGCCGGCTCGAGCGCGGCGCTGTCGCCGCCCGCCGGCTCCGGCTCGGTCACGCCGCGCGCGCTGGCGGAGGGGCCGCTCAGCGGGGTGCGCGTGCTGAGCCTCGCGCAGGCGTGGTCGGGCACGTTCGGCACCGAGCTGCTCGCGCTGCTCGGCGCCGACATCGTGCAGCTCGGCGCGCTGCATCGCGTCGACGTCTGGCGTCGCGTGCGCAGCCGCGTCCCGAGGGGGATCGCCGATCCGGCGCGCGTGCAGCACCCCGGGAACACGCAGGGCCTCTACAACGCCGTGAACCTCAACAAGCGCGAGATCGCGCTCGACCTCACGGAGGAGCGCGGCCGCGATCTGTTCTGGCGGCTCGTGCCGCGCTTCGACGTGATCGCCGAGAACTTCCGCCCGACGGTGATGCCGTCGTGGGGGGTGACGCTCGAGCGTCTGCACGAGCTGCGCCCGGGGATGATCTGGGCGTCGATCTCCGCGTACGGCGCGGACGGACCGTACCGCGAGTACCCCGGGAACGGCGCGACCACCGAGCCGATGTCCGGCCTCTCGTCACTGCACGGCTACGAGGGCGATCGCGGGATGAACACGGGCGGGCTCTACCCCGACCCGGTCTCGGGCTACTTCTTCGCGGCGACCGTGGTCGCGGCGCTCGCGCACCGCGACCGCACCGGCGAGCCGCAGCGGATCGACCTCTCGATGCAGGAGGCGGTGACCGCGGTCTGCGGGGACGCGATCGTCGAGCTCGACGCGACCGGGCGCGTGCCGGGGCCGCGCGGGAACCGCCACCCGCGGGTCGCGCCGCACGGGCACTACCCCGCGCGCGGGGGAGAGTGGCTCGCGATCGCGGCCGAGAGCGAGGAGGCGTGGCGCGCGCTCGCCGCGCACCTCGGCGACCCGCGGCTCGCGGAGGCGCGCTTCGCGACGATGGCGGCGCGCAAGGCGAACGAGGATGCGCTCGACACGCTGCTCGAGGCGTGGAGCGTGCACCGAGACGCGGCGGAGGCGGAGGCGGCGCTCGGCGCGATCGGCGTCGCCGCCGCGCGCGTCACGCCGTTCTACGAGATCTACTCGCGCCCCGACCCGCACTTCGCGGCGGCGGGCTTCGTCACGCGCGTCGACCACCCTGAGACGGGCCCGACCTGGCTCCCGGGGCGGCCGTGGCGGTTCTCGGCGGCCCCCTCGTCGCCGGTGAGGGGGTCGCCGTGCGTGGGGCAGCACAGCCGCGAGGTGCTCGCCGCGGAGCTCGGGATCGGCGACGAGGAGTACGAGGCGCTCGTGGCGGCCGGGATCACCGGCACGCTCGACGACGTGGTCTCCGGGCGCGCGGTGCTGCGGGCGGGGAGCCGCTGAGCGGATCTCGGCGAGCGGCCCGAGTCGCGCACGTGCCGGCTCAACTGGCTCACGCCGGCCGCTCGCCTCGGAGCGGGGCGGCCTCCCACTCGTGCGCGAGCACCGCGTACACGAGCGTGTCCCACCAGCGGCCGCGGAAGTGCTCGTTCTCGCGCAGCCGCCCCTCGAGGCGGAGCCCGGCCCGCTTCAGCACGCGCGCGGAGCCCTCATTGTCCGCGATGCACGTCGCGGAGATCCGATGCAGCCCGAGCTCTCGAAAGCCGAACGCCACGATCGCGCGCGCGGCCTCGGTCGCGTAGCCCCGGCCCCAGTGCGCGGGCGCGAGCTCGTAGCCGATGTCCGCCTCCCACGCGTTGGCCGGCCCGAGCGGGTGGCCGCGGATCTCGCCGGGCCCGCCGGGCTTGATCCGGATCCCGCAGTTGTCGATCAGCGCGCCGCTCTCTGCGAGCGTGATCGCGAGCTGGAAGCGGGGACGCGGTGCCCCCGCCTGGTCGTCGATCTGCCGCTGCACGAACGCGCAGATCTCGTCGTCGGCGCGGTTTGCCCAGGACTCCGGGTAGTACCGCAGGGAGAGCGGTTCGCGCTGGTAGGCGATCACGTCGGGCACATCGTCGGATCGAGAACTCGCGCAGGACCAGGCGCTCCGTGGTGATGCGCACGGTGTGCTCCAGCCGGGAGGCCCGTTCAGAGGCCGCAGCGTATCATTCGACGGCCGACACGCTCTGGCACCTTCAGCACCGTCGAAGGCCGCCGCGCCGGCCGCCCCCGCGGAGAGGGATCAGGCTCGCGGATGACGCGGACCACGCGGATGACGACGCCGGCGCCCGCGATCGTCGGCGCCGCGGGTGCGGCGCGTTGACGACCCCCATCCTCCCCCGTCCCCCGTCGCCCCCCGCCGCGCTCGAGCCCGAGCCGGAGCCCGACTACGCCCGCAAGTGGCAGGCCTTCGGCGCGATCGCGATCTCGTTCGTGACGATGGTCATGAGCATGTCGATGGTGTTCGTCGCGCTCGCGGCGATCGCCGACGACTTCGGGATGACGCTGCGCGCGGTCACATGGGTCGTGATCGCGGAGGCGCTCACGATCAGCGCGCTGATGATGCCCATGGGGCGGCTCGCCGACATCGTCGGCTGGAAGCGCATCCACCTCACGGGGCTCATGCTCTTCGCGGTCGGCGCGCTCTTCACCGCGCTCGCGCCGACCTTCGGGCTGCTCATCGCGGCACGCGTCGTGATGGCGTGCGGCAGCGCGATGGCACAGTCAGTCGGGACCGCGATGGTCGTTGCGATCTTCCCGACGCGCGAGCGGGGGCTGGCGATTGGGAGCCAGACGACGGCGGTTGCGATCGGCGGCTCGTCGGGGCCGATCGTAGGCGGGCTTGTGCTGCAGGTGCTGCCATGGCAGGCGCTCTTCCTGATGCTCGTCGTGCCGATGTCGATCGCGTTCGTCGCGGGCTACCTGATCCTCGACAACGAGACGATGCAGCCGCGACGGGCCGCGAACCGGCCGCCCTTCGACTGGGGCGGCGCGGTGCTGTCGGCGATCGCGATTGTGCTGCTCGTGATCGCGATCAACAACCCGCGTCGCGATCCGTGGATCTCTCCTGCGATCCTCGGGAGCCTCGCGACGGTGGCCGTGCTGCTCGCCGTGTTCGTGAGCTGGGAGATGCGCTCGCGTTCGCCGATGCTCGAGCTGAGGCTCTTCCGCAACGAGGTGTTCAGCCTCGCGGTCGCGGCGCGCCTGCTCGGCTTCATGGCGGCGACCGCGACCCGCTTCCTGATGCCGATCTACCTGATCAGCCTGCGCGGGTTGGAGGAGGCGGCCGCCGGCGGTGTGCTCTTCCTCACCTCGCTCGGCATGGGCATCGCGGCGCAGGCTGCGGGACGGCTCTCGGACCGCTTCGGGTCGCGGCCGTTCTCGGTCGCCGGGCTCGCGGTCTTCGTCGGCACCTCGCTGCCGATGGCGTTCCTCACGGCCGAGACGCCGATCACGGTGGTGATGGCGCTGCTGCTGGTGAACGGCCTCGGGATGGGGCTGTGGAACGTCCCCAACAACAGCGTGATCATGGGCTCGGTGCCGGCCTCCGCGCTCGGCGTGGTTGGCGCGTTCACGAACCTCACGCGCAACGTCGGCAACGTGACCGGGCAGGCGATCGCCTCCGGCGTCGTGGTGGCGGTGATGGCGGCCAACGGCTTCGACATCCCGCTCAGCCGGATCGCCGGCACCCCGGGCGCCGGCGCCGCCTTCATCGATGGCTGGCGCGCGGCGTACCTGCTCGTGACGGCCTACTCGGCGATCGGGCTGGCGCTCGCGATCCGCACGAAGCCGCAGTTCGAGCTGGCGGCGACCGCCGCGCACTGACGGCGCCCCCCCCGCGCGGCGCGCGCACCATGCCGTCCTGCAGCCTCTCCGCCGTCGAGTCGAGCCGCCTCAGTCGCTCGAGGCGTTCATCTGCGGCAGCTCGCCGCTCACCAGGAAGACCACGCGCTCCGCGATGTTCGTCGCGCGGTCGGCGATGCGCTCGAGATTGTGCGCGACCCAGAGCAGCCGCGTGCAGGCCTCCACGCTCGCGCGGTCGCGCACCATGCGCGCGACCCGCGCGGTAGGCGTCGTCGTGCAGCCGGTCGACCGCGTCATCCTCGTCCCCGACGCGGTAGGCGCGCAGCGCGTCGCGCTCGAGGTCGCTCGCGATCGAGGCGACCGAGAGCACGAGCCGCAGGTCGGTCGCGAGCGGCGCGTGCTGTGCGAGCAGTCCGAGGCAGAGCTGGTCCACGTGGTAGCGCGCGCGGTTGAGCTCGCCGTCGTCGCGGATCACCGCCTGCGCGAGCGGGAGGTCGCGCGTGAGCAGCGCGGTCGTCGCGCGCTCGACCTGGCGGTCGACGGCGGCGCCGAGCTCGCGCACCTCCGCCTCGAGCCCCTCGAGCGCGCGCTGCGGCTGGCGGCGGGCCACGGTGGCGGCGTTAGCCGAAGCGGCCGGTGATGTAGGCCTCGGTGCGGGAGTCGCGAGGGCTCGTGAAGATCTGGTCGGTGAGCCCGTACTCGACGAGCCGCCCGACCAGGTCGTCGCCGGCGAGCATGAACGCGGTGCGGTCGGCGACGCGCGCGGCCTGCTGCATGTTGTGCGTGACGATCACGATCGTGTACTCGCGCGCGAGCTCGACCATCAGGTCCTCGATGCGCTGCGTCGCGATCGGGTCGAGCGCCGAGCAGGGCTCATCCATGAGGATCACGTCCGGGCTCGTGGCGAGCGCGCGCGCAATGCACAGGCGCTGCTGCTGGCCGCCGGAGAGGGCGAGGCCCGACTTCTTCTTGAGGTCGTCCTTCACCTCGTCCCAGAGCGCGGCCTGGCGCAGCGAGCGCTCGACGAGCTCGTCCATCGAGCCGCCGTACCCGTTGATGCGCGCGCCGAAGGCGACGTTCTCGTAGATCGTCTTCGGGAACGGGTTCGGCTTCTGGAAGACCATCCCGATCGAGCGCCGCACGACGACGGGGTCGACGCGCCGGTCGTAGATGTTCACGCCGTCGACGATCACCTCGCCCTCGGTGCGCACGCGTGGGATGAGCTCGTTCATTCGGTTGATCGAGCGCAGCAGCGTGCTCTTCCCGCAGCCCGAGGGCCCGATGAGCGAGGTGATCTTTTTGGCGGCGATCTTGAGGTCGATCTCGCCGAGCGCGCGCTTGGGGCCGTACCAGAGGCTGAGCTTGCGCACCTCGATCGCGGGGTGCTCGATCGGCTCGTCGACCGCCGGCGCGGGAATACCGACGCGGACGCGGGGTGGGTGGGAGGACCCGGCGGCCACGCGAGGCTCGATGGTCTCTTCGGTCACGTGGTGCACCTTAGCGTGCCCCCTACCCAGCGCGACGCCGGACGGCGCGGTTGCGCAGCAGGATCGCCAGTGAGTTCATCGTCAGCAGCACGACCAGCAGCGTGAGGATCGCCGCCGCGGCTAGGTCGTGGAACTCGGCCTGCGGCTTCGAGGTCCAGTTGAAGATCTGGATGGGGAGGGCGGTGAAGCGATCGAGCGGGCTCTGCGGCGTGAACGGGACGAACGTGAGCGCACCGATCGTGATGAGCGGCGCCGTCTCGCCGATCGCACGCGAGGCGGCGAGGATGTTGCCGGTGAGGATCCCCGGGAGCGCCTGAGGCAGCACGTGGTGCCAGATCGTCTGCCAGCGGGTGGCGCCGACGCCGTAGGAGGCGTCGCGGATGCTCGAGGGGACGGCGCGCAGCGCCTCCTGCGTGGCCACGATGATGATCGGGAGCACGAGCAGCGCCATCGTGAGCGCGCCGGCGAGCACGCTGCGCCCGAGCGCCATCCAGCGCACGAACACGGTGAGCCCGAGCAGCCCGTAGACGATCGACGGAACCCCGGCGAGGTTCGCGATGTTGATCTGGATCACGGTCTTCGGCCAGGAGTCGCGTGCGTACTCCTCCAGGTAGATCGCGGACATCACCCCGAGCGGGAACGAGATCAGGATCGTGAAGAACATCATGTAGGCGGTGCCGTAGAGCCCCGCCTTGATCCCGGCGCGGTCGGAGAAGCGCGAGTCGAACTGCGTGAGGAACTCGACCCGGAGCCAGGGGATCGCGCGCTCGACGACGTCGAAGACGAGGAAGGCGAGCATCGCGAGGCCGAACACCACGGACGCGACGCCGAGGACGAGGAACGCGGAGCCGAGCCCTTTGCGCAGCCGCACCCGCGGGTGGAAGAGCTCGGCGCCAGGCAGCGCGGGCGTCTCGGCCGCCATCAGTCGTACACCTCACGGAAGCGCCGCACGACCCAGAAGCTCAGCACGTTCATGAGGAAGGTCATGAAGAAGAGGGTCGAGCCGACCGCGAAGATCGTGAGGTAGGAGAGCGAGCCGTACGGGGTGTCGCCGAGCGAGATCTGCACGATGTACGCCGTCATCGTCTCGATCGGCACGCGCGGGTCGAACGACAGGATCGGGTTCATGCCCGCGGCGATCGCCACGATCATCGTCTCGCCGACCGCGCGGGAGAGCGCGAGGATGATCGAGGCGATCACGCCGGAGATCGCGGCGGGGAAGACCACGCGGGTGGCGACTTCGAAGCGCGTCGCTCCCATCGCGTAGGCGCCCTCGCGAAGGCTCACCGGCACCGCAGAGAGCGCGTCCTCGCTGAGCGAGGCGACGAGCGGGATGATCATCACCCCCATCACGAAGCCCGCCGAGAGCGCGTTGAACGTGCTCAGGCCCGGGACGAACCCCTGCAGGAACGGCGTGATGACGGTGAGCGCGAAAAAACCGTAGACCACCGTGGGCACGCCGGCGAGCACTTCGAGCATCGGCTTGAAGAGCGACCGCACGTGCAGCGTTGCGAACTCGCTCAGGTAGATCGCGGCGATCAGACCCACGGGCACCGCGAGTAGCAGCGCGATCGCCGAGGTCAGCACCGTCGCCGAGACCAGCGGCCAGACGCCGAACTTCTGGATCGAGAAGAGCGGCGTCCATTCGGTCTCGGTGAAGAAGTCGACGATCGGTACCTGTCCGAAGAAGCGGATCGTCTCGCCGGCGAGCGAGAGGATGATGCCGGCAGTGGTGAGCGCGCCCACCGCGGCTGCCGTCAGGAGCGCCGCCCCGATCGCCCGCTCGCGCAGGTCTCGCATTCGGTCGCGGCGGAGCAGCTTGGGGAGCTCCCCCGCCGTCGGCGCCTGCTGCATGCCTCCCCCTCGCCGCGCGCGCTCCCTTGTACTGCAGGTGGCGGTCTACTGCAGGTAGCGGTCGAGCGTCGCGCCGATCTCGATCCCCTGCGGCCAGAGCGTGCCCGTCCTCATCGCCCGGAAGCGCTTCGTCAGCGCCACATAGATCGGGTCAGCGAGCTGGACGTAGCCGACCTCGCGTGTGGAGATGACGGGCGTGAACGACTTGCTGAGGTAGAACTCGACGAACGCCCTCACCTCGGCCCGTTCCGCGGCGGTCCTGCGCACGTAGATGAACAGCGGCCGGCTGAGCGGCTGGTAGGTGGAGTTCGCGATCGTCTCGAACGACGGCTCCACGCACCCGTGCCCGCCGTCGACCGCGAGAAGCTTCAGCTTCCCGACGTTCTCGGCGTAGTACGCGAAGCCGAAGTAGCCGAGCGCGGTCGGATCGTTGGCCACCCCCTGGACGAGCACGTTGTCGTCCTCGCTCGCCTGGAAGTCGCCGCGGCTCGCCTTCTCCTTCTGGTTGATGGCGTCCGTGAAGTAGTCGAACGTCCCGGAGTCCGTCCCGGGACCGAAGAGCTTGATCGGCTGGTCGGGGAACGAGGCGCGCACCTGCTTCCAGCGCGTGACCTTGCCCTGCGCCTCCGGCCGCCAGAGCGTCTTCAGCTCCGGGGTGGTGAGGCACGTCAGGAACGCGTTGCGCGGCGAGGCGACGACGGCGATGCCGTCGAAGGCGACGGGCACCTCGATGAACTCGATCCCCCTCTGCGCGCAGGCCTCGATCTCGGTGTCGCGGATCGGCCGCGAGGCGTCCTGCACGTCGGTCTCGCCCGCGCAGAACTTCTTGAAGCCGCCGCCGGTCCCCGAGATACCGACGCTGATGCGCACGTCGGGGGCGTAGCGGCGGAACTCCTCGGCCGCGGCCTGCGTGACGGGGAAGACCGTGCTCGAGCCGTCGATGATGATCTCGCCCTTGAGCGGCCGGAGCTGCTGCTGGTTGGGCGGCGGCGGGAGATCCGGCGAGCGGGGCAGCGCGCCGGGGCCGCGGGATCCGTCGCAGGCAACGGCAAGGACGGCGACGACTCCCGCGAGGGCGGCGACCGCGGCGAGGCTCACCCGCCTCACGCGCGCGCCGCTCGTCGCGTCGCGGCTGGCGTCGGGCCGGACGTGCTGGCTCGTTCCGTTCGCCTCACGGCTAGAGGGTCGGTGTCGACGGTAAACCCGAGGTTAACGCCGCGGCGCGGAGGCACGCCGCCGCCGGAGGCACCGCGGGGCGCCCCACCGCTCTGCGCGCTACGGCGAGGGCGGGTCGAGCGGCTCCGGCACCACCGGGCGCAGCGCGAACTTCATCGGCGGGTCGCCCACGCGCGTGAACGAGGCCGGCTGCGTCCCGCAGCCCGCCGCGATCCGCACGATGCGCCCGTCGGCGCCGATCCACACCGAGCGCCCGCTCCCGTCCGGCTGCGCGAAGATCGCGACGTAGTGCCCGGCCGGGAAGAGGCGAAATTCGGAGGCGGGAGGCTCCGCGACCGCGTAGAGCCGACCTCTCCGGGCCAGCGGTGCCGGGACGCGCCCGCCCGCCGCTACCGCCCGTCGTGCCGCCGCACGAACTCGCGGAAGCGCGGGAGCACCTCCTCGCACCAGCGGTGACCGGAGAACACCCCGAAGTGGCCCACCTCGGGCTGCTCGTGGTGCGCGCGCCACGCCTCCGGGACCCCCGGAGCAGAGGTCGTGTGCGGCGCGCGTCTGGCCGAGGCCGGTGATGTCGTCGCGCGCGCCCTCGATCGTCATCAGCGCCGTCCGCCGGATCGCCGCCGACTCCACGAGCCGCCCGCGCGAGAGGTACTCGCCCCGCGGCAGCGCGAAGCGCTGGAAGACGACGTCGACCGTCTGCAGGTAGTACTCGGCGGTCATGTCCATCACCGCGAGGTACTCGTCGTAGAAGCGCCGGTGGCGGTCCACCCCGCCCAGATCGCCGTCGACGAGGTCGTGCGCGAGGCGGATGTGTGCCTCCAGGTGGCGGTCCGGGTTCATCCCCATGAACGCGCCGAGCTGCGCGAAGCCCGGGTAGACCCGCCGCCCGCGCCCCGGGTAGCGCGCCGGCACCGTCGTCACCACGTAGCGCTCGAACCAGGAGAGCGGGCGCCTCACCGCGAACTCGTTCACCGCGGTCGGGCTCACGCGCGTGTCGACGGGCCCCGCCATCAGCGTCATCGACCGCGGCTGCGCGGGGTCGTCGTCCGCCGCCATCAGCAAGACCGCGGCGAGCACCGGCACGACCGGCTGGCAGACCGCGAGCACGTGGGTGTCGGGTCCGAGGTGCCGGAGCATGGCGCGCACGTCGTCGACGTAGTCGTCGAGGTCGAAGCGTCCGTGGTCGCGGGGCACGTCGCGCGCGTTCGCCCACTCCGTGATGTAGACGTCGTGCTCGGGGAGCAACGCGTCGACGGTGTCGCGGAGCAGCGTCGCGAAGTGCCCGGAGAGCGGTGTGACGACGAGCACGCGCGGGTGGTCGGCCGCCGCCTCGCGCGCGAAGTGCGTGAGCGAGCAGAACGGCCGCTCCCACACGCTCTCGGCGCGCACGGCGATGCGCCGCCCGTCGACGACCGCCTCCTCGATCCCGAAGACCGGCCGGCCTCAGTGGCGCGTGAGGCGCTCGGTGACCTCGCACGCGGCGAACTACGCGCGGACGAACGGCAGCTCGGCGAGCGGCGGGGCGAGCGAATCGGAGATCGTCTTCGTGGCGAACAGGGCGGCGCGCAGCGGAAGCCAGCTGGCGCGCTGCATCTCCGCAAGCGGGTAGAGCATCCGGCCTCGTCTCTACGTTGCCCGCGTCGCGGGGGGCGGCTGGTCCCCTCGATCCCCGCCGCACACTCGCGTCACGCCGGCTCGCGCCGGGCGTCGCGCTTCGGCGCGACCATAGGCGAGCCGCGCGAGGCGTACCCACCCCGCGCGTCCCCCGCTGTGATTCTCGGATGTGATGCGCGCGCCGTGCAGCGCCGGCGGCGTCAGCGGCGGCGCGCGGGCGAGCTCAGCGCGAGCATCGCGGTGCCCCAGCCGACCCCGGCGACCTCCGCGAGCACCACGTAGGGCCAGGGCGAGATCCCGGTGAGCGCCCAGAACAGCGCGGCCACGATCACCGCGATCGCGAGCATCACGGTGAAGGCGATCGCGGTCTCCTCGACGAGGCGGCGGTCGCGGTCCATCGCGGGGCGATCGTAGCGACGCCGCGGCGCGCCGCGTGAGGGGGTCGCGCGGATGCGGGCGTCCCGCCGCGCTCGTAACCTGAGCTCGCGATGATCTACGCGGAGGACCTCACGAAGGCGTTCGGCGCCGAGACCGTGCTCGAGGGCGTGACGTTCTCGATCGGCGACGGCGAGCGCGTCGGGCTCGTCGGCGCGAACGGGAGCGGCAAGTCGACGCTGTTGCGGCTCATCGCGGGCTCGGAGACGCCCGACCACGGCCGCGCCGGCCATCGGGGCGGCGCGCTCGCCTTCCTTCGCCAGGAGGCGGCCGTCGACGACGCGCGCACGCTGGCCGACGAGATGTGGACGGCGTTCCCCGAGGCGATCGCGGTGCAGGGCGAACTCAACTCCGTCGCCGCGGCGCTCGAGCGCCCGGACGCCGACCTCGACGCGCTGATCGATCGCCAGGGCCGGCTCTTCGAGCGCTTCGAGGCGCTCGACGGCTATCGCATCGAGAAGCGCGTCGGGCGCGTGCTCGCCGGGCTCGGCTTCGCGCCGAGCGACCGCGACCGGCCCTGCGGGGAGTTCTCCGGCGGCTGGCAGATGCGCATCGCGCTCGCCAAGGTGCTCGTGCACCGCCCGCCGCACGCGCTGCTCGACGAGCCGACGAACCACCTCGACGCCGCCGCGCGCGACTGGCTCGCCGAGGAGTTGCTCGACTACCCGGGGACGGTGCTCGTCGTCACCCACGACGGCGAGTTCCTCGACCGCGTCGCCGGCCGCATCATCGAGCTGCGCGACGCGCAGGCCACGAGCTACGCCGGCGGCTACACCGACTACCAGCGCCAGAAGGCCGAGCAGATCCACGCGCGCGAGCAGGCCGCCGCGCGCCAGGAGCGCGAGCTCGCGCGCCAGCAGCGCTTCATCGAGCGCTTCCGCGCGAAGGCGACGAAGGCGGCGGCCGTGAAGAGCCGCGAGAAGGCCGTCGCGCGCGTCGAGCGCGTGGAGCGCGTGCGCGGCGAGCGCGAGGTGAGCTTCCGGCTGGAGTCGTCGGGCCGCACGGAGCGCGACGTGCTGCTCGTCTCGCGCCTCGGGCACGCGTACGGGGACGGCCCCCCGGTGCTGCTCGACGTGAACCTCCATGTCGAGCGCGGCCAGAAGGTCGTGCTGATCGGGCCGAACGGGGGCGGCAAGAGCACGCTGCTGCGCATCCTCGCGGGGCAGATCGCGCCGCTCGAGGGCGAGGTCGAATGGGCGCCGCGCGCGCGGCTCGGCTACTACGACCAGCACCAGGACGAGGCGCTCGAGCGCTCGCGCACCGTGCTCGAGGAGGTGCGCACCGCCGCCCCTCCTGAGACGCCGGACGGCGAGCTGCGCGGGGTGCTCGGACGCTTCCTCTTCACCGGCGACGACGTCTTCAAGCGCGTCTCGGTGCTCTCGGGCGGCGAGCGCAGCCGCGTCGCGCTCGCAAAGTTCCTCATCCAGCCGTCGAACGTGCTGCTGCTCGACGAGCCGACGAACCACCTCGACGTGACGACACGCCGCAAGCTGCTCGAGGCGCTCGAGGCGTTCGACGGCACGATCCTCTGCGCGAGCCACGACCCCGGCATCGTCGACCGCGTCGCGACGCGCGTCTTCGCCGTCGAGGACGGCGAGTGCGTCGAGCTCGAGGATCGCCGGCGCGACTAGCGGCGGGGCGACACCCACTCACGCGTCGTCGCGCCAGCGTCCCTTCGCGCTCGAGCGGCTGCGTGCGCGGTAGCCGCGCCAGCGCGCGCGCAGGCCGCGCTGCTCCTCCGCCTGCGCGCGCGGGTCGCGGCGGCGCTCCTCGAGCTCGGCCTCGCGGCCGAGCTTGCGGTAGCCGGCCAGCCGCGACGCCGGAAGCCGTCCCTCCTCGATCGCCGCGCGCACGGCGTAGCCGGGCTCGCTCTCGTGCGCGCAGTCGCGGAAGCGGCAGGCGGCGGCAAGCGCCTCGACGTCCGCGTAGACGCGGGCGACGGCGGCCTCCGCGTCCCACAGCCCGAGCGAGCGCAGCCCCGGCGTGTCGATGAGCGCGCCGCCCCCCCCCGCAGGGGCAGCAGGTGGCGAGCGCCTCGTGGCCGCGCAGGCGGTTCGCGATGGGCGACTTCCCGACGCCGGAGGCGCCGATCAGCGCGAGCGTGCGGGCGCCGGCCGCAGCCGCGCAGCGCGTCCACCCCGTCGCCGGTCGCGCCGCTCGTCGCGTGCACGTCGATCCCCGGCGCCGCACGCGCGACCGCCTCCGCGACCGCGCCGACGTCGGGGACGAGGTCCGCCTTGGAGAGCACGACGACGGGCTGCGCGCCGCTCTCGAAGGCGAGCGCGAGCTCGCGGTCGAGGCGGCGCACGCGTCCGTCGAGCTGCACGGCGAGGCGGTGCCGTCCCGCCGAGGTGGCGCCGGACTCGGCCGCCGCCGCGACGAAGACGACGTCGACGTTCGCCGCCAGCACCTGGCCGCCGTCGCGGTAGCGGCGAAACGTCGAAGCGCGCGGGAGGATCTCGACCGCTGCGCGCGGGGCGCCGGGCGTGGCGTCCGGGGCGGTGAGCGCGACCCAGTCGCCGGTGGCGGGGAGCGCCTCGCCGTCGGCGGCGCTCGCAATCAGCGCGGGGGCGACGGAGGCGCGCGCT
>Ga0194132_10008590_pt1 | contig 14526 bp, 14 predicted proteins | sample TA2KigOf80mmetaG_FD_148612 | JGI IMG/M metagenome (GOLD analysis project Ga0194132, IMG submission 148612) | Freshwater microbial communities from Lake Tanganyika, Tanzania - TA2015054 Kigoma Offshore 80m | ecosystem: Environmental > Aquatic > Freshwater > Lake | place: Tanzania: Lake... | reverse complement strand
AACGTTGCGCGCCGGTCGCGCGCGATGATGCTCGCCAACGCCTTGAAAATTTCCGCCAGATGCAAAAGCTCATGCAAGTCGCGCGCCAGCGGCGCGCCGGCGTTAACCATCTCGCGCGGGCTCGCGGCTATCGCCCGGTTCAATCATCACCGGCAAACCATTTGATACACGAAATTTCATAAGTTATTGATTTTATTCATTTTTTTAAATCTGTCCTTTGAGCCCTATGCGTTGAATGATTTCACCGAAACTTTTGATTTGCTCGCGTATGATTTTGTCATGTTCTTGCGGCGTGGTAGGCAAGGCGACATAAGCCTGCGCGGCGAGCCTCTCCTTGACGTCAGGCATGTCAAACACACGCGCCACGTCGCGGCTGATCAGACTGCGTATGGGCATTGGCGTGCCCGCGGGCGCGAGCAGCGCATGCGAGCCGTCAACCCCAAAACCGGGCACCACTTCGGGGATCGCCGGCACGTCGGGCAACAGCGGCGAGCGCGTCGGCGTGCTCACCGCGAGCGGCAACAACTGATGGTTCTTGATCAGCGGCAACGCCGAGCCCAGGCCGACGATGCAATACTGAACACGCCCGCCGGCCACTTCGAGCAACGCATCGGGCGTGCCTTTGAAGCCCACATGCACGCCCTTGATACCCGCGGCGGCATTAAAGCGTTCGGCCGATAAGTGCGTGGCGCTGCCGGCGCCGCCGGAGCTGAAGAGAATTTTGCCGGGCCGCTCTCGCGCGTACGCGATAAAGTCTTTGAGATTTTTCGGTCCCAGTGTCGGATGCACCGGTAGCACACTCACCGACACGCCGATTTGCGTGACCCCCGCGAAATCCTTGTGCGGGTCGTAGGGGAGCTTCGCGTGCATCGCCGCGCCGATGGCGAATTGCGCGGAGATCAACAGTAGCGTGTATCCATCGGGCGCCGCCCTGGCGAGGATGTTGGCGGCAATCGTGCCCGCCGCGCCGGGGCGGCTTTCGATCACCACCGGCTGGCCCCACATGTCGGCCAGTTTGGGCCCGATCAGTCGCGCCATGTTGTCGGCGGGGCCACCGAACGCGCCCGACAACATGCGCACCGGTTTCACCGGGTATTTCTGCGCATGCACCGGTTGCGCGGGCATCGACAACGCCGCGGCCAGCGTGGCCGCAACAGCGGTCGCGCGCGCGTTGAGTTTGAATGCTGTCATCCTGGCTCCCTCGTTTTAGTTTGGCCCTGCACCTGCCCCGCAGGTGCATGAGCCTAATCGGCGTGACGCGCCAGCGTCAACCGTGCCGCGCGCTCTCCCGCGTGACTTCTTGCTCCAGCAACTCGATCAGCGCGCGCACCCACGATGCACGCAGCTTGCGCCCGATCAACACCAGCCGCGTGCGCCGATCCGCCGACGGCCAGCGCGGCAGCCACGCCGGCGCGTGATACACATGCTGCACGCCGTGGATGACCGCCGGGCGTTGCGGGTCTTCGGCGACGTTGACGATCCCCTTCATGCGCAGCAGATCGGCGCCGCAATTTTCAGCGAGCGCGCAAAGCAGTAGCGCCAGTGTCACCGCGTGTAGCGGTTCGTCGCGCACGATGGAAACGCTGGCGATATCAGATTCGTGGGCGTGGGTGTGTGCGTGCATTTCGTGCGCCAGCCAATCGCTCACATCGGCAGACTTGCCCGACAAACCATACGAACCGCCCGTAAACAGCAGCGTCGGGCTGATATCACCACGCACCGCTTGCAACAACCGCGCCCCCGAATTCACCTCACCAACGCGTTGCGCCACCGCATCGGGCCGCGCGCCTTGCAGATCGCTTTTGGTCAACACGATGCGATCGGCCAGCGCCGCTTGGCGGCGCGAGGTTTCGTGTTGTTCGAGTGTGTTTAGCCCCAGCAGCGCATCGACCACGGTGATCACGCCATCCAATGCATACACACCGTTCAATTCGCCATCCGCCATCAATGCTTGCAAAATCGGCGCGGGGTCGGCGAGCCCGCTGGTCTCGATCACCACGCGCTCGAACGGCGGCACGCTGCCCGCCTTGCGCCGCGCCGCGAGCTCACCCAGTGTAAGCGTCAAGTCGCTCCTCACATTGCAGCACAAACAGCCGTTGGAGAGCCGCACGAATGACTCATCGCTGGTTTCGATGAGATCGTGATCGAGCGGGATTTCGCCGAACTCGTTGATGATCACGGCGGTGCGCGCCATGCCGGGGTCGCGCAGCAGGCGCGCGAGCAGCGTGGTTTTGCCGCTGCCTAAAAAGCCGGTGATGACGGAAACCGGAATCATGTTTGCGCCGGCGCCGGCACAATACGCACCGCGCTGCCGCGCTCGACGTTGAGCGCTTCGCGCATGGCCGCTAGCACGCCCACCAGCGAACTGCACGCGCGTGGTCGCACTTCGCGCGGGGCACCAGGGGCTTCACCCGCGGCGCGCCAGCGCACTTGCCAGCGGAAGGGGGCGTCATCGGAGGCGGGTTCGATCCAAACCAGCGCGCCGTTGGCCGTGCATATTTCAGCTACCGCAGGTCCTCTCCCTTGTTGCACGTCGCCGGCGACGCCCCACAACGCAAGGGTATCCGCGAGAAAAGCGCGCAGCGGTGCTTGCTCCATGTTAATCGCCAGAGGTCACAAAACTTAGCAAACCAAGGTTGTCGTTCCCACGCAGGCGGGAACCCATAACACAGCGGCCCTTGAAACAGCGTATGGGTTCCCGCCTGCGCGGGAACGACACCGGTTGTTTTTCGCGCGTGCCGTTCACGGGACAATGCTTGTTCGCAGGCAAACGCTACAGCATCGCCCCACCGCGTATGTAACCGGAGATTTTGCGCGGCAAAAACCGCCCATCCTTCACATCGCCCAAAAACTGCCCGCCCTCGACCACGACTTTACCGCGCAGCACCGTCAAGCACGGCCACGCCAGAAACTCATGGCCCTCCCACGGCGAATAATCCTGCTCGTGCAGCATGTCTTTGGTGAGGATGAATTTACGTGACGGATCGAGCACGGTGATGTCCGCATCGGCGCCCGCCGTCAGCGCCCCCTTACGCGGATACAGCCCCATGATTTTCGCGGCATTGGTCGACACCAGATTGACGAATTTCTCCAGCGTATAACCGCGCCGCCCCACCATCTCCGAATACATCAGCGATACGCGCGGCTCGACGCCGACGTTGCCGCCGGTGGTGTCGTCGACGCGTTTGCCTTGGGTTTTCGCCTTTAACGAGCAACAGACCTCGTCGGTGGCGACGGTACTGATGCTGCTATCCACCGTGCCACGCCACAGCGCATCTTGATCGGTCTGCGCCTTGAGCGAGGGGTAGGTGTGATACATCTGGCCGTTGGGCTTTTTGTAATCTTCCGAGGTGTACATCAGGTATTGGTGCAGCGTCTCGCCGTACACCGGCAGGCCCTTGGCGCGCGCCTCGCGGATCGCTTCGACGCCGAAGGCGGCACTCACGTGCATGAAATAAATCGCGATGCCAGGCACGTTTTTAGCCAATCCCAGCACGCGGCGAAACGACAAATCCTCCGACATGGCGTTGTGCACTTCCGCCAAGTTTTCGAAACCGGTGCGGCCTTCGCGAATCACCTTGTCGTACATGTGCATCACGATGTCGTTGTCTTCGCCATGTATCACGCACAGGCCGTGCGCATCGGCCACCACTTTGAACACTTCCCAGATGTCACCGAAATCGACCATGCGCCCGCGGCGGCTGGGGGTGATATCGGTGGTGAACATTTTGATCGTGGGGTAGCCGTTGCGCAGCACGTGCGTGAGCTGCGGAAAAATCTCCGGCGGCAGCGCGCCTTCCACCATCACGTGAAAGCTGTAGTCGCATTGGCAATTGTTCGTCCAATCCTTGTGGCGCTCGTCAATCGCTTGCTGAACGGTTTTGCCGTGCGTCCAGCGCACAAAGTCGATCATCGTCGTGGTGCCGCCGTAGAGCGCCGCGCGGCCGACGATCTCCGGCCCGTCGGTCAGCGTGACGCTACCGTCAGGGTGCGGCGAATACCATTTCAAGTGCACATGCGGGTCGATGCCACCGGGCATAATGATTTTGCCGGTCATGTCGATCACGCGTTTGGCGGCGCTGGCATCGAAGCTGCCCGCCGCCGCCACGGCGGCAATTTTTTCGCCTTGTATCGCGACGTCACACGCGGCGACACCCGCCGGCGTCACCACGCGATCACTTCGGAGTATCAGGTCGAATATCATAAGTATTTGATTTTATTTAGTGTTTTTTAAACCGCTGAATCAGCACCGATAACTCGCCGACGCTCGCCGATAACTCACAGCCATCGATTGCACGCTCCACTGCGGCGATACCTTCGCGTGTTAACACGTCGCTGGCAAGATCGCGAAATTTTTCGCGCAACACGGCTTCGGGATACGGGTTATTGAAATCGCCCACGTGACTGTCGACGGCGTGCGTGATGCAGCGGCCGTCTTTCAGCGTCAGCGTGACTTTCGCCGGCTTGTCTTTGGGCACGCGCGCGCTCATCGCGGCGTCTTCGACCATGCTGACACGCGCACGCACCGCCGCAATCGTCGGGTCGCGCAACGCGCTATCGTCAATCGCGCGGTGGCGTGTATCACCGCGCACCACCATCACCGCCGCAGCGTGCGGCAATGAATATTTCGACGCGAAATAATTCGACGGGCTCGGGTTCTTCATCACCGAGGCAAAACGATAGGTCGCGAACTCGATGCGTTCGATGTCTTCCGCGTGCGGCTTCAACTCGGCGAGCGCCGCTTGCAACGCGTCGATCGCGGGATGTACCGGGTTGCAACACGCGTGCAGCCGGAAATAATTGCGGGTGATTTCCCAGCGCGTGCCCAGTTCGTCGAGCAAGTGTTCGGTATTGAAACCATCACCGACCATTTTGGAAAGCGACTCTTCGATCGCATCGGGCTGCGCTTCGAAGCCCGCCAGCGCCAGATCGGGCGCAAACGCCCCGGCAAAACCCGCCATGCCGCCGGAGACATTCAACGCCGTCGCGCCGGCGCCGGTGTTGGTGTAGCTCGGCGTCATCATCAAAATCGCCGAAATGCGCATCGCCAAACTCACGCCCGCGGCGTCGAGCCCGCGCATGCGCGCGCCGGCGGCGGCGGCCGCGATCACCATCGCCTGGCCGTTTTGATGCGCCAGCGGGCGCGGCGTAAACGCCATGCCGATACGCGCCGCAATTTCGTAGCCCGTGACCAGCGCGGTCAACAAGGTCTTGCCGCTCACGTTCCCGTGCTCGCCCACCGCCAGCATGCCCGGCAGGATTTGCATCGCCGCCTGGCCCGAGGCGAGCCGCAAGCCTTCGCATAATTCAATCGCGCGGCCGGCAATGCCGTTTAACAACGCGGCGGTGCGCGGGTCGTGCGTGGAGGCGCCCAATGCATACACCGTCGCACCGGGGCCGACGGTGCAAGCCATGCGCTCGCGCAGCGCCGCGACTTCGGGGCGCACCGAGCCGGCGAGGATCACGCCGAGGGTGTCGAGCAGCACCAACTTGGCGTGTTGTTGCACGTGCGCGGGGATTTGTTCCCACTGGGTTTGGGCTGTGAACTGCGCGAGCTTTTCTATGGATAGGCCCATACGCTATTCCAACTTAATCCCCGCATCGCGAATAATCCTGGTCCACTTCGCAATCTCATCGCGCACAAAGCGGTCGAACTGCGCCGGCGTGCTGCCCACCGGCGTCGCGGCATCGTTCAGCGCGCGCTCGCGGATCGCCGGCAATTGCATGGTTTTGGATATTTCGGCGCTTAATTGCTCGACGATCAACGCCGGCGTGCCCGCAGGCGCGAGCATGCCGAACCAGCCGATCGCCTCGTAATCCTTGAAGCCCAACTCGATCGCGGTGGGCACCTCCGGCAGCGCTTGCGCGCGTTCGCGCGTGGACACCGCCAGCGCACGCAAGCGTTTGGCGCGGATCAGGCCCATCACCGTTTCCGGCGTGTTAAACGCGGTGGTGGCCTCGCCGCTCATCACCGCCGCCGCGGTTTGCGGGCCGCCTTTGTAGGGCACGTGTCCCAATTGCGTTTTGGTCACCACCGCGAACAGCGCGCCCGCCAGATGCATGGCGCTGCCCGGGCCCGCCGAGCCGTAAAGCACCTGGCCGGGGCGCTCGCGCATCAAACGCACGAAGTCCGGCAAATCTTTCACCGGCAGCGAAGGCAGCACGGTGATCACGTGCGGCACGCGCACCACTTGCGACACCGCGTTGAAATCCTTCAGCGAGTCGTAGCGCAACTTGGGGTGCAGCCCCGGCGTAAATGAAAACGACGCCGAGGTCATCAACAGCGTGTAGCCATCGGCCGGCGAGCGCGCCGCGACTTCGGTGCCCAGCGTCGAACCCGCGCCGGGGCGGTTATCGACGATGAATTGCTGCCCATAGACCTCGGACAAACGCTGTGCCAACGTACGCGCGTAGACATCGGTGCCGCCGCCGGGCGTAAACGGCACGACGATGCGGACCGTTTTTTCCGGGTACTTTTGCGCGATGGCCGGGCCCACGAGCAGGGCGCCCGCCATCAGCAACAAGACGAGGGCAGGGATGAGCGTGCGGTTGATCTTCGAGTTGGTTTTCATGGCGATCAGACTCTAGCGCATCGGCGCCTGCCGCGCCAGTTCGCGCCACGCACTGAGTGGGTGCACAAAGCCTTATCGCCGTCGCGGTTGCCCGCCGACCGATTGGGTTGTAATCTTCGCCGCTCAACACTTAAAAAGGAGAATCCTATGTCAGTCCAAGTGGGCGCCCCCGCGCCCGACTTCACGCTGGACGCACACACCGGCAGCAAGGTGTCGCTGTCGAGCTTCAAGGGCCGCAAGACGGTGGTGGCCTTCATGCCCTTCGCTTTCACCGGTGGGTGAAAGAATCAAGTATCCGGGTTCCGTGCGAACTACGAAGAATTTAAGAAGCAGAACGTTGAAATCATTCAAATCAGTGCAGACACCGTTCCCAGCCTGAAAGCGTGGGTGGAGCAACTAGGCGGCATGCCCTTCCCGCTGTGCTCCGACTACTGGCCGCACGCGGCAGTGGGCAAGGCCTACGGCATTTTCAACGACGAAAAAGGCTTTGATAAGCGCGCCGCGTATGTGATTGACGCGAATGGCGTGGTGAAGTGGATGAAAGTCTACGAGCCGGGCACCATTCCAGAGAGCAAGGAGTTGCTGGACGCGCTGGCGAAGGCTTAAGCGTTTTCTCGCAACAGCACTACGAACCGGCCATCGGGGCAACCTGGTGGCCGGTTTTTTTGTGCGACACCGCAGGCGGCGACAGCGCTTGCCGATGCTCACGCAAGGCCCAAAGTTCGCATTACGGCTCTCATCGCGCCGTAACTCCAGGTCATATCAGTAAGCGTTTGTTTTACTTAAAAATTTTTAATTCGTGCGTAGCCATTCCTGTGGACACCCAGGTATTGTTATCATCGCGGTCTCCGATTGAACAACCACGCGAGTAGCGCCCCGCATCGCGCGCCGCTCGCACGATATCAACACGCACCCTCACCGCTGTTTCCACTCATGATCGAAGTCAACGAACGCATCGAAGTTTCCTCCACGCCGCAATCGGTGTGGGCCATTTTGTCCGACCCCACTGCGGTGGTGGAATGCGTGGAAGGCGCCGAACTCGGCGAGAAACTCGAAGACGGGTCGTTCGATGCCAAGATGGCGGTGAAATTCGGCCCGGCCAAGGTGTCGTTCGCCGCCAACGTGATGGTCAATTACGACGAAGCCAACAAATCCGGCAGCGTCACCGCGCGCGGGCGCGACAAAATCAGCGGCACCAAATTCAAAACCGACATGCAGTTCAAGGTGGAAGGGCAGGATGCGGTGGCGCAAAGCGCGATTCCGATTAAAGCCGAGTGTGAGTTGACCGGGCGCCTTGCGCACTTGATCGAATCGGGCGCGAATCTGGTAATCAAGCGCATGACGGCGAGTTTTGCGGAGCAATTGGCTGAGCGTTGTGGTGGGACCAAAGCATGATCGTGAACCACGCATGCCGCCAAGACCAATACAGCACCCCATGTCATTCCCGCGCAGGCGGGAATCTATACGTGGTGCCATAGGGCACGGTTTTATGGGTTCCCGCCTGCGCGGGAACGACAGCGGAGACTTTGACGCGCATCGCTTTCGGACTGATTTCCGATTGCAGAGTTTTTGGCTGATTTAAACCCAAGCAAAGAGAAGGAGAGTAAACAATGAAGGTGTATGAACGTCTTTCGCAGGCCTTTAAGGCCGAGGGCACCACCCACGTATTCGGCATGATGGGCGACGGCAATATGTACTGGCAGTACGCCAATCAGAAGAACGGTATCAAGATGCACGAAGTACGCCACGAGGGCGTAGGCATGGGCATGGCCGACGGCTGGGCGCGTGCGTCGCGCACGCCCGGTGTGTGCACCGCGACCTGCGGCCCGGGCACGACACAGCTGGCAACGGCCTTCGTCACCGCCGCGCGCGCGTCCTCCCCGCTGGTGGCGTTCTGCGGCGAATACCCTGTGAGCGACGACGAATACACCCAGGCGCTCGATCAATCCGCGTTCGCACACGGCTGCGAAGCCGCGTTCGTGCGCATGGGTACGCCGCAAGATGCCGACGAAGCCGTGCGCAAAGCGTTTTACATCGCGCGCACGCAGTCGCGCCCGGTGCTGCTCTCCGTGCCGCTCGATCTGCAGCAAAAAGAGTGGGAAGACGACGAGCCGTACATGCCCTCGACCGCGATCATTCCCAAGCGCACGGTTGCGCCTAACGACGCCGCGATCAAACAAGCCGCCGACATGCTGGAAAGAGCCAAGCGTCCGGTGATCGTAATGGGCCGCGGCGCGATGTGGTCGGGCGCCGGTGACGAAATCCGCGCGCTGGCGCAACGCAGCGGCGCGCTGCTCGCCACCACGCTGCAAGCGAAAAACTTCTTGGGCGATGACGAATACCACATCGGCATTTCCGGCACCTACGCCACCAAGACCGCGATGCAGTTACTCTCCGATTCCGACGTGGTGGTGGCGGTGGGCGCGAGCTTAAACCGCTACACCACGCACGAAGGCTTGCTCTATCCGGAAGCGAAGTTCATCCACATCGACCCGAAGGCGCACGTGATGCTGTCGCGCGGCAAGGGCGCCGATCACTATGTGCAGTCCGACGGCAAGGCCGGCATCGCCGCGCTGAACGCCGAGCTGACCAAGCGCAACTTCAAGCAAATGGGCTATCGCACCGGCGAAGTAAAGGAACGCCTCGCCAACGCGTGGGAAGACCGCCAGGAGTACAAACTCGAAGAAGGCACACTCGACCCGCGCCCGATGTGCAACATGCTCGACGAAATGGTGCCCAGCAACGTGAGCCTGTTCGCGGGCAGCGGCTGCACCGCCGGCTTCACCAACATTCTCTTTCGCAAGAGCCGCCCGATGTGCATGCCGGGGCACTTCTTCGGCTGTATCGGGCAGATGATGCCGGCGGCGGTGGGTGCGGTGATCTCGTCGGGCAACAAACCAGCGATTCTGATGGACGGCGACGCCAGCACCATGATGCACATCGGCGACTTCGACACCATGGTGCGCTACAATGTGCCGCTGCTGATCTTTTGCATGAACAACCAGTGCTTGGGTGCCGAGTACTACAAACTCGACGCGCACAACATGCAGGTTGAAACTTCGTGCATCGCCACGCCGGACTTGGGCGCGGTGGCGCGCGCCTTCGGCGGCCGCGGCGCGCTGTGCCGCACCATCGACGAAGTGAAAAAGGTCACGCAAGAATGGCTCGCCAACCCGGGCCCGATGCTGGTCGACGTGCGCGTGTCGCGTTCGGTGATCACGCTGCCGTATCGGCGCATTCATTACGGCGAGGATGTATAAAAATACTCAATAAAATCAAATACTTATGTAATTGTTATTTTAAAGCCCCGCTGCGTTGCGCCGTGGGGCTTTTTTCTTGCGTGCGCGACCGCACGACATTCGGTCACGCAACAAAAAACACGACACTCTACCGTGTCGTTCCCGCGCAGAGCCTGCCCTCGAATGCTTTAGTCGGGGACGGGAACCCATAACACCGTTGGACTTGAGGCACCGTATGGGTTCGCGCCTCATTTGCGTAAAACTCGGGAACGACAGCGGAAGAATTTTCGACTAATGTTTAATATCGCGGTCAAAAACGAGGAGGAAAGCACCCAATGAAATGTTTGCTCGCACTCAGCACACTTGCACTCGCAGCAATCGCCGTGCAAACCAGCGCACACGCGCAACCTGCAACGAAATGGCCGGTACGCCCCGTGCGCGTGATCGTGCCCTTCCCGCCCGGCGGCAGCACCGACATCATCGCGCGGCTGGTAACACCGCATCTTACCGAGGAATTCGGCCAGCAATTCATCATCGACAATCGCGGTGGCGCCGGCGGCACCATCGGCTCGGAACTGTTGGCGCGCGCAACGCCCGACGGCTATACGCTGGCGGTGATCCCATCGAGTTACGCCGCGGCGGCTGCGCTGTATCCCTTAAGCTTCGACCCGGTGAAGGGTATCGCCCCCATCAGCATGATCGGCATGGGCTCGTTCATCATGGGCATCAACCCGTCGGTGAAAGCCAACAACTTCAAGGAATTCGTTGATCTCGTCAAGGCCAAGCCGGGGGCGTTTAACTTCGCCTCGCCCGGCACCGGCAGCACGCCGCATCTCGCCTCGGAGTTGTTAAAACAAATGTCGGGAATGAATTTCGTGCACGTGCCCTACAAGGGCGACACACCGGCGCTCACCGATTTTCTCGGCGGGCAAATGCACATCATGATCGCCTCCGGCCCGGTGTTTTTGCCGCATATCAAATCAGGCCGGGCGCGCGCGATCGCGGTCACCGCCAACAAGCGTTATTTCGTGGTGCCGGAATTGCCGTCGATCGCCGAGTTCTACCCGGGCTTTCACGCCTGGGGCTGGAACGGCATCATCGCCCCCGCCGGCACGCCGCGCGAAGTCATTAACCGTGTGAACCGCTCCATCGCCGCGTTCGTCAAGCGTCCCGACATCCTGGAGCGTTTACGCAACGATGGCCGCGACGTGATCCCCACCACGCCCGAAGAAACCGCGCAGATGTTGTCGAGCGAGATTGCGCAGTGGGTGCGAGTGGTTAAGGTGGCGAATATCAAGATTAACTGAATTTAGATCGGGTCGAACTGACGGGATTTCCCCCGTCAGTCCTCCCACACCACCGTAGGCGCGGGTTGCGCAAATAAAACACGACTCCAGGTTGGAACTTATCGCTCTTTGACGGAGGTTCTTTTCTAGCACCGAGTGTGGAATCGTCGCTAAGTGAAACCTCAAAAATAGCGGAAAGAAGTCTAGATTAGGCTAGCTCGGCCTCGATAGCACGCCACAATGCCAGAAACACTGAGCCTTTCGATCTCCCCAGCCCTAGAACCTTCCCCCAAAAATCGTCTGCGTGTTTCCCCTCGGATGCGGCGCAAGTATCAGTGGATCGCCGGTCGCGGGCACGCCGTGAACGCGGAAGGCAACGCTCTACAGCTTCCCGCTCCTACTGCCAGAACCGAAAAGACAGGCTAGCAGCGCGCAGTGCCTTGCCCTCCAGCCCCTTGAGCAGTTCGGCCTTGGTCAGCCCGGCCGGCAACGCATCGGGCTCGAGGGTGGTGGCGATGATAGTCATCACGTAGTGCTGCGGCGCATTGCCTTTGGGCGAGCACGGCCCGAACCAGTGCATGCCGATGGTGCTCTTGCCGGGCACGAACGCGCCGGTGGTGGGTGCCCCGCCCAGCGCGCCCTCTGCAAAGCCGCTGGTGCTCGCCGGGATGCCGTAGATCACCCCGTGCGACACGCCAAGGCCGGCGCGGCCGGCCTGGTCGTCCCAAATGATGGCGTAGCTGCGCGTCTTGTCCGGCGCGTTGCTCCAGGCGAGCGCGGGCGAGACATTCTGCCCGGTGCAGTTGGGGTTCTTGGCGAAGTTGCCTGCGGCCTTCGGCGGCAGCCGCGCGTTGTCCGGCATGCCGGGCGAGGTGAGGCGGAACGCAGTCGGCGGCCCCTCCATCTCCGGCGTTGTGGCGCACGCGGCGAGGGCAAGCAGGGTCAGTGCGGCAACGATTTTTTTCATGGTCTCAGAGTCCTTCTGGCATTCGATGGAAGGGCTCTTCCATCACTTTGTTTACCTTATAGCCGAGGGGGACGGGAATTTCAAACGCCGTTTCTACATCAGTCCGCATAGGGTGCTATCAGCGTAGCGCATTGTACTGCATGTGGGCTTCATCGGCCGAACCATTCGGCGCAGCGCGCTTCGCTTAGTGACGTCCCACGGATTGCGGGTTACGCGCGTTAGCACCTGCGTATTGCGTACAGCCCGTAAACACGCGCACGGCCATTTACAGACAATCCATGCCCTGCAACTTTGCGGCTTTGTTCAAGCGGATGTCGAAGCAGGCAAAGCGTACCGGCGTCTGTGCAATCAGACCGGTTTCAAAGGCGGCTGCGAGCTGAACGCTGTCGTAGGCGCGTAACGCGAAGGTGTCTGCGTAATCCCCGCCCCTTTCAACCACGGCCTGATTGATTTCCATGACGACATAGCGTGGCCAATCCGCGGCTAGTGCGGCCTTGGCTTGTTCGAGGGTGCCCGCGTCTTCGGGCGTTTCGCGCGCTCGTCTGGACAGGGCGGCATGGGCTTGAGCCCATGCGATTCGGCACACCGCCACGGCTTGGGCCTCGTGCAGGCGCGCCTTTACCGCGTCGCTACCCGGCTCTTCGATGTAAAGTTTCAGCAGGGCCGATGTATCGCAAAATAAAATCACCCGCGATCATCCAGCACGATTTGGGAAACCGGCGTTCCTTTGGCCATTAATTTCAGCGCAGCGCCAACGGGCTTTCCGCCCTGCCAATTTGCAGCGCCCGATGCCAACAGGCGCGACATCGCTGAATCTTCGGAAGACGGGACGCCAGACAATCTCGCGACCACCTTGCGGTGAGAAGTAATTTCAAGCGCTTGCCCCATGCGCGCTTGCTTGATGTAGCGCGCCAAATGTGACTTCAATTCACGCATAGAAACCTGCATATAAACCCTATTTAAAGCCATTTATCATCATATTGCGTCCTTTTTTTGGTTTCCTGTCAATTAATCCGAATCTCGACTTCTTAATGAACAAAGGGGCCGGCTCGAATTAACTCAGCCCTCGATAGCACTTAATAACACCCGAAGCCGTCAGCTTTTCGATATCACCAGCCCCGTACCCCATCTCCCCCAAAATCTCCCGCGTATGCTCGCCCAAATGCGGCGCATGCGTCAGCGCATCACCCGTCACCGGCGCACGCTGCCCGCAAAGCGTGCCCATCGGCACGCGGCCCAGCGTGTCGTTCTCCACCCAGCGCACCGCCTTCATCGCCTGCACTTGTGGGTCTTTGAACAGGTCGTCGTAGGTATTGACCTTGGCTTTCAGGATGTCGATGCCGGATAGCAGTTCTACCCATTCATCCGAGGTTTTGGTTTCAAAGGACAGCCGCAGTTCAGCCATCAGCTCATCGCGATTTTTGACGCGGGCGCGCGCATCGGCGTAACGCGGGTCGGTGATCCATCCGTCCTTGCCGAGCAGTTTGGCTAGCCGCTTGAAGTGCTCATCGCGCCGCGCGTTGACGCTCATGAAGCCGTCTTGGGTTTTGAACATGCCCACCGGCATGCCGATGGGTTCGGCCGCACCGCCTTGCAGATGGTGTTCCATCATCGCGCCTTCCTGAAGCGCCAGCGCGCTTTCCAGCAGGCTGGTCTGGATGTGCGCGCCTCGGCCTTTCACTGCTTTGCGGTAGAGCGCCGCCGACACCGCCTGAAACGCATACAGCCCGGTGGAGAAATCGATCGCCAGCATTTCGATGCGCTGCGGTGCGCCGTTGGCGTCGCGGTTGATCGACATCATGCCGGTGTAGGCCTGCATCACCGAATCGGTCGCCGGGTTATCGGCGCGCGGCCCTTGCGGGCCGAAGCCGGTGATGTGCGCGTAGACGACATTAGGGTTGGTTTTTTTGACGCTTTCGTAGTCAAGTTTAAATTTGTCGATCTTGCCCACGCGATAGTTGTGGATCAACACATCACATTGGCTCGCGAGCTTTTGTACGATCGCCGCGCCCTGCGTGCTCTTCAGGTCAATGGCAAGCGAGCGCTTGGCGCGGTTGACGATGACGGAATGCGCGGTTTGGTCACCCGTGTGCTTGCCCAGCCGCCGGCTCCAGCAGCCGATTTCGGTGGGCTCGACTTTGATGACATCGGCGCCGTTGCGCGCGAGGTGCATACCGCAATAAGGGCCTGCCACACCCTGCGACAGGTCGAGAACCTTCACCCCCTCGAACGACAGATCATCTTGAGTCATTATATTTAAGTATTTGATTTAATTAATATTTTTTAAAAAGCCATGCGGCGTTGGCAGCATCCCGCACAGCCCCCGCGGCGTTCAACTGACGCCAAATGCGTTGGCCACGCGATTCATATAGGCAAAAAACGCGGTGACGTGAACGGTCGCCACGATTTGCGGATCGCTCCAGCCCGCCGCGCGCAGCCCGTCCAAGTCGGCCTTGCACATG
>Ga0194132_10008587_pt1 | contig 14529 bp, 16 predicted proteins | sample TA2KigOf80mmetaG_FD_148612 | JGI IMG/M metagenome (GOLD analysis project Ga0194132, IMG submission 148612) | Freshwater microbial communities from Lake Tanganyika, Tanzania - TA2015054 Kigoma Offshore 80m | ecosystem: Environmental > Aquatic > Freshwater > Lake | place: Tanzania: Lake... | reverse complement strand
GCAGCCCACCGCGCCTTCCGCTCCGCGCGCCGCGACCAATGACGACGAGCGTGACCGGCGCCGTGCCCGCGACGAGAGTCGCCGCGATGATCGCCGCGGCCCGAGCCAGGCGCAGACGCCGCCGCCTCCTCCTGCCGTCGTGCCTGCTCCGGCGGCGGCGCCTCCGGCAACCGCCGCCCCGGCCCCGGCCGCGCCGCCGGTGGTCGATCCGAGCAGCCGCATGGAAGACAATCGCCGCGATGCGTGGCGCGACCGTCAGGCCGATGCGCGCCGCGACCGCGAGCGCCGGATCGACGACATTCGCGGTCAGCGCACGCAGTCGCGCGAGGATGGCCGCACCGTGATCCGCGAGCCGGATCGCACGATCATCCGCGAAGGCAATCGCATCATCATCCGCCACGACGACACCGCGCGCTTCCGCGACCGCGGCGATGTGCGCGTCGAGCGACGGGGCGGCGACCGCATCACCACGGTCACGCGTCCCGACGGCACGCGCATCGTGACCGTCGTCGATGATCGTGACCGCTTGGTCCGGCGCACACGCATCGACCGAGCCGGACGCGAGGTCGTGCTGATCGACAGCCGCCCGCGTCCCTATTTCGGCCCGCCGCCGGTCGTGATGCTGCCGCCGCCGCGTATCATGATCCCGCGCGAGCGCTACATCGTCGAGGCTACGGAAGTGCCTCCCCCGGTCATCTACGAGACGCTCTCGGCGGCTCCGGTCGAGGTGATCGAGCGACCCTACTCGCTCGACGAGATCGTCCACAGCGTCCAGGTGCGCGATCGCATGCCGCGCATCGATCTCGACAGCATCACCTTCGCCACGGGGTCCTGGGAGATCGATGCGCTGCAGGCGCAGAAGCTCGCCGGCATCGCGGACGCGATGAAGAACGTCATCGCTCGCAACCCGGCCGAGATGTTCCTGGTCGAGGGCCACACCGACGCAGTCGGCGCCGAAATCGACAACCTCTCGCTCTCCGACCGCCGGGCGGAATCGGTCGCCATGGTGCTGACTCAGGAATTCGGCGTGCCGCCGGAAAACCTGCAGACCCAGGGCTATGGCGAAGAGTTCCTCAAGGTGCCGACGACGGGTGCCTCGCGCGAGAACCGCCGCGTCGCCATCCGCCGCATCACCCCGCTGCTCTCCGGCACCGCTCAGGCGGTCCGCTGATCGTTCGGAAGGCGGGCCTTGAAGCCCGCCTTCCGTCGCTCCCCACAATCGAATTGAGACCCGGCCGCTCGGCCGCCATAGTTGCGCCTCCCGCCAGGAGGTGCCCCATGCCGCGTCCCGTCATCGTCGCCGCCGCCCAGATGGGGCCGATCCCGAAAACGCAGCCGCGCCAGGAAGTCGTCGCACGCCTGATCCAGATGATGGAGCGGGCAAAGAAGATGGGAGCCGACATCGTCGTCTATACCGAGGCGGCGCTGACGGCGTTCTTTCCCCATTGGTGGATCGAGGACGAGGCCGAGCTCGACTCCTATTTCGAGCGCGAGATGCCGGGGCCGGCGACGCAGCCGCTCTTCGACGCGGCGAGGAAGATGGGGATCGGCTTCAAGCTTGGCTATTGCGAGCTCGACTTCTCGACAGGGAAGAAGCGCCGTTTCAACACGGCGATCCTGGTCGACAAGCAGGGCCGGATCGTCGGCAAGTACCGCAAGGTGCATCTGCCGGGCGTCACCGACTACAAGCCGGGCTATCCCTTCCAGAATCTCGAGAAGCGCTACTTCGAGGTCGGCGACCTGGGCTTTCCGGTCTGGGAGACGATGGGCGGCAAGATGGGGCTGGCGATCTGCAACGACCGCCGCTGGCCCGAGACCTACCGCGTCATGGGCCTCCAGGGCGTCGAGCTGGTCATGCTCGGCTACAACACGCCGACGCATAACCCGGCGATGCCGGAGACCGACGATCTCGGCAATTTCCACAATCATCTCTCGATGCAGTCGGGCGCCTACCAGAACGGCACATGGGTCGTCGGCGTCGCCAAATGCGGCGTCGAGGAAGGCGTCGACCAGATCGGCCAGAGCTGCATCATCGCGCCTTCCGGCGAGATCGTCGCGCAATGCACGACCCTCGACGACGAGGTGGCCGTCGCGGTCTGCGATCTCGATCGCTGCAAGAGCTACAAGGAGTCGATCTTCAACTTCGCCAAGCACCGCCGCACCGAGCACTACGGCCTGATCCTCGAGCGCACCGGCGCAGGATCGCCGCTCGGCAAGGCGCCGGTCTGAACCGCCGGTTCTGATCCGCATGAATCCTGTCGGCATCATCTCGATGTCCTATGCGCGCCCGTTCACCAAGGCGCATCTGCCGCTGCTCAAGCGCGTCAAGGCGGCCGGGCTCGACTTCATCGAGATGCTGGTGCCGGAGCCGGGCGAGATCGCGCTCGGCGAGCTCCGGGTCGCGATCGAGGATGCCGGCCTCGCCGTGGCGCTCGCCGCGCGCATGAATGCCAAGCGCGATCCGTCCTCCGAGGGTGTGATCGCGCGCAAGGAAGGGCGCGAGTACCTCAAGCGCTGCGTCGATGTCGCAGTCGCGGTCGGGGCGCGCATCGTCGGCGGGCCGATCTACGGCGCGCCGCTCGTCTTCGCCGGCCGCGCGCCGGCGCCGGTCGAGGAGAAGCGGCGCCAGCAGAAGGTAAAATGGGCGGTCGAGGCGCTGGCCGAGGCCGGCGTCTATGCCGCTTCGCTCGACGTCGTGTTCGCGATCGAGCCGCTCAACCGCTTCGAGACCGATCTCTGCAACACCGCGCGCCACGCAGTCGAACTCGTGCAGCTGGCGCGCGCGCCGGGCCTCGGCGTCATGCTCGACACCTTCCACATGAACATGGAGGAAGGCGGCATGGCGGAGGCGATCAAGCTCGCGGGCAAGCGCCTCGTGCATTTCCAGGCGAACGAGAACCACCGGGGCTTCCTGGGCACCGGCCATATCGACTGGGCGACCGTCTGCCACGCGCTGGCGGGGATCAAGTATCAAGGCCCGATCACCCTCGAGCCCTTCAAGCGCGACGACGAAAGGCTCGGCGTGCCGCTGGCGCAATGGCGGGCGCCGGTGCGTGACGAGGACGAGGAAATCGCCGCAAGCGCGAAGACGCTCAGGAAGTATCTCGAGGCGGCCGGAGGCTAGGCGTCGCTCCGGTTACTCGGACAAAGTGAGGTAAGGCCCTGGAAGACCGGATAAAGCTGGGCTGGATCGGCCTTGGCCGGCACGCCTCGGCGATGCTGCTCCCGAAGCTCGGGGGCTTGGGCGCGGAGATCGCGGCGATCTGCGATCCGCAGGACGATGCGCTCGCGCGCGGTCGCCTCCTGGCGCCGGCGGCCTCGGCCTATACGCGGGCGCGGGACCTCCTCGACCATCCCGGCCTGGATGCCGTCGGCATCGCGGTCGGGCCTGCGGTCCATGCCGAGCTCGCGCCGCAGATTCTCGCCCGCGGGCTCCCGGTCTTCATTGAAAAGCCTCCCGGCGCCACGGCGGCACAGGCCGAGGCGATCCTGGCTGCGGCCGAGCGCGCGAAGAAGCCGGCGGTCATCGGCTTCATGAAGCGGCATTCGACCGCGAACCGCATCGCCTTCAACTTGGTCCGCAGCGCCGAGTTCGGCCCGGCCGCAGGATTCCTCGGCCACTACATGACCGCGCCGACATACTTCCAAGGCAATCCGGATTATGCCGGCTTCTACCTGCATCACTGCGTGCACTATCTCGACTTGGTGCCGTGGCTGATGGGACCGCTCTCCGGCCTCCGCGTGCGCCGGCATGAGGCCTCGCCGGGAAAGCTCCTGCTCCATCTCGATCTCGATTGCCGCTCGGGCGCGCTCGCGACGCTGGCGATGGGGACGCTGCAGTCGAGGGGCGCGCCGGTCGAGTGGTGGCAGGTGATGGGCGACCATCGCCGTGTCGAGGTGAGGAACGTGACCGAGGTCCGCTATGTCCGCGATCCGGCCTTCAAGGTCGACGATCCGGCCGCCACGATGGTCGCGGATGCGGACACGATGATCTGGGAGCCGAACCCGACCGTCGCCGCCGACGAGGACCACAAGGGCTATCGCGCGCTGCTCGCGGGCTTCCTCAGGCGCGTGCGTGGCGAAGCAGCCGATGTGCCGGAGATCGCCGACGGCGTTCTCGCCATGCGCCGGCTCGATGCGATGCGGACGTCGATCGGTACGGGCGAGCGCGTCGCGCTAGAGGCATGACGCCGCCTCTTCGCCCGGCGTCCATCGACGAAGCCGCGGCGATCGCGGATCTGATCCGCTTCGCGTTCGCGCGCCAGACGGCGGTGACCGATCCGCTGCCTTCCGCGCTCAAGGAGACGGAGGCCTCGGTCCGCGCGCATCTTGCGGAAGGCGGCGGTGGTGTCGTGGCCGAGGGGCCGGTCGCGTGTCTCCTATGGAAGGAGGACAAGGGCGGCCTCTATGTCGGGCGCGTCGCCGTGCATCCGGAGAGCCGTGGGCAGGGCCTGGCCAAGCGCATGATCGCGGCGGCGGAAGATGAGACACGGCGCCGTGGACTGCCGCGACTCTTTCTGTCGACGCGGCTTGTGCTCGTCGACAACAGGAAGCTGTTTGCGAGTTGCGGGTTCGTGGAGACGAGCGTGGAAGCGCATCCGGGGTATAGCGCGCCGACATTTGTGAATATGGAGAAGAGGCTTTAAGACCGCGGCCGTTCGCTCGCGCGGAACGCGGAGCCAAGGCGCAAGTGTGCTCTTGCGCACGACAGCCTTGGCGGAAGCGGGACGCACCAGGCGAGCGTCCGCAAATCAAACCTAGACCACGTTCAACTCAGTCAGCGGCTCGCCGCGCCGGATACGCTCATACCCAAATCTCTTGAGATCGATCGTCGTAAACCTGCCATCGCAGATCAACTCCGCGACCGCCCGTCCCGTCGCCGGCGCCTGCTGAATGCCGTGCCCCGAAAATCCGTTCGCGAGGATGAGGTTCGGCACGTCCGGATGCGCGCCGATGATGCCGTTCTGATCCAAAGTGTTGTAGTCGTAGTGCCCCGCCCAGGCGCGCGTGAGCTTGATCGCCTCGAAAGCGGGGATGCGCTCGGCCAGCGTCGGCCACACGATGTTTTCCCAGAGATCGTAGGAGATCTCGAGATCCTCGCAGTCCGGGTCCCGGTCCTCGGGCGGGGATATGCCGCCGATATAGCCCGCACCCTCGGTCCGGACCCAGGTGCCGGACGGATCGATCAAGAGCGGCACGCGGGGGGCGAGCTTCTCGCGGCAGTCGAAGACATAGACAAAGCGTTTCCTCGGCACGACGGGCAGATCGAGTCCGGCCATAGCCGCGAGCTTGCCGGCATGCGGTCCCGCGGCATTGACGATCCATTTGGCGCCGATGCGTCCGCCCGAAGCGAGCTTCACCGCCTCGATGCGATCGCCTGAGCGCTCGAGGCCGACGACCGTATCAGTCACATATGTTGCACCCTGCGCGTGCGCCTTGCGCTTGAGCGCCTGCAGCAGCCCATAGGGATCGAACCAGCCTTCCATCGACAGCCCGAGCGATCCGAGCGCGAGCCCGTCGGTGGTGATCCACGGGAAGCGCTGCTTCAGCGCATGCGGATCGAGCAGCGTGTTGTCGGCGCCTTCCTGCTTCTGCAGCGCGTGGTTGGCTTCCAGCACCGGGACGCCCGAAGCGGAGGCGAGGAACAGGTAGCCGCCCTCGATGAAGTTGATGCTCGGCTTGTCGCCGTCCACCTCGAGCAGGTGACCGATGTCGCGGATGAAATGCGCGCCGTAGAGAGAAAGCCGGATGTTCTCCGGCGTCGAGAATTGCTGGCGGACGCCGCCGGCGGAGAGCGCGGTCGAGGCGGTCGCGTAGCTCGGATCGCGCTCGATGACGACGACCTTGCCGGAGAAATCCGGCCGCACCGTCAGGTGATAGGCGATAGACGAGCCGACGCCGCCGCCGCCGATGATGACGACGTCAGCGGACACGACGACCCGCAGGAATCAGACGGAGAGGTTCAGCTTGTGGCCGCAGGTCGGGCAGGTAGAGGACAGCTCGGCATGCGAGTGACCCTCGGAGGCCTGGAAGCGGCTGCCGCCGCTCTGGGAGCCGGCTTCGTCGCCCGTCCGACGCGTGGCGGGCGCGATGGCCTCGACCGGCGCGTAGACGTTGCTGGCGTAGGCAGCGATAGGACCCATGCCGCCACTTTACCGTGCTTCCGCGACCGCGACCAAGAACCCGCTCAAGACTTCTGTTCACAAGTTCGCTAAGGGTTCGGTTAATTTTGCCGTCCGGCGGGCGACCGAAAGTCTCATTTTTTCTTACAATATAGATAGATAGCATGAACTTGGTCCGTGCTCTCGCGGCGCAAAGACAGTTTAACGATTACTTATATTTCCCTAGAACCAGTTCGCCTTGTCGACGACGTTGCGCAGCGGCTTGCCTGCTATCGCGGCCCGGCAGTTGTCGAGCAGGATCTGGTAGCGGCGCTCGTTCAGATGCGGGCCGAAGCCGGCGGTGTGCGGGGTGATCAGCACGTTCGGCATCGTCCAAAGCGCATGATCCTTCGGCAGCGGTTCCTGCTCGAACACGTCGAGCGCGGCGCCGGCGATCTCGCCCGCCTTGAGCGAGGCGGCGAGGTCGTCGAGCCTGGTGGTCATGCCGCGGCCGATATTGATGAAGAAGGCGCTCTTCTTCATGCGCTGGAACTTGGCGCGGTTGAACAGGCCTTCGGTCGCCGGCGTGTGCGGGATCGTCAGCACGACGAAATCGGCGAGCGGCAGCAGCGCGTCTAGCGCCTCCGGCTTGTGCATCTGGGCGACGCCGGTCGGCGGCGCGGCACGGCGCGCATCGGTGCCGATCACCGTCATGCCGAAGGCCGAGGCGAGGCGCGCGGTCTCCGCGCCGATGCCGCCGAGGCCGGCGATGAGCATGGTCGAGGCCGGCAGGTGGACGACGCCGGTATCGAGCGGCTTCGGCTTCCATTCGCGCTTGAGCTGCAGCGGCAGGTAGGTGTGGAAGTCGCGCGCGAAGGCCAGCACATAGGCCATGATGTGCGCGCCGATATGGTCGTTGTAGATCTCGCGCATGTTGGTGAAGGTCGCGGGATGCGTCACAACCTCGGCCGAGTAAAACCCGGCCGGCGGTGCCGCCATCGGCGCCTGCCACCAGCGCAGCTTCTTGGCGCCGGCGAGCAGCGTCGCGTTCGGCGTGCCATAGGCGCCGTCGGCCTCGGCGATGGCGACGGCCGCCTCGTTGTCGCCTTCCGGCATGACGAGCTTCATCTCAGGCACCGCCTTGGCCAGGCGTCTGCCCCAGTCACGCGCGACATCGGTGTGCGGCGGCAGCATGACAAAGGTGAAGGGCATGGGGCGCTCTCGGATCCGAGGAGGAGACGCGCGATGCTACCCAGAAAAGGAAAAGCCCGCGACTGGGGATCCAGACGCGGGCCTGCTCGCCGTCAGCCCTGCCAGTACATCCGTGGTCAGGGCTTCGGCGATATTCCTTCAGTGCGCCTTAGACGGCGCGCAGATTGTCCGCCGAGGACTTGCCGGTGCGGCGATCGGCGACAACGTCGAAGCGGACCTTCTGGCCTTCCTGAAGGTTGCCAAGGCCGGCGCGCTCGACGGCGCTGATATGGACGAAGACGTCCTTGTCGCCCGCATCCGGCTGAATGAAGCCGAAGCCCTTCTGGGCGTTGAACCACTTAACAGTTCCCGTCGTCATGGGAGACTTTTCCTTTACGTACGTGTCATGGGCCGCGGTAACGCGCGGCCGGTCGTCTCGAGATTTTGGAGAAGGTCGTCGGTCGGGCCGCGGTTCGCGGCGGGCCTAAGTCGTTCGGCCGAATCTCAATGCGCATCACATAGGCGCATTCCCTCTTATCCACAAGGGGCAATCGAAAAGAAATCGGCGTAAGCTCGCTTGCGAGGCGCGAACGGAGGCTCTCCATGGCGTTCGACAACCTGCCGGAACAGAAGAAGATGGGGCCTGAGGGCGAGGCCTATGCGGCCGAATGCCTCAAGCGCACGCGCGAGGCGATCCGCACCGAGCGCACCGTTCTCGACCAGGCCTATGGCGACGACTACTGGCAGAAGCTCGATCTCTATCTGCCGAAGGACGCCTCGCTGAAGGACGCCCCGGTGCTGATCTTCCTGCACGGCGGCGGCTGGGAGTTCGGCTACAAGGAATGGATGGGCTACATGGCCCCGGCCTTCACCGACATGGCGATCTTCGTCTCGGTGTCGTACCGCCTGATCCCGCAGGTCCGCTTCCCCGCGCATCTGGACGACACCATCGCGGCGATCGCCTGGGTGCATGCGAACATCGCCAGGCACGGCGGCGATCCCGAGCGCCTGTTCATCGGCGGCCATTCGGCCGGTGGGCATCTCGCGGCGCTCGCGGTCTTAAGGCGCGATCTCCTCGCCAAGGCCGGCGTGCCGAGCTGCGCGGTCCGCGGCTGTGTGCCCGTCGCCGGCACCTACAAATTCGAGATCGGCGATCTCGAAGCGCGCGGCAAGGCGCTGCTCGAGAAGCCCGAGGACGCGCCGATGGCCAGCCCGCAGACCTATGTCGAAGGGAACCGCATCCCGTTCTACGTCACCTGGGCCGAGAAGGACCTGCCGCATGTGCTCGCGACGGGCATGCCCTTCGTCGAGGCGATGAAGGCGGCCGACAGCCCGATCGAGCACAAGGTGTTTGACGGCTTCGACCACTTCGACATCAGCCTCGACAACGGCAACCCCGACAGCGAATGGACCAGGAAGGTCCGCGGCTGGATGGCGCAGCGACGGTTCTAGCCGCCGCCGCCTACTTCTTCTCCACGTTCCAGAACACGAGGTGCGGGGCGCGCACCACGCCGGTCACGGTCGAGCGGCGGGCGAGGGCGTTGTAGTACATGCCTGTCAGGATGCTGGGCAGCGAGTTCCACGCGGCCTTGGAAAGGTCCTCGACGATGGCCTTCCGCTTCAGCGGATCGTTCTCGTTCTGATAGGCACTCTTGAGCTTCTCGATGGTCTCGTCGCAGGGCCAGCCGAAATGCGCGCGCTCGCAGGATGAATCGATGATCGGGTTGTTGAGCGGCGATGCCAGCTGCATGGCGCTGTAGCCCAGCACGATCAGGTTCCAGCCGCCTTCGGCCGGCGTCTTGCGGTTCTCGCGGCGCGCGAAGAGCTGGCCGAAATCGACCGCCTGCAGATCGACATTGGCGCCGATCTTGCGGAGGTTGCCCGCCATCACCTGGGCCATGCCGTATTGCGAGGGAACGTCCGTGACAGTCAGGATGACGAGCGGTTTGCCGTCATAGCCGGACTCCTTCAGAAGCTGAGTCGCCTTGGCCAGGTCCGGCTTGCGGTAGGGCTCCGATCCCGCCTCGGTGCCGAGCGGCGAGCCGCAGACGAACCAGGAGTAACAGCCCTTCTGCTCCCACCATTCGGGATCGCCATAGGCGGCGGCCATGAACTCCGCCTGGTCGATCGTATGCGCCAGCGCCTGGCGGGCCTTCAGGTTGTTGAAGGGCGGCTGCAGCTGGTTCATGCGGATCGCGCCCTCGCCGCCGATCTGGGCGATGCGCTCGACGACGATGTTCGGATCGCCCTTGAAGATCCTGGTGAGGTCGACCGGCACGAGGCTGATCAGGTCGATCTCGCCCACCTTGAGCGCGTTGCCGCGCGTCGAGGCGTCCGGCATGTACTTCAGCTCGACGCGGTCGAGCTTCGGGATCTTGCCGCCGGAGAGCCCGTCCGGCGCTTCCGGCCGCGGCACGTAATCTGCGTTCTTCTCCCAGGCGGCGGTGGCGCCGACCTTCCACTCCGAGGGAATGAACTTGAACGGGCCGGAGCCGATCGACGAGGTTATCGGCTTCATCGCATCGGCTTCCGTATCCGCCTTCGGGTAGATCGCCGCCATGCCGAAGCCGCTCCATCCCAGCGCCATCTCGACGAAGGGGAAGGGCTGCTTGAAGGTCATCTTGAAGCCGTCTGCGCCATCGGGCTCGAAGGAGGCGAGCGCGGCGGCCATGCGGCGTGCCAGCGGATCGCGCTTCATGAATCGACTGACCGAGGGAATGACGTCGGCCGATGTGACGGGCTGGCCGTTGTGGAATTTGAGGCCGGGGCGGAGCTTGAAGGAATAGCTGAGCCCGTCCGGCGAGACCGTGTGGTTCTGCACCATCTGCGGCTTCATGTTCATCGTCGCATCGAAGGCGAACAGCGTGTCGTAGACCATCATGCCGTACTCGGCCGTCACCAGCGCGGTGACGACCATCGGATCGAGCAGGGTCAAGTCGGCGGCCGGGGCGTAGCGCAGCACTTTCGGCTGCGCCTGGGCGGCGGTGGCAGCGAGCAGCGACAACGCAACGGCGGTTGCGAAAATGCGCATGACGAACCTCCCCTCGGGCGTTTCTTTCAGGAAATGCTAGCCCGCCGCCGCTCCCGCTCCAAGCGAAGCCGGGATCACGCTGCCTTCGCTCTCCTGAACTTGTGCAGCGACCGGAGATTGTCGGGGCGCGGCTTGTCTCCGTAGAAGGTCGGCCAGTTGGTCCAGGAGACCTCGCCGACATAGAGGTCGCCTCTCGAGTCGACGGCGATGCCGTGCGGTGCCTGGAACTCGGTTGGCCCAAGGCCCGGTCCCTTGTTCGAGCCGATCCGCGCGAGTCGCTTGCCGGTGTGATCGGTGATCGCGATGCGCGGGCCGATATTGGGCATGTTGCGGTTGACGGCCAATCCGGGGCCAAGCTCGCCGATGTAGCAGACGCGCTGCTTGCCCGTCGGCATGCAGAGCGCGCAGGGACGGTGGATGTTGTTCCATTGTCCCTGGTAGCGGCCCTCGCCGTCGAAGACCTGTACGCGATGGTTCTCGCGGTCGGCGACATAGACGAGGCCGTCGGCATCGCAGGTGATGTTGTGGACGATGTTGAACTCGCCGGGATCGGTGCCGGGGGTGCCCCAGGATTTGAGGTGTTTGCCGTCCGGCGAATACTTGTGGACGGAGGAGTTGCCGTAGCCGTCGGCGACGAAGATCTCGCCCTTGGGCGAGAGCGCGGTATGCGTGCAGCGATGGAAGGGCTCGCCGCTCATATAGGGGGTGGGCTTGCCGGGAATCCCGAGCGTGAGCAGCACTTTGCCGTCCAGCGTGCATTGCCGGACGGTGTGGTCGGCATCGTCGGTGAGCCACAAGGTCTCATCCGGCCCGACATGGACGCCATGGGCGCGCGGGAAGACCCCCTCGCCCCAGCTCTTGATGAAATTGCCGTCGCGGTCGAACACGATCATCGGGTGCTCGCCGCGATTGAAGACGTAGACATTGTCCTTGGAGTCGCAGCCGATGCCGCCGATCTCCTTGAAGGACCAGCCTGGCGGCAGCTTCGCCCAGCTCTCGACCACCTCGTAGGTCCACTCGCCTTCGCCGACCTTGATCGCCATCTCGGTCCTCCCCGGTTTGGCCTGAGAGGATAGCGAAACCCGCTCAGGGCTTCAGGTCGAGCCGTACCTTGCCGGAATGCATGTAGGTTGATATCAACGGGATGCGGCGCGCTCAAGAACCGACTCCCCAGGAGAGATCAAATGGCTTACGCGGATGGATTCGTCATCGTCGTACCGAAGAAGAAGATCGACGCCTACAAGCGCATCGCGAAGAAGGCTGGCAAAATCTGGCGCGAGCATGGCTGCCTCGACTACAAGGAGTGCGTCGGCGACGACCTCAAGGTCAAATGGGGTCTGCCCTTCCCCAAGCTCACCAAGACGAAGCCGAACGAGGCCGTGGTCTTCTCCTGGATCGTCTACAAGTCGCGCAAGCATCGCGACGCGGTGAACAAGAAGGTCATGGCCGATCCGCGCCTGCATATGGACATGAACGACATGCCCTTCGAGATGAAGCGCATGAGCTATGGCGGCTTCAAGGTGATCGTCGACGCGTAGGTGATCGACTCCCCCTCTCCCGCCGACGGCGGGGGAGGGGGAGAGTGTTTGCCGTGGCCTTGACTTGGTACGTTGATATCAACATGATCCAGCCATGGCCAAGGAAGACGAGCTCACCTACGACCTGACGCCGAAGGTGCGGATCTCCTGCATGTGCCTGCATGTGCAGCGAGCGGCGCGTGCGGTGGCGCGGCGCTACGACGAGGCGCTGAAGCCCGCCGGCCTCACCAACGGCCAGTACTCGCTGATGATGGTGCTGAACGCCCAGGAGGCGCCCAGCATGCAGGTCATCTCGGCCGTGCTCGACATGGACCGCACGACGGTGACCGCGAACCTGAAGCCGCTCGAGCGACGCGGTCTGGTCAAGGTCCTGGTCGATGCCGAGGACCGGCGGAGCCGGCGCGTGTCGATGACGCCGGCCGGGCGAAAGGTGCTGGCCAAGGCGGTGCCGCTATGGCGTCGGTGCCAGGCGGCAACCGAGAAGCTCGTGCCGGATGCCGAGCGCATCCGCAGCGAGCTTCGAGCCCTTTCCTGAGGCTTTGGTCCATCGGAGAAAAGCGGAATGCTTCGAAGAATCCTGGTCGGCATTGCCGCGGTCGTGATCGCGCTCGCGATCATCATCTCGCTGCGTCCCTCCGAGCTGCGCGTTGCGCGCTCGGCGAGCATCGCGGCGGCGCCGTCGGCTGTCTTCGCGCAGGTGAACGACTTCCGGAAGTGGAGCGCCTGGTCGCCCTACGAGAGGGTCGATCCGGCGATGAAGAAGACCTATGCCGGCGCTTCGGCGGGCATGGGCGCGATCAATGCCTGGGCCGGCAACAGCGAGGCCGGCGAGGGCCGCGCGACGATCGTCGAGAGCCGGCCGAACGAGCTGGTGAAGATCCAGCTCGACTTCTTGAAGCCGATGGAAGGCAACGCGGTCGCGGAGTTCTCCTTCCGGCCGGAAGGCGAGCGTACCCAGGTGACCTGGAGCTTCGTCGGCCCGTGCAACTTCATCGCCAAGGCTGTCGGCCTCTTCCTCGACATGGACAAGATGGTCGGCGGACAGTTCGAGGAAGGCCTGGCCGACCTCAAGAAGACCGTTGAAACCACAGCGAAATCCTGACCGAGGGATTTCTCTGGGCCGACTGTCGATTCTGGAACCGTCGTTCGACGTTGAAGCAGGAGCCGGATGAACCGGCTGCCTCCGGCGCTGCCGCGCCAACGAAAGGAAATACCATGAAGGTCGAAAGCTATCTGTTCTTCAACGGCCGCACCGAGGAAGCGCTCGATTTCTACAAGGAGGCGCTCAACGCGAAGGTCGAGGCGGTCATCCGCATGAAGGACAGCCCCGAGCCGCCGCAGGGCGGCATTCCGCCGGGCACCGAGAATAAGATCATGCACTGCCTCTTCCGCGTCGGTGAAACCCAGATCATGGCCTCCGACATGGGCCAGGGGCAGACCGAGTTCAAAGGCTTCTCGCTCGCGCTCGCGACGAAGACCGAAGCCGAGGCGAAGACGCTCTTCGCCGGGCTCGGCGACGGCGGCCAAGTTTACCAGCCGCTGATCGAAACCTTCTTCTCGCCGGCCTTCGGCATCGTCACCGACAGGTTCGGCGTCTCCTGGATGGTCCTGGTCGACGTCCCGCAGAAAAAGTGAAAGGCGAAGTCGATCCGGCGAGGATCCGTTCGACGCCAGGGTAAAGCCAAACGGCTCCCAACCGAAGGAGAGACCAAGATGCGGTTCATGATGCTGATGATCCCGGGCGTCTACCAGCAGCAGCCGGGTGTCGAGTTCCGCCCCGACGCCAAGGCCGTCGAGAACATGATGAAATACAACGAAGCCCTGCAGAAAGCCGGCGTTCTGCTGGCTCTCGACGGGCTGCACCCTCCGGCCGCCGGCGCCCGCGTCACCTACAAGGGCGGCAAGGCCCAGGTCACCGACGGCCCGTTCGCCGAGGCCAAGGAGGTTCTGGGCGGCTACTGGGTGATCGACGTCGAGTCGCGCGACGAGGCGCTCGAATGGGCGAGGCGTATCCCGGCCGAGGAGAACGACATGGTCGAGGTGCGCCAGGTCTTCGAGATGGCCGACTTCCCCGCCGATGTGCAGAAGGCGGCGGAAGGCTTCGAGGAGATGCACAAGGAAGCACATAAGAAGAAGAAGTAGGCCGCGCTCTCTCCTTGTACTCGCTCTTCCGGCAAAGCCGGGGGAGGGGTACGAGTTGCGTCGTCCGGCGCGCTGCCCTAGTGCAGGGCAGTGGCCGGGACCGATATCCATCGCAGCATCGACGGCCTCGACAGCTTTTCCGCCGAGTTCGCCCGCTGGTGTGACGAGGGGTCGCATCTTGGCATCAAGCTGTTGATTTAGAGGCCTATTCCTAAGCACGGCGTTGTCACGCCGGATCGGGACACCATCCCGCCGCGTCTGCGTTATATCGGCCCAGAGACGGCGAACCCCACTCGCCTGTTCGCCAGACATCCACTGACTCGAACCAGCCGCGGAAGCGCCTCGCTTCCGCGACGGAGGAGCCTTGTGTCATGCCTAAGATTCTTGCGACCGCCGAAGTGTCAATCGGCTTTGAACTTTGACCCCCTATCGGCGTTCAATGTTGACCCCCTGTGGGTGTGTGAGAGCGGCCGGGGGCGATGCGCGGAGCCCTTGCGTAGCGCAGCGCATCGCCCCCGGCCGCTCC
>Ga0194132_10008586_pt1 | contig 14529 bp, 9 predicted proteins | sample TA2KigOf80mmetaG_FD_148612 | JGI IMG/M metagenome (GOLD analysis project Ga0194132, IMG submission 148612) | Freshwater microbial communities from Lake Tanganyika, Tanzania - TA2015054 Kigoma Offshore 80m | ecosystem: Environmental > Aquatic > Freshwater > Lake | place: Tanzania: Lake Tanganyika... | reverse complement strand
AAAATGGGGCGTTCAGGAAACCAAGAAATCCGGAATATCGAGGTATTGACAATCGCGCGGAGAAGGTGTAAGGTGAAGATCGAGCCGCACCCGCCCTTGATAAGTGTCAAGCAAGAATCCAGGCTAATGTGTCAAGGATGTGTCCGGTCGCGCAACCCTCGATGACGCTGGTAAGAGCTCTTACATGCAACGCCGCGCCGAATCGGGCGACCCGGAAGCGATGATGCACTGGGCGATGGCGCACATGATGCCGACTCCGGGCGTGCCGCAGAACCCCGCGAAGGCCTTCCAATGGGCCATGCGCGCCGCCGAACGGGAGTTGCCCGACGCGCAACTGATGGTAGGCAGTCTTCTATCCACCGGGACTGGGACCACAAGAGACTTGGTTCGCTCGTATATGTGGACACTGCTTGGTTCGACGGGTCAGGTCAAAGCGCCACCGGATGAATTGTCGCCGCAAGGTGTCGCTCAGGCGTACAAGCTCGCGCGAGAGTGGCAACCGGCCAACGGCGTGCCGAAGCGAGTGCGTTCCTTTCTCGGCACCGGCTCCGGCGGTTCGACGCATAGTCAATTTTAGTCGAGTTGAAGTTCGTTTGCTCGGCGGGATAGGAACGAGGTCCGGGTCTCGGACGCGTGGCGCTCTGCTCGATTTCGCGCCGCAGCAGGAGATGCAGAGCCTGTTCGACCGCCAGCGCCAGCGCATGCAGTCTGTCCTGCGCGACCGTTTAGGTTGCGAAGACGATCACATACATATATAGTAGATGCAAATGGTCGATCGTAAACTCACTCCACTCGAACTGCAGATCATGGAAGCCCTCTGGACCCAAGGCCGTCTCTCGATTCGCGAAGTGCAGGAAGCGTTTCCCGAAGACGGCCGCCCCGCCTACACCACGATTCAGACGACCGTCTACCGGCTGGAGGAACAAGGTGCCGTGCGCCGCGTGCGCAAGATCGGCAACGCGCACGTCTTCGAGGCGCTGATGACGCGCACTGAAGGGCGCGGGCGCCTGATCGACGAGCTGATCGGTCTCTTCGGTGGACGCCCGCAACCGGTGATGGCGCATCTGGTCGAGACGGGCAAATTGACGCTCGACGACGTTCGTGAAGCCGAGAAGCTGATTCAGGAACTGTCGCGAAAAGAGAGCAAGAAATGACTGGGGAACTCGCCACTCACCTTTGGCAATCAACGCTGTTTGCGGCCGCCGCGGCTTCGGTACTGGCTGTGGTTGGCGGCGTCGCTCAAGTTCCTGGTGCCGTTCTTTCTGCTGCTCGGGATCGGCACTCTGGCCGAGCCCCCGGCTGGCACGCTACACCAACCACTGCTCACCGCTACGCAAGTGAGAACCGCATCCACCGTCTTCGTCCCACTGGCTCCAACGCCATCGCCGGCACCGGTGTTCGGCTGGGTCTGGCTGGCAGGCGGGGCTTGCCGTGGTGCCGATGCGCGCAAGTCACTGGATGAAACTGGCACGCCTGCTGCGGGCTGCACGGCCGGTGACCGGCTTCCCGATCGCCGCCGTAAAGACGATGCCCGCCGGACTCTCGCGCTCGCTCCCCGCCATCGCGACAATCTGGTTCCATCCGGCCGTATGGTGGATCGGCGCGCGCTTCATTGCCGAACGCGAGCAGCACCTGCGATGAGCCGGTACTCGCCCAGGGAGGCGCACCGGAAGCATGGTCACCTGCGCCGTGGGCGTCCCGGGCGCGGACCTGAGGCAGCGAATCCATACCATCATGCAGGTGCGCATTTCGAGCCCGCTTTCGACAAGTGCGAGGTCGCCACCATCCGTCCGTCAAATGCCACGGATGGCAATTCACGCATCGGCCCGGGACCCCACGGCGGGATTTGAAGTGCGGCGAATGTCACCGTCGAGAGGGCGTCTGGAGCGCACCAGCGTCTACCTTCACATGCTCACGAGTGCCCTCACCCCCGGCCTCCGGCTCGAAGCTCGAAAAGGACCGTGCCCAACTATGTCGTGAAGAAGATTGCCAAGCCGTCTGAGAACTAAGCCTCAGCCGATCTCGATGCCCAGCTTGCGGAGCTCGTCCGCGTAGTACCGCCGGTGGAGCACAGCCCATTCGTCGGCGCCTTCCACGATCTCGCGCTTCTGGGCGCGGATCTTTTGCCGCGCCGCCCGGTCGGCCTTGTCCTCCACCTGGAGAATGTCGGTGATGGTCCGCACGATCTCCAGGCGGACCTCGTTCTGGTCCTTCTTCAGCCGGAAGTCCCGTCCCTTGCGCATCACCGCCACCAGCTTGTGCGAAATGTCGGTGATCTTGTCGCGCGACAGCTTCATGCTGTCGCCGGTATCGCGTCCGGATGCGCGGACGATCTTGCGCTCGCGGATCATCTGCGTCTTGATCTTCTTGAACATCTCCTGGTAGGAGATGCCCTCCCGCCGCATGTACTCCGAGTATTGGCTCAACAGGTCGCGGACGTCGTCGTTCAGCTTGTCCTCGACCTCCAGCTCCTGGAGCACCAGGCCACCGGTGATCTCAGCCGCAACCGCCGGATTGGCCGCTTCCATGTACGTTGGAGTCAACCTCTTGATGAGCTGGGTGGCGATGTAGGATACAAACTCCTTCGGAAGAAGCATTCTAGGGTTGGGTGGGCTCCGGAAGCGGGATCCTTACTACTGTACTAAAGATCCGGTCAATCGAGCAAATCGCCACGGTGATTCCTTTTGAACTCTTCGTCGATGGGCTTGCGCCCCCGGAAGCCGGCGTGCACCTCGTGCCAGTACTCGATCGCAGTCTCGCCCAGCCTCCAGCACAGGTAAACCTCTTCGCCACGGTACAGCGTCGGGAAGTCGCAAAGCCCGGTGTCGAGGTCCTTGATCTGGCATCCCCACTCGTGAACTTCCTCAATGATCTCCTTCAGCCGGCTGAGGATCGCATCGCGCCGGGCCTGGAGTCCCAGCACCTTCTTGCGGTCCACGATCATGCCGCCCATCATCTGGACGCGGCTCAGGAACTCGCGCAGATCCTCCTCGGACTTGCCGCTCTCTGTCTTCAGGTGCACGGCTTGCCGGATATGCGCCTCTACCCGCGGCAACATCGCCTCTGCCTGCGCCAGGTTGAAGTACCGCGGCATTTAGCGGGCCTAAATCCCCGAGACCTGGCCCGCCACGGAACGGCTCCGGGGACCGTCGAACTCCGCTAGAATGATGCTCTGCCAGGTGCCGAGCAGCACCTTGGCATTGCGCACCTGCAAGCTCAGCGTCTGCCCCATTAGCATCCCGCGCAGGTGCGAATCAGCGTTGCGGCGCTCGCAGTCGGAGTGGTCCGGGTCGTTGTGCCGGTAGTAGGCTTCACGCAGGATCAGGTCGTCGAGGAACTTCTTCACGTCCTCGATCAATGCGTCCTGCCACTCGCTCAGGAATACGCCGGTTGTGGTGTGCAGCGACTGGAGGTGAACGATGCCGTCGCGGATTCCGCTGCGGCGCACCACTTCGTTGATCCGGTCGGTGATGTTGAGCAACTGCATCCGGTCGCCCGTGATCCAGTCGAGAACTTTGTGGCTGATCTTGAATCCGTGTGGAGCGGATGGCGAAGCGGTCCCCTCGGCCGCGACCGCCTCTTCTAGATAAGGATGGCTCATCAAACGCGGGCCTCTTTCCTTCGATTGTAGCAGGCGTTTCGCGCATTGCCGCTCACCGCCCGGCTGGGCCCGCTCACCGCCATAATGGGACCGCGCACGGGCGGCGGCTAGTTCCCAACGCGACGCTGGCGGATACTGGACCTTCATGCACCGGCTCTTCTCAATCCTTCTCTTGATTTCTGCCGCCGCCCTTGGCCAGACGGCGGGTGTGGTTCGAGGACGCGTCACTCTGGGTGGGACTGGTTCTTCGCTCCACAACGCCGACGTCCTGATCCCGCGGCTGGGCCTGAAAACCGGAACAGGTGAAGACGGCAGCTTCGAGTTCAAGAGCGTTCCGGCAGGAACCTGGGACGTGCTCGCGCACATGCACAGCCTGGGCGACCAGCGCAGGGCTGTTGAGGTACAAGCGGGCGGAACCGCAACCGTGGACTTTGAGTTGAGCCTCTCACCGGTCCGTGAACAGGTCACGGTCACCGCTACGGGCCGCGCGGAGACGGGCATCGAGGCGATCATGTCGACGCTGTCGGTGAGCTCGCTCGATCTGGCGGGGAGATCCGGATCCACGTCCCTTGGCGACCTGCTGGAGAACCAGACCGGCATCGCGAAACGCAGCGTTGGTCCGGGTACGACGCGCCCCGTGGTGCGCGGATTCGACGGAGACCGGGTGCTCGTGCTCGAAGACGGAATCCGCACCGGGTCGTTGTCCGCGCAGTCCGGCGACCATGGCGAGCCAATCGATCCGGCGCTCGTCGAGCGTATCGAAGTCGTTCGTGGCCCGGCGACGCTGTTGTATGGCTCGAGCGCGATCGGCGGAGTCGTCAACGCGATCAGCCCGCAGCATGACCTGCACGAGAAACCCCATGCCGGTCTCAGCGGCAGCATCAGCGCCACTGGCGGAACAGCCAACGCGCAGGGCGGCGGTGCGGGCAACTTCCGGTACGGGGTCAACGACTGGCAGTTGTGGGGCGGATACGGCGGGATGCGGACCGGTGACTACAACACTCCCATTGGCGAGATCCACAACTCGCACACCAAACTCAACAACGCGCGCTTCGGCGTCGGGAGATTCACGAACAAGACCTCGTGGAGCTTCGGTTACGCGCTGCAAGATGGGCGCTACGGAGTCCCGTCGGAGGAAGAGGCGGACGAACCCGGCCATGGCCACGGCCACGAGGGTGATGTGGACCTCACCTTCCGCCGGCACCAGACGCGCTTCACGGGGTCGGTCCGCGACTTCAGCGTGTTCGACCAGTTCACCCTGAAGCTCAACTATACGGACTGGCGGCACAACGAGTTGGAAGGCGACGAGATCGGAACGCGGTTCTTCAACAAGCAGTTCATCTACCGCGGCGAGTTTCAGGAGCGCCGCCGCGGACTTCGCACGGGCACGTTCGGGTTCTGGGGCATGTCGCGCGACTTCAAGGCCGAGGGAGAGGAGGCGCTGTCGCCGCCCGTCAACCAGAACGGGTTCGCCGCGTTCACGCTCCAGCAGTTCGACTTCGAGAAGTTCCGGTTGCAGTTGGGCGGACGCATCGAGCACAACCGGTTCGCGCCGCAGGGATTGAAGAACCGTTCGTTCACCGGGCTCTCGGGCAGCGCCGGAGTGAATGTTCCAATTTGGGAGGGCGGCGTGTTCGCGGCCGCGCTCACCCAGTCCTACCGGGCGCCGTCGCTTGAGGAACTGTATTTCAACGGACCACACCCGGGCACTGGACTGTTCGAGGTAGGGAATGTGAACTTGAACCGGGAGAGGTCACTCGGCCAGGATGTCTCAATCCGGCATCAGGGACGCAGGTTCCGCGGCGAACTGAATTTCTTTCACTACCGCATCACGGACTTCATGTACTACGCGGCCACTGGGCACTTCGAGGATGGCCTGCCCGAAGCGGAGGTCGAGCAGGCTACCAGCCGCTACATTGGTTCCGAGGCACGCGTGAGCGCGGCTGTCAGCAACCACACGTGGCTGCACGCCGGCATGGATTCGGTTGGAGCGCAGTTGGTGCAGTCTTCAATTCCGCTCCCCCGGATCCCGCCGGTCCGGTTCCGGCTGGGATTCGAAAACACGTGGGGCGGGTTGAGCGTGCGTCCGGAATGGATCTTTGCCCGCCGGCAGGACCGGGTGTTCACAATCGAAGATCCGACGGCTGGCTATGCGGTCCCCAACATCACGGCGACGTATTCGGTTGCCCGGCGACATGCGCTGCATGTCTTCGGGGTGAACTTCTTCAACGTGAGCAACCGGCTGTACCGGAATCACCTGTCGCTGATCAAGGAGTTCGCGCCGGAGATCGGACGCGGAGTCCGGTTCAGCTACACGGTCAACTTCTACTGAGGTGCGTGGCCAAGGAGCGCCACCCCGGACCGGGCGGTGAATGCGGTGAACCTGATCGGGTGTCAGAGACCACGGCAGCACCTACATGAGCGATGACTCCAGCAAGAGATCCGCTTTCTCTTGCATCACCAAAGGCAGTGTGATTTAATGCGTAACGTAGCTCACGCTGCACTATAGCCATGCGATACGCTCTCCCTTTCTTCCTTCTTCTTCCCGCATCTGCGTCCGCGCAGGTGCTCTATGGGTCCCTGGTAGGCAACGTAACCGATGCTTCCGGAGCCGCGGTTCCCAACGTCACGGTGGCGATAACGCACACGCAGACCGGTCAACGCCGTCAGGCCGAAACAAACGAACTGGGCGTCTACAACGTGGTGGCCGTGCCCAGCGGCACCTATGCCGTCGAATTCGCCAAATCCGGTTTTGCCACGTCAAAGAAGGAGGGCGTTGAGGTCAGCATCAACAACGTCACGCGCGTCGACCAGGTTTTGCAGATCGGCGCTGTCGCCGAATCGGTTCAGGTAAGCGCGCAAGCCGCCGTTCTCCAAACCGACCGCGCGGAAGTCCGCCGCGAAATCAGCTCGCGCAACCTCGTCAACCTGCCCGTCCCGCCCGGCCGCAACTACCAGCAGCTTTTGCTCACGGTGCCCGGCGTCTCGCCGCCCCAGAACGCCGGCAGCAACATCGCCAACCCGTCCCGCGCACTCGTCTACAACGTGAACGGAACCTCGTCCATGGGCAACGGCATCCGTGTCGACGGTACCGCCACCAACGGTGTCTGGCTCCCCTGGTACGCCGCGCACGTGCCCTCCATCGAGTCAATCGAAAACGTGAACGTGGTCACCAACAGCTTTGACGCCGAGCAGGGCCTGGCCGGAGGCTCCGCGGTGAACGTGCAGATCAAGAGTGGCACCAATCAACTCCACGGCTCCGCCTTCGAGTTCCACAACAACCAGCACCTGCAGGCCAACCGCTTCTTCAATCCGCTCGGCAAGAAGCCGAAAGCCATCTTCAACCAGTTCGGCGGCACCGTCGGCGGACCCATCAAGCGCGACAAGCTGTTCTACTTCGTCAGCTACGAAGCGTCGCTGGACCGCAAGGTGGCCGACGCCTTCGGCACGGTCCCCACCGCTGAGATCCGCGGCGGCAACATGTCCGCCTCGCAAAACCAGATCTACGATCCCACCACTGGCACGGCCACCGGAACAGGCCGCATGCCCTACCCCGACAAGCGCGTCCCGGCTTCGCTGTTTGACCCCATCATCCAGAAGCTCGTGCAACTGACGCCTCAGCCCACCCTGCCCGGCATTGCGAACAACTTCTATCGCAACTGGCCCGACACGTTTGATCGCCACACCATCGATTCCAAAGTCAACTGGAACGTCAACTCGCGACTCAACGTCTACGGCCGTCTCAGCACGCTGCGCTACGAGAACAAGACCGACCTGCTCCTAGGCGAGCTCGGCGGAAGCCGCAAGTTCGCCAACGGCCACACCTACTCCACCACCTTCGCCGGCACGTATACGTTCTCCCCGGCATTCATCGTGGACGCCAACTTCGGCTGGAACCTGCTCGACACATCGGCACTGCAGAACCGCATTGATGAGAAGCTCGGCCTCGAATTCCTCGGTATCCCCGGCACCAACGGTCCGCGCCGCGTGCAGGGCGGCTGGCCCGAGTTCAACACGACCAACTACACCGTGGTCGGCTCCAGCGGCGGCGTCACGCCCATAATCTGGCATGACCCGGCTTGGCAGTACACCGCCAACGCCAACTGGCTTCGCGGCGCCCACAACGTGCGCTTCGGCTTTGACGCATCACGCCAGCACATGAACCACGTCACCCATGAACTGGTAGGCGCATCCGGCGCGCCCATGGGCGGCTTCTCGTTCACCGGCGGGGTCACCGCGCTCAACGGCGGCCCGGCGCCGAACCAGTTCAACAGCTACGCGCAGTTCCTCATGGGCATCGCCACCGGCGTCAACAAGATCTTCATGCTGCCGGAGCAGGTGACCACGCGCGCCTGGCTGCAGAGCCTCTACATTCGCGACCAGTGGCAGGTCAGCCGCCGGCTCACGCTCTCCTACGGCACGCGCTGGGAGCACATCCCCATGCCCACGCGAGAAGACCGCGGCATCGAACGCTACGACTGGCGGACCAACAAGATGCTCATCTGCGGCGCCGGCAGCACACCGCGGGATTGCCGTGTTGAAACCAGCAATCGCCTCTTCGCGCCCCGCGTCGGCTTCGCCTTCCGCGCCTCCGATACCTTCGTGATCCGCTCCGGCTACGGCATCAGCATCGATCCCTATTCGCTCGCCCGCCCCATGCGGACCAACTACCCCGTCGTCACCGGGCTCAATATCACGCCGCCCAACGCGTTCAGCGCTTCAGGCCGCGTCCGCGACGGCATCCCGCCTGTCCCGGTGCCCAACATTTCGAGCGGCGTAATCGACGTCCCGAACTTCGTCGTCGCCTTCACCCTGCCCGACAAGTTCCCCCGCGGCTACGTCCAGTCGTGGAACTTCACCATGCAAAAGCAACTGAAGTGGGGCTGGACCGGGCAAGCCGGATACGTCGCAACGCGCCAGGTGCGCCAGCTCGGCTACGTCGAAATGAATTACGGAAAGCCGGGCCGCGGCCAGGCCGGCCAGCCGTTCTTCCAGCAATTCGGACGTCCGGCGTCCACACAGATCACGGCACCCACCGGCAGTTCCAACTACAACGCGCTGCAGGCGAACCTCGAACGCCGTTTCGCCGCCGGATATCAGGTGGAAGCCAGCTACACGTTCTCCAAGTCGCGCGGCATCTGCTGCAACGATCGCAGCGACCTGCAGCCGGCCATCAACGATCCCGAGTTCTACCGCCTCAACCGGTCCGTGAATGGGTTTCACCGCCCGCACAATTTCGTCGTCACCGGTATGGCCGAACTGCCGTTCGGCAAGGGCAAGCGCTGGGCCTCGTCCGGCGGCGCAGCTTCCTGGATCGCCGGCGGATGGCGGCTCAACGGCATCTTCAGCACATTCTCCGGACTGCCGTTCAGCGTGCTCTCGGCCAACACCAGCCTGAATGCGCCGTTCAACACGCAACGAGCCGACCAGGTGAAATCGCAGGTCTCCAAAGTTGGCGGCGTCGGCCGCGGCTCGTCGTTCTTTGATCCTTTTGCCTACGTTCCCGTTACGCAGGCCCGCTACGGCACCGCTGGCTTCAATTCGCTGCGCGGCCCCGGCCTTGTCAACGTCGACTTCGGCCTCGCCCGCGACTTCGCCATCAACGAACAGTGGCGCATCCAGTTCCGCGCCGAAGCATTCAACGCCACCAACACGCCGCACTTCGGAAACCCCGGCGGCAACGTGTCCAACCTGCAGTTGAACCCCGATGGCACCATCCGCACTCTGGGCGGCTATACCGAAATCACCACCATCCGCGCCAACGCGCGTGAAGGCGTCGACGAACGGGTGTTCCGCCTCGGGCTCCGTCTGAGCTTCTGATAAGAACGGTGCCTGGTGCACCTGGAGCTTTAGAAGAGAAATCTCAGGGCAAGCTGGATATCCCTTGCGCCTCCCGCCCCAAGAATCTGGCCGAAGTTGGGATTCGTAAGCGAGGAAACCGGGTTGCCGAAGTTGGTGAAGCCGAAAGCGTTGAAGAACTCGCCGCGCAACTCGAGCTTGAACCGCTCGGCGAGGCGGAAGAACTTCGCGGCGGAGAGCGTGGCGTTGTAGCCCCACGGCCCGCGGAACTGATTGCGGGAGCCGTTGCCGAGCGTGGCGAAGGCCGGGGTCTGGAAGGCCCGGCGGTCGAACCAGGCGGCGCGCGTCCGGAACCCGCTGGGAAACGGATCCCCCACGATATCGGCCACTGCGTTGCCGCCGCAGAACCCGCAGCCGGTGTTCCCGTTGTCCACGCCACTCACCACGGAATACCGGACCCCGCTGCGCAGGCTGACGATGGAAGCCAATTGCCAGCCTCCCAGCACGCCCTCGGCCAGCGCGGGCAGCGAAGCGCCGTACTTCCGGCCGCGGCCAACCGGCAGGTCGAAGACGGCCGAGGTCACATTGACCAACGGCAGGTCGAAGCTCGACGGCCCCCGGCTGCGATCGCGGTTGTACAGGTATTCGATCGAGCCGGTGTTCGGGTCGCTGTTGAGATCCATGAACTTGGACCAAGTGAACGAGTTGCGGAACGTGAGGCCGCGGCTGTAGCGTTTCTCGATCCGGACCTGCATCGAATTGTAGGTGGAGAAGCCGGTGTTCTCGCGCCACAGGATGGGCCCCGCTGTGCGGATGGGGCGGCGCGGGCCGGGCGGCGCCGTGCCCACCGGCGCGGTGTTCCGCTCCTGCACGATGACAAGGTTCTTTCCGGCGGCCGCCACGTAGGCGATGCCGAAGACGAGCTCGCCCGGAAGAAGACGCTCGATCCCGAAATTCCAGGTGAGCGTGTAGGGGTCCCTGAGACGGCGGTCAATCGTAAACGCGGGGTTCGGCGGCACCGCGGAGCGCTCGACGAACGGGTTCGCCAGGCTGATGGGCGGGTTGTTCGGGCCGGGTTGCAGGATGTTCTCGTTCGACAGGCGCTGCGCGCTGCCGTACGGGTAACTGCCAAAGCCGATGCGGATACTGTTCTGGACCAGATTCGTGTTGTAGTCGTAATACATCCCGAAACCACTGCGAATGACGGTCTTGGGCGACAGCGTGTATGCTATCCCGACGCGCGGCGCGACGTTGTTGTGGTCGCCTTCGACCAGCGCGCGCGTGGCGTTCGGCTCTTGGCCGGTGATCGGGTTCCTGCCCGCCCACACGTAGGCGAAGGCGAAGTTCGTCGCGTCGGGCTGCGTCTCCGCTTTCCGGTAATCGAAAATGGAGACATCGTTGTTCTTGGATACCGGCCTCGTGGACAGCACGTACTGCGCGCCGAAGTTCACCGACAGTTTCCGGTTCACTTTCCACGTGTCTCCGGCGTACCCGACGTAGATGTCGCCCAGTGTGTTCAGGCTGTTGTTGATGGAAATACTGGTGCCGGAGGGATAACCGACGAGGAAGCTGGCGAAGCCGTCGCCTGAGGTATTGAATCCCGGCTGATTGGATCCGGTGTTGGAAAAGGTCATGCCGGCCGAGCCCTGGCGGCCGACGACATGATGCCAGCGCAGGTAGCGGAACCCGAAGCTGATCTCGTGGCCGGGCAGGATCCTTTTGACGTCCACGTTGTACTGGTGCGAATATTCGGGATTGCCCAGATCGGTCTGGGAAAAGGGGAGGATGCCGGAAAAGGGCGACTGGGCGAAGGCCGTCTCGGCCGGCACGATGCCGTCGCGGATCTGAAACGTCAGCCGCTCCCCGAGCAGCCGGCGCAAGTCGTCGCCGTAGCCGGCGGTGCGGCGGGGTATGCCGGTGCGGTTGTACCCGTACTGCACGTCGGCAAGGAAAGTCGGGCTGAAGACGTGGGTGTACTGGGTCACCAGATTCACCCCCGTGTTGAGCGCCAGAAACTTGATGGTGGGGAGCGTTTGCGGATCGGCCTCCTCGGTATGGTAGTAGGAAAAGCGGCCAAACAGACGCCGGTTGTCGGAGAGATTGTGATCGGCGCGGGCGCCGAACTGGTCGGAACTCTGGCTGCGGCTGGCCGTTCGCACGTGGTTGGGGAAGCCGCCGGTCCGGTTGGGCAGGGGGAGGAAGAAATCGACGTAGGCTTTCGCCCGCGGGTCGACGCGCGCGGCCGGGATGCGGTTGCCGGGGAAGGCGTCGCGGATGAAAGCCGCCGTACACGTCGAACAGGCCCGCGTCGAGAGGATGTCGTAAATCTGGGACCGGAACACGTCCTGCCCTTGACCGTCGCCTCCGGCGCGGGCGCCCAGCAGCGAGGAGAAATCGCCGCCCCGTACCGCAGCGTCAGGGAAACTGGCCGTGACCGTCCGGGTGCGGCGCGATTCGAAGCGCTCGAAATAGGTGAAGAAATACGTCCGCGTATCGCGTCCGTCGACAATCTTGGGTAGCCGCACCGGCCCGCCCAGCACGAATCCGAACTGGTTCTGGCGGTAGGGCACGCGCGGATTGCCGAAGAAGTTGTTGAAGTAGCCGTTGCCCGAGAGCTTGTCGTTGCGGAGGAACTCCCACGCCGATCCGTGGAACTCTTTTGTCCCCGATTTCGTGGTCACGTTGACGTTGCCTCCCGCGGAAAAGGATGCCTGTGCGTCATTCTGCTGCGACTGGACCTTGAACTCCTGGATGGCGTCGGGAGGCGGAGCGGTTCCGTAGCTGTTGGTAAACCGGGCGTTGTTATCCACGCCGTCAAGCGTGAAGTTGTTCATTTGCGGCCGCGTCCCGTTGATCGCCGGGCTGATGCCTCCGCTGCCCATCTGAATCGTGAAGCTGTTCTGCTGCCCGCTCTGCTGCATCACGACCCCGGTGGACAGCGAGAGCAACTGCGTGAAGTGCCGGCCGTTCAAAGGCAGTTGCATGATCTCGGTGTTCTGGACCGTGGTGCTGATCGTCGAGTTGACCTGATTGAGCGAGGGCGGCTCGCCGGTCACCGTGACCGCCTGGGTCAGTTCGCCAACGGCCAGCTCCGCGTTGATGGTGCGCGATTCGTTCACCAGCAGGTGAAACTCCTTCACGACGAAGCTTTGAAAACCGGCCGCGGTGATGGTGAGCGAGTAACGTCCGGGCGGCACGCCCGGGATGATGTAGTTGCCGGCGGCCTGGGTTCTGGCCCTGCGCTTGATTCCCGCGTCGAGGCTGTCCAGGGCGGCAGTCGCGCTGGGCACCACCGCACCGGTCGAATCCGAGACCGTACCGCTCACCGAACCGAGGACGGTCTGGCCTCGCAGCCAGCCGCTTCCAGGTCCCGTACACAGGGCCGCTAAGGTCAGCCAGCCGATGATCGTTCCGCGCATGTATACCTCCTGGGCTGATAGTGTACACCCGCCGCCTCACTCCAGTGCCGGAGTTGATCAGAATCCCCTTTCCGAGGGCGAGCCAGTGCATGTGGATGGCTTGTTTGGCCGAGCATATACTTGATGGCGCGCCGTGATAAGGAGGCTTTCAATCCGAAGATCAACCGTGGCCTGGTGTTCGAGCTGCGCTACTGGCAACGAGCTTGCCATCGGCGCGGTGGTGCGGGTTGAGATCGTTCGCGGCACCCTCGCCGACGCGGTCGACTATCACTTCACCGCCTTGTACCGGCTTCAGCCTGGCCTGCAATCAGCCGTACGCTTCATCCCCGGCTCGATCCGCCCGGCGCCTCCCTCGCACGTCGAGTCCGGACAGGTACAGTTTGAAGCCACGGTCGAGTACACGATCTTCCCGGAGTCCCCTTGCGAACTGTTTCTCCGGGTGTTTGACGCGCCCTCGAATGGCCGCCAAATCTCCGGTTCATCCGCCGTGGTGGTGCCCGCCTACGGACCGGCGGCGGGACTTCGCCACTCCGTTCCTGGACCACGCGAAGCGGGTGGCGGAGGCATGGTTCGGCGTCGCGTCTCACGGGTGGACGGAGGAATAAGGGCGTGAAGGGCGTAAACCGCGTACTCGGGATGCACCACCAAGGGGACCGGCGGCGGGTCCTTCCCGGCGGCTTTCGTGGGCGGGCGGAGCCATTGCACACGCGCGTTAGATTTGTGTGGCCGAGTGGTTTACGTGAATAACCTACTTTTCGGCGCAATGTTCGCATGAGATCGCGGTCAGGCTGGCCGCCAGCGCCAACGCCCATGAGCCGGTTGCGGCGTTCGCGCCCATTTTTGAGACATAAGATCCATTATCGTGTCAGCGTCCGCGAGGTATCGGAACTGGGCGTACAGCGACTCCGGAAGGCCTTGCGTGATGCGGGCCGGGCATCGCGCATGCCGTTGCGGTTTTGGTTACTCCCGCAAAGCGGGCCCCCTCCAAAAAACTTGCAAGGGCAAGTTCCAAACCCTTGACCGTGCACCCCCCACCCTCGACCGGGAGGCAGGGTTGCATGTGCCATGCAACCCATTTCAATTAAAGGGGTGACACCGGTCTCTGCCCTCAAGGTGGAAGGCTGTGGTTCAGTTGTCGCTATGTCCGAAATTTCAAGAATCTTTACGCGATCCCTACCGTGCTTCGCAGCGAGCGGTAGACCTCGATAATGCGTCTTACCTACCAATCGCTCTGGTCAGGTCAAAAGCGAAAGACTGGACCAACTACTACTCGCGCGTAATAGTTAGTACCGGGCCAAACCATCCGGATCCAGCGCGCGTCAAGGCGGAGTCCTGCATGGCTGGAAAACCAAGAGTTCACACCACCGCCAAGGCCAATCGCGGCTGATGACCCCGACTCGCTCTCCCGAAGCGACTCAACCCTCACGTCACTCGTCACCTTCGATGGCCCGATGGTCGCGAGGAGATACGGCGCGATCCGCCGCCCGGGGTACTGAACTCTTACTCCGGCGAGTACGTCATGGATGCTGACCTTCACGGCCAGCCCTACGCAAGAGCCGCGCGCGCATACGATCTGTCGCTTCGTTGCGCGACCGGACACATCCTTGACACTTTAGCCTGGATTCTTGCTTGACACTTATCAAGGGCGGGTGCGGCTCGATCTTCACCTTACACCTTCTCCGCGCGATTGTCAATACCTCGATATTCCGG